>Ga0075158_10002994_pt1 | contig 12069 bp, 3 predicted proteins | sample JI91814BDNA_FD_70968 | JGI IMG/M metagenome (GOLD analysis project Ga0075158, IMG submission 70968) | Wastewater effluent complex algal communities from Wisconsin, to seasonally profile nutrient transformation and Carbon sequestration -... | ecosystem: Engineered > WWTP > Effluent > Algae... | reverse complement strand
TGTTGATTCTATAAAATCTGTACCTGTTACTTCCCTTAACACAGGGAACCTCGGATCGGTGTCTACTAAATTGACCACAGCTCCTAAAAACTCAGCGCTGGAGAATTGTCCACTTCCCGAAAATCGAGGCGCTATAGAGCGCGCGCGCGCGAGTGCATCAGCAGGAGCTTGATCTCCTCTACTGTGCGCTCGTAATATCTGGCCAATAGCAACAAGACCGGCGTTTCTGGAAGTGCTATCTAAAATAACCCTCTCCAAAAGGGTACCTCGGATTGTCTGTATGGCTGCAGCTATGAAGCAGGTGTTACCTTGATTCCGAAGGGGCATAGGGCCTGTTAAAGTGCGAGGCACCGGTGGTGGTAAGGCTGGATCTACCGAACGAGGTTGTGGGGGTTGTGGAGCTGAAAATGCCGAAGGATGTGGCTGTGGTGGTAGGGCTGAACCTGCTGAAGGAGCTCCTGATGGAGCTGGATCTGCCAAAGGGGTTCGCGGTGGTTGTGGAAAAGGAGAGGTAACTCTTCTTGCCTGCATAGGTGTTGCTAAGAGGTGTGGTCTGTCTGCTAAATATCTATCTGCTAAATAACAGATTAGTGCTATGAGGGTAGCTCCGACGAACACCGTCAAACCTGTAGTGGGTGAGAGATTAAAGGGCTTTGTCCAACAAGGGGAGGTTGGTGGCGTTAAATCCATATTAGTTTGATCCTTAATTATTATTAATAAATTAATTATATACTAATTATGGTTAAAAATAAATATTTTATTTGGTTTTTTAAGTCACTTGGGGTCAAGCGTTTAAAGAGATAGTTCTTTCCAGGCCCTTTGCATCTCTTGCGAGAAATAAGGGGTAAATTCCCTTAGATCGAGCTCTCGATCGGGGTACTCCGTATCGATAAAGGCAAAACGGCCGCTTTTGGTGTAGGGGACGTTTTTAGTGAGGCCAAAAGAGGCAGAGCCTGTTTTAATGATAGCGAGGAGCTCTTGGAGGTGCTCTTTTGTCACTTTATGCTTCCAGGCGGAGGCGCTATCTGTAAGGTTTAAGATTTGCATATCGGTTGCTAGAAGAATATAGAGGGGATAGGTTTCGCTCGAGTAAGGAAGCTCATAGAGCCACTTATCGGGGACAGCAAAGAGGCTGCTTTGACCTTCTTTGAGAAGATCTCTAATTTTTTTTGCCCCACGGCAGCGCTGTAAGAGGGTATGGTAATTGCTATTAGCTTCATGAGCTGTCGCTGGAAGAAGGTAGAATTTAACTACATAGCCGGGAAGGGTGTGGTGGGTGCCGATGAAGAGGGTGCCTTGCTTTTTTAAGGCGATTGGTTTGAATCCTTTTTCAAAGAGCTTTTCAGGACTCTCTAAAGTCGTTGGATCAAGAAAGAGCTTTGCAAGAGGCTCTTTTAGAGGGTGGGTTTCGGGAAGAAGGTAGAAGGCGTTTAGAGGAAGAGTGAAAAAAAAGAGAGAGAAGAAGAGAAGTTTCATACTTTAATAGGGTCTGTTGACAAATTCCCACTTTTCGGCGTATAGCATAATAGATTGGAGAAGATAATGCAAGGCACTCTTTCTTTAGAAGACGAAGTAGAATGGCTCTCACAGGGAAGGCATACAAATCCGCATCGCTTCCTTGGGTTACATAAAGTTTCAGAGGAGGAGAAGGTCATTCGCCTCTGGGCGCCTCTTAAGAGAGATCTTCTCTTTGAATACAGAGGCGAGATCGTTCGGCCAAGACTTGTCCATGAGGCAGGGCTTTTTGTTTATCATGTCCCTTTAGAGACAGAGAAGACCGATTATCGTGTGATCCATCCAAATGGTGTGATCGGCTTTGATCCCTACTCTTTTCCTCCTGTCTTTTCTCCTGTCGATAGCCACCTTTTTAACGAAGGGGTCCACTATCGTCTTTATGAGGTTTTAGGGGCTCATATACGAGAGGTAGATGGGGTCGAGGGGGTGCATTTTGCTCTATGGGCACCAAATGCTACACGTGTATCTTTGATTGCCGATTGCAACTATTGGAAAGAGTATGTAACGCCGATGCGCAAGATTGAAGAGAGTGGCGTCTTTGAAATTTTTATGCCAGCCATTAAACCGGGTATGAAATACAAATTTGCAATTCGTAACCGCGATGGTCACACCTCTTTTAAGACAGATCTTTTTGCGAATGAGTTTGAATTAAGACCACAGACAGCTGCCATTGTAGCATCCAATCACGAGGAGTTTTGTTTTCGCGATGGCGAGTGGCTAGAGGAGCGCAAAAGAAGTTGTAGGCTCGATCTTCCGATGAACGTCTATGAAGTACACCTTAGCTCTTGGCGTAAAAAGAAGGGCCAGTTTTATAACTATAGAGAGCTTGCCTCTCTCCTTGTGCCGTATCTAAAAGATATGGGCTACACTCACTTAGAAATTTTACCAGTAACAGAGCATCCGTTAGATGAGTCATGGGGGTATCAAACAACCGGCTACTTTGCGCCGACAAGCCGCCATGGCAACATGGAGGATTTTCAATACTTTGTAAACCACCTCCATATGCACCATATCGGTGTGATCTTTGACTGGTCGCCTGGCCACTTCCCACGAGATAGCTTTGCGCTTGCTTACTATGATGGCACAGCGCAGTTTGAACGTGATCACCATGTGATGGGAAGCCACCCGCAGTGGGGGACAAGTATCTATGACTACGGTAATAAAAAGGTGCGTAATTTTCTTATTGCAAGCGTCCTTTTTTGGTTGGAGAAGATGCATGTCGATGGTATCCGCGTCGATGCGGTCCAGTCGATGCTCTTTTTGGATTATGGAAGAGAGTGGAGCTATTTTGAACCGAATCGCCACGGTGGTAAGGAAAATCTCGATGCGATTGAATTTTTAAAGCATCTCAACTCGATTGTTCATCAAAACTTTCCAGGCGTTCTTATGATTGCAGAGGATGCCTCCATCTACACCGGCATCACTAAGCCCTTGGAGTGGGGTGGCCTTGGCTTTGATCTCAAATGGAACATAGGCTGGATGCATGACACTCTAAAATTTATTACGAAAGATCCGATCTACCGTAAGTACCACCATGAAGATCTCTTGAAGAGCTATGAACTTGTTTTACAAGAGCGCTATGTGCTTCCGATTTCTCACGATGAGGTAGTCCATGGCAAGAAGAGCCTTTTACAAAAGATGCCAGGCGACCACTATCTACAGTTTGCGCACATGAGACTTTACTACAGCGCTGCCTTTTGCCACCCTGGGAAGAAGCTCTTCTTTATGGGAGTAGAGATCGGTCAAAGAAATGAGTGGTGGTCGGCTGAAGAGCTTCATTGGCACCACTTAGAAGATCACATGCACATCAAGTGGAAGAAGTTTGTGCGCGATGTAAACCACTTCTATTTAAAACACCCCTCTCTCTGGCAGATAGATTTTCATAGGAAAGGGTTTGCTTGGATTGACAATCGCGATGAGACAAACTCTGTGATCTCTTTTTTTAGACGGGGGGTCGAAGAGGAACTTATCTGCGTGCACAACTTTACACCGACGCACTACAGCGAATACATCATTAAATTAGAGGGTCTTAAAGAGGTTGCAGAGCTATTTAACTCCGATGAGGAGAAGTATGGCGGCTGTGGTAATACGAACCGCTCTATCAGAATTTTAGAAGATGGCTCTGGCTTTGTGATAAAAATGCCGCCTTTGGCCACGATGATTTTTAAGGGAGCCTTTGTATAAATATACATTTATCCTCCTTCTTTGTCTCTTACAGCCGCTCTTAGCTGCACCGCCTCCGGTTCCTTCTGCCGGTGTTGTAGAAAGAGAGATAGAAAAAGAGTATGAATCAAAGCCCATAGAGCCAGACAAGCAAGTTCCGTCTGTCCAGATCGATATTCCAAAGCAGCATCTAGAGATGCCGATCGGTAGAAAAATACGGGTCGATCATGTAGAGATTGAAGGTAATACCGCTTTTTCAGAAAAAGAGATCACCTCATGGATCTCTACCTATTTGCATAGAGAGCTCTCTATGAAAGATATCTATGCAATGTGCGCCAAGATCGATGAGGAGTATGCAAGGAGAGGCTACTTCTTAGCGCGCGCTTATCCACCACCACAAACGGTTGACAGGCGCACCTTAAGAATTGCGATTTTAGAAGGTAAGCTTGGCTGTATCTCCGTTATCGGTAACAAGCATTACAGTAAGGAGTTTATCGCAGGCTACTTTGCCCCTCTCCAAAATAAGCCGCTTCGCTACGATAAGTTTTTAGAGGCGCTTATGCTTCTTAACGAAAATAGCGATCTAGCGGCAGGGGCTGTTTTTGAGAAGGGGCAAGATTTAGGCTGTGCAGACGTTGTCCTCCGCGTTTATGATAAAAGGCCGGTCCATCTCTATCTTAATGCCAACAACTACGGTAAAGACTTAACAACTAACATCCGGGCTGGTGGACGGCTTGATATCGGTAGCCTTTTAAAGCAGGGGGATAAGTTCTCTTTTGCGGGTGTGATCGGATTTCCTGTAGAAGCTCTCTACTTTACAGATGCGATCTACAACATCCCTTTGAACAAAAGAGGATCTTCTTTAGAGTTTGCCTATCTCTTTTCAAAGTTTCATATTGAAGAGCTTACAAGTCTACATCTCAAAGGTCGCTCTGACATAGCAACTGTTAAATTTAACCAAGCCCTTACAAGAACGCGCTCTCTTAGCCTCGATTTCTTTAGCTACTTTGACTACAAACAGATCCAAAACATTGCTCTTGGTGAGACCGTCTCTTTTGATAAGCTAAGAGTTCTTACGGCAGGGCTTCTCTTTGACCACTTTACGTCAAAAAGTGGGAGAGATTATCTCACAATAGAGGTGGCCGCCGGTATTCCTGGTTTTTTAGGAGGGTTAAAAACGGTTGACTCTAGGTCTTCTCGGATAGGAGGTGGTGGTAGGTTTTTCATTTTTAATGCTGACTACGATCGGCTACAGCATTTACCTTACGACACTTATTTCTATTTTCATGGGTCGGGTCAGGTGAGTTTTAACAAATTGACCTTGCCAGAGCAGCTTTACATCGGAGGAGCCGATACAGTTCGAGGTTATCCACTTGCGGTAGCTTTAGGCGATAGCGGCTACTATCTAAACTTTGAGTATCGCTTCCCACTCCCAAAGATTGGAGAGAGCTGCTTTTTTAGAAGCGGTAAGAAATGGAAAGATATTTTGCAGTTCGATCTCTTTCTTGATCAAGGAGGCGCGTTTCTAAATGAAGGGAAAAATCTCTTTTTGTGCGGCACAGGCTTTGGCCTTAAAATAAATGGTCCCTACACGATCGGTTTTAGCATAGATGTTGGCTTCCCTCTTATCCATAGAGATTTGAGCAAAGTTGCCTTCACTTATATGAAATTAGTTGCACAACCTTTTTAATTATTTATTAATTACATATTTCTGTTCACATAATTATTGTTGAGCTTAAAAATTTTTTCCATTTTAAACAAATTATATGTGGAAGAAATTTCTCCTTACGTTTTTTGTAGGGTATTCTACTCTATTTGCTCTACCGCAAAAGCCAGAGGTTGTTGCCGGCAAAGCGGATTTTCAAGCCTCTAAAAAGAGCTTAAAAATCTCTGTCTCTGATAAGACAATCATTAACTACCAAAAGTTTAATATCGCAAAAGAGGAGGTTGTCCAGTTTGTCCAACCCTCTAAAGAGGCAACTGTATTAAACCGGATTGTGGGCGATAATCCAACGGAGATCTTTGGTAGCTTAAAGGCAAATGGTCGTCTATTTCTTGTAAACCCGAGCGGTATTTACTTTGGATCGAGTGCAACGGTAAACGTCGGCTCCTTTGTTGCCTCTACCTTAAACATTCGGGATGAAGACTTTCTGCAAGACCAATTTCGCTTCTTTTTAGAGCCGGGCAGTGAGAAGGCAAAGATTATTAATGAAGGGGTTATCTCAGCATTAGAGGGGGGTGGTGTTGCCCTTTTTGCCCCACAGATTAAAAATAGCGGTAAGATTCTTGCTAAGGCAGGCAGGGTTGTTCTTGCTTCCGCAGAAAAGATCACACTCGACTTCTCAGGCGATGGCCTTATCCAATTTACGGTGGATGGCGATCTAAAAGAAGCACTTATAGAGAACGCTGGCAAGATCGATGCAGCCGGCGGGCGCATCGAACTCTCTTTAGCAACAGCGCGCGATAGCGTAAGAATGCTCGTAAATAGCAAAGGGTTAACGGCTGCTACTGAAATTACAGAAGAAAATGGTGTCATTCGTCTTGTTGGGCCAAGTGAGATGGCAGCGAATAAAGTAACCATACAGGGTGCTGAAGTTTCGGTAAGCGGTAAGATCGATGCTACAGATAGTAGAGAGGGGCAAAAGGGTGGCACTGTCCATATCTTTGGCGATAAGATCTCTCTAATAGAGTCTTTCATAGATGTTTCTGGGGATCAAGGTGGTGGTGAGGTTTTAGTCGGTGGCGCCTACCAAGGAAAGGGGCCGTATCTAAATGCAAAGACTACTTACATGGATCCCAACTCCGCAATATGGGCGGACAGCTATACTAAGGAGGATGGAGGCAGAGTCATCTTATGGGCCGATGATACAACGATCTTTGATGGCAAAATTTATGCAAGAGGTGGCGCTCGAGGTGGTAATGGCGGCTTCATTGAGACCTCCGGAAAAAATGAGCTTGGGATTACAACGGGATTTGTTGACGCTAAAGCACCTCAAGGAAAATTTGGCGACTGGCTTCTCGATTCAGCCTCTATCAATATTATTAGTAGCGGTACAGGAACGGTAGCCCAAGGTTCTGCCCCAAACTGTGCAACGACAGGGGCTATTACAATCACACCAGCTGCGATTGCAGCGGCTGGCGCAAACGTCTCTCTCTGCGCACAGAATGCTGCCGCAAGCTCGATTACGGTTACTAATGCGATAACGATGACGACAGCCGGGGCCTCTCTTACCTTAACAGCAGGTTCTGCTAATGCGGGGGCTATAACTCTTAACAATAGTATTACTACAAGAGGTGGCGCTATTAGCCTTGTAGGTGTCGTAACTCTTGGTGCAGCAACCACTTTAGATACGACCAACGCGGGAGGATCAGCTGCTGGTGCAAATATCAGTCTTTCCAATACGGTTAATGGCGCTTTTGCTCTTACCTTAAATGGCGGGACAGGTGGGGTCGTTACCATGACAGGAGCCGTTGGTGGTACAACCGCTCTAGCAAGTCTTAGTGCGACCGGCGCTACTATTACGCAGACTTCTAGCTCTAGAGCAACGGGGGCTATTACCTTTACAGCCCCGACAGCTATTAACCTTGGTAGTAGCGTCACAACTGCCGGTGGTATTGTTACTATTACGGGGCCTGTTACTTTAACGGGGGCTGTAAGTATTGATACAACAAATGCTGGAGGTACAGCAGCTGGCGCTAATGCAACCTTTTCTAGCACGATAAATGGTGCTTTTGCTTTGACCCTTCGAGAGGGAACAGCTGGTAATACTACATTTTCAGGCGCTATCGGCAATACAACCCCACTTACAAATATGGTCTTTACAAGTGCCAATCTTGTTCAAATAGGCGGTAATATTACAGTATCGGGAGCAAACGCCTTTTCGTGTGCAAGACCTGTAAGCCTTACAGCAAATTGTACCCTTACTTCGAATAATGCAAACGTTACCTTTAGTAGTACGATCAATGGCGCTCAAAATCTTATTTTTGTAGGAGGTACAGGAACAGTTGCTCTTACAGGGGCTGTCGGTGGTACAACGCCTCTTGCGGATCTCGAGTTTACAAGTGCCGCTCTTATACAGGTAGCTGCTAATATTACGCTAAGTGGTGCAAATCCTCTTACTTTTACAGCGCCTTTGAGTTTAACGGGCGCAAGCACGATTACTTCGAATAATGCAAACGTTACCTTTAGTAACACGCTTAACGGGGCACAGGTTTTTAGTGTTGTGGGCGGTACTGGTACTGTCACTTTTACAGGGGCTGTTGGTGCTACAGCCTCTCCTACAAGTTTAGCAGCAAGTGGTGCGACGATTACCCAAAGTAGTACAGCAAAATCTACAGGGGCATTAAGTTATACTGGAACTACGGCTATCAATATTGCAGGCAACGTGACAACAAGCGGGGGTGTTATAACAATAACAGGCCCTACAACGATCTCTAATACGCCGACCTTTGATAGTACAAACGCTGGGGGGACAGCTGCTGGCGCTAACATCACTTTTACAAATACCGTAAATGGAGCGACAGCGTTAACGCTTAGAGCAGGAACCGGAGGAACGGCTACTCTTACAGGAGCCGTTGGAGGCACAGCCGCTCCGACTAATATTACCTTTACAAGCGCTGCCCTTATTCAAATAGGAAATAATATAACCATTACGGGAGCCAATCCTCTTACATTTCCAAGCGCTGTAACTTTGACAGGTGGTAGCACGATCACATCAAATAACGCTAATGTGACCTTCAGTAGTACCTTAAACGGAGCGCAAGCTCTTACGATTGCAGGTGGTAGTGGTACGACTACCTTTACTGGAACAGTTGGTGCTACAACGGCTCTTACAAGTCTTGCTGTGACAGCCGCTACGATTACCCAAAGTTCGACAGCAAGAACAACAGGTGCTTTTACTTATACAGGGTCTACCGCCATTACTTTGACGGGTGGTGTGACTACTAATACCGGCGTTGTTACGATGACAGGGCCGGTAACTCTTGCTGCCATTTTAACGGTAGATACGACAAACGCTGGCGGTACAGCAGCTGGTGGTAACATTAGTTTTTCTAGTACTATCAACGGCGCTTTTGCTCTTACCCTACGTGCTGGAACAGCAGGTGTTGTCACATTTTCAGGGGCAGTAGGTGGTACGGGAGCTTTAACAAACCTTGTCTTTACGAGCGCTCTTCGTACGGATGTTGCAAGTAATATTACGGTAACGGGGGCGAATGCGCTTGCTTTTGCTGTCCCGGTTAATCTTACAGGGGCGAGCACTATCACATCAAATAACGCAAACATCACATTCACCAGTACATTAAACGGAGCGCAAGTCCTTACTTTAGCTGCTGGGACAGGGACTGTCACCTTTACAGGGGCTGTTGGGGGTACGACACCGCCGACAAATCTTGTCTTTGGTACCCCGACTCTGATCCAAGTAGGCAATAATATTACTGTTAGCGGCGCCAATCCTCTTGTCTTTACAAGCCCTGTTACTTTGACAGGTGCAAGCACGATTACATCAAATAATGCCAATATTACCTTCAATAGCACGTTAAATGGAGGCTTTGCTCTTATTTTGGCAGGGGGCAGTGGGACGCTTACTTTTACAGATGCAGTAGGTGCCACAACCGCTCTTACAAGCCTCAACGCTACTTCTGCTATTATCAACCAAAGCTTGACAGCAAAGACTACAGGGGCGATCACTTATACGGGTGCTACAGACATTAATATAGCAGCAGGTATCACAACCTCTGGTGGTGTGATAACGATAGCAGGTCCTTGTGATATTACAGGGGCGCCAACCTTTGATAGTACGAATGCAGGTGGTACGGTTGCTGGTGCTAATATTGCCTTTTCAAGCACCTTAAATGGAGCAACGACCTTTACAGCGAGAGCAGGAACAGGGGGTGTGGTCAGTTTTACAGGGGCCGTAGGTAACGTTAACCCCTTAGTCAATATCTCTTTTACAAGCGCTAGCAGTATCCAGGTGGGAAGTAGTGTTACCGTCACAGGAGCAAATCCTCTAGTATTCCCTCTAGCTACAACCCTAACGGGTACAAGCACCATGACTTCGAATAACGCGAATATCACCTTTAGCAGTACTCTTAACGGTGCGCAGCAGTTAACCCTTGTCGCAGGAACAGGTACGATTACCTTTACAGGGATTGTTGGTGGAACAACTCCTTTAACAGGTCTTGCTTTTACAAGTAGTGCTCTGATTCAGATTAATGCGAACATTACAGTGAGCGGCGCGAACCCCCTTGTCTTTACAAACCCCGTCTCTCTTACAGCCGCTAGTACGATCAATTCTAATAACGCTAATATCACCTTTAGTAGTACCTTAAATGGAACCTTTGCCTTAATCATAACAGGTGGTAGCGGTACGCTTACTTTTACAGGAGCTGTCGGTGCTACAACCCCCCTTACGAGCATAAGTGCTACTTCTGCAAATATTGTCCAAAGCTCTACTGCAAAAACAAACAGTACCTTTACCTATGTGGGTTCTACAGGTATCAATATAGGCGGTAACATCACAACCTCTGGTGGCGTTATCACTATGACGGGGCCTGTAACTATGTCCGCCTCACCGACTTTAGACAGCACAAATGCAGGTGGTACGGCAGCTGGCGCTAATATCGCTTTTTCAAGCACAGTCAATGGGGTTTTTGATCTTACGGTGCGAGCGGGAACAGCGGGTGTTGTAACCTTTACTGGTGCCGTTGGAGGGACAGCCGCACCAACAAATCTTATTTTTGTGAGCGCTCTTCGTACCGATATTGGCAATAGTATTACGGTAAGCGGCGCCAATACGCTTACCTTTGCTGTGCCAGTTAATTTGACTGGCGCAAGCACGATGACATCGAATAGTGCCAACATCACTTTTAGTAGTACTTTAAACGGAGCGCAAGCTCTTACCCTTGTGGCAGGTACGGGGACTATTAGCTTTGTAGGTATTGTTGGAGGAACGGCTGCTCCCACAAATCTTGTTTTTACCAGTAGCGCCCTTATCCAAATAGGGGCGAATATGACAGTAAGTGGTGCCAATCCTCTTGTCTTTGCAAGCCCTGTAACGCTAACAGGTGCGAGCACCATCACATCGAACAGTGCCAACATTACCTTTAACACCACTCTAAATGGTGGCTTTGCTCTTACGGTTGCAGGTGGCAGCGGTACTCTTATCTTTACCGGTGCGGTTGGTGCAACAACCCCTTTGACAAGTATTGCAGCTACTGCAGCTACAATCACACAAAGCTCTACGGCAAAGACAACCGGTAATCTTACTTATACCGGTGCTACAAATATTAATTTAGCCTCTGGTATTACGACATCTGGTGGTGTGATCACTATGACAGGACCTGTAAATCTTACAGGATCTTTGACCTTAGATAGTACGAATGCGGGTGGTACAGCAGCTGGCGCCAACATCACTTTCTCTACTACGGTCAATGGAGCTTTTGATTTAACGCTTAGAGCCGGTACAGCTGGTAATATCATCTTTACAGGTGCAGTCGGTGGGACAGCCGCGCCAACAAATCTTATTTTTACAAGTGGTTTATTAGTCCAAATTGCCAATAGCATTACCGTAAGTGGGGCAAATGCTCTTGTCTTTGCGATTCCTGTCTCTCTTACAGGTACTAGCACGATCACGTCAAACAATGCCAATATCACCTTTAGCACAACGCTTAATGGCGGCCAGCAAGTTACTTTTGTTGCAGGCACAGGGGTTGTCACTTTTAGCGGAGCTGTCGGTGCTACAACTGCCTTAGCGCGCCTTGCTTTTACAAGCGCCTCTCTTGTACAGATTGGCGCTAATATAACCGTTAACGGTACCAACGCTCTTACTTTTACAACGCCTGTAGCTCTTACGGCGATTAGCACAATTACTTCGAATAATGCCGCTATTACTTTTAGTAGTACTTTAAATGGCGCCTTTGCCTTAACTCTAGTCGGTGGTACGGGGGTTATAACCTTTACAGGTGTAGTTGGGGGCACAGCGCCTCTAACAAATCTTGTATTTACAAGTGGTTTGCGTGCCGATCTTGGCAATAACATCACGGTTACGGGAGCAAACCCTCTTACTTTTGCGATACCGGTTAATCTTACAGCTTCTAATACCCTCACATCAAATAATGCTAACATCACTTTTAGTAGTACATTAAACGGGGCGCAGGTTTTAACTTTGGTAGCCGGTACCGGTACCGTTACTTTTACAGGTGTGGTAGGGGGAACAGTCCCTCCAACCAATCTTGTCTTTACAAGCACGAATCTCATCCAAGTAGGCAATAGTATTACAGTGAGTGGCGCCAATCCACTTGTCTTTGCAAGCCCTGTTACGCTGACAGGTGGGAGCACCATTACATCAAATAATGCCAATATTACCTTTAGCAGCACCTTAAATGGGGCTT
>Ga0075158_10002990_pt1 | contig 12074 bp, 10 predicted proteins | sample JI91814BDNA_FD_70968 | JGI IMG/M metagenome (GOLD analysis project Ga0075158, IMG submission 70968) | Wastewater effluent complex algal communities from Wisconsin, to seasonally profile nutrient transformation and Carbon sequestration -... | ecosystem: Engineered > WWTP > Effluent > Algae... | reverse complement strand
ACGGCGCGCGCGCCTTCCAGCGCGGCGGGATCGTGGCCCTCGATATCGATCTTGATGAAGTCGACTTGAGTCTCGGCGAACAGGCGATCGATGGTTTCGATGCGGATGGTGGCTCGCGCGCCGGGCTTGCCGCGCAGCGTGGCGCGTGCATCGGGCGCGTCGTCCTCGCTGTCGATGTCCGCGGTGGCAGGCGCGTTGCCGGCACCGAACGGCACAGGCGTGATCCGCGCGCCGAACTCGTGGGTATCGATGGTGTTCTGAAGTGCGGCCAGATTCTGCGGAAGCGGCTCAAGCCCTGACACGCGCGCCGCGCCGTTCAGGCGCTTGAGATAGGCGATGGCGCTGTCACCGTCATAAGCACCGACATCGACGATGTGATCGCCGGCGTGCGGACCGAGCGCGGCATCGCGATAGTCGTAGAAGCCGGAAAGCTTCGGGTTCCGCTGCAGATGCAGCGGATTCATCGTCCAGCGATAGGCGACAAGCGCATCGAGATAGGTGCGGCTTTCATCATCCGCGAGGCGCTGCCTGAGCGTGTCGAAGGCAGTGTCGGCCTGCACGAAAGCGGCGCGGCCGAAATGGCCCGCGAACATGGGCGAGACGAACGGGAAAGCGACGCCCGGGGGAACGCCGAGCCCGGCGAGCTGCGTCGCGATCTCGCGCTGATAGACCGAGGCGATGACGATGGCTGTCGTGCCGTCCAGCATCGCGGGAATGGCGGCGGGCGCCATAACCGGGCGGTCTCGGAATATCGTGCCCTGCTTCCCCGCGCTGTTGTCGGCATAGGCGATGATCTTGATGCCGAAGCGATCCAGAACCTTCTGGGTCTCAAACGCGCTGGCGCCGGCGCCGAACAGGATTGCGCGGCGGAACATGGCGAGCGAGGTCACGTCGCGCGGCGCGCCGAGATGGGTCAGGTCTACAGGCTTGCGGCGGGCGAGGGCTGTCATGGCTTCACGGCGATCACGGTGGCTTCGCGTCCGATGCCGGCAGCAGCGAGCGCGCCGTAGAGACGGCGGCGCACGGCCCCGATGCCGGCGGCTTCGAAGGCAAGGTCGAAATTCATCCGGCGGCGGTGGCAGGCCTTTCCTGTGGCCGGATCGGCGACGTAGTCGTCGCCCATCAGCAGGAAGGCCTCCATCGGGAACGAGGTGAGGCGTTCGACCGGCTTGAGGCCGAGGCGCGTCAGCAGCGCTTCGAGGCTGTCGAAGTCGAAATAGTTGAGGTGGTGCGGCGGGGCGATCCACCACGGCGCATGCCCCTTGCCGTCCTGCGCGGCGATCTGGAGCGGGCTGAAATCGTTGGGGACGGTGAGGCACATGACGCCGCCGGATTTGAGCAAAGCGCAGGCGGCGGTGAGCGTTTCGACGGGGTCGGCGATGTGCTCCAGCACATTGGTCGCGGCGATGACGTCGGCCGGGGGCAACCCTGTTGCGACGGCGTCGGCGAAGCTGAGATTGTGGACAGTGAGGCCCCGGCCTTGCGCGAATCCCGCGGCCTGGCGCGAGGGTTCGACGCCGATGGCGGTGAAGCCGCGGGTGGCGGCACTTTCAAGGAAGAAGCCGGGGCCGGAGCCGATCTCGATCAGCGTGCCCGCGCTGCGGCCGAGAGCAGCGGCGATGGCGTCGAGCCGGTCGTCCTGGAACAGCTTCGCCCATTGCTGGTCGGCGCCGGCGTCTTCCAGATAGGTCGGCTTGGCCTCGGCATAGTAGGCCTCGGCATACGCGCGCGCCATTTCGACAGGATCGGGCAGCGGAATGGCATGGCGGAAGCCGCAGGACGCGCAGGCAATGATGTCCATGCCGTTGGCATGGCCCACGGCGGGGCCCTCATGGCCATTCCAGCAGGTCAGTTGCGCGCGTGCGGGCGCGGCGGCGCTCATGCCGATTTCCCCGATTTCATCCCCATTCGCCGCCTTCGCGCTTGAGAATTCGTTAACGCGAAGCGCCGATGCTCATGATTCATTGACCATAAGCGGCGCGTGCCAGCCGATGTCCGTTCATTTCTGCGCCGAAGTCTCATCCAACCACGCCCGCGATCCCGAACGCTGCTTCGCTTTCGTGGATGCGGCTGCCGCAGCGGGGTGTGACTCGGTGAAGTTCCAGCTCTTCAAGATCGGCGAGCTGTTCGCGCCGGAAATCCTGGAAAAGAGCGAGCGGCACCGGGCGCGGGCCGAATGGGAACTTCCGGAGTATCTGGTCGCCCCCATTGCAGCGCGCTGCGCGACCAAGGGCATCCAGTTTTCCTGCACGCCGTTCTATCTCGGCGCGGTGGAGGTGCTTGAGCCTCATGTCGCGTTCTTCAAGATCGCGTCGTACGAGCTGCTCTGGGACGATCTGCTGATCGCCTGTGCGAAGACGGGAAAGCCCGTGGTGCTCTCGACCGGCATGGCGACGATGGATGAAATCCGCCATGCGGTGAACGTGCTGCGCCAGGCGGGCGCGAGCGGCATCCGCCTGTTGCACACCGTTTCCGCCTATCCGACTCCGCCGGGTGAGGCGAACCTCGCCTCCATCGACGTCATCCGGCGCATGACGGGATGTCCGGTCGGCTGGTCGGATCACACGGTCAGTCCGGGCGTCATTCACCGTGCGATTCATCGCTGGGGTGCGGGTTTCATCGAATTCCATCTCGATCTCGACGAGACCGGCGCGGAGTACGCGGCGGGTCATTGCTGGCTGCCGGGCCAGATTGCGCCGGTGATCGCCTCTGTCCGCGAGGGCGAGGCGGCTGACGGGTCGGGTCTGAAGACCGCAGCGCCGTCTGAACTGGCCGATCGCGACTGGCGCGCCGATCCCGTCGATGGGCTCAGGCCCCTGCGCCACATGCGTTCGGATTACGCAGCATGAATCTGATCCGCATCGCAGCCATCGTCCAGGCGCGCATGTCGTCGTCGCGCCTGCCGGGCAAGTCGCTTATGGACCTCGCGGGCATGCCTCTGGTGGGGCATGTCATCCACCGGCTCAAGGCGTCGCGGCACATTGCGGCGATCGTGCTGGCGACCAGCACCAACGCCGCTGATGACGCTCTGGCGCAATGGGCCGCGGCCAACGGCATACGATGCCTGCGCGGTCCGGAAGACGATGTGCTCGGGCGGTTCGCGCTCGCGGCGGAGGCCTGCGATCCCGACATCATCGTGCGCGTGAATGCCGATGCGCCGCTGATCGATGCCGCCTTCATCGACGCCATGCTGGAGGCCATGCTGGCCGAGGATGCGGACTTTGTCATGCTCGCGCCCGGCACGCGCGCGCTGCATGACGGTGTCGATCCGATGAGCCGCCGCGCCCTGAACCTCATGCTGGCCGAGGCACGCGAAGACCCGGTCGCACGCGAGCATGTCACCGCATGGCTCAAGCAGAACACGCACCGCATCAAGGTCGCCCATATGACGCCCGATCCTGCCTATGATTTTGAGAGCGCACGCCTTTCGGTCGATACGCCGGCTGACGCCGCGTTCATCGAGGCGGTCTATGACCGCCTGAATGCGCAGGCGGGCGAGGCATCGCTCACCGACCTGATAGCCCTGCTGAAGCGCGACCGCTCACTGCTCGGCATCAACGGCCATGTCCGGCAGAAGGCGCCGAATGCTGCGAGTGGCACGATCCTCATCCGCTGCGATGGCGGGTCCGAATTGGGCCTTGGCCACGTGAAGCGCTGCCTGACATTGGCGCGGTCCCTATGCGAGACGCAGGGCTTTGGCGTCGTTTTCGCCATGCAGGGCGATGCGACGGCGGCGGAACTGGTGGCGGCGGAAGGTTTCCCGGTTGCGATCTGTCCCGAAGGCGAGACGGAGTGCGACTGGACCGCGGGCGAACTGCGTGCGTGCGGCGCGGCGGCGCTGATCCTCGATGTGCGCACGAAACTCAGCCGGGCCGATGTCATGGCACTGCGCGCCTCCGTCCCACTGATCGTCACGCTGGATGATTCCAGTGAGCGGCGGCTGGCGGCGCATCTGGCGGTCTATCCGCCAGTGCCGCAGACCCGGGCGCTCGCCTGGCCGGCGGGCGATACCGATCTGCTGATCGGGTGGTCATGGGCGCTGATGGGCGGCGAGCCCTGGCGACACCCGCGCAAGCTGGACAGTGGGCGCGCGACGCTGCGTGTGCTGGTCGCCATGGGCGGCAGCGATCCTCAAGGGTTGACCCTTCGCGCCGTGAAGGCCGTCGCGGCGGCGGGGCGGCGGGTCACGCCGGTTGTGGTGATCGGCCCGTCCATGCCGTTCCCCGAAGCGGTGGCGGATAGCTGTCAGGCCGCCGCGCCGGATGCGGAAATCCTGTTTGCGCCGGATGCGCTGATGCCCATCGCTGCGGACTGCGACCTCGCCGTCGTCGCCTTCGGCGTGACGGCGTTTGAATGCGCGCATGTCGGAACGCCTGCGATCTATCTGGGGCTCACGACCGATCACGCCATGTCGGCGCAGGGTTTCGACGATGCCGGGTTCGGTATCAACCTGGGTGTGGCGGCGACGCTGAACGATCAGAAGGTCGTGGCGGCGCTGCAGGCGCTGGCGGCCGATCCGGAGAAGCGCCGTGCCATGGCGGCGGCGGGGCGTCTTGGCATTGACGGTTTCGGCGCGGAGCGCCTGGCGGCGGAGATCGGCGGGCGTGTGGCGGCACTCGCCGCGGACAAGATCAGCCGAGTCGGCTGAGGATCTGTTCGAACACCTGTCGCCACTGGCCGGCGTGGGGCGGCGTCACGCACATGACGGACGGCATGAACGGTTCGCGGTCCGCGCCGAGGCTCATCCACGAACGGTAGTGCAGCGCCTTGTAGGTTGGAACGCCGAGCGCGCCGGAGAACGCGGCGACAGCGGTGGGCGCCGAGACGACGGCGTCGAGCGTCGACAGCATCGCGCAGGTCCGGTCGATCTCGTCCTTCTGGTCGAGATGCGGCGGCACGGCCAGCGTCTTGCCGCTGAGCGCCTCGAGTGTCGCGATCTCGGCCGGATCGGCGCCGTACTGGGCGACGACGATGGTGGCGTCCAGCTTGCCGATGAACTGCGCCCAGCGGGCGAGCGGGGCGTACTGGCTATCGCGCAGGCGGCCCTTGAGGCCGCTTCGCCATGAAATACCGACGGCGCGGGCCCCAAGCGTGCGCCGCCAGTCCATCCAGCGTGCGCGTTCAGCCGGATCCGGGATCAGCCAAGGTGTCGTCTGGCGCGGCTTGCCGCCGCAGAGATGGGGCAGGCTGCCGAGGTCTATGGAGAGCGCCGCGTCGGTCCAGTCGTAACTGGCGGAAAGCGTGACGCCCTCGCGGCGTACCGGGCGGCCTTTCACCGTCGCCGTTGGCAGCGACCGGGCCAGCAAGGCCTCAAGACGCGGCTCGCATTCCAGCACCACGGGACCCTCGCCCAGAAGCTGCGGCACGAAGGCGGCGAAGGCGATCTGGTCGCCGATCCCCTGTTCCGACATGACGAGGAGGGTACGGCCGTCGCGATCGCCGCCGGTCCAGCGCGGCGGCGCACCGCGGCGCTCGATAACGCGGCCGGGAATTTTCAGGCGGTATTCGTAGTCACGCCACCCGGCCTCGACATCGCCCTTCGACAGCAGGGCCAAGGCGCGGTTGAGGCGCAGCTGGGCTAATGCCGGCGCGCGGCGCACGGCCTCGTCATAGAGCGCCAGGGCCTCGGTCACGTCGCCCGCATCGAAGACGAGATCGGCGAGATTGCCCAGCGCCTCGACGCTGTCGGGGTTGAGGCGCAAAGCCTCGCGATAGAAGGTCGCGGCGTTCTCGACATCGCCGATTTCGCGCACCGCATTGCCGAGCGCGAGCCACAGGCCGGCATTCTCGGGCGCGCGGGCCAGCGCGTCGCGCAGCGTGTCGACGGCATCGCCATGGCGCATCATCGCCAGCAAGGCGCGCGACAGGCGGATGGTCGCCTCGTGCCGCTCGGGCGCGACGGCAAGTGTTTCCTGAAAGAACCGCACGGCGGCCTGATGCAGCCCGAGCTGAGCGGCCGCTTCTCCCAGAGCGTACAGCGTTGCGGCGTCGCCGGGATTGGCGGCGAGCGCCTGTTCCAGCGCACTGATCGCTTCGGCATGGCGGCCGGCCTCGAGCGCGGCGATGCCGTCGTCGTAGAGCCGGGCAGCCTGGGTGAGGGCGGAGGCCATGCTTCAACCCTTGCCAGCCGGTGCTTAACGGCGCGTTAAGGATCGTAAATGAACGGCCAAAATTCAGTCCACCTTAACCCGGGGCGGGCGAATCTGCGCCAATGGCCATGGACCTCTCCATGCTGGTCGGATTCACGGGGTATACGAGCATGATGCTCAATGCCTCGAAGGCCTCGCGCGCGGCTGCAAGCGCCGCGATCGCGGGCAATGGGGCCGCCACAACCGGCACGATTCCGACTCCGTGGGATCCGGTCAATGTCAGGACCGAGACCGAGGCCTATCGCCTCGCGATGCAGACAACCGACTATGTGAACCCCAAGGATTCGACCTTCGACAAGGAAGGCGTGCCGGAGGACCACAAGAAACTCTTTGCGCTCTACAAGGCGCTGACGACGCTGCAGACTCTGACAGACAAGGCCGCGAACTCGAAGACAGAGCAGGGTCTTCTCGCCGGTCTCGACCGCCGCTTCCAGGCCGGCTTCGCCGAAGTCATGGACTATGCGCGCGGCATCACCTTTGAGCACCTGACGATGGCGGCTGGCGCGAAAAGCTCCAAGGCGGAAACGCTGGCTGCCGTGTCGCGGTCGTCCACGAACTTCACGACGCGCCCGCTGGTGCAGGGCGATGCACAGACGGCGATGGCGCAGCTGGAAAATGCCGGACCGTTCACGATCAGCGTGTCACGCGGCACGTCGACCACAAACGTCACCATCGATCTGGACGGCATGGGATCGACGCCGCGCAATCTCGGCAATGTCGTCAACTACATCAACACGCAGCTGGGCGCGGCGGGCATTCAGACGCGTCTGAAACGCACCGAACTGCCTGCGCCCACCGTGCTGAAGCCGAACCAGCCGACACCCGCCAAGCAGTATGCCATCACCATCGAAGGTTTCGGCAGCGAGCAGCTGAGCTTTTCTGCGGCCGCGCCATCGCCATCGATCTATCTGGCAAGCCAGGGCGTCAACGCAGGTGAGCTACGCAAGCTGGATGTCTCGGGCGCCGAACCTCAGACCGTCTATCGCACCGGCATTGAAACCAGCGGCGATCTGAACATCCGCCAGACCGTTCGTGATGCGGACGGCAATGTCTTCGTGCTCGGCACCACGTCGGGCAATACCGGCGGACAGATCAACCAATCGGCGCGCGATGTCATGCTGAACAAGTATGACAGCGCCGGAAACCTGCTGTGGTCCAAGCTGATGGGGGCGACCGACAAGGCCGACGGTCTTGCGCTTGCGGTCGACAGCAATGGCGCAGCAGTGGTGGCGGGTCAGCTGACCGGCAAGATCGGCACGACGGCTTCCGCCGGCGGGCTCGACAGCTATGTCATGAAGATCACCGGCGCGGGCGAAGAGGTTTTCGTCCGCCAGGTCGGATCGGCACTGGATGACGGCGCAACGGCGCTGACGGTGGGGCCGGACGACGCGATCTATGTCGGCGGCACCGTGAAGGGACGCATGCTGGGCGCAACCGGCACGGTTGGCGGCGCCGACGCCTATGTCATGAAGTTCAGCGACAAGGGCGTGCGCGCCTGGACGCGGCAGTTCGGCTCGGCAGGCGACGACAAGGTCGCCGCGATGACGATCGGCGATGACGGTAATCTCATCGTCGCGTCGGAAGACGGCGGGAATGCCGTGCTGCGCAAGTTTTCGACGGCCGACGCCACCAGCCCGGCTGTCTGGTCTCAGTCGCTGGGCGTGCTGGGCACGGGCGGAGCAATCGGCGGGATCGCCGTTTCCGACGGTCGGATCTATGTCGCGGGCGGTACTGGCAACGCGGCGCTGAACGGCGGCGCGAATATCGTGACAGCGCATAGCGGCGGCCAGGACGGGTTCGTCGCGGCGCTCACCGATTCCGGCGCCAGCGTCGGCGTCGACACCGTTTCCTATCTGGGCACTGGCTCTGCCGACCGCATCAACGGCATCGCGGTGGCGGACGGACGCATTTTCCTCGCCGGCGATACGCGCGGCACGCTGCCTGGCGCGACGGCGACGCGCGCGGGCGTCAGCAATGCCTTTGCCGCCGAGATGGCGACGAACGGCACCTTGTCATGGGCGCGCCAGTTCGGCGTGACGACGGGCGAGGGCTATGGCCGCGGCCTTGCGGCGGATGCGGCGGGTTCATCCAGTGCGCTCGATGCGTTGGGCCTGCCCAAGGGCAAGCTCTCCACCGGCATGACGCGCAGCATCACGGCGCAGACGACCGCGCGGGTGGGTGACTACTTTGAGATCAAGGTCGGTGACAACGTCACGCGCCGCATCACCATCGCCGCCGGCGAAACGATGACCACGCTGGCGCGCAAGATCAATTCCGTGCTCGTGCTGGACGGCAAGGCCAGCGTCGCGCGCTCCAGTGCCGGCGAGCGTCTGCGCATCGAACCGCGCGAAGGCCAGGTGATCGAACTGAAGGCCGGCGCCAAGGGGCTTGATGCTCTGGCGGGGCTCGGCCTGGCCGCCGGACCGGTGCGCAAGGAGAGCACGATCGAAGAGGCGGACAGCGATGCGTTGCCCGCCTTCGCACTCGGCTTCAAGGCAAGTTACTCGCTGTCCTCGACGGCCAATGCAGCAAACGCCAAGCTGGCGATCGACAGCGCCCTGGCCGAGATCCGCAAGGCCTATCGCGAGATCACGATGGACGACGAGACCCGGGCGGCGCTGGCTGGAGACGGCACCGCGACCAAGGGCAAGACCGGCGGGACCGTACCCGCCTATCTCACGGCGCAGCTGTCGAACTACAGCGCAGGCCTCGCCCGTCTGAGGGGCGGCTCGTAGCTCAGGATCGCTGTTACGGCGCGCCGGCGCCCGGCGGCATTGTCACCTGATGGTACGGCCCCGGCGGGGTCTCGCCCCAGCCCGTCGCAGGCGGCGACTGGTTGTCGACCGGCGGCATCGACTTCAGGAACGCGGCGATCGCAAAGGCGTCGTCATCGGTCAATTTGGAGAACGACATCCACGGCATCACGGGCGCGAGGATGCGGCCATCGGGGCGCACGCCGGTGCGCAGCGCAGTCACGATCTCGGTCGCCGACCATTTGCCGAGGCCCTTCTCATCGTGCGGCGTCAGGTTCGAGCCGTAGAAATAGCCAAGGCCTGGAATGGCGAAGCCGACATCGCTGCCGCCCAGATATTTCGTCATGTCGGGCTTGCCGAAGAAATGCCCGGGCGTGTGGCAGTCAGTACACGACATCACCGTCACGAGGTACTCCCCGCGCTTCACGTCGTCAGGTGTGATCGGGCGTTCGGCGGCAGGGTCGGCCAAGGCGGCAGAGCTGAACAGGGCGGCGCAAAGGGCTGCAGCGGCGGCGAATTTGGACATCGAAGGGTCATCCCAAGGCATCAAGAGCGGCGTCGTTCTACCGACGTGCTTAGCCGATGTTTGTGACCGTCCGCACGCTGCGTCGCTGCGACGAATGTTCGCGGTGAACAGTCGGGCTGATCAGATGCGGTTGTTGATCGCCAGGGGAACGGCGACCGAAGCTGCGGATGTACGCCCGGACGGGGCATAGCCGGTGCGCGGGCTCTTCTGTCGCTGGGCTTCGTCGGCGATCGTCTTGATGATGCCCTCGGTCACCCGCCGCATGCGGGCGACCATACGCTGGTGACGGCTGAGGAGATCCTGAAAGGTCTCGGTTTCGGCGCGCAGGGCGATAATGCGGTCTTTGGGCAGGGTGCGGAATTCGGCCGCGTCGGTGGCGACCGCCTGCATCTCGCGGGTGTAGAGCAGCGACAGGCGGCTGCGCTCTTCCTCGAGCTCGACGAGGCGGGCAGGGGTGCGCGCCTCGATCATCGCCATCTCGCGCTCCAGCAGCGCCGTCAGGCGGCGTGTGATGTCGAGGATCGTGTCGATGCGGCTCATGTTTCGAGGCCCTGCATGCGCAGCATTTCGCCGTAGATGGCATCGGCGATGCCGATGCCTCCGGCGGCAGAGATTTCCTTGCCGACTTCCTGGATCATCAGCGAGCGGAAGACGCCTTCGCCCTGGCCGCCGCCGAACATGCCGTCGGTCTTCAGGCCCTGGAACATTGGCTCCATCATCTGGGCGACGAAGACGCTTTCGAAGTCTTCGGCTGCGCGTTTCGCCGCTGCGCGGCGGGTCATATCCAGCGACGAGCCGAGATTGGGCAGGGCTTTGGCTTCGACGGGGGCCGGCATGAGGTTCATCACATGACCTCGATTTCGGCCTGAAGTGCGCCGGCCGCCTTGATCGCCTGAAGGATGGCGATCATGTCGCGCGGGCCGATGCCCAGCGCGTTGAGGCCGTCGACGAGGTCCTGCAGAGAGACGTTCTCGGCGACAATCGCGAGCTTGCGGTCGGAGCCGTCATCGACCTGCACGTCGGTGCGCGGCACCACGACCGTCTCGCCTTCACGGGCGAAGGGGGCGGGCTGGCTGACTTCGGGCGCCTCGGAAATGCGGATGGTCAGATTGCCCTGCGCGATGGCGATCTTGCTGACGCGGACATCGGCGCCCATCACGATGATGCCGGAATTCTGGTCGATGACGATCTTGGCTGGCTGGTCGGGGTCGACCCGCAGCTGCTCGATCTCGGTCAGCAGGGCGACTATGTCGCCGGGGCCGCGGGCCGGCATCACCAGTTCCACGGTCGCCGGATTGGTCGCAATGGCGGCGCCTGCGCCCATCATCCGGTTGATGGCGTCCTGGATGCGCTTGGCGGTTGTGAAGTCCGGGTTGCGCAAGGCGAGGCGCATGCGCTCCAGGCTCGCGAGCTGGAAGGGTACCTCGCGCTCGACGATGGCGCCTGAGGCGATGCGGCCGCTGGTCGGCACGCCGCGCTCGATCGAGGCGGCCTCACCCTTGGCCGAGAAGCCGCCCACCGCGACCGGGCCCTGCGCCACGGCATAGATCTCGCCGTCGGCGGCGAGCAGCGGGGTGACGAGCAGGGTTCCGCCCTGCAGGCTCTTGGCGTCGCCGAGGGCACTCACCTGGATATCGATGCGCGAGCCCTGCGTCGCGAAGGCCGGCAGGTTCGCCGTCACCATCACGGCGGCGACGTTTTTGGTGTTGAGCTGGGCGCCGCGCGTGTTGACGCCGAGGCGCTCCAGCATCGACTGGACAGACTGGAGCGTGAACGGCGCGTTGCGGAGCGAATCGCCGGTGCCATTAAGGCCGACCACCAGGCCGTAGCCGACCAGCATGTTGTCGCGGACGCCCTCGACATCGGCGAGATCCTTGATGCGCGAGAACGCGGAGGCGGTGCCGGCCAGGGGCGACAGGGCGATCGCGGCGGCGAGGGCCGGGATGAGCAGTCGGCGGATCAATTTCATGTCGCGGCGGCTTCTCGAGATGCGGTTCGGGCCTACTGCCCCACGGTGACCTTGCGAGTTGCGTGCCATCCAGGGGAGGCGGATTTCTGCGACTTTCGGGCGATGCGCCGCGACTGATCCCGCCGGTTCCGGCAAAATCTGCCGGGCCGTCAATCATTGTTAGGAGAGTCTTAACGATGCAGGCCGATTTTGACCCCAGTTCCAACGGACGCTTCGCCCATGCGCATTGAAGGCCCTCGCCGTCCCGACCAGATCGGTAAGTCCTCCGGCCCCAAGGCTGCGGGGAGCGGTGGGTCATTTGCGGTCGGTCAGAGCGGCGATGCCCGTGCTGCCGTCGCTGCGTCCGCCAGCCTTCAGGTGGCGGCGCTCGACTCGCTGCTGGCGATGCAGGCCGCCGACGAGCCGCTTACCGGCCGCCGCCGGGCGATGCGCCGGGCGAACGACATGCTGGACCTGCTGGACGACATCAAGCTGGGTCTTCTGACCGGCGCGGTTCCGCGCCAGACGCTGCGCCGCCTGACCTCGCTGGTCGCCGAGCGGCGCGACGACTTCAACGAGCCCGGCCTCCAGGGCGTGATCGACGAGATCGATCTCCGGGCCCAGGTCGAGCTCGCCAAGCTCGAGCACGCCTGACGGGATGGCGCGGAACCCGCGCCCGCCTGCCCTCCCCAACAGGG
>Ga0075158_10002986_pt1 | contig 12081 bp, 22 predicted proteins | sample JI91814BDNA_FD_70968 | JGI IMG/M metagenome (GOLD analysis project Ga0075158, IMG submission 70968) | Wastewater effluent complex algal communities from Wisconsin, to seasonally profile nutrient transformation and Carbon sequestration -... | ecosystem: Engineered > WWTP > Effluent > Algae... | reverse complement strand
AGCTACTGTAATCACAGTGATCGAGGTGCTTTGACGCAGTCCGTACTGATGACGGTATTCAGAACACTAAAGCTCCGAGGGCATCAGCCACTAGATACGATACTCAACGCACTTGCCGAGTACTCACGAACCGGTTCCGTTCCACCGCTGCCAGCGAAAAACGCGTCAACAGGCTGAATAGTTACATAACTGGTTACTGTCGGAACCCAGGCCGGAATAATTATAAGTTCGTCCTCACAAGATCCAAGCCGCATGGATGAACCCATTGACGAGATCCTCGATACGCGCGTACTCCACGCACTGGAGGCCTCGCAAGACGCATCTATGCAACTCATTCGATACGGACGCGACACCGGGATGGAGATTGCTTCCGAAACAATTACCTTGCGACCGCAGCATCTAACTGATTTGCGGGAACTGTTCCTAAACCCCAAGACCTATTGGATTGGACTCAAACGCTGCGCGCCATTGAACATCGTTCGAATCACGTTATCGCCAACTAACCTTGTCGCTATACTCGACTTTAGATGCAATAGTGTCACTTTCACGGTTGGCTCTGTTCGGTCGCACGCATTTTTCGATCATCGACGCGATGACTTGATGCTCTTGGTTAATCACTACTTCCCAAGCGAGACGAGCCTCGATTGCGCCACGCTTGTAAAGAAAGAATTCCTTACGCTTCCACGCAAGTGAAACGCAAAGAAAAGGACGAACCATCGCATGCACGCGAGCGGCGGTGGTCAGTCGGTTCAGAAATCAACATCAACTCCCGCCGCCGCGTGATGCGGGTCGTTCGGCTTCAGAAAAGCATTTATGGACACTTCCCTAAACAAATGCGCAATAATTGCACTTCTACTCATAGCGTCTGGTTGCGATCGCGGATCAACTTTTGCCCCTGGAGCGAGGGTGGTTCCGCTCGAATTCAGCTACTTATTGCCCGATGGAAAAAAATGGTCCCATGAAATTGTTTTGCCGCGAGATGCTACACCGGGAACGGTTCTTACACTTGAGCTTCGGCGCTTCCCGAACGCAGAATCTGGATTAGGAACGTCGTTGCCATTTCCCAGAAAGGATGCGGAGGAAATTGTAACGCTCGCATCGTTCAGAATTGCAAAGCCTGGGAGTCTTGCTGTCGTTTCACTGCAACTTCTCGATATACGGGATTATTCCAATGATTCAGCGATAACAGATCCTATTAAATTACTGGGCGGTCTCAACGTTGGTGAGGATGGGATGGCCAAGATACAGTGCCCGCCATCATTCATTCGCGGTGAACCCGGCAGCATTTCTCCTACTGGAACTACGAACTGGGATATGAACGAAATGCGCTTATTGCGATTCTGGACAAGAGCGGGAGAATTAGAAACTATTTATGATGTGTGCGTGATCTTGTCGACCGAATTCCCAACGGAAAAACAAACAAAATCAAGCGATGCACCTCAGCCGCAACATGACGCGTTTTGAAGTGGAAGATCTCTCGTCGCGGCGAGGTGATCGCAAACGTTGCTCCAAATCCATCTTCGTAAACGCGATAACCCATGAATATCGTTGGCGACGATTACTTGCGAACATCGATTTCACAAAACGGCTACTTCATCAAGCTTGTCTTCAACGCTCGTGCTGCTCATTTTTTCCCGTACACCACAGATCATCGAGATGCTTCGCTCCCAGGACTGTGCTATCGCGATGACTCAATCGGTGACGCGCTTGCCGCAACTATAGAACCTACGCAGATTGATATTCGCCTTCACAAAGCGTTTTCGCCGTTGCAAGTGAAGGCAATCCTGGAGCGGATTGAAATCGATATTGGGAACTCTGCCAATTCGAAGTCGTTCGACGTGAATTACGGTGGCAAATACTTGACGGCAATCAAACTCAACACATGCGATAACGAACAAGGTCCTCTCTAAGCGGGCACGTCGTCCAATCAAAACGCGACGAATAATCCGATGGACCGAAAGGGGGATCGGCCGTTATCCGAACAAAATTCCCGTCAAGCAACTGGCAAAAACACTACGTTGGGATCACAACTTGAAGGCCTAATCGGGTTTTGTTGCTTCGCAGCTGTTGGCGGATTCATCGCGCAGTTTGTGGCACGATCTGACACTCTCTGGGTGCTGATACCGTTTACCTATATCGGGCTTCACATCTTGTTTGCTGGTATTGCCGCAGTTCCTCTTGCGATCGTGGTAGCAATGCTGAAAATTGAAGAACCTCCATTTTCGTTTCTCGTCTCACTTTCTACTGTTGTTGTGATTCCAGCAATTGCTGCTGTGTTGGTAATCGTTTCCACGGTTTGCCACTTTCCTGACTCAGGATTTACTCGTGGCCTAGCTGGGTTTGGTGCCATCGTATCGCCATTCGTGTTGGTCGGTGTTGGAGGCTCCATGGTCGAGGCTTACGCGACCAGAGATAAAATCAAATAGCAATCCCATGCAACGAAGCCCCCGGCTCGTGCATTGCTAACGTTAGAGACATCACCTGCCGGGGCTAGTTGATCTTTGTCGTTATCCATGCACGGTTGATCGCCATCTCTCATCATGTCTAATTACATCGCCGAAGTTTTCTGATGCACTCAATCGGAAGCTCATACTTGCTACGACAGTCTCCCGGTGCCGAACAATTCGGTAGTGCTTCCGTGAAGGTACGCCCCAAACGCGGTGACGCTGGCTCGCTTCATATCCGTTTGTCCGACTTTCGCACGCACGAAATGTTGGGTGACGACGCTGAGTTTTTGCGCGGGGTAGCAGAAAAGGCCTACGGACGCTTTATTCGTGATTACATGCTTACAAACATCGACTGGGATGTGGAGATTTTCGACTTTGCATACCATCCGATCGATACTGGCGAGCGTACCGTGCACATCGCCGTATATAATGCTTTGGTTTCTGCGTTCTAAGCCTGGGATCATACACTCGCTGTTTGGAGCCGAAGACGCGGGTAATCATCGCCTGCAACGGAGTCGGCGGGTCTCATTGAGGACATCTGTGCCGAACTCAGCGACTTGCTGTATCACAACTCAGGGGACGAAGTTCGGATCGCATCAATTTGCCGGATACTGTCGCAGTGCTTTAAGCCAATGGACACTCCCTCTGCGATACCTTCCTATGCTGGCGATGCAGCGTACGCCTTGTTCGGGAAGTGGCTAATGAAGGATCTGCCACAGTATCGCGACGCGGTTGTCTCTATTACCCGCTGGGACGATGATCAACTTGCGAAATGTAGAGCACATTTCGTTGACATGTCTCGTATCACTCGGGATGATTGGGTCAAGGCTGTCGAAATGATCGACAATCAAGCAGCAGGTAAAAATGTAATGGACACGAAGCCCTCGATCATCCGTTCTGACTTGCGTTGAGTCAACTGCTCGCGCTCGGTCATCCCGGTCGTTGATACTTATAAATGTCCCACCTTGATTTTGATCCGTTACCTCTTGTACAGCAAGCCATCGTAGCACTGGCTCTCCCGTCTAGTGAGCAGGTTCGCGTTACGCAGCCAGGATGCGTAACATGCGAATTGCTGGAAGAATTTCGACATGCGTTTCAATGTTACCAACTGTTGGATTACGACGCACAGGACCCTGCTCTTATTGCAAGCCTAAGCGAATTGGAAGAGTTTTTGGAACAGATCGATGTGGAGAATTTTGAATGCGGAAACGAGAAAGTGCTTGACGGAACTCAGTGGAGTTCGATTAGGCTGTTCGCCAGGCAGCTTCTAACACAGTTTGGGTGGAATTCAGTAATTGTTGAACCTTACCGCGAGACACAACCGCGAGTATGGAATCGGCCATTGCCTGGAACGCTCGATTGACGATGACCGTAAGCGAAAAATCGGATGAACCAAACCATGCCTGAAACTATTGGCCCAACCGATTTAAGTGCCGAGCGAATTGGCAAGAGTTCGTGGAATCTCCGCTTCAATGGGAGAGCTCACACGGTCGAACTGAGGCACAGCAAGTGGGGCATGGCAACGTCTGTGATGCTCGACGGTGAGCTTGTATTCAAGAGTGGCGACCTTTTCAAGATCACTTATTCCGCCGATATCCCGCTAACGGTAAATGAGCGCAATGTTGTGCTGTCTATTCGCAACACGACGTTCGGAAGCAATTACTCAATCAGCGTTGATGGAGAATTGCTGGACGGCCCAGACCCGACGCTGGTCTCCGTTGACGATGATCGAAACCGATGGAATTTCCAAGCTGCGCTGTTCACTTTTTTCGTTGGCGCACCAGCTTTGTACTTTCTTGGCGGACCCAATTGGTTCGTTGGGCCGACCCGCGCCGACTACTTCGCAATTGCCTTGTTTTCACTGTCTGGGTTGACGCTGGCTAAACAAGTTCCCAAGGCAATGCGAAACTTAACACTCGTCTTAGTCCTAATGACGCTTGCAATAACCGGATGCTCCGACCCAGCGAGACCGCATTTGGAGGAATTGGTAGGCAGATGGGGGCAGGTCGTGGGAAAACAGTTCCCCGAACTTAAAGATCGCACGGGCGACGAACGTAAGATCAGGTATTTGTACCTGACGAGTGAAGCGACCAGCAATATGTTAACCGATTACCTGGAAGTTAGTCGACCGATTTCTCCTGACTTGAAACAGTTGCTTACGGACTGGCGAGTTGTGACGCTCAAATCAATGGAGATTCACAAACGGATGATCGATGAGAATCGGTTCACATATACTGAAGATGAAAAGGCAACTGCTGAGAGACTGGTGCGGGCTGATGCGGAAGTAGTGATTGAGTTAATGGACCGTCTCAAAGGGTACTAGCTGCTTGTACTGCGACAAATGGGCGAAAGAGTCGAGCACCTAAGTTCGAGATCCAGTGCATTCGACCTAGTTGTTCACGGTGTTGATTGCGTAGGCAGAAAAATTGGGGGCAAAAAAGGAGGAGGTGAGGCGATCTGTTTTCTTTTTTTGTCCTCAATTTTTTTGCCATTGCCCCCCTTCGTGACGGAAGGAAATTTTCCGCTGCGTCCAGACTGTGGCGACAAAGTGGCTTCCGTCGTTTCTTCGCAAGTTACCGTATGGCTAAGTAAAGTAATGCGCGATCTATTTAGCAAGAAATTTTTAGGACCAGCGAAGAAAGACCGCAGGTTGTTGAAGAGATTCGACCTCGCCAACAAATCGAAGTTGCATTCAAAGATTAGCTTGGTTCATGTTGCTATCCGGCTATATCGGGTTACTGTCGAAAAGCAATTCCGACAATAATTTTCTCGACACAAGGGGAAGAACGTGAAATAATCCAGGAATAACGGGCTGGCTAATCGTGTTTCAGAATTATTGTCGGATCCCAGACCGCGATAATTATAAGTTATTTGGCAGAAGAGAACACGACTGAATGAGCGAATTGCGGCAGTTCGTTAATGCCAACGAACGTTGGTTTCGCGGTCATCTTCCAGAATCCGACGCTAGCCTCGATTTGGCTGAAGCACAGCTTGCCATATCCATACCTCAAGACATTCGATGGTTGCTCCGTGATTTTGGATACTGGCACGCGACAGGAATTTCGTCTCTCGACGAAACCATCGAGAACACCATCGCCGCTCGCGAGCACTTGAAACTCCCTCATCGCTATATCGTGTTATATGATCATCAAGACGGTGGCGTGATTCTGCTGGATACGCAACCGAATCAAGAAACCGGACAGAACAAAGTCTACGATTCCAGTTGGGAGTCCGTTCCCGACGAACTTGAGCATGAAATTGTGTATGATTCATACTTGCATTACGTGAAGAAGGTACTCACGCGACAACAGGACTTCATAGCTCCTGAGGATATCGACTACGATCCAACTCGATACCGGACACCGTAAAGCCAAATAACAAAGCCATCCAGGCCGAGCACGCGATCGGCCGTTTTTCAAATGGAGGCCTTACTCGCGCGTGCCGGGTGATGGCCATCTTTCGTCGACTCAATCATGAATGCTCACAACACTCGCCTAATTCGATCCGTCTTGCTTATCGCGCTGGGGCTCGTACTTTATGTTGCGTCATTCTGGTTTTCCGGCAAGCGATACGCATCCAACCCTAACGTGCAACAGGTTGGCTACGTTGATGACAGAGCGAATTCCGGCGAAGCCTACTATGTACTCACTATGCAAAACGAATCCGTAGTACCTTGGCTGATCGTCGCTCAGCGTTTTAGCCAACAATCGGAAATTACTCCTTTCACCATTGAAATGAATTCGACGACGGAGGCTGTCACCGTGAACGGGACTGCATACGATGAGATCGAAGGTCAAACGACTGTCATTCTCTTCGGTCCAGAGGGAAACTTAGTACACAATATTTCACGCACTGAATCGCCTACACTTCCCGTGCTTGGACGTAAAATAGGTGATGTGCGTATTCCCGATTTTGAGATGCTACTTCCCAAACCAAGGAACGGCGACCCATCCGATGCAACCGAGTCGCGCTGGCCGGGCGTGTCAAAATAGAAGATCAACCGCCGCGACCGGCTGATCGGTACCGTTAGCTGTCAGAGGAGAATGTTACTCAATGCTCATTGTCGGTGACGTCGTTGAGGCCGAAGTTATCAACGTGCAGCTCTTCGGTATTTTCTGTCGCCACCGAGACGAAGATCTGCTGGTACTGATTCCGGAAACATCATGGATTGCTTCATCCTGTTCGTGCCAACAGTTCGCTCAGTCCGGCGACATGTTGACCGTTAAGATACTTAACATTGATCCTGAATCCGGGAAGATTGCCGCGACAATCAAGGGCCGTCACCCGAATCCATGGGAAACCGATAAACTGAACGCTGGTCGTCGACACACAGCGCAGATTGTCCGATACGTCGAAAAGTCTGATAGGTGTCATGATCAACCTGCATTTTTAATCGAACTTCTACCTGGTGCATTTGCAATGCTCTGTCACACACAAAGGTCATTTAAACCAGGCGATCATGTCGAGGTCATCATCCGCTCATCCGATCCTCGGAAACGTGCGGTTGAAGTCACACTCGCAAACGCCAGCTAACAAATGAAGGACGCGATGTTGCGTTCTTAACAGGACGCGTGTGCAGCAACCCTCGTTCTCGTCTTCGAGTCTCGGACAATCGAGGACGAATTACGATCACGAGGTAGGAGCGACGGATTCGTCTCTGCGATCGCATTCGACCTTGTTGTTCACGGTGTTGATTGGGTAGGCAGAAAAATTGGGGTCAAAAAAGGAAGAGGTGCGGCGAATTGTCTTCTTTTTTTGCCCTCAATTTTTTTGCCATTGCTCGCCTTCGTGACTGAAGGAAATATTCTGTAGTGTCGAGACGTTGGCGACAAAGTGGCTTCCGTCGTTTCTTCGCAAGTTACCGGAAGGCTAGGTAAAGTAATGCGCGATCTATTTAGCAAGCAATTTTTAGGTCCAGCGAAGAAAGACCGCAGGTTGTTGAAGAGATTCGACCTCGCTTGCAAATCGAAGTTGCAGTCAAAGGTTGAATTGGTTCAAGTTGCCATCCGGCAATAACGGGTTACTGCCAGATGAAGATTCCGACAGTAATTTTCTCGACACAAGACGAAAAACGTGAAATAATCCAGGGATAACGGGTTGGGTAATCGTGTTCCGGAATTATTGCCGGAATCCAGGCCGTAGTAATTATAAGTTCGTCCTTGCAGGGCCAAACCACTCATCGAATGGAAGCTGATTGTTGTCCGCACTCAAAGGCAAATCGTACGTAGCAGGGCTTGTATTTGCAGTAGCGTTGTGGTGTCTTTGGTGGATTTTCTTTACGCCTCATTTCATGGGTGGCCATGTAGAGGATTCTCCGTCTGGGAAATATACTCTCACGATATTTGCACCAATGGATGAAACCTTCGCGGGAACCTACGTGGTCACGCTGATCGATAAAGCAACCGGCAACACGCTTCGCACCACGACGGTGAAACTCAACTCCAAAGAGAGAACTAAATCCCTGCGCGGCTGTCCCATATCTATGATCTGGGATGCTACCGAATCGACCGCGGACATCACAATCGATGGAAATTTTCTAGTGCGAATATCCGTTCCGGTGGTCTCGCCATAGTATAAAATCAGGACGAACAAAGACGTGCACCGAAGCACGCGAACAAACATTTCTTCAATGATGGACATCACCGCGCGTGCTCGGTGACGTCTGCCGTTACATTGCCAGATAACATGACGAGCATACGACCAATTCAACTAAATGAATCAAGCTCGATCATCGTCTCATTTTCCCGAGTCGATCGTGACACCTCCAAATCGCAGCACATATGCTCGCCAGATATCTTGATCGTTGCTTTCCAAGGTAAATACCGCTACGGAAGCGCTGGCAACGCTGATGCTGATTACATGCGTGCAATGGCGGAGGCAGGTCTATTCGCAACATCACCAACTTCTCTAATTTTAGACTTCTCGGAACTTGCCTACGAATGGGGCGACAAAATCGAATGGGTTCTAGACTCCGGATCAGGCAAACACGGCGACTCGTTCTTTCCGATGGCCGTCGTCGTTGATGACGGATGTGCCGTTGGATTACAATCGCTGATTCGCGGTACGAATTCCGAGGATCCCATTGACGACAACCAAACGTTTTTCTGGTCTGTTGACGATGCGATCACGAAAATCTATAAGCAGATTGACGACTACCGAAAATCAATAGCAATGTAACCATGGGATGCAACGAAGCGGCGGTGGTGAGTTTTTTGGAATGGTCATTGTCAACTCTCGCTGCTTGTCGATTCCTGTCATTCACTTTATGACATTGCCAAGAAAGAACCGACGGAACATTGTGGTCGATGGTCACCAGTACCATTGGTAATTCGATCCGTTTCGGCTCTGGGGAAATGATTCGTTTGTGTGCGTTCAAGATGCAATCGGTCGCGGGCCGCTACTCAAGATACAATGGGTTGGTATCGCATTGCCCAGCCACATTGAGGCTGCAATTCGATATGCTCACGCGAACGGATGGCAACCCGACGGTGCGAACATTTTAGAAATTGGCGCGTACTCGCCAAGAAACCCGAACAATCCCAACTTACACCGGCGCGCGGCCGAAACTGAAGGCAGGTGCCATCGCAGATCGTCGCCGGAAACGAGATGCAGACACATTTACTTGCGCTGAATGTGGAAATGTTCTTGGAAAAGCGTCAATTGTTAAGGCCGATGGATATTGGCGTGAGCATGTCCGTGAACTTCACAGACGATTCCCGGGCGCTAGGTTACGCTTGGTACGCGATGTCTGGGCTATATGTTCGGTGTGTGGTGCCCAATACAATTACCACGAACGAGACAAGATCTACAAATTGGTAGGGTGCAGCACTGGTGGTGCGCTTTGAATGAAATCCGCAAAGTCATTCCTGATGCTGACTAGAGCGTTTACGTTGATGAGCGCGGGTGGGACAATACTGTGGATGGGTGGCATCAGGGACGGGAATCGTTATTATTTCGAGGCTTCCTACCCTTTACCGATGCCGTCCGGATCGGGATCGTAGATATTGACTGGCAAATTCCTCAAGAGTAACCCGATGAGTAACTGATTGCAGCGAAAGGGCTACAGCGTAAGGCCGATCGTTAGCAACGCTGGGAGAAATCGAACGTGAAATTGCATCGCGTTGAGCTTGAAGTTGGCGTTGCAGCTATTGTAAAGCGTTCCATGCGGGGGCCTGGGGCTAGTTACATACACTTCGATTGCGTCTGCGTGTTCAGGTACGCTCCAATTGCATAAAACTCTGTTGTATGACTTTGAATTCTGCTCATCCTACCACTCGCTTCTTTCCGACTTCCATCGTTGGGCTGGGCCTTGTGCTATGGCTCATTCTGACGATTGTCGCGAGCCGCTCAGAAATCGTAGCGAACAACTATGACCGCTCAGTGATTGTTTTTGGTGTTGTTATCACCGCGTTATCGATGGCGTTTGTCGCTGGATGGTCTACCTTGTTGCTAACACTCCTCGTCAATTGGGGAATGGCGACTCGCCGTTCGATGTTTCGGAAACGTCTGCTTGAATGGTCCGTGTTCTTTGGTGTGATTACAATTCTGGCTGTGTGGTCCGTTTTTTATCTTGAATCCTAACGAAATAGAGACGGGGCGACGAACCGGATGTCTGATGCACGGGACGTTCGAGCAAAAGCAACCTGATACCATACAGTCCCACACATGGAGAACAACAATGTCTAGTCGCGAGCCAGGAAAACTTGCACGTTTGTTGTGGATGGGCATTGGACTGATTTCATTGCTGTCGATGGCGGTTGTGCTGAGAGAGAATCGGGCCGATTTCTTCACCGATTTCCGAACTGCAATCTCTATTTTCTTGGGAGTTCTGGCAACCTGCGGTCTGCTTTTCAATTGGGGGGCGGTTATTCCCTGCATAGGATTGGGAATACTCGTCGTTAAGTTGCTTACCAATCCAATTGCGGGTTCGCCTGAAGAAGCCGTTTTCAAGGATCTAGGAATTCCATTGATTGGGGCAGTTTTGGGCGCTATGATGGGATGGCTGTTCGACGGCAACGTGGGTCATGATTAAGTAATCCGTTCCAAGCAGTCGGACCTCATTATCGAGCAAAAGTGTTCACGATTCTTGCGCATCATGTTTTCCTGAAGTAGGGTGTGTGCAGCAAGTCACAACGTCGGCCCTCGTTTTCTTGTAATGATAAAGAATGGTTGAGCGTTTTCCATTTTGGAAAATTTGACTTGCGGAACACACCGAGGAGTTGATGTTCGGGAGCTTGTGCTCGTGGGTTGAGGGAGCGATATGAGCAGCGCATGGTCGAAGCTGCGGCACGTCAACTCCTCGGTGTGTTTTGCGGTCGATCCAGCGAATGATGAACGTTCCAGGCGTCATTAGATCATGCGATGGCGCGAAGTTAATAGCTCATGACCGCGGCACACACCCTACATCCGAGGAAGTGGTGAGTGATTCACATCGCGGAGGCTTTCGCGATTTTCGTGATTTTCGCGGTTCATTAACTATGGGATCGCTGCTGGAAAAACTCAATTCGTCGGTCATGCTCGAAATGAGTGGCTCTACGCTGTAAAATCTATCACTTTGGAAGTTATGTCTGTCAGTGCCGAACGTTCGTCAAATCTGAAAGCAAGTCAGATGCCTCAAACACAATTTCAACGAGTAACGGACCTTTCGCGTTTGAATTGGCGAGGCTGGCTCTTGCTTCTCATATCAATCGCCGTAATGCTTTACTGTATCATATTCGTGGGAATGAATCCTGGAACCAATGGAGGCTATGGCGGTTACGGCGATGATCGAGCGACGCGTAAGATTCTCGGGGTTGTCTTTGGGTTTGCAACCTTTGGGGCATTTATTCTAATCGCGGTCGGGTTACGCAAAGCTGGCATTTCAATTTGGAAGGAAGGCATGGATCCCTACGCTGACGACGGTTTAGCTGCGGCACCTAGAAGTACCCAAGTTACTTCATTAGGGATGCTGAATGACCAGGAGCCTAAGGATGGAACAATGGAGACCACCGACGTTCCAGAGGGCAGCAGCGAGGCTTTCGTTAAGTCAGACTTTATAGTCGACCCGACGGACCTGCTTTGATATCGCGAAACGTTGCGAGTACCCAAGTATACTAAACAAGCGGTTTTGAATTGGAACGACTTTGGGCTCGATTCGATTCTCTTGCCCGCTCGAAACCGATTACTTCAATTCTGCAATTGCTCTATTTCCTCGTTTGGCCTATCGGTGCAATAGTCTACTTGATCTCACGATCCGGATGGCATGGACTAGGAATCGGAATGATACATGGAATCGGGTTATTCGTTACGCTTGCAAGCTCGTTTTATTTGACGTTCTACGGCCTGCATTTCGCTGGATTACTGGATCAACGGTTCTATCAACCCCTTTAGATTTTTGCGTTAGAGTTCAGCAGGTGCGATACAGGCGATTGCAGGGGCAGTGCGGCAGTGGTCGCCTAGTTGTTACCTGTGCTCTGTACCAGCCACGCATCATCGAAGCAGTGGAACGTCAACTCCTGGGGTAGGGTGAAGTAGTGAAGTAGGGTGAAGATATGACAAGCTAACCAAAGAGGCCGCACCAACTTGGCGAGTCCTTAAACGCGTGGTAGATCCTTGAAATCCTGTTCAATTGATTTCTAGTTCTCCACAAAAGGAA
>Ga0075158_10002985_pt1 | contig 12082 bp, 12 predicted proteins | sample JI91814BDNA_FD_70968 | JGI IMG/M metagenome (GOLD analysis project Ga0075158, IMG submission 70968) | Wastewater effluent complex algal communities from Wisconsin, to seasonally profile nutrient transformation and Carbon sequestration -... | ecosystem: Engineered > WWTP > Effluent > Algae... | reverse complement strand
CCTGTTCTCCCACTGGCCCCCCGTTTGCGTACTCGTCCCCCGGATGCTCTTCGCCGACCTTGCCAACTCCGGTGCGACGCCCGCCCTTGAGGCGATGATGCGCTTTTCTGCGCAGCGGCAAAGATTGCTCGCGCACAATGTGGCCAACCTCTCGACGCCCGGGTTCATCCAGAAGGACGCGTCGATCCCCGACTTCCAGTCGGCGTTGCGGCGGGCCTTGGACGATCGGCAGGAGAAGCGGGGGGGCCAAGGGCCGCTGCAGTTGGAACGCACGGACGAGATCGACCCGCACGAGGATGGGACCTTCACGCTCAAGCCCGAGACGCCCGGCAATGGCGTTCTCTTTCATGACCGCAACAACCGCAATCTCGAACAACTGATGCAGGGGCTTGCGGAGAATGCGGGGGTCTTCCGGGTCGCGACGGACCTGCTACGCAGCCGCAATGACATGCTGCGGGCGGCGATTGGGCAGCGAGTCTAAGAGGGCAATGGGCAATAGGCAGTGGGCAATGGGGTAAGAGAAGAGAGACGAAGAGACAAAGAGACGTAGAGACGAAGTTCAAGAGCAGAAAGAACCAGCATGTACGGCACCTTGGACATCTCGACCAGCGGCATGATCGCCCAGCGGACGCGTTTGGCCGCGATCGCGGCGAACATCGCCAACAAGGACGCCCTTTTCGACGCCAACAACAGTTTCAGCCCCTATCGCGAGCGGATCGTGATGATGGCCCCCGGTGACGGGAAGGGCGGCCTGGGCGTGCATGTGTCAGAGATTGCGATGTCCAACGCCGAGTTCAACCTGAAGTGGGACCCCGGACATCCGTTTGCGATCAAGGACGGGCCCAAGGCGGGGTATTTGCAGACGAGCAACGTCGATCCGATCAAGCAGAGCGTGGATTTGATGGAGGCGACGCGGGCGTACGAGGCGAACATCGCGGCGGCCGAGGCGAGCAAGATGATGACGACGGCGGCCCTGCGTTTGCTGGCGTAGTTGGGATGAATGACACCACCCCGGGCCGAAGGATTGGCCCGGCAGACCCGTCCGATGCGTGTGAGGACGGGAAACCGCGAGTTTTCGAGGCACGGAGGCCTTGGGCTCGATAGACTGTAACGGGCCATTCGTGCTGGCCCGGGAGCGTGGATCATGGCAGACCCACTTGGATTCATCGGCGGTGCAGGAGGCGCGGGCGGCGCTGGGGGGATTAACCGCGCGTTCCAGCAGCGTGGGCAGGGCAATGGTGCCAACGCCGCCGACGGCGGTCCCGACTTCAAGAACGTTCTGCTCAATACGCTGGGCGAAGTGAACAAGGCCCAGCAGGAAGCGGACAAGGCGACCGAGGAACTCGCGACGGGCGAGCGCGGCGATGTCGAGAACGTGATCTTGGCGACGCAGAAGGCCGACAACGCGTTCCGCATGCTCCAGGCGCTGCGGAATAAGGTGGTCGAGGCGTACGACGAGATCAAGCAGGTGCGGGTGTAGAAGAAGGCACTGGGCACTAGGCAAGAGGCACTCGGCGAAGAGAGAGACGAAGATCAAGAGAAGAGTCACGCCAGGAAGAGAAGCAAGTCACGTCGAACTCAAAGGGCCCCGGGTGGGGCCTTTTTCGTTGGAAGGGAACAGACACGCCACCCAGGGGCGTGCCACCCAAGAGGCGAGCCACCAAAGAAGCGCCACGAATCGCTTCGAAGACTGCGCTCATCGTGGGCGTGTGTGCGAATCGAATGCTCGGTTACGAGCCCAACACGCGAGCGAGGGTCTTCTGTTCAGTTCTTCGTGCCACACTCGGGGCAGGTGAGGGACTGCGTGTCGTCGGGGTCGAGGCCATGGAGCGAGTACGAGCACTTTCGGCAGCGGGGGCTGTGCTTGATCGATGATGAGTAGTGCCAGATATACACGGGCCCGCGTGCGACCTGGATGAAAAGCAGGAGGAAGCCGAGCGTTGGAAGCAAGGAGATCCAATCGATTCTTGAGAAGGTCGTTGCTGCACCGGCGATGGCTTGGCTACGCAACCATTGCGTGGCTACCAACTGGGATGTGATCACGAATAGCCACACGACTTGCAGCACACGCCACCCACGGATAGCGCGGGCGACTTTGGGCTCCACGGCTTCCCACACTCCCGGAGGAAGCGGCTCATCGACGGGCTGCCAGTCGGACTCGGTGCGCTTGAGTCGGTACATGCGGCTTCCAACTTCGATTGCCAATGAACGTGGACGCCACATGGGGGATTGTTGGCGTGCGCGTGGTGTTGTTGCGGGCGGAGTATGCAATTCCGTCAACCCCCTTGTTGACGCCCCCGGCGCGGCGCGGTAGGTTGGTGCCGGGGCGGCCTTGTGGCCGCCAAGTTGTGGCGTTCAGTCGAACGGGGCCGAGAGGCCCGGGAGAGAGAAGCATGCTTCGGAGTTCATCACGCGCGGTGGTTGGGTTGTCCTTTGGTCTGGCGCTGAGCGGCTTGGCTGGCACGGCCTTGGCGAATCTGGGTTCCTTTGAACTCAATGACGGGTATGCGGACTTCCTCAATGAAGTTCGGCAGAGCAATCAGGGTGAATACGGGTTTGCGAACGGCGGGCCGGGCGGCGTGCAGACGCCCATCACGCCCGGCACGGGATTGTGGTACGGCATCTCGGGAACGATGTATCCAACCTTCAACACCGGCGCGACGGCGTACGCCACGGGGCACTCGGGCTATCAGTACACCGGCACGCAGGGGCTCGTCATTACCACTGGGTGCGATGGATGGGGCGGCCCCGCGCTTAAGTATGGGTACCGTGTTGATTCGCGCGATCTGGGCGGCGTGTCGCCTGCCGCGACGGGCGGACAGCAGATCAACGTGAGTTTCTGGACGCGTCCATTCCTTCAGGGCACGGGTGAGTTTGGCGGTCTTGGCCCGGGGACCATCGGCGACACTGTTGAGTTTGTGGACAGTCTTGGCAATGTCGGCTTCAGTGTTGGATTGGTGCAGCCGGGCACGACCACGGACTATGTCGCGTTCAACAACACGGGTTCGTACACCACGACGTCGATCGTGTCGAACGGTGCGTACTCACGCTGGGACATCAAGTTTGACCTCGCGGCACAGACGGTGACGGCGAGTTACTTCGACGGGGGCACGAGCATCTATACCAATCTGCTCGCCAACGCGCCCCTGGCCGCGGGCATGATCGACTTCAATCGTCTTTACTTTCAGTCTTCGGCGGGCGTGAACAACGCGAAGAGTTGGGCTCTGGATGATTTCAGAATGACAGCGACGCCGGCCCCGGGCGGCGTCGCGCTGCTGGGCATCGGCGCGATCTTCGCGGCGCGGCGTCGCAGGGCGTGAGTTCGGCCGCAATGCGAACATGAACCATTGACGTTGCAAGGCCCCGGAGAGATCCGGGGCCTTGTTTTTCGATGGTCTGGTACGAATGATCGACGCCTGATTCTGGCAACCTTGCGGGTGGCCGGGCCGTAGTTTCTATCGTGAGAGTCCTCGATTCCACGTCGATGATCGTTCCCGATTTGCGGACGGCCCGGTGCGACGGATGCGCGTATCCGCTTCGCGGACTTGGGCAAGTAGGTCGATGCCCGGAGTGTGGGACGCGGTTCGACCTTTCGCCGCGGATGGCGTCGCGCGAGCGGCCGCGTGTCAACGAGTGGCGGCAGTTCGTGCACGTGTGGGATCGCTTTGGTCCGGCGTTTCGCACGATCGCAATCGTGCTGCTCTTGCTTGGCTTCACGGCCATCCTGATCACGTTTGGATGGATCGCGTACGCGAAACTCGAGAAGGTGATCTTTGCGTGGTAGCTAGCACCCTTCCTCGAACCGCGCGAGGAAAAAGAGCAGGTCGCCCACATCGACCGCGCCGTCGCGGATGCCGGTGTAGGTGCCGTTGTCCATGTCGAGCGTCGGGCTGCCTTGCTCGAAGCCGTCCAAGAAGTAGAGGAGATCACTTATAGTGACGGCGTTGTCACGCGTGTTGCCATTGGCGAAGGAGCCATCGTTGTCGAGGTCTGCGGGGCAGCAGGTCGAGATGAGGTTCATCGCGGCGGTGTTGGAGTTCACGCTGGCGCAGGCGCTCGTGATCACGCAGCGAAACGTCATCGAAGGTGAGCCCACCTGCACGCTGGTGAGCAGGCGCAGGCGATCGGTCTGCGTGCCATAGAGCGTCATCGTGCCGTTGCCGAGTGTGACGGTGGCGTCGCTGAGATCCTCAAAGACCCCTGCGGTGACCTGGCGTTGCCACTGATAGGTGAGCGTTGTATCGCTGGTCGCACTCACGCCAAACGACGCGGAGCCCACGCGGCAGGCGATGACGGGCACGGGCTGGCTGGTGATGATGGGCGCGGGGCAGGGGCCGAAGGCGCTCGCGGGAGCGGCGAGGCACGCGAGGGCGCTGAAGAACGCGGAGATGGCAATCGAGCGGGGCACGCGGTGATTGTAGGTTGAGGGTGCGAGGCCGCACGCCTGGCTCTGTCTTGGCCCATGTTCGCCGGCGATGTCACTGGGTTGTCGTCGGCTTCACGCCGCCCGGCCTCTTTGCGTCTCGGCGCCGAAGACCACGTTCGTCTCTGCCGGCTCGCCGAAGTGGCCCGAGCGGACGGGGACGACGCGGTAGGTGAGCGAGGCCGTGCCCGCGGGAATCGTGCGGTCGGTGAAGGCCTTGTCGTGGCCCGCGGTGCCGAGGTGGACGAAGTCACTGGTTGGGCTCGAACCACCGCTCGCAACAACGCGGCGGAGGATCTGGTAGATCGTGCCCGAGGCCCCGCGTGGTTGGCGGGCCTTCCAGCGGAGCGTGACCGAGCCGTCGATGTTGAGGTGCGTGCGAAGGGCGTGGGCGCGCGAGGGAGGCGGGAAGGGGGACGCGTCCTTGCGCGGCGGGATGTTCGCGCGACTGAAGACGTTGGGATCGGCATTCGCTTGCGCGTGGGCCTTGATCTTTGAGATCATCGTCGCGCCGAGCGTGTGCATCGCGTCCACGCTCTGATCGCTCACGCCCGTGGCGCTGATGCGCGCGTTCTCGGCGATGGCCTGCTTGAGCACGTTCTCGCGCGTCTTGAGGATGAGGTCGGCGAGGACTTTGACTTCTTCGTGATCGAGGCCGATCTCCGCGCTGTGCGCGAGCCACCGCTCGATGTGCGCCTCATAGAACGCGATCTTCGCCATCTTGTCACGCGGGACGGTGCGCATGGTGGGCTCCGGCGGGCGGTGGGGGCGGGAATGCCGACACAGAGATATCGGGCGGTGGGTCGGGAGGCTTGCATTCTGGCCGTGTCCATGCGGTGTTCCAATCGGGCATGCCGAACAGAGCGCGGCCGCCCGCGCAAGATGTGCCTCGCGCAGCGGCTCGCGGGCGTGAAGGGGCCGTTCGCGGGGCCGACGGAGCGAGTTCCTCCCGTGTCACGATCGATTCGCGCAAGGCGTGGAGGGCTCACGCCTGTGTCACGGCGAGTTCGCGCAAGGAGAAAAGCGCGTGCGGCCGTGTCACGGTCGATTCGCGCAAGGTGTCGAAGGCTCGCTGCCGTGTCACGGCCAACTCGCGCAAAGCGAACGTCGCCCACAGCCGTGTCACGAACGATTCGCGCAAGGAAGAAGTGATCCACTGGTACCCAAGAACGAGGGCGGGTAGCAAAGGCGAGGTGCGCGGTCGGGCCAGATCTCCCGGTTCATGCGGAGACTTACGATCCCTCGACGCGAGGAACGCTCGCCGTCGGGAGTCCGCCATGCACGACCGGCCACCACGCCATATCAAGGGTCTCTTCTGCGATCGCGTGCCGCCGTTTGCGGTGCGGGTGGAGGTGACGACCGAGCGCGTGCGGTTCGTGGGCGGTGTGAGTTTCCGCGGCGTGGTGTCGGTAGCGGCTTCGCTTGTGTGCTTCGGGGCGGGCGTGTGGATGGCCGTGTACGTTGCGGGCGGGATCGATCCGATGGTGTGGATGACGGTTCTGAGTGGTGCTGCGTTCCTGATTCGTGGCATGGTGTTGTGCATGCGGCCTCGTCAGTCGATCGAGTTTGACCGCAAGACTGGGCGCGTGGTGGTGGACGGCGTTCGCGAGATCGGGCCGCGTGGCAGCGTGGTGCTGATGATGCACGCCGTGGAACTCGATCGCCCGAAGCGATGGCGGCCTTGGAAGGGGTTTGCCTTGTGCGCGTGGCACGACGAGGAGTTGCTGATGGTGCTCGCGGTGTCGAAGGATCGCGAGTTCTGTCTGAAACCGCTTCGCCAGTCTGAAGGGGCACTGGACGAGTTGTTCACGGGCGATGGCGAGTTTTTGAAGGGATACAGGCTGTAAAGCGCGGGGGAGGTGGGTGTGGCAAACGCATCGCGGACGCAGAGGGGACTACGCCCCCTCTGCAACTCCCCCGGGGAAAGAGGTCACGCGGTTCCACACTCGGGGCACTTCGCTTCCGTCGCAAGCCCTGCGCGGCTGTAACCGCAGGAGGGGCATGATCCCGCGCTCGCGAGGCGGCGGCGTTGGCGTTCGCGTCGCCAGCACCACGCGGCGGTCACGCCCGCGAGGAGCGTGGGGGTCCAGAGGGGGATGATCACGTCTCGGTAGGAGCGATTGTTTCGCGAAGAGAAGGACCACCGAATCCCAGGAGGACCAAGTGTGATGCCGGTGTGAACGTCCATGCCGCCTGCGGGGTTTCGATTCTCGCCGATCCAGACTCGTCCACCCCAGACCGACACCCAGTAGCGTGTGTATTGCGGATTCTCCGCGTCGGCGATGGCGACCCGTGCCTCAACCCAGATGCTCGCAATCCACACGACAAGCAATAGTACGAAGGCAGAGGTCGCGAACCATCGTGCAACGCTGCGGCGGGATAGGTGTGCGGTGTACATGGCGTCGATTCGATCAATCGCACTTTACACCGCACTCTGGGCATGGCGAGTTCGCGACGAGGCCAGTGCGGCTGTAGCCGCAGGAGGGGCATGATCCCGCGCTTGCGAGGCGGCGGCGTTGGCGTTCGCGTCGCCAGCACCACGCGGCCGTCGCGCCCGCGAGGAGCGTGGGGGACCAGAGGGGGATCATCACCATGCGGTACGAGCGGTGGCTTCGAACGCCAAAGGACCATTGCGGACGGTGTGGACCGGTGACGTACACATCGGTGTAGACGCCCATTCCGTCACCGGGATAGAGGTTCTCTCCAGCAAACACGCGTCCCGGGGACAGAAAGACCCAGTACCTTGAATGGCTGGGATCACTGGCGAAACGGCTAGCCACGCTCGCCTCGATCCAGATGCTCGCGACCCACACGGTCAGCGACAGCACGAACGCGAAGGTTGCGATCCAGCGAACAATCCCGCGTGATTGACGTCGGCCGCGTTTCAGAACCTTCCCCCAACCCCTTCCTGAAAGGAAGGGGAGCATGAAAAAGCCCCGGTTGCTCCGGGGCTTCTCTTGTTCTTCACCTATTGCCCATTGCCTATTGCCTAGTGCCTCTCTTATCCGTTCTTCTTCTCAAACTCTTTCATGAACTGGGCGAGGGCTTCGGAGCCGCTCGTCGGGAAGGCGTTGTAGGTGCTGGCGCGGACGCCGCCGGTAGAGCGGTGGCCCTTCAACTGGTCCATGCCGGCCTTGAAGGCTTCCTTGACGAAGAGTTCGTCGAGTTCCGCGGCGTTCTTGATCGTGGGGTTCACCTTGAAGGTGATGTTCATGAGGCTGCGGCTGTCCTTGCGGGCGTGGCCGAGGTAGAACTTGGACGAGTCGAGCACGTCGTAGATCGGCTTGGCCTTCGCGAGGTTGCGCTGGTTCATGGCTTCGAGGCCGCCCATCTTCTCGATCCACTTGAAGACGAGGCCCGAGAGGTAGATCGCGAAGACGGGGGGCGTGTTGTGGCGGCTGCCGTCCTTCGCGTGCGTCTCGTACTTGAGCATCGTGGGGAGTTTGCGGGCGGGTTTGAGCAGGTCCTCGCGGATGATGCAGAGGGTCGTGCCCGCGATGCCGATGTTCTTCTGGGCACCGGCGTAGATCATGCCGAACTTGCTGATGTCGAGCGGGCGCGAGTAGATATCGCTGCTCATGTCGCAGATGAGGGGGACGCCCGCGGGCACGGTGGGGTAGCGGAAGGTGCCGTCGGCGTTGCGGAACTGCGTGCCATAGATCGTGTTGTTGCTGCACATGTGGACGTACGCGGCTTTGTCAGACGAGTACTTGATCTCGGCATCGGTGGGGCAGTACGTGTGGTTGACCTTGCGGCCGTCCCACGCTTCGTAGATCTTGCTCGAGTAGAACTTGCCTTCTTCAAAGGTCTTCTCGGCCCAGTAGCCGGTGGTGAGGTAGCCCGCGACGCCTTCGTCGGGGAGTAAGTTCGCGGGGATCATGAAGTTCTGGCTGGTCGCGCCGCCCGTGAGGAAGAGGACCTTGTAGTTCGCGGGGACCTTGCCCACGCGGCGGCAGGTTTCTTCGGCTTCGGCGAGGATCTTGTCGTAGGTCTTCGCGCGGTGGCTGTGCTCGGCGATGCCGATGCCCGTGGGCTTGCCATCGAGGTTGATGTTCCAGAGATCTTCCTGCGCCTGGCGGATCACTTCTTCGGGCAGCACGCCGGGGCCAGCGGAGAAGTTGAAGATGCGGCCGGGGCTCAACTGATCAACATTCGAGCCAGCCACGGAAGGACGGACGGCGGGGGCGGTGGTGGGGGTCATGGAGGAAGTGTACCCGCCTGTGGAACGGGATGGCCTACGGCTTGTTTTGCGGCGTCCGGTTTGTTGGGGAGGTGCTCGTATGCGTGGCGGGATCCGGCCCGGCCGGTATCATTCATGGATTCCCCGGGCACGGGCGGTTGCCGGGTGTCAGGCCTCTTGGGCCTCTTGGGCCGCTGAACCGCCCGCTTTCTCAACACAAAGGAGTCACCCATGCGACGCACCTTCCTGCTTTCGCTGATCGCGTTTCTGTTCCTGTTCGTTGGCACGATGACCGGCTGCACCACGGCCCCGACGTCCGCGGCGGGCAAGGCCGCCCTCGCGGGGCATGTGGATGGTGCGCTCAAGGCGATGAAGGCCGCGGATCCGACGCTGGATGCGACGCTGACCTCGGCGGCGGGGTACGCGGTCTTCCCGAAGGTGGGCAAGGGCGCGATCTGGCTGGGCGCCGCGTATGGGCGTGGCGAGGTGTTCGCAAAGTCGAGCCGCGATGGGTACTGCGATCTCCTGCAGATCACGCTGGGCTTCCAGTGGGGCGGGCAGGGGTACACGCAGTTGATCATCTTCAAGACGCCCGAGGCGCTCGAGACGTTCAAGACGGGCAAGTTCCGCTTCGCGGCGAACGCGTCGGCGGTGGCGACGATCGCAGGCGTGGGCGCGACGGCGGACTATGGCCGCGGGGCGACGATCTATGTGTATGACCCGGCGGGGTTCATGGCGGAGGCGGCGCTGGGGGTGCAGACGTATACGTGGGTGAAGGAGTGAGAGTCACTCAACAACCCGCTTCGAAGCGTGCGAGGAAGAAGAGCATGTCGTCGATCGTCACGGCCCCGTCGCGCACCTGAGCGGCGGGGTCGCCATCGTTATCCAAGTCCGCCGATAGGGTGCCTTGTTCAAACGCGGTGACGAAGTAGAGCAGGTCGTCGATGGTGACCGCACCGTCCCAGACACCTGTATTGGTGCCATTGTCGAGGTCGGCGGGGCAGTGACAGGCCCTGATGAAGCGAGCGATGCCCCGCGAGGGTTGGCCCGCCGCACGCGTGAAACGTCCGCCGACAAAGATCGTGCCGTCCGGGCGAATGGCGATCGCATTCACTTGCCCATCAACGCCCCCGCCGATAGCCTCCCATTGAGTTCCATTCCACACGGCGATGTTGTTTGCGGGCACGCCGCCCACGGAGTTGAAAGTTCCCCCGATGTACACACGCCCGTCGGGTGCTTCGACCATGGCTCGCACGCTTGGAACGCCACCTATAGAAGCGTGCGTCAAGGTCGCGAAGGTGGTCCATGCGGTGCCGTTGAGAACCTGAATTTTGGTGCCTCCGGCCCAGACAACTCCGTCTGGACGTTTTAGCAGTGATCTGACCTCCATGGATGCGAATCCGGTACCAAGCATGGACCAAGCGCCCGGATCAAGTCGGCGCTGCACGCGCAGACTTCCTTCGCCTGCGATGATCACCTCGCCGGTGGGCAGGTCGTAGAGCATGGCAAAGACGTCGCCGCCGGGATTCGTCGGACCATACAGGCCCCAGGTGTCATTGGCGTGGCGATAGAGGAGTCCATTGCTGATATGGCCGATGTTGTCGAGGAGTTGGCCGCCCATGATGACGGCGCCGTTCGCCCGGCCCGCCATGCAATAGATGCTCCCATCCCAGTTCGACGTCGCATTGGTCCATGTGGTGCCCGTCCAGGAGGAGAGGGTCGTCGAGGAAGCCGCCACGAGGGTGTTGGAGACTTGGCGCCATGTGAAGCAGTTCGGCGCGGCGTTGAGGTAGCCCATGGACTGCCAGGTTGTCCCGCCGAGCGTGGCAACACGAGCCACTTCTGCTCCTTCGAGGAGCGAGAAGGTCCCGCCCACGACGAACTGGCCGCTTGGAGTTGTGTAGAAGCAGTTGACATCTCCATCGGTTCCGGTCACCGTCCGAGATAGCGTGCCGTCCTGCTCGAACGAGAGGAACCGATTCCATCGACCTTGCGCCGTGTAGAAGTTACCGCTAATGAGAGAACGCCCATCAGGGAGTTGTTGGTAGAAAAACACTGAGGTTGTGCTGACAGGCGCCCGGAATGGACCGATCGACGACCACTCTGAACCGGAACGAGTCCAAACGAAGGAGTCACCGCTCCGATCCCCGCAGATCAGCAACCTGTTGTCGGGCAGAAGTTTCACGACGCGCACGGTCGAAAACGTGTCGGGAATGCCAAGACTCTGCCATTGTGCGCCATCCCATTGCGCAACACGGCGAACAGCACTGGAAGTCGAGGAGGTTAATGTGCCTCCAATCACGAGAGTGCCGTTCGAATCGAACGCCATGGTTCCGATAGCCTGGTCGAATGAGATGTCCGTCTGGGCGGTTCCAAACCGAGACCACTGGCCATTGCTCCAGTATGCGATTCCTCTTGCGGCCGACACGCCGGGAATCGTGGAGAACAAGCCTCCAGCGTATAGATCACCTTGGCTGTTAATCGCGAGAGCGGACACTCCTTCCGATGCAGTGCCCAGACCGCCGCCGAAGGTGGACCAGGTCGAGCCCGTGAGTTTCGCGATGCGGTGCGTGCCCGCGAGTCCTGGGCATCCCATCGCGAATCCACCAACCGCGAGTTCTCCAGACGGAAGAGACAACATGGTGTACACCGTGCCTGTGACATTCTCCGACGTCCATGTGGAACCATCGCATCGCACGAGCGCGCCCATGGTGACGCCGTTGAGATTGATCGCGTTGCCGCCGATCAGCAGGTCTCCGTCTGGAGTGACAGCAATGGCATTGAGTGTCCCCACCCCGATTGGGAACGTCGGATTCCCGGGAGGGCGCCTCCATTCACCAGTTGCCGGATCGAACAGCACGACCCTCGCTGCGGCCACATCTCCCGCGAACCAAAACTCGCCGATCAACGCAACCATGGTGCCCAGCGGTCCGTCTCCATCGGGATCCCAGAGTGCAGATCCCGTGGGTCCTGCATTCAGGCCCGGGTATCCCATGCCATTGAGCCACTGGTACTCGCATTGAGCACTCGCTCGCGAGCAAGAGGCTAAGGCGATGGAAACCAAGGCGATGAGCGACGGCAGTATTGAATGACGATTGGCGTGCATTGGGACGCAGTGTAACAAAGGCCGACCGGATTGCAATGCTGAACTGGGGTTTCCATGTCCTTGATAGACTGTGCCCATGCTCGACCACGCCCCGGATCTTGAATCGCACCTTCGCAATCAACTGACGCCCGGCGAGACGCTTGAGTGGAGCGAGCGTCCCAGTCCTGAGGGGTTGGCGCGACGCGTCAAGCCGATGGTGGTGTTTGGCCGCCTGTTCGCAGGATTCGCGGCGGTCTGGATGACGTTGGCGACGACGATCATTGTGTCTGGGTCGATGATGTCGCCATCACCGACGCCCGCTTCAAATGGGTCCGCTCCGAGTTCGCCCGGCGCGAGCACGCCACAATCGCCTGCGCCTTCGTCCTCCGCGACG
>Ga0075158_10002984_pt1 | contig 12082 bp, 12 predicted proteins | sample JI91814BDNA_FD_70968 | JGI IMG/M metagenome (GOLD analysis project Ga0075158, IMG submission 70968) | Wastewater effluent complex algal communities from Wisconsin, to seasonally profile nutrient transformation and Carbon sequestration -... | ecosystem: Engineered > WWTP > Effluent > Algae... | reverse complement strand
TCCATTTAAAACTAAAGGCGAACCACAAAAAAAATCTAACGAATGGCATGATCCTATAGATAATCCACAAATTACACTTCACAATTTTAGCGGTGGCTATGATCCAGACTTTAGTTCTTTTGGTGGTCATAGGGGTAGGCCACATACAGGTCTGGATATTTTTGCAATTAATAAAAAAACTAAAATATATGCTTGCTTAAAAGGCGAAATTGTATATAATGATGTTATTCCTGGTTATGGTAAAACTATTGTATTAAAAGTAGACAAGGATCTATTAGAGAAACATAAAAAAAATTATACATTAAAGTATGATAAAGAAGTAACAAAAGGAGATTTATATGACTCTGGAAAAGATCGATATATTTTATATGGTCATTTGAATAGCTTTGAATTTAAAAGTAAAAATGTAGAACCTGGAGATGTAATCGCAATTTCAGGTGTAACTGGAGTTGCTGAAGGAACACATGGTCCACATTTACACATTGAATTTTCAAGCAAAATGCTTCCACAGAAAGGAGATAATTATAAGTATAGATGCAATCCTTTACTATATATTTCCCTTTCAAAAGAAGATCTACAATTACAAAAACAATATAATAAAGCAAATAGAAGCACTGATAAAGTATGAGAACCTTAATATTATTAATATTTTTCACTTTCGCTGTACATAATTGTAAAGATTACAAAAGAGAAAAGATAGAAAGCAAAAAGACTATTATCCATGAAGAATTAACATTTTTCCCTGTTACAGAAATAAGAAAAGACTTTACTTTACAAGGAAAAAGTTATAGATATGAGTATAAATTTGACAAAAATATTATAAGGATAGCTGCCAAAAACTATGATGAAGGCTTTTACAATGAGGTCTATTCAAACAATTCTCTAATTGGCAAATTACAAAAGAATTCTTGGAGCTGTACTCCTTATTATTATAAAAATAAAAACCTTGGTTTGCTTTTCATTGAAGAAGGAGATGAGAGTGGTATTTGGGGATATAGTATTTTTTTAGTCAAAGAAAAAGAAATAAAAGAAGTTGGTTTTATTGATATTTCTTCAACCCAAGATTCACCGTTAAATAAATTTTTAAGTTTAACTCAAGAAAATAACTTTATTATATTTAACTTTTTAGAACCCCAGTTTCTTTCAAATGAAAAGACCATCAATAAATCTGATCAAACAGTTAAAATTGACTTAAGTACATTAAAAATCATTAAAAGCTCAAATAACAATACAAACAGCAATATTGCATTTTCCTTAAAAGATCATAATTATACTATAAACTTCACAACAAAGTCAATTGTTCCAAAAACTGATGATGTTTATTTCGAAAACAATTTTCTGGTCATAAAGAAAACAGCCGAAGAAAATACCCCTCATAATCTTCTTACTTATAAATATTATTTTATTTCAGCCTCCAATACTGTACAGTTAAATAAGATAAACTTTTCTAAAGAAACCTATGTTGAACAGGATGATATCTGTAAATTTTCATATACTTATTTACCTAATAACGATTCTACTTTTTCCCCTGAAGAGATAAATACATTTACAGAAAAAGATCTGGATATGTATATTAGGAAATTGGATTTAAAACAAGCACTGGATATTGTCTCAAAGATTAATAAAGACTATCAGTGTACCTCATCATTAACTGAAAATGAAATCAATCAGCTTTTAAAACAATATCCGCTCAATGAAAAAACGGTAAATGATTATAATAATATAGCTTACTATCAGGAACAAAATAAAGATTATAAAAGCTCCATTAGGATCCTTGATAAGATACTGTCTCAATATCCTGACAGGGTTGTAGCATGGTTAAATTATGCAGATGCTAAATGGGGACTTAATAACAAACAAGAGTCAAAAGAAGCTTATATAAAATACTATAATCTTATGAATAGCCAATCGAAAGATATGTCCAGAGTACCACAAAGAGTTAGAGACAGGATGAAGTAAAAGCACTGAATGGAATAAAGAAATTAAGCTTACTGATTTCAAAACTTTCAAAGTTACAGTTAAATTAAACTTTATGAAAAATATATTCCTGTTTATTACTTTAACACTCGGTTTCAACTGCTCTTCCCAACATAAAAACAAAGGTATTGTAAAACTCCGACAGCCATCAGCTGAAACTAAAAGAAGCTCATTCGAAACCTACATCGATAATGAAGATTATTTCATAAAAACCTTTGACGTCAACAAGGATGGCATTTCTGACAAAATTGTAAGTAACAAACCTTATCAAGGAGAAAATTTATTTATTTTTTTGGGGGATGATAAGCAAGGTAAATATACATTAGCACTGGAAACAAGAAACTTCTCTGAGGATGGAGGTAATGTTATCAATGATATCCTTCCAATATCCGGAAATAAAGGGTTCACTATAAAAACATCCTTCCCTGACCGCGGATATTATGAAAAAGAATATAATATTATCCTGGATAATAACACCTGGCTTCTTAAAAATATTATCTATAAAACAATGTCAGATATTTCTCAGGATGCAGTAAAATATATTTGCGATGTTCCACAAAATATTGATATCCAGAAATCCGGATGGACTGATAAAATAATACCCATTCCTGAAGAAAATGTAAGAGCGAAAAAATGTAGAGTAGAAAAAAGTCAAAATAAAACAACCTTTTACATTCAAGATAATGATGGTTTTACCAACCTAAGAAAGGAGAAAAACTCTTCTTCCCAAATCCTGCAAAAGATCAACACAGGTGAACAAGTTGAAGTTTTAGACCAAAACGGAGATTGGTGGTTAGTGGTTTCTAAAGAAGGTAAAAAAGGATATGTTCACAAAAGCAGGATAAAATCTGAATAATTAACTTAAACAAATGATGAAAAACTTTTTAATTTTATTTTCTTTTATACTTGTTGCATGTAAAGAAAGTAGTTATAACCAAACAGTCAATGAAACTAAAACATCAACGCTTAAAAAAAATGACAGCCCAGCAACAAAACTTAATGTGTCGGATGATCCAATTCATGACAATAAAAATAAATTTTCTAATATTAATCAATCAGAAAATCTAAACACTATAAACTCCAAGTTTATAGGTCATTTTTCAGTAACACAAGCAACAGAGGAAACAACAACCGGCACTGCATTTATTAAATATTTTTTTAGTATAAAAAAAGATAAGGCAATCTTAGTAACAGAAACGTATCAAGAACCAATTATTTGCAATGGTGATTATAAAACTCTTGAAAAAAATGATATTTTAGAATTATACTATTCAGGAAACGAGAAAAACTGTAAATCAGCAATACCTAATTTTAAAATAAAAAAAGAAAACAACACCTATTTTATTAAAGGAGTTGGAGGTGAAGCTACATTTAATGAATGGATAGAATTAGATAAAACGAAATAATATTTTATATAAAATAATTGATCTGCAAACCAAATGATGAAAAACTTTTTAATTTTACTATCGCTCATATTTCTATCATACTCATGTGAGCAGAAAAAAGAGCAAAAAAGCATAACGGCAATAAATAAGACAGAATTAAACAAAACTGACTCTTTAATTTCTCATAATGAAAATGAGTCATCAACAGTAGTAACAGATAATAATTTCACAAAAAATAGTATTGATTTCTGGAAAGGAGAATATCATTTTGAAGCATCAAATAGAGACGAAGCAAAAACTGTTTTTAACATCACAATAAATTCTCTTGAAGATATTTCTATAGATGTTACTGAAGAAGGAACAACAAATAAATATTCTAAATTAAAGGCTGAAGAAGTTAATCATCAAAAAATTAAAATAAAGTATGATGATTCTTCTGATGAGATGGGAATTATTTACATTGAAAAATCAGATGACAATTACTTTATTTCAGGAAATCCAATATACTTTATAAACCCTGGGAATAATGAGATGCCTTTACAGAAATTGAAATAATAACATGTTTGAACTGGTGCAGCAATGCAAAAGCCTAAAAACCATCCCAAAAACCAATTCACCCATCTATATATAATTTAGAAAAGAAATTTCGTTTCATTTAAAAAATATTTTTACCTTTGCTACGTGAATTTTAACAACGGAACATATTATTATAGAATTTTTACCTCAGCTCTGGGATAGGATTCTTATGAATATAATTTAAAACCTCGTCCTAGGGACGAGGTTTTTTTATTTTAAAAAATAGAGAAAGATGAAAATAAGTATTATTGGAGTAGGATTAATTGGTGGTTCGATGGCTTTGAAATTAAGAGAGAAAAACATCGCCAGCTTCATCTACGGAATCGATAACAATACACAGCATATCAGTGACGCATTAAACCTGAAAATAATTGATGCCGGAGTAGATCTGGAGCATGGAATTAAAAATTCAGATCTGATTATCCTTGCCATTCCTGTAGATGCGGCCAGAAAACTACTGCCTTCTGTTTTAGACCTTGTGTCTGATCAGCAAACCGTAATGGACGCGGGTTCTACAAAAGCAGGAATCGTCAATGCGGTAAAAGCCCATCCAAAGCGTTCAAGATTTGTCGCATTCCACCCGATGTGGGGAACAGAAAATAACGGTCCGAAATCTGCTATTGCAGAAAGTTTCTCAGGAAAAGCTGGGGTAATCTGTAACAAAGAGGAATCTGCAGAAGATGCATTGAATATTGTTGAACAAGTGGTTAATGCCCTTGATATGCACATGATCTACATGAATGCAGAAGACCACGATGTTCATACCGCTTATATTTCCCATATTTCCCACATTACTTCCTATGCGCTTGCCAATACGGTACTGGAAAAAGAACGTGAGGAAGAAACTATTTTTCAGCTTGCGAGCTCCGGTTTTTCAAGTACGGTACGTCTTGCCAAATCGCATCCTGAAATGTGGGTTCCCATCTTTAAACAAAACAAAGAAAATGTGCTGGATGTGCTGAACGAACATATTTCCCAGCTCAGAAAATTCAAATCTGCCCTTGAAAAAGAGAATTATGAATACCTTGAAGAGCTGATCTCCAATGCCAACAGAATCAGAGGAATTTTAAGGTAATCAATTCTATACGATACTAAAAGCCCTATGGTTTTTACTTTTATTTTATTAAGAAACCCTTAGTCAGTAATGTCTAAGGGTTTTATGTTGTAAAATAATGGTATTTCTATTAACATTCCGGAACGTTCACGGCAATGGCCAGTCCGCCTTCGGAAGTTTCTTTAAAACGGTCACTCATAGACTGAGCCGTTTCCCACATGGTCAAAATCACCTCATCCAATGTTACTTTTGCTTTGGTAGGATCACTTTCCAATGCGATATTGGCTGCGGTAATGGCTTTCATAGCGCCCATTGTATTTCTTTCGATACACGGAATCTGTACCAGTCCTTTGATTGGATCGCACGTTAATCCTAAATGATGTTCCATCGCAATTTCTGCCGCCATCAGTACCTGCCCTACGCTTCCACCCAGAATTTCTGTAAGTCCGGCAGCTGCCATTGCGGAAGATACTCCGATTTCAGCCTGGCATCCTCCCATTGCTGCAGAAATAGTCGCATTTTTCTTGAATAATGTCCCGATTTCTCCTGCTACCAGCAAGAATCTTATAATATCTTCCTCACTCGTAAATGGTGTAAATGCCTGAGAATACATCAATACTGCCGGAATTACGCCACTCGCTCCATTGGTAGGCGCAGTAATAATTCTTCCGAAACTTGCATTCTCTTCGTTCACTGCCAGTGCAAAACAGGCAATCCATTTGTTGATATTGGTAAAGTTCTCTTCAGCATCTACCACCTGCTGGAACCACTCATCTTTATTTTTATAAATTTTGTCTCCCAGCAGTTTTCTGTTGATTCCTGCTGCTCTTCGGGAAACATTCAGTCCGCCCGGAAGGATTCCTTCTTTATTGACACCTTTGTAGATACATTCTTTGATCTGCTGCCAGATATAAAGTGCTTCCTGCCTCGTTTCCTCCTGACTTCTCCAGCTTTCTTCATTCATGAAAATCAAATCTGAAATCTTATCAAACCCTAATTTGTCACAATATTTTGCAATATCCGAAGCCTTATGACAAGGATACAATGTACGTACACACTGCTTTTGAATTGAGTTTTTTTCCTGACTGGCAATAAAACCACCTCCTACAGAATAAAAATCCTGCACAAGCTCTGTTCCGTCTTCGAAAACGGCTCTGAAGATCATTCCGTTCGGGTGAAAATCAAGGCTTTTTTTCATATTTAGAACCAAGTGATGGCCATAAATAAAAGGAATTACCTTTTCACCACCCAGATTAATGGTTTGAGTACTTTTGATGTATTCTATTTTTTCATCAATTTTTGAAGTGTTGATCGTCTTAAAATCTTCCCCATTCAAACCTAGCATTCCTGCAATATCAGTTCCGTGTCCGATCCCAGTTTTGGCGAGTGAGCCAAAAAATTCAAGAAAAACCTCTTTAACTTCTTCTATTGATCTTTCTCTTTTAATAATCCTGATAAATGCAGCCGCTGCATTCCAAGGTCCCATCGTATGTGAACTGGACGGGCCTATTCCTACTTTAATAATTTCAAAAACCGATATTGATTCCATAAATGATTCGTCATTTTCCTCAAAAACAAAGATACATGATAAATCCCAAAATCAATCTTCAAATTCTTATTGAAATCAATATCTGACCGGAATATAAGAGCTATTGCAGACATTCCTCATGCTGAGACAGATCAAGCCCTTTATTTTCAGACTCTTCAGAAACTCTGAGTGTAATGAGAAAGTTCGTAATCTTATACAAAAGCAGTGAACCGAAGAACGTAAAAACAGAAACCAAAACCAATGCGGCCATATGATGAAGAAATACTTCAATCCCGCCATGAAGCAGGCTTGCGTTTTCACCATGAGCAAAGATAGCGGTAAGAATCATTCCCATAATTCCACCTACTCCATGGCAGGCAAAAACATCCAATGTGTCATCCACTTTCTTTAAAACTTTCCAGTTCACCATCAGATTGGAAACGATCGCTGTAATAAATCCTATAAAAAGGCTTTCCTGAATGCTTACAAAACCACATCCGGGAGTAATCGCCACCAATCCCACCACAGCACCAATGCACGCACCCAAAGCAGAAACACTTCTCCCATTGATTCTGTCGAAAAAGATCCAGGTCATCATTGCTGAAGCAGAAGCAATAGTGGTTGTTCCAAATGCTGTAGCAGCAGATGCAGAAGCACTCAGGGCAGATCCTGCATTAAACCCAAACCATCCGAACCACAGCATTCCTGTTCCCAGAAGTACATACGGAATATTGGAAGGCTCATGATGCGGATTCTTTCTGTTACCCACCACCATAGCTCCGGCAAGAGCTGCAAAGCCAGCACTCATATGCACCACGGTTCCGCCTGCGAAATCCTTTACTCCAAAGTATTTGTTCAGAAGGCCTTCCGGATGCCAAACCATATGACAAAGAGGCGTATAAATAAAGATGCTGAAAAGAACGATGAACAATAAATAAGAAATAAAACGAACCCTTTCTGCAAAAGATCCGGTAATAATCGCCGGAGTGATAACGGCAAATTTCATCTGAAACAGGGCAAACAAGATAAAGGGAATAGTAGGGGCCATCATTTTATGAGGCAGATTTCCTACCCCGCTAAAGAACGGATAATTTAAGGGATTTCCAATGATGCCATAATGTTTTCCGCCAATCGTAATGCCCAGAGATTCTCCGAAGGATAAAGAAAACCCTACCACTACCCAGACCATAGAGATGACTCCTAAAGCAATAACACTCTGCAGCATGGTAGAGATTACATTTTTCTTTCCGACCATTCCTCCGTAAAAAAAGGAAAGACCTGGCGTCATAAGAAGAACAAGTCCTGCCGCGGCAAGAATCCAGGCAACATCAGCCCCTACAATTTTATCTTCACTTAAAAACTCTCCTGTATCAGGAATATCTGCAGCCGGATTCCAGAATAAACCTCCGATGGCTACGAGTGTGATAACAGAGAATGAAACGATCCACTTTAATCCTATTTTCATAAAATTTACATTTAACCCTATCAAATTTAAACATAAATTATATAAAAACTACATTTTTTATCAATCAACCCCTATAAAAAAACAATACAACGAACAATATTTTCAATTTTCATAAAATACTTCCTTCAGTATTTTGGAAACTTCTTTGGATTTCGTAGCCGGAAAAAGATGGGTTCCTCCTTTTACCACATAATTCGGATTCGAATAGCGGATGGGAAAAACAATATCTTTATCTCCTAATATCTGAATAACATTCGGGTTCTCTTCAAACTTCCATTCGGAAACTTTTTCTACAGACCATTTCAGATAATAAGGGTCTCTTACTTTGAAATATTGAAGGAGTTTAGGATTTTTAGGGTCAAAAAGCTTTCGGATAACAGCATATACATTGGCTGCTTTATTATTGAACAATCCTACAGGAAGAATTCTTGGAATCTTGGTAACCTCACCGGTTTTTATAAATTTAGATTTTTCCTTATCAGATTTTATACTTCCAAGGATCACCACTTTTTCTGCAGGTTTCAACTGATTAATCTCCTGAACAATAATTCCTCCGAAAGAATAACCTAGCAGACAGAATGGTTCTGAATCATCTATTTTCTCTGCCATTCTTTTGACATAGGCATCGAAAGGCTCATTTTTTTCAGGAATAAGCCAGTCTATAAAAATCAATTCACAATGTTTGGGAAACTCTATTCTTTCAAGGACCTTGAAGTCTGCTCCCAGACCGCTTACGATATAAATTTTCATACCCCTAATTTATAAAAAATACGGAAACAAAGGAATATACCCGTTGATTTAAAAGCATTAAAAAAGAGCAATTCTCAAGAACTGCTCTTCTGTATTGATAAAATATGTCTTATTTTTTCTTTTTCGGAACTCTGTTCTCGTTATCCAGCATTTCTGTAGTAACTTTGAACTGAATGTCCATTTCATTCTTGATGAAATAATCTTTCAATGAAGACTGATAGAATACTTTAAAGTCTCTTCTGTTCAGAGAGAACTTGGCAGACTCAATGGATGTAGTAAACTGAGTAACGTATACATTCGCAGGGAAAGAGATTGTTTTTCTCACCCCTTTAAGAGTAAGGTCACCGTATACTGTAGAATTGTATTCACTGTTTGCTAAAGGAATAATTTTAGTCAAATGGAATTTTGCAATGGGGAATTTTTTCACCTCAAAGAAGTTCGAGCTCTTCAGATCGTTGGTCAGCTTGATCTGATCTTCATCAGAAACATCTCCTGCCATCATACTTCTCATATCTATTACAAACTCTCCATCAACAAGCACCGTATGGTCAAAGTTGAATTTTCCGCTTTTTAGCTTTACTGTTCCTGAGTGGGAAGTTTCTTCAGTTTTTACCACCTTATACCCCCACCATCTGATCTCTGATGAAGTCACTTTTGAAACTTTATCAAATTTCTTTTGGGCAGAAACAAATGACATGCTTGCGCACACCATAGCAAACAATAGTAATCTTTTCATTCTTTTTTATTTACAATTCAACAAAAATAAAAAAAAGTGTAGAACTTCTACACTTTTAATAATCTTTTTTTGATTAATTTATTGAGCAGTTACCTTTACAAGCATATCAATATCATCTTTCACAAAAACATCCTGCATCGTAGACTTGTAAGCTACGTCAAATTTTTGTCTGTCAAAAGAGAATTTGTTTGATACTAAACTTACTACTCCTTTGCTGTAAGAAATCTTAGCAGGGAAAGAGATTGGGCTGGTTTTTCCTTTTACAGTAAGGTTTCCTGTTACAAGAGAATTGTAGATTTTATCATTGTTTTTCTTTACTCCTGTAATTTTGAAGGTTGCCGTAGGGAATTTTTCAACTTCAAAGAAGTCACCATTCTTAAGGTGTCCGTTTAATTTCTGCTGATATTCTCCAGTAAGGTCAGTAGAATTAATTGAAGTCATATCCAATACGAAGCTTCCGCCTACCAATTGGTTTCCTTTCATTACCATATCTCCTGACTTTACTTTTACAGTCCCGTCGTGAGAGCTAGCCTCAGATTTTGCTACTTTATATCCCCACCAGTGTACATCAGACGCTACTACTTTTTTTGACTGTCCGAAAGCTAAACCACCAGCTAAAACTGCTAATAAAAATATTTTTTTCATTGAATAGAGTTGTTTACTTATTTAACGGTACAAAGGTAGTATCTTATTCAATAGATTTCATTGATGTATATCAATAAAATTTATTATTTTCATGAATAATATCATCCCATAAAAAAACTCCGAATTTCTTCGGAGCTTTGTTTTATAACTGATAGTACGCTGTATAAAGTGCTATACCATTTAATGCAGTGTGATTTTGCTTGACCAGATAGATGGGAGTATTTTTAAGCATTTCCTCCATTTTATCACTGATCTTGAATTTCTCATAGAATTTCGCTTTATCAATATATTCTGCGATCATCTGTGGAATATCTCCGGCAATCAGTAATCCTCCGGTAGCTTTCAATTTTAATGTTAAATTGTTCGCTTCTCTTGCCAAGAACTCAAGGAAAGTATCTAAAGCGATTCTGCAGATCAGTACATTCTCCTCGATAGCCGCTTTATAAAGTTCTTCCACAAAATTCCCCTGTGCAAGGCGTTCACTTAACCACTCCGGCTCAGGGTGTCTTTTCACATCTCTCAGGAATCTGTAAATATTGAATAACCCTGACTTGGAAAGTACATTTTCCCAGCTTACAATACCATAGATATTATTTAAGAACTGGTAAAATTCAACTTCTACATTGGTTCTTGGTGAAAACTCTGAGTGTCCTCCTTCTGTTGCAAAAGGTCTCAGGTATTTTCCGTCAAAGAAATATCCGGCTTCTCCTAATCCGTTTCCGGGAGCAAGAACCGCTACATTTCCCTTTTCAAGATGTCCGCTTGTATAAATGGCTTCAAGATGATTGTCTTCAAGAAGAGCCATTCCATAGGCAGAAGCTTCCAGGTCATTCAGCATTTCTACTTTTTCAAACCCGAAATCACGTGCGTATTCAGCAATGTCCAAATGCCAACCCAATCTTGCAGGGCTGCTTTTCCCGTCCAATACAGGACCTGGCACTGCCATTCCCAGACGTTTTACATTTTCAAGCTGATTATCCTGAATAAACTTCTTTAAAATATCTGAAAAGGAAGCATATTCTTTGGTTGCATATGTATTTTGTACTTGTATCTCAAGACCTCCGTTCCCGGAAACAAAATAGCCTAAGATTGTTATATCTTCACGGAGACTTGCTCCAATGATAGAAACATTATCATTATTACTGTTCTCTACTCCTGGTAAATAAAGTGGAAATTTTGGATTCAGAATCATAACCTCAAATTTTACCAAATATAATAATTGTTTTTGTAAATCCTGCACAGAACAAAAAAACCTTTCCACTTTCGTGAAAAGGTTTTGGTTAATAATTGTTTATATATTAAATCTAACTACTTTCCTAATGGAATATTGTAACCGAATCCTACTCCGATATTCCCCACATTATAGTCCTGGCCTGGCAAATCTCCTTTCGTTCCTACAAAAACCTTTTGGTATTGTACGAAGAAATTCCAGTCTCTGTTGTGATATCCGATCTCCGGTTTAAGGTAGAAACCTCCGCTTGCTCTTTCAGTATTAGTATTTGATGCCACTGCTTTGTCTCCAACCAGGAATCCGTATCCTAAATCCGTTCCGAAATAAAAACCGGTTTGTTTTGGATAAATTCTGATTAAAGCTGCTACAGGAACTACTCCTACATCATTATTTTTATATCCGTTGTTCTCTTTTCCAAAATAGTGAGTATATCCTGAAGCGATACCTAATCCAAATCCTGGTGTGATCAGATTCTGGTATGCTACATCCACTCCTACTGCAGCGGAAAGATTATCTGCGGGAACTGCTAAACCAACATTTGCACCTACCTTGATCATATTGTTCATTTGAGCACTTTGGGCGCTTGCGATACCTGCTGTTAAAATACCAGCAAGTACTATTGCTTGTTTAAACATTTTCATAACTCTAATTTTTTAATTTTACTAAACAAGAGGATGTAAAAATCATGCCAAGCAAGGCTTTTTCATCTGTTTTAACATTCAAATATTTCATAAA
>Ga0075158_10002983_pt1 | contig 12088 bp, 10 predicted proteins | sample JI91814BDNA_FD_70968 | JGI IMG/M metagenome (GOLD analysis project Ga0075158, IMG submission 70968) | Wastewater effluent complex algal communities from Wisconsin, to seasonally profile nutrient transformation and Carbon sequestration -... | ecosystem: Engineered > WWTP > Effluent > Algae... | reverse complement strand
CTCGCGCCGCGCCCCGACCACCGGCGCGATCGCGTTGATCGCAGACGCCCCGCAGATCATCGTGCCGCCCGCCAGCACGTCCGCCATCGGCCGCCGGATCGCCAGCGCCGTCGCCAGCGCGTGCGTCACGAAGAACGCGCTCGGCAGCGCCACCGCGGCCACCCCCACGATCAGCAGCAGCGTGCTCGCCCCGAAGAACCCCGTCTGCACCTTCAGCCCCATCAGCACGATCCCGAGGCGCAGCACCCACTTGCCCGTGAACCGCAGCCCCGTCGCGTAGCGATCCGGCTCGCGCTCCGCGCTCGGCAGCTCCAGCCCGAGCCCCCGCCGCGCCGGCGTGTTTAATAGGGCCGCCCCGATCACCAGCGCGAGCAGCACGTCCGACACGAACGGCGACGGCGGCAGCACGCGGACCACCGCCACGCTGATCACCCCGATGCTCGCGGCCAGCACGAGGCCCGCGACGTCGAGCCGGGATGGCAACCACTGCGGACGCTTCGCCACCGTGCCGCGACGGTACAGCGCCGGGCACCCGCCCGCACCTGCACATCCGCGTACCTCGCTATCCGCCGCGTTCGCAGCGCGTCCGATAGTCGCGGACCAGGATGTCGAGGCCGTCGGCCCCCGGCGCCGCCCGCAACCTCGCCAGCACCACGTCGGCCCGCTCTGCCGGGTTCGCGGCCAGCACCGCGGCCGCGAACGTGAACGGCGCCGCCGGGCACCCGAGCTGCTCGCACGCCTCGATCTCCGCCACCATCCCCCGCGCCTCGGCCATCAGCACCGACTCGAGCTGCCGCTCGCACGCCACGCCGGCCTCCGGGAACCGGTGCAGCCCGTCCGCCACGTGCATCTGCATATGGATCAGCCGGGCTGCCCCCGCGTCGCCGTCCAGGTCGTCCGCGATCACCACCACACCATCGTGCCGCACCGTGCCGCGCCCGTCCCCGCCGAAGCAGATCGCCGCTCCGTCGAACACCAGCCCCTGTCCCGCTGGTATCTCGCCCGCCGCCGCGATCAGCCCGCGCGCGCGCGCCTCGTCCGCGTGCGTGCCCGCCGGACAGCGCACCACCGGCTCCCCGCACGCGAGGTCACCGAGCACGATCAGCAGCAAGAAGTGACGGCTGTCCCGCGAGATCCTCGGATGATACCGTGATCGCGAGGACCCCATGCACACGAATCTCCGACCGCACCACGCCCTCGCGGCCCTGCTCGTGCTGATCGCCGCGCCCGCGCGCGCCGACGTCGTCCGCTCCGAGCCCGACGACTGCCCGAACGGCAGCTTCGGCAACACCTCCCACTGCGGCCCGTACTGCGAGGCGCTCCTCTGCACCAACGACCGCGACTGCACCGACGGCCGCACCTGCCAGCCCGTCCAGGCGTGCGCCCACACCTACGATTGCTTCGATCCCCCGCCCACCGTGCACGGCGGCCCGTGCTCGAACGGCACCAGCTGCACCGACGCCAAGGACACCTGCCAGTCCCTCAAGCTGTGCCTCTCGAACGAGAACCCGACCACCGACGACAGCGGCAGCAGCGGCACCAACCCCGGCACCACCGGCACCCCCGGCACCACCACGGCCCCCACCACCGACCCCGGCCCGACGAGCGCCGGCCCCACCACCACCGCGAGCGACGCCACCGGCAACAACGCCACCAGCTCGACCGGCGCGACCACCAGCAACAACGGCACCGGCGACAAGGGCTGCGCCTGCACCCTCACCGACGAACCCGGCGCACCGCGAGCCGCCCTCGCCCTGCTCCTCCTCGCCGCCGTCCCCCGCCGCCGCTCCGTCAGCGCGCGGTGAGCGTCATCGGCAATCCATCCACCAGGCTCAGCGTGCCCCGCATCACCAGACGCGGCGTGAAGCCGGGCCGCAACCGCGGCGCGAAGCGCTGCGCCAGCATCACCAGCAACAGGTGGCTCTCCAGCAGCGAGAAGTTGTTGCCGATGCAGATCCGCGGACCCGCGGCGAACGGGTGGTACGCGTGACCGTGGCGCGCGGCCTCTCGCTCACGTGTCCAGCGCTCCGGCTCGAACACCTCGGGGTCGTCCCAGAACTGCGGATGTCGGTGCGTATAAAATGGTGACAGCAGCACGACCGCGCCCGCCGGCACCACGAAGCCGCCGAGCTGATCCGCCGCGACGACGTCACGCGCATAGAACGGCGCCGCCGGGTAGAGCCGCAGCACCTCCTTGACGACCTGCAGCGCGTACGGGAGCTGTCGCAGGTCGTCCGCGGTCGGCGCGCGTCCTGCGAGCACCCGATCGATCTCCTCGTGGAGCCGCTCCGCCACCCTCGGGTGGGCCGCCAGCGCGTACCAGGCGAACGTCATCGTCCGCGCCGTGGTCTCGTGGCCGGCGAAGAAGGTCGTGATCGACTCGTCGCGCAGCAGCGCCTCGGACATCGCCTGACCGGTCTCCTCGTCGCGCGCCTTCATCAAGCGCGACAGCAGATCGTCCGGCCACCGCGCCTCGTCGGTGGCCCGGCGCTCCGCGATGAGCCCGGCGATCGAGCGATTCACCAGATCCCGCGCCGCGAGGTACTTGCGGTTCTTCGCCGTGGGCACCCACAGCGGCAGCCGCAGCCCCATCATCTGCGTGTCGACGAACGCGAGCATCGTCTCCACGGCGTCCTTCATCCGGTGGATCGACTCCATCGTCTCGGAGCTGAACATCGCCTTCAAGATGATCGAGGCGGTGACGAGCGTCATCTCCTCGGACATCTCGACCTCGGCGCCCGCGAGCCCCTGCCAGCGGTCCACGAGCCGCGCCCCGTCGCGGATCATCAGCTCGGCGTACGCCTGCACGCCCCGCGGCGTGAAGAACGGTGCCATCAACTTCCGCTGCCGGCGCCACAGCTCCCCGGTGCTCACGACGAGCCCCTCGCCGAGCAGGTAGCGCCGCACCGCGTCGTAGCTGGCGCGCTTGTCGTAACTGTGCCGGTGCGACACGTTGACGTGCTCCACCGCGTCCGGGTGCATCGCGAAGATCAGCGTGCGCGGGCCGAGACGGACCTGAAACACGTCCCCATACTCGCGCCACGCGCCCCCGACGAACTCGAGGAAACCACGCGTGCGCACCCCATGGATGAATCGCAACAGTCCGGGTCCAGGGATCTTTATGCTCACAACCGCCTCAGCCCCGCGCCCGACGCCGCCGCACCAGCAACAGCGGCGCCAGCAACCACACCGGCACCTCCCGCCGATCCGCCGCGCACCCGCACCCGCCGTCGTCCTCGTCCATCGCCCCCGTCGCCCCGCCGGTCAATGTCGTCACTCCGCCCGACGACACATTGCCGCCGGTCGGCCCCTCCGTATCGACGTCCCCCGAATCCTCCCCCAGCGAATCTCCCCCGGTCCCGCTCACCTCACCCGCGCTCGGGTCTCCGCTCGCGCTCGGGTCGCCGCTCGCGCTCGGATCTCCGCTCGCGCTCGGGTCGCCCGTCGCCTCGCCGGACGCCGTCGTCGGATCCGGCGGGCCCTCGACCACGACCACGTGGATCTCGAGCTGGTCGTCCGGCGGACCGCCGCCGAGCGGCGCGGGGTCCGAGAACCACGTCACGCCCTCCTCGACCAGCCCGAACGTCTGATAATAATCTCCCGGCGTATTCGCCCCGATCTGGAACGAGAACCGCCCGACCGCGTCCGGCGGCGTATCCGCGTCGGGCCCGGAGATCCGCGTCGGCGACAGCCACAGCCCGTGCGCCAGCGGCGACGCGACATCCCGCGGCGTGGGCGCCAGCTTCGTGTTCGCCGTCCACGTCTGATCCCCGACATTTGTCAGGTCGATCCACGCGTCGAGCGTATCGCCCTGGGTCAGGATCACCGGCGGCGCCGAGGCCAGCGGGAACGACTGCCCCGCGTACTTCGCCGCGAAGTCCGGCTTGCCGACGCACGGCCCCGGCGCCGTCTGGATCTCGATGTCCGCCCCGAAGAAGGCGCGGATGATCTGATCGTGGTTGTACCCCTTGTTGTTCTCGAGGCAGCGCGCCGACCACTGGGACATGCACCCGCGGTTCTGCCCGTAGCCGTAGTTGCTCGGCGTCTGATATTTGAACCCGAGCGACGTCTCCTCCACGTCGGTCCCCGACTTGCCCTCGTTGTACGTCACGTAGCCCTCGGTGTTCGCGTTGGGGTTGACGCCGTGGCAGCTCGCCGTCTGATCGTTGTCCCCCGACACGAAGAACGCGTATGTCAGCACGCGCCCCTTCACCGTATTGTTGTAGGCGAGGTACTGGCCCGCCGTCTCCTGGACCGCCTGGTAGTGGATCGGCGCCGGGTCGGACCCGCACGAATAGACCTGGCAGCCCTGCCCGTCGCAGATCCCGCCGTTCTCCGACATCGAGTAGTACGCGACCGAGCGCGCCGCGATCGCCTGGGCCTTGAGCGCCTGCAGGTTGGCCCCGCCGTTCTCGCACTGGATGACGTGCGGCAGGTAATCCATCTCGGTGTCGTGCGCCACGCCGTTGACGATGATCTGACAGTACGCCTCCGGCAGCGGCGCCGGGGTGACCGCCGACGGCGGCGTCCCCGGCAGCGACCAGTCGGCGGGCCCCGCCTCGTGCAGCGGCGTCGTGCGCGGCTCATTCGCCGCGGCGAGCGAGGGGACGATCAGCACGGTCGACAAACAAGCAGCGGCGAGTCGGTTCACGGTGCGGCCTCCAGAGACGAAGCCCCAGTTTACCCTCGCCGTCCTCCCCTGTCGTCGCGTCATCGATGCGTACGCAACGATGCGCCGCAGGAGTTGCGGCTTACCGGCTCTCGAGCGCCGCGAGCCGCTGCTCGAGCGCATCGACGCGTTCCAGCAACTGCTGGTTCTCGGCCTCCGCCGCGACGAGCCGGCTGTGCAGCGCCTGGATCGACGCCAGCGACACCCCGCTCGCGTCGAGTGGGTGGATCACCTTCTCGCTGTTCGCCAGGTTGAACGCCGCGAAGAAGTCCTGCGCCATCGGCCCGAGATGCCGCACATCGGCCTTGTCGACCTTGTAACGCCACGTCGTAATTTGCAGGTCGACCACCTTCGCCAGCACCTCGGCGTTGTCGATGTCCAGCACGTCCGCCTTCAAGTTGCGGTCGCTCGCCAGCCCCCTGTCGTCCGCCACCCCCTGCGCCGCGTCCCCGCAGCCAGCCAACCCCGACGACAGCCCACAAACCACGAACAGAACGGCGAGACGCATCCGGCAACCTAGCACGGACGCGCCCCCCCGGCCCACCTCTATCCGGCGCTCAGCCGATGACCTTGCCGAGCTTCATGGCGACGCCCATGTCGCCCTCGATCTTGATCTTCTGCATCATGAACGCGGTCGTCGGGTCGAGCTTGCCGTTCATCATCTTGGTGAAGTCCTCGAACGACACCTTGACCGTGCACTCGGCCGGCTCGTCGTTGTTGTGGACGACGCCCGGCTTGCTCTTGCCATCGATGTACAGGAACCCGGTGCCGTCGGTGAACGCGAACTTGATCGTCGCGTTGATGCCCTTGGTGTCCGCAGCGACCTTCTCACGGATCTTCTCGGTCACGCTCTCGAGGTTGTTCGTGTCGACGCTCATGGCCTCCCCTACCACACTCGCCGGCCGGACCACCACCGCTGCGACACGCGAGAAGCACCGCCCGTCGCCGAGAAATCCGTGACGCGCCTGTGGTCCAGTCCACCCGCGCGCGGCGGGCGGCGGCCGCGTAAGATGCACCGCCATGAGCGCCTATCGAACCGTCTTCCGCCCGGGTCTGTTCGCCGGGCAGACCGTCGTCGTCACGGGAGGTGGCAGCGGCATCGGACGCTGCACCGCGCACGAGCTCGCGGCGCTCGGCGCTCACGTCGTGCTCATCGGCCGCAAGCAGCCGAAGCTCGAGGCCACCGCCGAGGAGATCGCCCAGGACGGCGGCGAGGCCACGTGGTTCCCGTGCGACATCCGCGAGGAAGAAGCGGTGAAGACCGCCGTCACCTCGATCCTCGCCGCGCGCGGTCGCATCCACGGCCTCGTCAACAACGCCGGCGGCCAGTTCCCCGCGCCGCTGTCCGCCATCTCGCAGAAGGGCTTCGAGACGGTCGTGCGCACCAACCTCGTCGGCGGCTTCCTGTTCGCCCGCGAGGTGTTCACCCAGTGCATGGCCAACAACGGCGGCGCGATCGTCAACATCGTCGCGGACATGTGGCACAGCATGCCGGGCATGGGCCACTCGGGGGCCGCCCGCGCCGGCATGGTCAACTTCACCCAGACCGCCGCCGTCGAGTGGGCCTCGTGCGGCGTGCGGGTCAACGCCGTCGCCCCCGGATGGATCGCCAGCAGCGGCCTCGACCACTACGAGGGCACCATGGCCAAGGCCCTCATCCCGCGCCTGCGCGCCGCGGTCCCCGTCGGCCGGCTCGGCACCGAGTCCGAGTGCAGCGCCGCGATCGTGTTCCTCCTGTGCGAGGCCGCCGCCTTCATCAGCGGCACGACCCTGCGGGTCGACGGCGCCGCCCCCAACGCCAGCCAGATCTGGCCGTCGCAAGAGCACGACCGCGTGCCCGCCTACGACGGCTTCCACCGCGCCAGCCTCCCCGAAGTCCTGCGCTGATCCCCATGCCTGTCCTCGCCTCCAAAGTCGACACCACCGCCGACCTCTACAAAGCCAACCGCGACGCCCAGCTCGCGCTCATCGCCGAGTTTCGCGCCGCCGAACAGCGCGTCCGCGACAACTCGGCGCGCCAGGCCGAGAAGTTCGCCAAGCGCGGCCAGCTGCTCCCGCGCGACCGCATCGCCCGCCTGCTCGACCGCGGCTCGCCGTTCCTCGAGCTGTCGACCCTCGCCGGCTACCAGATGCACGACGACGACGGCCGCAGCGACGCGGCCGGCGGCGGCAACATCTCGGGCATCGGCTACGTGTCCGGCGTGCGCTGCATGGTCGGCGCCAGCGACAGCGCGATCAAGGGCGGCTCGGTCGCCCCGATGGGCCTCAAGAAGAGCCTGCGCGCCCAGGAGATCGCCCTCCAGCAGAAGCTCCCCGCCGTCACCCTGGTCGAGAGCGCCGGCGCCAACCTCCTCTACCAGGCCGAGATCTTCGTCGAGGGCGGCCGCGTGTTCGCCAACATGGCCCGCCTGTCCGCCGCGGGCATCCCCCAGGTCACCGTCGTGCACGGCTCCTCGACCGCCGGCGGCGCCTACCTGCCCGGCCTGTCCGACTACGTGATCGCCGTGCGCGGCCACGCCAAGGTGTTCCTCGCCGGACCGCCCCTGGTGAAGGCCGCGATCGGCGAGGACGCCGACGACGAGGCCCTCGGCGGCGCCGAGCTGCACGCGACCGTCACCGGCACCGCCGAGTACATCGCCGAGAACGACGCCCACGCGATCCACCTCGCCCGCCAGATCCTCACCAACCTCTCGAACTCCGCCTTCACCCAATTCAACGCGCCGGTCGGCCCGCGCCCGCACCGCCCGCCGCGCCACGACATCGACGAGCTGCTCGGCATCGTCTCCCCCGACTTCAAGAAGCCCTACGACGCCCGCGAGGTGATCGCCCGCCTCGTCGACGACTCCGACTTCCTCGAGTTCAAGACCCTGTACGGCCCCGCGACCGTGTGCGGCCACGCCGCGATCGAGGGCCACTCCGTCGGCATCCTCGCCAACAACGGCCCGATCACCCCCGACGGCGCGACCAAGGCCGCCCAGTTCATCCAGCTGTGCTGCCAGTCGGGCACGCCGATCCTCTACCTGCAGAACACCACCGGGTACATGGTCGGCACCGCGTCCGAGCGCGCCGGCATGGTCAAGCACGGTTCGAAGATGATCCAGGCGGTCGCCAACGCGACCGTCCCGCAGATCACCCTCATCATCGGCGGCAGCTTCGGCGCCGGCAACTACGGCATGTGCGGCCGCAGCTACGACCCCCGCTTCGTGTTCGCGTGGCCCGGCAGCCGCATCGCCGTGATGGGCGGCGAGCAGGCCGCCAAGGTCATGGAGATCATCACCGTCGCCAAGTTCGCCCGCATGGGCGTCACCCCCGACGCCGACGCCATGACCGCGATGGGCAAGGCGATCCGCGACAAGCTCGACGCCGAGTCGACCGCCTTCTACGCCACCGCCCACCTGTGGGACGACGGCATCATCGACCCCCGCGACAGCCGCACCGTGCTCGCCCAGGCCCTCGCCATCTGCCGCGAATCCTCCGCCCGCGTCCTCCGCCCCAACACCTTCGGCGTCGCCCGCCTGTAGCCGTAATCAGAAGGACCCATCGATGTTGTTCACCGACGAACACGAGCTAGTCCGCAAGAGCCTGCGCACCTTCATCGACCGCGAGATCGAGCCGCACGCCGACGAATGGGAGGAGGCCCGCATCTTCCCCGCCCACGACCTGTTCAAGAAGCTCGGCAACGAGGGCTTCCTCGGCCTGACCAAGCCCGAGGAGTACGGCGGCGCCGGCCTCGACTACTCGTACGCGATCGTCATGGCCGAGGAGCTCGGCCGCTGCACCTCCGGCGGCGTGTCCCTGGCGATCGGCGTGCAGACCGACATGGCCACCCCGGCGCTCGCCCGGTTCGGCAGCGACGAACTCAAGCGCGAGTTCCTCGCCCCCACGATCGCCGGCGACCTCGTCAGCTGCATCGGCGTCAGCGAGGTCGGCAGCGGCTCCGACGTCGCCTCGCTCAAGACCACCGCGCGCAAGGACGGCGACGACTACATCATCAACGGCGGCAAGATGTGGATCACCAACGGCATCCAGGCCGACTGGATGTGCTGCCTCGCCAACACCGACGACGGCCCCGCCCACAAGAACAAGTCGCTGATCATCGTCCCCATGAACACCAAGGGGGTCGAGCGCGCGCGCAAGCTGCACAAGCTCGGCATGTGGTCCAGCGACACCGCCCAGATCTTCTTCGACGACGTGCGCGTCCCGCAGCGCCACCGCATCGGACCGGAGGGCGCCGGCTTCATGCTGCAGATGCTGCAATTCCAGGAGGAGCGGCTGTGGGGCGCCGCCAACAGCCTGACCGCCATGGACGCCGCGATCGACGCGACCATCGCCTACACCCGCGACCGCAAGGCCTTCGGCAAGTCGATCCTCGACAACCAGGTCGTCCACTTCCGCATGGCCGAGCTGCGCACCGAGGTCGAGTGCCTGCGCTCCCTCATCTACCGCGCCGCCGAGCTGTTCCTGTCCGGCAAGGACGTCACCCGCCTCGCCTCGATGTGCAAGCTCAAGGCCGGCCGCCTGCTCCGCGAGGTCTCCGACTCGTGCCTGCAGTACTGGGGCGGCATGGGCTACATGTGGGAATCCAAGATCTCCCGCATGTACCGCGACTCTCGCCTCGCCTCGGTCGGCGGCGGCGCCGACGAGGTCATGCTCTCCATCATCTGCAAGCTCGACGGCCTGCTCCCCGGCCGGAGCTAGGAGCCCCATGTCCGCAGCCACCCTCCCCGACTGCCAGACCCTCCTGCTCCGCCGCGACGGCTGGCGCCTCCACGTCACCCTGAGCCGCCCCGAGTCGCGCAACGCGATGTCGTTCGCGATGGTCCGCGAGCTCACCGATGTCTTCACATCGGTGCAGTCGGACCGCAGCATCCGCTGCATCGTCCTGCGCGGCGCTGGCGGCAACTTCTGTGCGGGCGGCGACATCAGAGACATGGCCGCCGCCCGCGGCGCCGAGCCCGGCCCCGACGGCCGCGACCCGCTCGCCCTCGGCAACCGCAGCTTCGGCACCATGCTGCTCGCCATCGAGGCCGCCCCGCAGGCCGTCGTCGCCGTCGTCGAGGGCGCGGTGATGGGCGGAGGCTTCGGCCTGTGCTGCGTCAGCGACGTGGCGATCGCCCACGCCGCCGCCAAGTTCCGCCTGCCCGAGACCGGCCTCGGCGTGCCGCCCGCGCAGATCGCCCCGTTCATCGTCCGCCGCGTCGGCCTGACCCAGGCCCGCCGCCTCGCCGTCACCGGCGGGGCCCTGGACGCAGCCCAGGCGCTCGCCCTCGGGCTCGTCCACCACGTGACCCAAGAGACAGCTTCGATCGACGACGACCTCGCCCGCACCCTCGCGGACATCGCCCGCTGCGCCCCCGAGGCCGTCGCCACGACCAAGCGCCTCGTGCTCGCCGCCGCCGCCGCCCACGGCGACGCGCTCGGCGAGCTGCTCGACCGCGCGTCCGAGGACTTCGCCCGGGCCGCCCGCGGCCCCGAGAGCGTCGAGGGCATGACCGCCTTCCTGCAGAAACGCAGCCCGAGCTGGGCCTCCGCGTAGCCACCCGAGACACGGATCATGCCCCGCTTCACCACCATCCTGATCGCCAACCGCGGCGAGATCGCCTGCCGCATCATCCGCAGCGCCCACGCCCTCGGCTACCGCACCGTCGCCGTGTACAGCCAGGCCGACGAGGGCGCCCCGCACGTCCGCCTCGCCGACCGCGCCGTGATGATCGGCCCGCCCCCCGTGCGCGACTCGTACCTGAGCAGCGAGCGCCTGATCGCCGCCGCGAGATCCGCCGGCGCCGACGCGGTCCACCCCGGCTACGGCTTCCTGTCGGAGAACGCCGAGTTCGCGCAGGCCTGCCTCGACGCCGACCTCGTGTTCATCGGCCCGAGCCCCCACGCCATCGCCGCGATGGGCAACAAGGCCGCCGCCAAGCGCGCGATGATCGCCGCCGGCGTCCCCTGCATCCCTGGCTTTCAGGACAGCTCCGATCAATCCGACGAGCGCCTGATCGCCGCGGCCCACGAGGTCGGATTCCCCCTGCTAATTAAAGCCGCGGCCGGCGGCGGCGGACGCGGCATGCGCCTCGTCAAGTCGGCCGACGCATTGCAGGCCGGCATCACCTCGGCCCGCTCCGAGTCCGAGTCCGCGTTCGGCAGCGGCGAGCTGATCCTCGAGCGCGCCATCATGGACGGCCGCCACGTCGAGATCCAGGTGTTCGGCGACACCCAGGGTCACGTCATTCACCTCGGCGAACGCGACTGCTCGGTCCAGCGACGCCACCAAAAGGTCGTCGAGGAGTCGCCCTCGCCCGCCGTGACCCCGGAGATCCGCGAGCGCATGGGCGTCGCTGCAACCACAGCCGCCAGGTCGATCGCCTACGTCGGCGCCGGCACCGTCGAGTTCATGCTCGCCGCCTCCGGCGAGTTCTACTTCCTCGAGATGAACACCCGCCTGCAGGTCGAGCACCCGGTCACCGAGTGCGTCACCGGCCTCGACCTCGTCGAGCTGCAGCTCCGCGTCGCCGCCGGCGAGCCCCTCCCGCTGACCCAGGACGACGTGCGCCTGCGCGGCCACGCGATCGAGGTCCGCCTGTACGCCGAGGACCCGTACGCCAACTACCTCCCGCAGTCCGGCCCGATCCACGCCTGGCTGCCCGCCGACGGCCCCGGCGTGCGCGTCGACCACGGCGTGCGCAGCGGTCAACAGGTCACGCCGCACTACGACCCGATGATCGCCAAGGTCATCGCCTCCGGCCGCAACCGCGACGAGGCCCGCCGCCGCCTCGTCCGCGCCCTCGGCGACACCGTCCTCCTCGGCCTCCCCAACAACAAACAATTCCTGGCCGACATCCTCGAGCACCCCGCGTTCATCGCCGGCGACGCGACGACCCGCTTCCTCGAGCTCCACCTGCGAGACCTCGCCCGCCCCGAGCCCGACGCCCGCATGTGGGCCGTCGCCGCCGCCCTGTGGTGCACCCTCGGCCAGCCCTACTCGCAGTCCGCGTGGCGCAGCGCCGGCAAGGCCTCCTTCCCGCTCGAGCTGACCTCGGGCGACATCCGCGCCCGCCTCAGCGTCGAGCTCCACCCCAGCGGCGACGCCAGCGTCGCGTTCGCCGGCCCGATCAAAGGCGCGACGATCCTCCTGCCCGCCAACCCGATGACCGTGCAGATCGTCCAGCGCGAGGGCCCGTTCACCCGCGTCCGCGTCGGCAGCGTCCAGGAGACCGTGCACACCACCTTCGCCGAGGGCCGCCTCCACCTCGAGCTCCGCGGCGTCACCCGCGACTTCCACGAGCCCCCGCCCAAGGGCGCCGAGGTCGACGCCGACCGCAACACCGGCGACGGCAAGCTCTACGCACCGACCTCCGGCCGCGTCGTCGCCGTCCACGTCGCCCCCCGCGACCGCGTCCGCCGCGGCCAGACCCTCGTCGT
>Ga0075158_10002981_pt1 | contig 12089 bp, 10 predicted proteins | sample JI91814BDNA_FD_70968 | JGI IMG/M metagenome (GOLD analysis project Ga0075158, IMG submission 70968) | Wastewater effluent complex algal communities from Wisconsin, to seasonally profile nutrient transformation and Carbon sequestration -... | ecosystem: Engineered > WWTP > Effluent > Algae... | reverse complement strand
ACGTGAACAGCCATCTGGTCACCGTCGAAGTCGGCGTTGAAAGCGCGACAAACGAGTGGATGAACCTGGATAGCATTACCTTCAATCAGAACTGGACGGAAGGCCTGGATACCCTGACGGTGCAGAGTTGGAGCACGATTGAGTAGCACATGGCGGTGACGAATCACATCTTCGAGAATCGCCCATACTTCTGGCACACCGTCTTCAATGAGACGACCAGCACCACGAATGTTGTAAGCGAGCTCCTGCTTGAGGAGTTGAGCAATAACGAACGGACGGAAAAGCTCAAGGGCCATATGCTTCGGCAGACCACACTGGTCAAGCGCGAGCTCCGGACCAATAACGATTACCGAACGACCAGAGTAGTCAACACGCTTACCGAGAAGGTTCTGACGGAAGTAACCCTGCTTACTCTTGAGGTAGTCAGACAGTGACTTGAGGGGACGACGCTGGGCCTGACTCATGGCTGAGTAGGCACCACCGCCATGACGAATTGAGTTGTCAATAAGGGCGTCGACCGCTTCCTGCAAGATACGCTTCTCGTTACGAAGAATTACGTCTGGGGCCAAAATATCAATAAGTTTCTTGAGGCGGTTGTTGCGGTTGATAACGCGACGGTAGAGGTCGTTGAGGTCAGAAGACGCATGACGACCACCTTCTAGAGCCACCATTGGACGAATGGCTGGTGGAATAACTGGAATACGAGTCAAGAACATCCATTCCGGACGAACTCCCGCATTGATCATGCCGCGGATGAGTGACATACGCTTGTCGAGCTTGGCTCGTTCCATGGCTCCAGCTGTCTCGCGCTCCTTCTCGAGCTGCTTCAAGAGTTCCTCAAGATTTACAGACTTGAAAAGGTCGAAGATAGCTTCAGCACCAATCCGAGCTTCAAAGAGCGTACTGTACTTGATAGAGAAACGGTGGAAACTCATTTCGTCGAGCACGGTACCAGGGCGAATACCCTCAATCTCCTTCTTGGTCTCCTCAGCCCGAGTAGTGAGAGCTTCACGAGCATCTTCGTTCTGAAGAGCCTTGAGCTTACTGCGGAATTCGGTGTCGAGCTCCTTAAGAAGTCGACTACGATTCTCCTCACTGACTTTGGTGACAATGTAACCAGCGAAGTAGATAACCTTCTCGATCTCAGAGGCTGAGATACCGAGGATCATCGCAATACGACTTGGTACACCGCGAAGGAACCAGATGTGTGAGACAGGAATACAGAGGTCGATATGACCCATGCGTTCACGTCGTACGATAGCGCGAGTGATTTCCACTCCACACTTCTCACAAACGATACCCTTGTAGCGAATACCACGGTACTTCTTACATGAACACTCGTAGTCTTCTACTGGTCCAAAGATACGCTCGTCGAAAAGACCGTGCTTCTCAGGGCGCTGGGTGCGGTAGTTGATCGTTTCCGGCTTGGTGACTTCGCCGTGAGACCAGTCCAAGATGGTGTCAGGAGACGCGAGGCGCAGACTGATACCAGTGTATTCAGTCGGTGCATTCGGCTTCGTGAATGATGACATGTTTGACATAGATGATGATTACTAACTTAGACTAAACCTCACGCTTAGTTCGCTCCGGTCGTTCGGCTCGTTCGAGACGGACATCAAGAGATAGACCACGGAGCTGGTTAACGAGAACGTTGAAAGCGGCTGGAGTATGTGGATGACTAATCTTCTCACCACGAACGATGGCATCGAAAGCCGCTGAGCGACCAACGATATCGTCAGACTTGATGGTAAGCATTTCACGGAGCGTGTAGGCGGCACCATAACCGAGAAGTGCCCACACTTCCATTTCTCCAAAGCGCTGTCCTCCCACCTGCGCCTTACCACCAAGTGGCTGCTGAGTGATGAGTGAGTACGGCCCAATCGAGCGCATGTGAATCTTGTCCTCCACCATGTGGTGAAGCTTCAAGATATACATGTACCCAACGGCTGTCTTCTGAGCAAATTGTTCACCCGTGAGACCATCACGAAGCTGAATCTTACCGTCTTCTGGGAGTCCAGCAGCCTTAAGCTCAGCCTTGACGTGGTTCTCAGTCGCACCAGCAAATGGTGGCACGATCGCCTGGTAGCCGAGAGTGTTGGCGGCCATACCAAGGTGAAGTTCAAGAATCTGACCAAGGTTCATACGACTCGGAACGCCGAGTGGTGTGAGGAGGATATCGATTGGCTTACCATCTTCGGTATATGGCATGTCTTCCTCAGGCAAGATGCGAGAGATAACACCCTTGTTACCGTGACGACCAGCCAGCTTGTCACCAACAGATACGTTACGAACCTGAGCGATAGTGACGTGAATTCGCTTGATGACACCACTTTCGAGCTGGTCACCATTCTCACGAGAGAAGATCTTCACACCAATGATACGGCCACGCTTACCAGCTTCGAGACGAAGTGAAGTATCCTTTACGTCCTTAGCCTTCTCACCGAAGATAGAACGAAGAAGACGCTCTTCTGGTGTGAGCTGGGTCTCACCCTTTGGTGTCACTTTACCAACGAGGATGTCACCCGGACGAACTTCAGCACCGATACGGATGATGCCGTTCTCGTCGAGATTGCGGAGCTTGAGTTCAGATACGTTTGGAATGTCTGAAGAAGTAACCTCGGGTCCAAGCTTAGTGTCACGCACCGACACTTCGAGCTCATCGAGGTGAATGGTCGAGAACTTACTCTGCTTCACGAGACGCTCTGAAATAACGATGGCGTCTTCGTAGTTCGCACCGTTCCAACTCATGAAAGCGACGAGCGCGTTCTGACCAACAGCAATCTGACCGTTGTCAGTTGATGAAGTATCCGCTAGGAGATCGCCAGCCTTAACCTTGTCACCAACAGTGACCGCTGGACGGTGATAGAAGGCAGAGAAGTCGTTGGTACGCTCAAAGGTGCGGAGTTCGTACTCCTTCTTCTTGCCATCCTTGTTCTTGACGACGACGTGCTTGGCATCACATTCGATAACTTCACCAGCTTCAGCGGCAAAGATCACACGGCCAGTATCACGCGCGACCATACCTTCTACTCCAGTCGCCACGAGTGGGGCTTCCTGGATAACACAAGGTGTCGCCTGCTTCTGCATGTTCGAACCCATGAGAGTACGGTTGGCGTCGTCATGGTTCATGAACGGAATCATTGAAGTCGCAACTGAGAAGGCCTGATTGGTCGCAATGTCCATATACTCAACCTCCTTGCGGGGCACGATGTGTGGGTCGCCCTTCTTGCGAGCCTCCACCATCTCTGGCTTGATCTTGCCACTAGCGTCAATTTCGACAGCCGCGTGAGCGATAACGAACTTCTCTTCCTCATGAGCATTCATGAAGACTACTTCGTCGGTGACAACACCGTTCTTTACCTTCGCATATGGAGTCTCGATGATACCGAAGCGGTTGACGCGGGAGTACATAGCGAGACGGAGAATAAGACCGATGTTTGGTCCTTCTGGAGTATGGATAGGACAGAGACGTCCGTAGTGCGAGTCATGAATGTCACGCACCTCGAAGCCCGCGCGTTCACGCGTGAGTCCGCCCGGTCCAAGTGCTGAAAGTGTACGCAAGTGCTCGATTTCGGCCAAGATGTTCTGTTGCTGACTGAACTGTGAAAGTTGGTTGGTACTGAAGAATTCCTTGATCGCAGCCTGCAGTGGACGTGGGTTAATGATCTGCATCGGGAGAGATGTCTCGGCCTCGATGGTCGACATACGGTCCTGAATATTACGCTTCATGCGGGTCATACCGACACGAACACGCTGCTGAAGCATTTCACCAAAGTAGCGAACGCGACGGAAGCCGAGGTGGTCGATATCGTCCGGGAGCGCACCGGCCTCGTGGTTCTTAGTCACAATGTGACCCAAGATGAGGCGGATATCTTCGATAGAAATAGTTCGCTCACTGGTGGCTTTAGCATCTATTGGACGCTCGAAACGCTCGTTGAAGTGGTGGCGACCGATTTCAGAAAGGTCGTAACGCTCCGGTGAGAAGATAGACTTCACGAACTCACGAGCGTTCTCGACCGTAGCGAGGTCACCATCGCGGAGGCGGCGGTAGATCTCGACATATGATTCGTCAGTCGTCTTGGCTGGGTCCTTGGCAATGGTTGCCTTCATGTACTCCTCGCCACGCTCAATACCCTTCATGAGGGCGAGCATGTCCTTCTCCTTCTCGACCCCCAGCACGCGAAGGAGTGATGAGATAGGAAACTTCTTCTTGCGGTCGATTTTTACATAAACAATTCCGTCAGCTTCTGACTCGATCTCAATCCAGGCGCCACGAGCGGGAATGATTTTGGCACCAAAGAGTTGGCGACCTTTGGTTTCTTCAGCGGTGAAGAAAATACCGTAGGAACGAGCGAGCTGCGGAACGATAACACGCTCTACACCATTGATGATGAAGGTACCGTGTTCAGTCATGACTGGGAGGTCGGTCATGAAGATCTCCTGATCCTTCTCACTTTCGAACGTCTTGTTCTTGAGGATGACCTGAGCGCGGAGTGGCGCTTCGTAGGTGAGCTTGTTCTCCTTGGCGAACTCAGGCGTACACTTTGGCGCCCCGAGTTCGTACTTCTTGAACTTGAGCTCGAACTTTTTCTCTGAGTAGTCACTGATTGGTGAGAACTCGGTGAAGATTTCCTTGAGCGCAGTTTCAACAAACCAGCGGAAAGACAACCGCTGTGGCTCGATCAGGTCTGGTAGTGGGATCTGGGGACGACGACTTACTTCAAAATACTTCTGTGGCATGTGTCCGACTGACACGGTCGTCTCACTGTTGTGCTTACCTGCTGACATATAAATACGTATTACTTATACCTCCCCAAACAGCTATAACGGAAAAATGCGCAATCGCTTGCGTTTCTGTTCCTCCAGCTGTTTTATTTTAATAATATCGGCATCACTCCGCTGTGAACAATCCGCTACTACAATCTCCCGCCCAAAACACAATCGAGACTCTTTGCGTATGTGGCGGGATTGTACCAGAACCTGTGGAAAACCGCAAGCGTTTTAGCTCGTTTTATGTATAGAAAGCGCCACCACGTAAAAGGCCGGCTGGGAAAGTACACGAACGTGCACTTTCCCAGCCGGCCAAGGTGACCGCGACCAACTCTTCAGTATCGACGATACTTCTGCTGGTTCTCGTCTGTCAGGCCGATGTAGACCATCAGGGCAGCGGCCAGTTGAGACCCAATCGACAACCAGGCGAGAGGCGCCATGAGCGACCGGTTCTCACCCCCAGAAAAGACCACGGCGACCCAGATGCAGACCACCGCAAACACCTGAAAGCCAGCAGCGAACTTGAAAGCGCGTGACATTTCGCGAATCCGCACGATTCTCTCCCCACCCCCGCCGCACACCACCATGGTGCACATGTCAGGAATCCATTTATATAATAGCACATTTTTACAGGAAAATCAAGCCTAGGCTTGATTTTTCTCACTCCCCTCTCTGTACAAGGCCTTGCCTTGTACTACTTGCCCTGACGCCAAGCTTCTATCTCAGCATGGTTGCCACCCACCAAGACTGGCGGTACTTTGTACTTTTTCTTCTTGTATTCAAGGACCTCCGGACGAGTATACATCTCACCTGAGGAGATTCGCTCATCTTCGAGCGATTCAAAGGTACCAAGAACGCCTGGGATATTGCGCGCTACCGCGTCGATGATAGTGAGGGCTGGGAGTTCGCCACCCGTGAGCACATAATCCCCCACCGATACTTCCTCGGCCTTGAGTATCTTCTTCACCCGCGAGTCGATTCCTTCATACCGACCAGAAATAATGACGACATCGCTATACTTAGCCGCGAGTTTCTTGGCATAGGCCTGATCGAACTTAGTCCCCCGGGGTGACATCATAAGGACCTTCACCTTCTTGCGGTCTTTGCGACCGATGGCTTTATCTGCCGCCTTGAGGATAGGTAAAGCCTGCATCACCATACCAGGACCGCCGCCGTACGGACGCTCGTCCACCTTGTGGTGCTTATCTACCGTATAGTCCCGTGGGTTGTAGTAGGCAACAGTCATCTTCTTGCCGCGGACCTTGGCTCCCTTCCCTTTCTCGGTCTTCTGCGCCCGCCCTAAAATACTCGCGTCGGTGTACGCTTGGCAAACTTCGGGAAACAAGGTTATGACGTGAAAATGCATACTAAAGTTTGTTCTTATACTTCTCTAAATTTGAATCCATATGAGAGTGGCGAGGGTGAGGAATTGAATCAAGAGTACACCACAGAAGCTCCCCGCACATATCTGGCTCCATATTCTTAACAGTCTTTGGATCAACCAGAACCTTATAATAAAAGCCTACCCAATGTGTACTTTTTCCCTCATGTTCTCTAAATGTCTCTTTATGACCTAAATATGATAAAGAGATGACGTCCGCGCCGATTTCTTCTTTAACTTCCCTTTTGACTGCCTCCTCAAGAGTTTCGCCAAATTCTACCCCTCCACCACCAACCATATCCCAACGTTCATGTTCATCGCGACAATTTTTAGTCCGCCATCCAACTAAATAATTACCGTCTCCGTCATAGACGAAAGTCCCTACATATACACCAATAAAATCTTGTCCCCGTTTCATATTAATTATGTTAACTCAGAGCGGAGTTTCATCCAAAGTTTTCCCATCTGGTTTTCACCAGTATTATCGGCACCGGTTCCCCAGTAGTAATCGACATCATAGACCTTATGCAACTTACGTTCTCCTGTCATTTTAAGTACTTCTACAATATCTCTATGCTGTGCGAGCTTTGCCCTGAAAATTTTCTCCATCAAAGCAAGCTTATCAAAATCAAGCACAAGTTTTCCCTCTTCTTTACATTTTTGACCTAATCGCCACGCATCCATTGGACTACCAGCATTCATTATGTCTTGTCTCTCTTCAGGTATTACTCGCAAAGCTTGGTAGGCGTGTTCGGCAGTTTTGTATACAACTCCATCTATACAAACTTCATGAGCTGAAAATGGAGAGAGGTCGTGGAATCTAGTTTCCAAAAAATTGATTGGTTCTGTCGACTCTGGATCAAAGTTTAACCCAAAATATAGGTTATTGTTATCACTCATATTTAAAATCCTAGCATAGAAAAAGCTGGGCGCGTAGCGCCCAGCTTTTTCTTCAATCTTTTTCCAATTTGAAAATATTAAATTACCTGAAGTTCGAGGCGGGCAAGGAAATTTTCTGGAGCCGTACATGTAGTACGGTGAGAGAAAATTTACCGCAGCCCAACAAAGAAATTCTGTAATTTAGATTTTCAAATCTTCGATGGCCTCGTCGAGAGATTTAGGAGTCGCCGCTGAAGGATTATCCTCCCGCATCGCCTCACTCATCTCTGGACTCATACCGCGTCCACCTTCTGGTTCGTTGATCTTGAGATTGACCCGGGCGTCATGCTTCATGCCAACGACACGAAGAAGGGTGCGAATGGCCTTGGCGGTGTTACCCGAACGACCAATGATCTTACCCATATCTTCAGCGTGCACATCTAGCGTAAGGAGTACACCCATCTCATCGACGGTGCGGTTGATTCGTACACTCTCAGGATGATCTACGAGCGCCTTGACCAAGGTCTCGAGAAACTGCTTATCTTCATGCGTGTCCATACATCAATATTCTTAGCTATTCTGGTAAGCAGACTCCGCCTGTTGCGGGTTGCTATTCATATGATACGAGAGCTCCATAGACACGTCAACAGCGTCGTGTAGACACGACGCTGTTTAAATGGAGGATATCGTTAGGCGGCTGCAGTTTCTACCGGAGTAGCGGCGGCGGCTGGTGCAGCTTCAGCTGGCACTTCCTTCACGATTGGAGTCTTCTTCGGGAGGACATTGATCTTCTTGGCATCGATGATCTTCTTCGTCACGAGCATGTTATGCACGGTGCCTGAAGCCTGAACACCCTTAGAGAGCCAATGCTTGGCCTTCTCACCGTCGATTTCAATCACACCAAGCTTTGGGTTATAGAAGCCGATCTGATCAACATTTGTATTAGCTTTAGTACTGGCACGCTTATCTACCACGACCACACGGTACGATGGCTCGTTCTTGCGACCAACACGCTGTAAACGCATCATTAACATAGTGGCAGAAGATTACCAGACCAGGCTTATTTGGTCAATAGCAGCGTAAACCAGCCTTGCACCCTATGTTTGGTATGGTACCGTACATTCAGTCTTGAACCTTAAGGAGTCCATCGTGACGTTAACAAGCCAAATCAAGGAATGTGAGGAGCTGAGCGGCCAGCTCAGGAAAATCCTCTCCCGAGCAGGCATCGGGACATTCACCAAACTTGCCTCTTTGTCACGGCAAGGCCTGATTGAACGGGTACCAAAACTGAAAGTTCGTCATCTCTCCGACCTCGAGCACCAGCTACAACAACGAAAGCTCACGTTTGTGCCCGACAACAGCATCAGGTTTGACCAGTTCATCAACCAGGCTAAGCTGTACGCACTCTGGGAACAAGGTGTGACCACCTATAAGCAGCTCGATGCGCTAACACATCAAGAGTTCGTCGCTGCTGTCGGTGGCCCAGAGTCCGGTTTCTTCAGAAGAAAGGCGGCAGCTCGTGACTGGATGAAGGAACACCAACTGAGCCTCAAGAGGGGTTATCATCTACCCCACCTCACACCGGGAACAGCTGAGCTCCTCTACAAAGGCGGCCTCACTAATCTCAGGGAGGTGGCCCAAAAATCCGACTACGAACTGTCGCTGATAATCCAAGGCAACACGAAGCGAGCCAGACCACTAACCCGTGCTCGTTTGATTGAAATCAAATACGCGTTCTTCAAAGTTGGCATCAACCGTTCATGCAAACCGCTCTGATTTTAGAGCGGTTTCTTGTTTTTAGTCGAGAAGGTAAATCAGTGTTCCAGGTCTTGTATGGCCTGTAATGCTACCAATTTGATTAATCATGTACACCGAACTCCTCCTGGTTTTTGGTCAATAGGTATCCTCCTGGTTAGAATTGCTGGAAAGAGGGTGCAATTTTGGTAAAGACCTCCTCTCGCTGCAGGCCATACTCCGAATCTTGCGCTACTTGGTAAGTAAAGGTGAGCTCGTTAGTCATTCCGAGCACGGCCGGTATTGGCGTTCCTTGGGAATCATGGTCTTCAAGCATCTTAACCCACTCTTCTGTTGAGTAAACATTTACGTAGAACATAGTGGCCTGTTCAGCGTATCCGAAGCGAACACTCTGAAGGTACGCGTCAGCACCTTGCTTGCCCAGTTTTTCCTCGTAGTAGAAACCATCCCAAGTATCAGGAAACGTGAGCATGAAGCCAAATATATCATTTTGGTAGATAACACCTGAAAAGTTCATGTCGGTGAACGCAGGGTCTAGAGGGACAACATCCTCTGTGTATCGTTCTATTCCTTCTTCATCACTAGAACGGAATGTGTCAATCTCTTTATCTGACTCAGTCACATCTGATTCGACTACGTCTAAAGATGTCACTTCCACTGGATCAAATGATTCAGGGCCTGGTCGTAATGAAAGTCTGTCGGATAGGTTGAGTATTTGTGCCAGGGCGAAGCATCCTATAAACACAACGAGACCTAGGCCGGTGAATATTATTGTCTTACGAGAATCAAGCTTTGGGTTTAATGTGCTGTCTAATTGAACTAAAGGAGCCTGAACTTTCCAAAAAAATGAATTTAGCACGAACAGAGCAACAAACTCAAAAGCAAAAAAATAGTGGTATCCATACAGCGTATAGATATATGGTATCGTCGCCGCTCATAGCAAAAGGTATCGCCAGGGGGTTCAAGAACGTCAAATAATACATCGGTTCAGCTATAGCTCTTGGGACAAAGGTTTCAAAGAACTTCTGTGCTCCGTCAGAGGTCCCATACCAACTGCTTGTATTAGCAATAAAACTGAACCAAATAAGTGGAATTGCCGGCAGTATATTTAGCAGCACCTTACTCGCTCGATCCTTTATAGTAATTATGATTGGGAACAAAAAAATGAGACCCATTACAGCAAACTCAATAAACCAGAGGTCAAGAGCAGGCTCTGAGAAACTAAGCATGTCTAAGTAAAGACCGCTTGTGATCGAACCTGCTGCCAGCTGGGCAACATACGCACAGATAAGCAGGATAATTACCAGTAACGAATGTTCAATAAGTATTTTATAGTTCATAATGATTGCTCTAAGAATTATAGACCAAAATTACTCCCGATTCCCTTTTGTTAACAAACAACAATCTTGCCCCTGTCAAGGCGCTGTCTAAAAGGTACGGTTTGGTATAGCTTGGTTACGTTCTCCATGCTACACTCGGGGACACATGTCAAATACTACCTACGAAGGTCCTATTATGATCCGCGGCAAAGGCACGGGCTTTGTGGCCGTGGAAGGACAACCAGAAGACGTCATTATTGAGCGCGATAACCTCGGCTTTGCACTTGATGGTGACATCGTCCGCATCTCACTGAAGAGCAAGGTCTCGGGCCGCCGCCAGGAAGGCAAGGTAGAAGAAGTCGTGAAGGCTGCCTACCGTGAATTCATCGGCACAATTAAAGAGAAGACCGTTGACGGTAATTCGCTGAAGTTCCTCGCTCCTGATAATGCTCGTATTCATATTCGTCCCCTGCTCCCTGACGCCACACAAAACGACCTTGGTATGAAAGTGGTCGTCGAGATAACCAAGTGGAACCAGCCACTTTTAGACCCTATCGCCAAGATCACCGAGACGATTGGTCGCGCTGGCGATCACGAAACGGAGATGCAGGCCATCATCCGCTCCGGCGGCTTCTCGAAGTCGTTCCCTGAGTCGGTTCAACAGGCCGCTCATACTATCCACGAGAGTAAGGATCAAATTTTCGCTGACGCTCTTAAAGACCCTAAGCGCCGCGATATGCGCGGCACACCGACCTGTACCATCGACCCAGTTGACGCCAAGGACTTCGACGACGCCCTCTCATGCCTAACTCTCCCCAACGGCAATATTGAAGTCGGTATTCATATTGCTGACGTGTCTCACTATGTCCGCGATGGCGAACCGCTCGACGATGAGGCGCGCGAGCGCGGCACCTCGGTCTACCTGGTCGACCGTGTTATTCCGATGCTGCCGGAAGTCCTCAGCAATGACCTCTGTTCCCTACGGCCGAATGAAGACCGTCTCGCCTTCTCGGCTGTCTTTGAACTCACTCCTGATGCTCATATTGTAAACGCCTGGTATGGCCAGACCATCATTCACTCCGACAAGCGCTTTAGCTACGAGGAAGCGCAGCAGGTCTTCGATACACAAGACGGACCCCTTCTCTCTGAGCTTAATACGCTAATGACTCTCGGCCGCAAGCTCCGTCAGAAGCGCTATGCGCAGGGAGCGATTGCCTTTGATCAGCCAGAAGTTAAGTTCGAGCTCGATGAGCGGGGTGCGCCGATTCGTGCCTTCATCAAGACCCGTGTCGAGACGATGCTTATGATTGAGGACTTCATGCTCCTCGCGAACCGCGAAGTCGCCACCTATATCTATGACCTCGCCAAGAGTAAAGGTAAGGAACTCGCCTTCGTCTACCGCATCCACGATGCGCCAAACCCCGACAAGCTCGAAGAGCTCGGTATCTTCCTGCGCGCTATTGGTTATGAGTTTGAAGTAAATAAGGGTATTGTGAAAGCGACCGCCATCAACAAGCTCCTCAAGGAGATTGAGGGTAAGCCAGAAGCTAACCTCATCAAGACCGCCACCATTCGCTCGATGGCCAAGGCCGTCTATTCCACCAAGAACATCGGACACTTCGGTCTCGCCTTCAAGTTCTACACCCACTTCACCTCACCGATTCGTCGCTACCCCGACCTCATGGCGCACCGCATGCTGCGTAAGCATCTCGATGGTTCAGCCATTGGACCAAAGGAACTCCAGATGTATGAACGCCTCTCTATTCAGTCTTCACAGCGTGAGATGGAGGCTGTATCAGCGGAGCGTGACTCTATCAAGTTCAAGCAGGTCGAGTACCTCATGAACCGCATTGGTGAGACTTTCGAAGGCGTCGTCACCGGTGTCACCGACTGGGGCATTTATGTCCAAGAGAATACCTGTATGGCTGACGGCATGGTACGTCTCGCCACCATCAAGAGCGATTACTTCGAACACGAAGCCAGTA
>Ga0075158_10002980_pt1 | contig 12089 bp, 10 predicted proteins | sample JI91814BDNA_FD_70968 | JGI IMG/M metagenome (GOLD analysis project Ga0075158, IMG submission 70968) | Wastewater effluent complex algal communities from Wisconsin, to seasonally profile nutrient transformation and Carbon sequestration -... | ecosystem: Engineered > WWTP > Effluent > Algae... | reverse complement strand
CGGGCCACGTCGGTGCGGCCGTTGTGCACGCCGGCGCGGATGCCGTGGGCCTTGGCACGCGCCAGGATGTGGTCGATGGCCTGCGCCACCGGCGGGTCCACGTCGTCGAACACCGGCTTGCAGCCGAGCGACAGCGACAGGTCCGAAGGGCCGATGTAGACGGCGTCGATGCCCTCCACCGAGCAGATGGCGTCCAGGTTGTCCAGCGCCTGCGCGGTCTCGATCATCGCGAACACCAGGGTGTTGGCATTGGCCTGCGTCGGGTAGTCGGCACCGTGGACCATCGCGGCGCGCACCGGGCCGAAGCTGCGCCCGCCCTGCGGCGCGTAGCGGGTGTAGGACACCAGGCGCTGCGCGTCCTCGCGCGTGTTGACCATCGGGCAGATCAGCGTCTGAGCGCCGGCGTCGAGCGCCTTCATGATGATGCTCGGCTCCAGCCAGGGCACGCGCACCACCGGCATGGTGGGCGTGGACTGCACCGCCTGCAGCATGGTGACCAGCGCGGCGTCGTCGATCAGGCCGTGCTGCATGTCGATGGTGAGCGTGTCCCAGCCCTGGTGCGCCATCACCTCGGCGGCGAAGCTGTTGGGGATGGCCAGCCAGCCGTTGACGGCCGCCTTGCCCTGTGCCCACAGGGCGCGAAGCTTGTTCTCTCTCATGGGGGGACTCCTTGTTGTCAGGTCACGGGTGCCGGGTTGAACAGCACCAGGGCGTTGTGCAGCTTCCATTGCTCGGCGAAGGTGCGGCGGCCGCTGGCCACGTCGAGCATCAGGCGGAACAGTTCCCAGCCGGCCTGCTCGACGGACAGCTCGCCGTCGGCGATGCGGCCGGCGTTGAGGTCCATCAGGTCATGCCAGCGGCGGGCCAGGTCGGTGCGCGTGGCCACCTTGATCACCGGGCACTCGGCCAGGCCGTAGGGCGTGCCGCGGCCGGTGGTGAACACGTGCAGGTTCATGCCCGCGGCCAGCTGCAGCGTGCCGCAGATGAAGTCGCTGGCCGGCGTGGCGGCGAACACCAGGCCGCGCTGGTCGCGCCGCAGCCGCTCGCCCGGGCCGATCACGTGCGCGATCGGCGCGCTGCCGCTCTTGACGATCGAGCCCATCGCCTTCTCGACGATGTTGGACAGGCCGCCGGCCTTGTTGCCGGGCGTGGTGTTGGCGCTGCGGTCGACGCGGCCGCGGTCGAGGTAGGCGTCGTACCAGGCCAGCTCGCGCACGATGGCGTGCGCCACCTCCGGCGTCGCGGCGCGCGCGGTGAGCTGGTCCACCGCGTCGCGCACCTCGGTGTTCTCGGAGAACATCACGGTAGCGCCGGCGCGCACCAGCAGGTCGGTGGCGAAGCCCACCGCCGGATTGGCGGTGACGCCGGAAAACGCGTCGCTGCCGCCGCACTGCACGCCCACCACCAGCTCGCTGGCCGGCACGGTCTCGCGCCGTCGCGCGTCCAGGCGCTGCAGGTGACGCTCGGCACTGGCGAGGATCGAATCGATCATCGAGACGAAGCCCACGTGCTGCTCGTCCTGCAGGCGCACCACGTCGGGCGCGGCCTGCCCGGCGGCCAGCGGGATCGACCCCGGCGGCATCAGGCGCTCGGGCTGCAGCTTCTCGCAGCCCAGGCTCACCACCATCACCTCGCCGCCGAAGTTCGGGTTGAGCGCCAGGTGGCGCACGGTGCGGATGGGGATCGGCGCGTCCGGCGCGTCGATGGCCACGCCGCAGCCGTAGCTGTGCTCCAGCGCCACCACGCCGTCCACGTTCGGGTAGCGCGGCAGCAGCTCGTCGCGGATGCGGCGCACGGCGTGGTCCACCACGCCGGCCACGCACTGCACGGTGCTGCTGATGGCCAGCAGGTTGCGCGTGCCCACCGAACCGTCCGGGTTGCGATAGCCCTGGAAAGTGAAGCCGTCGAGCGCGGGCTGCGGCGGCGGCTTCACGGTGGCCACGGGCAGGCCGTCGAAGCCGCGCGCCGCGGGCATGCGAAGCAGCCGTTCGTGAACCCAGGCGCCGGCCGCGATGGCGCGGTCGGCCTGGCCGATGACCACGCCGTAGCGCCGCACCGGCTCGCCCTCGGCCAGCGCCGCCAGCGCCACCTTGTGGCCCTGCGGCACCCTGTCGACCAGGGTCGGGCCGCCGGGCAGCACCGTGCCGGCCGGCAGGCCGCCGTCGTTGGCGACGATGGCGACGTTGTCGCCCTCGTGCATGCGCACGACGATCGGCGCGACGGAAGCGGACGGCGCGCCGGGCGCCGCGGCGACGTTCATTCGGGCTTGATCCCCGCGGTCTTGATCACGCGGGTCCACAGGTCGAGCTCGGACTGCACGAACTTCGTGTAGGCCGCGGCGCCGGGCGCGGGCACGACGAAGCCCACCGACTCGAGCCGCTGCTTCACCTCGGGCGATGTCATCACCTTGCGCAGCGCGGCCTCGAGCTTGTCGACGATCGGCTGCGGCGTGCCGCGCACGACGCTCACGCCCGACCAGCTCAGCGCCTGGAAGCCGGGGATGCCGCTTTCGGCCAGCGTGGGCGTGTCCGGGTACAGCGGGTTGCGCTGCAGGCTCGACACCGCCAGCGCGCGCAGCTTGCCGGCCTTGATGTGCGGCAGCGCCACGTCCTGGTTGATGAACATCAGCGGGATCTGGCCGCCCAGCAGGTCCTGCATCATCGGGCCGCCGCCGCGGTAGGGGATGCCCACCATGAACAGGCCCTTGCAGTCCTTCACCGACGGCGCGCACTTGCTGCCTTCGAGCTTGAACAGCTCCATCGCCATGTGGCCCGACGCGGCGTGGGTGTAGCCGTAGTTGAGCTTGCCGGGGTTGGCGCGCACGTAGTCGACCAGTTCCTTGAAGGTCTTCCACGGCGTGCTGGCGTTGACCACCAGCACGTTCGGGCCGGAATGCACCTGGGCCAGGTGCACGAAGTCCTTCATCGAGTCGTAGGCGAGCTTCGGGTCCAGGCCGTGGGCCACCGCGTTCTGGCCGACGCCGGTCTGCACGATGGTGTAGCCGTCGGCCGGCATGTTCTTCGCCCGCAGCGTGCCGATGGTGCCGCCGGCGCCACCGATGTTGTCGACGATGACCTGCTGGCCCAGCTCGCGCGCGAGCGCCTCGCCCACCATGCGGGCCATGATGTCGCTGGTGCCGCCGGCCGGGAACGGGCTGACGATCTTCAGCGGCTTGCTCGGCCAGTTGTCCTGGGCCGCGGCGGGCAGCACGCAGCAGGCGGCTGCGAGGGCGATGAGTGCGCGTCGGAACATGCGGGTCTCCTTGGGTTTGTCGTGTGTGGTCCGGCAGCGTCCGGCACTGCCACGGGAAAGTCAGCGGACCATGCAGGGCCGCTTGGGGTCGAAGGTCCAGCCGGGAATCAGGTGCTGCATGGCCACCGCGTCGTCGCGCGCGCCCAGGCCGTGCTGGAGGTACAGCTCGTGCGCCTTGGCCACCTCGGCCATGTCCAGTTCCACGCCCAGGCCCGGCTTTCGCGGCACCTGCACGTGGCCGCCCTCGATGCGCAGCGGCTGCCGGGTCAGGCGCTGGCCGTCCTGCCAGATCCAGTGGGTGTCGATCGCGGTGACGCGGCCCGGCGCGGCGGCGCCCACGTGCGTGAACATGGCCAGCGACACGTCGAAGTGGTTGTTGGAATGCGAGCCCCAGGTCAGGCCCCAGTCGCGGCAGGTCTGGGCCACGCGCACGCTGCCCGACAGGGTCCAGAAGTGCGGGTCGGCCAGGGGGATGTCCACCGATTGCAGCGACAGCGCATGCACCAGTTGCCGCCAGTCGGTGGCGATCATGTTGGTGGCCGTGGGCAGGCCGGTGGCACGGCGGAACTCGGCCATCACCTCGCGCCCGGAGAAGCCGCCCTCGGCGCCGCACGGGTCCTCGGCGTAAGCCACCACGCCGCGCATGTCGCGCATCAGGCGCACCGCGTCGGCCAGCAGCCAGCCGCCGTTGGGGTCGAGCGTGATGCGCGCGTCGGGGAAGCGCTCGTGCAGGGCCACGATGGCCTGCACCTCGTCGTCGCCGCTCAGCACGCCGCCCTTGAGCTTGAAGTCGTTGAAGCCGTAGCGCTCGCGCGCGGCCTCGGCCTGGCGCACGATGGCCTCGGGCGTGAGCGCCACGTCGTGGCGCACGCGCGACCAGGCGTCGGGCGCGTCGGGCTCGCTGCGATAGGCCAGCGGCGTCTTCGTGCGGTCGCCCACGTAGAACAGGTAGCCGAGCATTTCCACCGACTCGCGCTGCTGGCCCTCGCCGAGCAGCGCGCACAGCGGCACGCCCAGGTGCTGGCCGAGCAGGTCGAGCAGTGCCGATTCCAGCGCCGCCACCGCATGGATGGTGGTGCGCAGGTCGAAGGTCTGCTGGCCGCGGCCGCCGGCGTCGCGGTCGGCGAAGCGCTGCTGCACCGAGCGCAGCACCGCATTGACGTTGCCCACGCCCTGCCCCACCACCAGGCTGGCGGCGTCCTCCAGCGTCTGGCGGATCTTCTCGCCGCCGGGCACCTCGCCCACGCCGGTGCGCCCGGCGCTGTCGGTCAGCACGACCAGGTTGCGGGTGAAGTAGGGGCCGTGCGCGCCGGACAGGTTCAGCAGCATGCCGTCGCGGCCCGCCACGGGGATCGCCTGCAGGCGGACGACGGTGGGGGTGTCACGCGCCGCGGCGGCGTCGATCGGAACGGACATGGGCGTCGGCCAGTGGTCGTATGAGTGAAAACACTTAGCCCACCTCAGGCGAGCCAAGGGAAGTCATCGTACAACCTGATCGGCGCCTGTCAAGCCGCGCCGACCCGGGTCAGGTGGGCACGCGCGCGCGTGCCGCGGCCGCCCTCGCCCGCACGGCGGGCGCCTGCACCTGGGCCCGCCTCCGGCGCTCGCGGCTGTTGGCCAGGTGGGTGCGCATGGCCGCCCGCGCCGCGTCGGCGTCCTGCGCGGCGATGGCGTCGTAGATGTTCTCGTGCTCGGCGTTGACGCGGCGCAGGAACTCGCGCCGCTCCTCGGTCAGCGCCACCGGCGCGTCGAGGCGGGCGCGCGGGATCATGGTGGCGCCCAGCGCCGCCATCAGGTCGGCGAAGTGCGGGTTCTGCGTCGCCCGCGCCACTTCCAGGTGGAAGCGGAAGTCGGACGCCACGGCGTCCCGACCGGCATGCACGGCCGAGGAGAACTCGTCCAGCGCCTCGCGCATCACCCGCAGGTTGGCGTCGGTGCGGCGCTGCGCGGCCAGCGACGCGGCCTCGGTCTCCATGCCGATGCGCAGCTCCAGCATGGCCACCACGTCCTGCAGCGTGGCGAGCTGGTCGGGCGAGATGCGAAACGGGGCCGCCTCGCCCGCGCCGACCACGAAGGTGCCGATGCCATGCCGGGTGCGCACCTGGCCCGCCGCCTGCAGCTTGGACAGCGCCTCGCGCACGACGGTCCGGCTGACCCCGAACTCGGCCATGATCGCCGCCTCCGTGGGCAGCTTGTCGCCCGGCGGCAGCCGGCCGTCGCGGATGCGGTCGCCGAGCGACTCGACGAGTTCGAGCGCCAGGTTGCGCGAGCGGCGCGGCGGAGAAGGTGATTCGACTCGGGACGGCATCGTTCTCAGAGAAAACCCTGTGGCCGCTGGCTTGACGGCAACCGGGAGATGGCGACAATCGGCCTAGTTGTACGACAACTGACGACAACGGCTCCAGCCGCGATAGTGCCGCAAGGCACGCTGCCGATCAAGCCGCCTGCACCCACCCCTGCCCAAGATGCTGCCCGCCCCCGCCACCGCTGTCCGCTTCCACCGCCTGCTGCTCACCGGGGCCGCCGGCAACCTGGGCCGCATGCTGCGCCCCCGCCTGAAGGCCTATTGCGACGTGCTGCGCGTGTCGCACCGCAACGACTTCGGCCCCGCCGGCGACGGCGAGGAAGTGATGGTCGCGTCGCTGGAGGACAAGGCCGCCGTGCATGCGCTGCTCGACGGCGTGGACGCCGTGGTCCACATGGGCGGCGTGTCCACCGAGCAGCCCTGGGACGCCATCCTCGCCGGCAACATCGTCGGCATGGTCAACCTGTACGAGGCGGCGCGAAAGCACAAGGTGCGCCGCATCGTTTTCGCCAGCTCCAACCACGTCACCGGCTTCTACCGCCAGGACGAGGTGGTGTCGCCGCGCGACCCGGTGCGTCCGGACGGCTTCTACGGCCTGTCCAAGGCCTTCGGCGAGAACCTGGCCCAGATGTACTGGGACCGTCACGGCATCGAGACCGTGAGCCTGCGCATCGGCTCATCGTTCGAGGCCCCGAAGGACCGCCGCATGCTCGCCACCTGGATGAGCTTCGACGACACCGAGCGCCTGGTGGCCGCCGCACTCGGCGCGCCCATCGTCGGCCACACCGTCATCTACGGCATGAGCGACAACGCCACGCGCTGGTGGGACAACACCAGTGCCAGCCACATCGGCTACCGGCCGCAGGACAGCTCCGAGGTCTTCCGGCCGGCCGTCGAGGCGCGCCAGCAGACCATCGACCGCAACGCACGCACGGCCCGGTTCCAGGGCGGTGCCTTCGTCGAGCAGGGTTACTACGACTGACCTTCGTCGCCCCCCAACCGTTTTCATCAGGCCGCCAACCAAAGGCGCCATCACCCAGGAGACCGTCAACATGTTGCTACGCAGAACCCTCATTGCCACCGCCGCCGGCCTGCTCGCCAGCTTCGGTGCCTACGCCCAGAACATCGTGCTCAAGGCCGCCGACACCCACCCGGCGGGCTACCCGACCGTGGTCGCGGTCGAGAACATGGGCAAGAAGCTCGAAGCCGCCACCAACGGCCGCATCAAGATGCAGATGTTCCCCGGCGCCGTGCTGGGCCAGGAAAAGGAAACCGTCGAGCAGACCCAGCTCGGCGCGATCCAGATCGCCCGCATCTCGCTGGGCGTGGTCGGCCCGGTGGTGCCCGACGTCAACGTGTTCAACATGCCCTTCGTGTTCCGCGACGTCAATCACATGCGCAAGGTGATCGACGGCCCGATCGGCGACGAACTGCTGAAGAAGGTGACCGACAGCCCTGCCAAGCTGGTGGGCCTGGGCTGGATGGACGGCGGCTCGCGCAGCCTGTACACCAAGAAGCCGGTGCGCACGCCCGCCGACCTGGCCGGCCAGAAGGTGCGCATGATGGGCAACCCGCTGTTCGTGGACACCATGAACGCGATGGGCGGCAACGGCATCGCCATGGCCTACGGCGAGGTGTTCACCGCGCTGCAGACCGGCGTGCTCGACGGCGCCGAGAACAACCCGCCCAGCTACTTCACGGCCAACCACTACAACACGCCGGCCAAGTACTACGCGCAGACCAACCACCTCATCATCCCCGAGATCTTCGTGATGTCCAAGGTGGCCTGGGACAAGCTCAGCAAGGACGACCAGGCGCTCGTGATGAAGGTGTCGCGCGAGGCGCAGCTGGACCAGCGCGCGCTGTGGGACAAGAGCGTGGCTGACTACAGCTCCAAGCTCAAGGCCGCCGGCATCCAGTTCATCGACGTCGACCAGAAGCTGTTCTTCGACGCCACCGCCCCGGTGCGCGCCAAGTACGGCACCCAGTTCGCCGACCTGATGAAGCGCATCGGCGACGTCAAGTAAACCCCTCCCGCGCGCCGCGCGCTGCGCCGCCCCTCAACGGGGGCCGCGCAGGCGCGGCGCGGTCCCTTTGCTTCCGCCTGGATCCCATGGCCGATACCTTCCACCGCTTCTGCGACCTCGTGTACCTGGCGTGCATGTGGATTTCCGGCCTGGCCATCGCGATGATGGCCATCATCATTCCGTGGGGCATCTTCACGCGCTACGTGCTGGGCACGGGCTCGCAGTGGCCGGAGCCCATCGCGATCCAGCTGATGGTGATGTTCACCTTCCTCGGTGCCGCGGTGGCGTATCGCGCCGGCGCCCACATCGCGGTGGCCATGCTCACCGACCGACTGCCTGAAGGGCTGCGGCACGTCCTGCGCGGCGTGGTGCACCTGTGCATGCTGGCCGTGGCGATGTTCATGGTGGTCAAGGGCACGCGGCTGTGCCTGGAGACCTGGAACCAGGTGATCGGCCAGCTGCCCTGGCTGCGCGTGGGCATCACCTACATGCCGGTGCCGATGGGCGGTCTGGTCACGGGCCTGTTCGTGCTGGAGGTCATCTTCTTCGGCTCGCAGCACCAGCGCGCGGTGGTCACCTTCGACCACCAGATCGAGGAAGGGAGCGCCGCCTGATGGACGCCTTCATCCTCCTCGGCTCGTTTGCCGTGCTCATGCTCGTGGGCATGCCGGTGGCCTACGCCATGGGCCTGTCGGCGCTGATCGGCGCGCTGTGGATCGACATCCCGATCGACGCGGTGATGATCCAGATCGCCTCGGGCGTCAACAAGTTCTCGCTGCTGGCGATCCCGTTCTTCGTGCTGGCCGGCGCCATCATGGCCGAGGGCGGCATGTCGCGGCGCCTGGTGGCGTTTGCCGGCGTGCTGGTGGGCTTCATCCGCGGCGGCCTGTCGCTGGTGAACATCCTCGCGTCCACGTTCTTCGGCGCCATCTCCGGCTCGTCGATGGCGGACACCGCGTCGATCGGCTCGGTGCTGATCCCCGAGATGGCCAAGAAAGGCTACCCGCGCGCGTTCGCCACGGCCGTCACCGTGAGCGGCTCGGTGCAGGCGATCCTGATCCCGCCGTCGCACAACGCCATCATCTACTCGCTGGCCGCCGGCGGCTCGATCTCCATCGCGGCGCTGTTCGTGGCCGGCGTGCTGCCGGGCCTGCTGCTGGGGCTGACCCTGGCCGCGCTGTGCATGATCATCGCGAAGAAGAAGAACTTCCCGCGCGGCGAGCGCATCCCCCTGCGCCAGGCGCTCAAGATCTGCGTCGACGCGCTGTGGGGCCTGATGACCATGGTCATCATCCTCGGCGGCATCCTCACCGGCGTGTTCACCGCCACCGAGTCGGCCGCCATCGCGGTGATCTGGGCGTTCTTCGTCACGATGTTCATCTATCGCGACTACAAGTGGCGCGACCTGCCCAAGCTGATGCACCGCACGGTCAAGACGCTCACCATCGTGATGATCCTGATCGGCTTCGCGGCGTCCTTCGGCTACATCATGACGCTGATGCAGATCCCGCAGCAGATCACCGAGGCGTTCACCAGCGTCAGCAAGCAGCCCTGGGTCATCCTGCTGATGATCAACGTGCTGCTGCTGATCCTGGGCACGCTGATGGACATGGCGCCGCTGATCCTGATCATGACGCCGATCCTGCTGCCGGTGGTCACGTCCATCGGCGTGGACCCGGTGCACTTCGGCATGATCATGATGGTGAACCTGGGCATGGGCCTGATCACCCCGCCGGTGGGCGGCGTGCTGTTCGTCGGCGCGGCGATCGCCAAGCTGCCGATCGAGCAGGTGACCAAGGCGCTGTTCCCGTTCTTCGGCGCGATGCTGCTGGTGCTGGGTCTGGTGACCTACGTGCCCTTCTTCTCGCTGTGGCTGCCCAGGGCGTTCGGCCTTTGAGGATTCCCGCATGAGCTTCGTCCCCTCGACCCGCTACCCCGACCCCGCCGTCGAGGTGCTCGACGACAGCTTCCTCGGGCTGCGCCTGTTCTCCGCGTCGGTGGAGCAGCTGCACACCGGCTGCCGCTGGAGCGAGGGGCCGGTGTGGTTCGGCGACGGCCGCTACCTGCTGTGGAGCGACATCCCCAACGACCGCATCCTGCGCTGGGACGACGCGTCGGGCGCGGTGAGCGTGTTCCGCCAGCCGTCCAACTTCGCCAACGGCCTGGCGCGCGATCGCCAGGGCCGCCTGCTGGCCTGCGAGCACCTCACGCGCCGCGTCACCCGCACCGAGTACGACGGCAGCATCACCGTGCTGGCCGACCGCTGGCAGGGCAAGCGGCTGAACTCGCCCAACGACATCGTGTGCGCGTCCGACGGTGCGGTGTGGTTCACCGACCCGCTGTTCGGCATCTCCGGCCACTGGGAGGGCGAGCCCGCCGCCAGCGAGACGCCGTGGGCCGTCTACCGCATCGACCCGGCCACGGGCGAACTTCAGCGCGTGATCGACGACCTGGCCGCGCCCAACGGCCTGGCGTTCTCGCCCGACGAGAAGCTGCTGTACGTGGTGGAGAGCCGCGCGATGCCGCACCGCAAGGTGTGGCAGTACGACGTGGGGCCGGGCGGTGCGCTGTCCGGCAAGCGCCTGTTCGTCGACGCGCAGGGGCCCGGCGCCTACGACGGCATGGCGGTGGACGCCAGGGGCAACGTCTGGTGCGGCTTCGGCAGCAACGGCGCGCCCGGCGTCGACCCGGCCGGCATCGACGGCGTGCGCGTCTACGACCCGTCGGGCCGCGCCATCGCCCACGTGCACCTGCCCGAGCGCTGCGCCAACCTCGCCTTCGGCGGCGCCAAGCGCAACCGCCTGTTCATGGCGGCGAGCCACTCGCTCTACGCGCTGTACGTCAACGTCCAGGGTGCGTGACCGACAGCCCCCAGCTCGCTGCGCTCGCGTCCCCCGAGGGGAGCTCGGGCCGGCTTGGGGCGGCCCGGCGCCGGCCCGAGGTCACACTGACGACAGCGTCACTTGATGCCGGCGCGCATGAAGCTCTGGACGAACTGGCGCTGGAACAGCAGGAACGCGATCAGCAGCGGCGCGGCGCTCATCAGCGTGGCGGCGGTGATGATCGACCAGTCGATGCCCTGGTCGGTGGACGAGAACACCTGAAGGCCCACGGTGAGCGGCCGGGCGCTGGTGCTGTTGGTGATGATCAGCGGCCACAGGAAGTTGTTCCAGTGGAAGCTCACCGACACCAGCGCGAAGGCCACGTACACCGGCTTGGCCAGCGGCACGTACACGCGCCACAGCACCTGCAGCGCGGTGGCGCCTTCCACGCGAGCGGCCTCGTCCAGTTCCTTCGGGATGCCCAGGAAGGTCTGGCGCAGCAGAAAGATGGCGAACGCCGACGCGAAGTACGGCAGCCCGATGGCCAGCAGCGTGTCCACCAGGCCCAGGCGCGCCATGGTCTTGTAGTTTTCCACCAGCAGGATGTCGGGCATGACCATCAACTGCACCAGCACCAGCGCGAACAGCACGCGCTTGCCCGGGAACTCGAAGCGCGCGAAGGCATAGGCGGCCAGCGTGGACAGCACCAGCTGGCAGGCCAGGATCATCGTCACCAGCATCACGGTGTTGACGAAGTAGCGCGCGAACGGCGCCGCGGCCCAGGCGCGCACGAAGTTGTCCAGCGTCAGCGGCGCGAACAGCGCGAAGCGCGTGGCGTACTCGCCGGGGTGGAAGGCGGTCCATACCGCGTACACCAGTGGCAGCACCCACAGCAGCGCCAGCACCCAGGCGGCAAGGGTGTCGAGCCAGCCCGGGTCGTTGTAGACCAGGCGCGACGCGGCGGGGGTGGCTGCGCTCACTTGTAATGCACCCGCTTGTCGAGCACGAAGAACTGCAGCAGCGCCACCGAGGCCAGCACCGCCAGCAGCACCATCGTCAGCGCCGCCGCGTAGCCGCTGTCCCAGTAGCGGAAGCCCACCTCGTACAGGTGGAACAGCAGCAGCGTGGACGCGTTGTCCGGCCCGCCGCGGGTGAGCACCACGATGTGGTCCACCATGCGCACGCTGTTGATCACGGCGTTGACCATGACGAACAGCGTGGTGGGCATCAGCAGCGGCCACTGCACGCGGCGGAAGAAGGTCCAGCGCGACGCGCCCTCGATGGCCGCGGCCTCGCGCAGGCTGGGGTTCAGGCCCTGCAGCGCGGCGAGGTAGAAGATCATGAAGAAGCCGGCCTCCTTCCACACCGCCACCAGCGTGACGGCCGCCAGCGCGGTGCGCTGGTCGCCGAGCCAGTTCTGCGCGTCCATGCCGAACGCGCCGCGCACCTGCTCGAGCAGGCCGTACTGCGGCGTGTAGAAGAACAGCCAGATGTTGGCCACCGCCACCATCGGCAGCACGGTGGGCGTGAAGTAGGCCATGCGCAGGAACCCGCGCCCGAGCATGCGCTCGTTGACCCACAGCGCCATCAGCAGCGCCAGCCCGATCGACAGCGGGATGGTGGCCAGCGCGAACCACAGGTTGTTGACCAGCGCCTTCCAGAACACCGGGTCGGACGCCATGA
>Ga0075158_10002979_pt1 | contig 12091 bp, 15 predicted proteins | sample JI91814BDNA_FD_70968 | JGI IMG/M metagenome (GOLD analysis project Ga0075158, IMG submission 70968) | Wastewater effluent complex algal communities from Wisconsin, to seasonally profile nutrient transformation and Carbon sequestration -... | ecosystem: Engineered > WWTP > Effluent > Algae... | reverse complement strand
CGGGCAGTAGGACCGCTAATCGTTGAGGGCCGGCGCGTCGCTGTATACCGAATCTTCTGGGACCCTGATGCGAAAGAATGGGCCTCATTCGAGGATCACACTGACGCGGCAATCGCGGCCGGCCGGAATCCGATGCACTGGTGGGGAACGCTGAGGCAAGCGGGCAAGGTCGATGGAAAAGTCTGGACCATCGATTGCACTGGACCTGGCTCGTGGATCCGCAAGCCGCTGGCGAATCGGGTGCCCACCCTGTGGTACCCGGTGAGCGCAGACGTGACGTTTAAGGAAGAGGAGCGAGATGTGGTGGTCTCGTTCTACAAGGCTGAGAATGTCGGCCTCCCGTACACTTTCGGCATTGACGCTGGCGTCGTCCCGGATGGTTCGCCCGATTCGGTTGCGTCGTATCTCGGGGGGCTCATCTTTGCAACCTCGAACCTCGCAGGTGATGCGGGTGTGTGGACCGATGATGTTCCAACGTCGGGGGCCGAGGGACAGATCACGTTTGATTCGTACGGGTGCGAGATCGCTACCTTGAAGGACTGCGCGGTATCGGCCCGGATGGATATGAGCTTGCATATTCGTGTGTGGCGACTGCTGGGCTACGATCCGCTCGTCGATCCCGGGTCGTTTGAAGGTCCACAGCCTCTGTTTATTCCGCAGGGCGATGACTATTACGTGGGCGTCTTCTCGACCTGCAAGGCGGGCGCGGACCCATTCCAGTACGACGGTAACTTTGATTACGACGGCAACGGAGTGCCGCGCCAATACACGCCGCTATACGTCGATGGTGCGTCCGTACTCCCCGGAAAACCTGGGCCGGGCGGCGTGCCGATTCGCTTGTCCACGGAGAACAACTCCGATATTTACGTCGAGTCGCAGACGATCCGCCCTGTCCCCGAGGGAGAGCTGGATGGCGTGCAGTGCGATTCCTGGCGGTGGTGGGTATTCAAGGGGCCGCTCCAGCGCGAGGGCCAGGAGGAGCCCGAGGATACGATTCAAATCGCACGGTGTTCGTGGAGGTCCGGAACTTTCGGGACCGTCGGGATGGCCCCTGACGGTGTATCCCGGGCGCTGCTACTGCACGAGTGGTTGGACCCTCGCCTATTCGGGTACAACTTCAAGCCAGTAGATCCGGTCATCGGCTGGGCCTCAAACAACGGCGCCGAAGAGGCGGACGGGCGAATCCAGTGTTCCCCGCTGACCGTGTTCGGAACGTACCACATGAATCCGGATAGGGCCGCGGAAACCTTGCTGCGCATTCTGCTCTCCACAGGCACAGCTGTATGGGACGACGGGACGTTCGACGCGACCGATGGAGGCATCATTGTCCTTTCGTTCTTTAATCTTCTCTTCGGGGCGAGCAGTGTAGGTGAAGATCACAAGTTCCCGGGCGTCGATGTTGAGATCTATGACATGAGCTTGCAGATCCCGAAGCAAATCATTGACTACGGGTCATTCGCTGCTACCGCCGAGGATCTACCTAGCGGATCGAAGGGCCCTCTTGCGTTCGGAAAGTGTGCCATTCAGGGCACAAGCATTCAGAGTGAGGAGCTAATCGGAGCGCTCATGAGTTCGCGTCACTGGGCGATGTCGCTGAAACGCGGTCGCCTTGGACTGTGGACTCCGCACCTAGGCTCGGAGGGTCAGTTCGAGGAAGGCGTGGATTTCGAGATCAGCGTATCCGACCTGCACGGCGTAGCGGGCAACCCTGCTTCCGCGATCCCCACGGTCGATCTGCGGCCCGTGAACCCCTTTGATCGCGCCACGGTGAAGTTCACCGGTAACCCGTCTGAGGGCTGGCTAGACGGACAGCGAGAGTACACGGGCAAGGCAAGGGATTACGGCGCACGAGCGCGCAGTGGCGCTGTGACTCGTGATGTTCTAGGCCCTGACTTGATTAGCACGCAGTGGTTCGTAGGTGACCCGGATGCGAAGGTCGAGAACGTGAAGTCGTGGGAACCCGATTTCCGCGAGCTATGGGAAAACAAAGTTTCGACGTGGACTTCCCGTCCGAATCGTGGCATTGAAACGCTGAGGATCACCAGGCCGAAGGGGCAGGACATCTACCCCGGCGCAATTCTTCGGCTCACGAATCCGTGGCCAGCGAATAGCGTCGGCGGATACGGGGTGACCGGAGCCTATGCGCGGGTTCTCTCGGTTCAACACGAGACCGATTCGGGATGCGCGGTTGTGGGTTGCTTGCTTGAGGCGGCCCCGCCAAACGCGTTGAAATGGGCGCCTATTGTCCGTCTGCTCGACAACGTGACCTCCGAAGAGGACCGCTACAATGCGTCCGATCGCCAGTTCTTTGTCCGAGAGGACTGGGGTGGCAGCAAGCCGCCGCTGCTGTCATTCATCAAACCGGCGACGCTCGATGCACCTGACGAGCCGGCCAAGGTTTTGGGCCTGCAATACGATGGCGTGGATTGGGAGCAGAACTTCTCGTGTTTCATCGAGAGCGTGAACACCGCGACTAGCACCCTCGTGCATACCGCAATGGGTCTGAGCGGGTTCCTGCTACCCCGGGCGTACACGCTGCTCGTGCTGGCCCCTGCCGATGATCCCGAGCAGGCGCAGTGGGTGCGAGACTTGTACGCGCAACACACCGGCTTGCCCGCAGACGACGCAATCCCGAAGCTCCCGAAGTGAGGACCGATACCGATGGCCGTATTCAATCGAAACTGCAAAGCCGACACGCGTGGGCTATTCATCAACAGCGGTGGTGGAGCCGTGGACCTCGCCCAGAACAAAGCCCTTGGCTTTGCCAATCTGGCGAACAACACGACCTATCTGACACAGGCGAGCACGCTATTCGCCACTAGGTCACCCCGAGAAATCAGCATCGTCGCCAACCTCTCGAATTCGCAGAGCGGGATTCTCGTAAACTACGGCAGCACCGATGGCACGCAGTACATTTACCGCGTCGAGATCTCTGCGGGTGCGGTGAGCTTTCGTCAGGCGGGATCGGTGTTGGCCTCGGTTCCTCTGCCTGGGGTCAACGGCACTCCCTCGTCGTACGTAATCCACTGGAGCACCGGATTCGACGAGGTGAGCTCCACGCATTACAGCGAGTTCGCGGTCTGCCGGCTCGCCTCCGGTGTGTGGACCATCTCGCGCGCGAATCATGCGGAGCCACCTGCTGCGGGTGGCGGATGGCAATTCAACCTCTCGGGCTACGGTGCGGGCTCGTCGCTGTTCTCCGGCGGCCTCAGCAACATCACGAGTGTCCGAATCTCGCGCCGATTCCATTCCACCACGGAGGCCCGGGAGGATTGGCAGACAGAGAGCTCCACCCCGGCGCCGATCGGATACGTCCCGGGCATCGAGCTCGCCCCTGTGTCCTCCGAGGTCTACCAGGCCGACCCTGACGATCCTGTCGCCGATGCGATCCTAGACCCATTGACGTTCGCCGGCCCCGCACAGTGGCTCACAGCGCTCCACAGCGGGGTGCATCGTCAGCGCCTCTACAGCCCTATAATCAACGTCGAGATGAATAATCCGCCGACGCTGCAATCCACGTGGGCACCCGCGGAATTCTACAAAGTCGATCAGCAGGGATTTTTCTACGGCGTGAATCATCTCTACGTGTGCCCGTGCCCACGGACTCCGGGCTCCGGAGGGCTGTACGGGCGCGTCCGGGTGCACGTCCAGACTTGGGTCGCCGGGGGTGCGCCAGGCGGTACCACACCGAAGCTGAGGGTGATCGCCCGCGCATCGTCTACGCCAGTCGGCGAAGATGCCAGCTACAGCGATATCGTCCAGTGCACGACCAATCACGGGAGCAATGGAATCGGGCAAATCCTTGACCTCGGTGAGATTTCACTTAGCCCGTTTTTGACGTTCCTGGCCCTGGGCTTGGATTTCAGCAGCGGCACGGGCAACACTTTTCGACGTGCTAAAATCAAGGCAATCGCGGTCGATTGTTTCGTGAAAGAGGTCTGACATGGCAACCAGAGTTCATGACTTGTCCACGCAGGAGCCCGGGTTTGAGCCCGTTGGAGTCTGCGAAAAAATCAAAGGCGGAATGCTCGCAACGCAGTCCACCCGCGATGCCGCGCTCGTTACGCAAATGCGATGCACGCCCCACGGGCGCCGGATCGTTTGTCGCGCGGGTATACAGGGGCAACCGAGCACGTTCGTAGTTTCGGGAGTCGACCCTGAAATCCCTGGGCAAGTGTACCCGCTGGCGACAGCCGAGCGAATCATGGCGCGTCAGCGTGTGCGAGTGACGCCGGGCTATTACTTCGAGGTTCGGGGCCTATTCCTGCCTACTGGGCCGGCGCAGCAGTTCGTACTCTCCGAGTGGAAAGAGGGCAAGCCAGGCGGATCGGTTCGCATCGATGTCACATGGTCCAATGGAGTCGACACCTCGACTAGCACGGTGAAGATCAATCCGGCGGTCTCACTGCTGGAATACAAGGGATTGCCGACCGCGATCGGGAGCTGCTGGAATGTACTTGAGGTCAAGGAAGCCAGTCTCACCCCCACCGAAATTATAAACAATGAGCCGGGTTGGACCGAAGGCTTGACCGCGGACATTACGATCGTAGCGATCGGCGGGGTTCGGCCGCTCGACATCGTCGTGTACGAATCGCCGGGCAAGGCCGTGCACGATGGCACGCACCGCGAAGGGACGTTGTCGGGCTACCATTTTCTGCTCAAGCCTGAATACGCAATGACGGGACTCTCGTACCCGACACAAGCCATATTGGGATCCCATCAGGCGAACAAGTCCATGGGCGATCAGCGCTCCGTGTGGGGCCCCGTACTCTTCAACTGGAGCTCCTGGAACGAGGACACTGCGGCGGTCACAGCAACCGAGGGCGCGCCTGTCAGCATCACGCAGACGGCTTTCCGGGACCTCAGCTCCACGGGCATCACGGGCTACGCCTCGACGAATCCGGGGTGGTCTGTCGCCAGCGGAGCCTACGCCCGCAACATCGAGCAGTCCGGCTCCTTGGAGCTGAGGGACAAGAACGGCTGCATCCCGGTCACGGTGCGGGCCTGGGCTCGCGTGACCTCCGTTGCTCACACCGGGACGATTCGATTCCAGACCGCAGATTACGCGTACCGGGACCTGACGGTCACAGGTTCGACCACATTCCAGTGGTACAGCGGACTCGCGTGGATTCGGGTCCCCGTTCACGCGTCGCTGGATTCGCTGCTACAGGTTCTGTGCAAGGTGGGCGGTGTAGGCCAGGTGATGGAGATCAGGCACGTGTCGGTCGAATACGGAGACGGCCACGCAGTCGAGCAGTAGCTCGTGTCGCCCGTCACCCGCTTTGTACAAACTTCGGTACGCACACATATGACCCCCCCCTCCTGCCCGGGAGCGGTGACTTCTTGAAAATGGGGGAGGGGAATCCGGGGTCATATGTGTGCGTACCGACCCGCGTTTTCCCGTTGGTTGACCAGCTATTCGGTGCACTGTTACAATTCGGAAACTGGAGCCTCGCAGGCATTGATGTCCCGCTGGCGTACGGTTACGAGGGTTATCTATGACAAAGTACGAAGATGAGATTGTTTTCAATAAGGCCGTGACATTCACGGTGCCTGTGACGCTCCCGGCGAATACGGGCCTGGTAAAGCGGTACGTCAGCAACGCCGTCGCCACATCCGGCCTGACCGGCACCGCTACGGTCTCGTACGACCTGACCGGCGAGCCAACCAACTACATCCCGGTGGCTGCGTACATCCTGATCACCGGCACGCCGACCGGCGACACCCAAGTGGTCGATACCCTTACCTGCACCGTGGGGCCGACCGGGACCCCGGGTCTCTACACGATCGGCAACATCTTCGACATGACCGGCCGGGTGAAGGCGAGCGAGCCGGGCCCGCGTGGCAGCGATGTCCTCAAGCTATTCGTGACCGCGAAGCTGACGGATTCGGCGGCGAATCTCAACCTGATCACCGGGCTCACCAGCATCCGGTTCGTCCTCCACTACCTCGACATCGTCTCGGAGACCTAATCATGCGCAAGTTCCTAACCCTAATCCCTGTCCTCGCGCTCGCCCTGGCCTGCGATCCCGTCCAGGCGCCCGGCGACATCGAGTTCCGGGCGAACCCCGAGGTCCTCTACCTCACCCAGATCGATGCTGACATCGATCTCCAGGCATTCAGCAAGATGGTCACATCGTGCGACGGCATCGAAAAGGTGAAGCTCGCTGTCACCTGGACCGCATACGCGCCCGAGGGTGCGGGCGGTCCACGCGTGCTCGGCCTGGGCTTCTCCACGAAGGCACACGACCCGCTGATCGATTGCTACGAACAGCTCATGCTCGACATGGGAGCACACCCGTAATGGCACTCGCTGACTACAGCCCGACCACTCTCGATTACACCGAGCTATCGACCCTGGCCACCCAGCTCGCCGACATCGTCGACGCGATCCAGCTGTGCCAGAACACCATCGAGCTCACCACGAACGCGGACATCGTGAGTTCCCCCAGCATTGGAACTGACGCGGTGTTGGCCGCGCGGGACAGCGTCTTTGCGGAGATCCTCGCGGTGGAGATCTCAGCGCCGTTGCAGGTGGCATTCAGTGCACTAAAAGCCTCCCTCAATGCGATCGTCAAGGACCACTACGGGGCACCGCCGATCACTTAATCCTGCGAATCGTCAGGGAATACGGGGGATCGCAAGCCGACGCTTGTGATCCCCATTTTCTTGGTGCATGTTAGAGCCCATGCACTGCACCAAGCCCCTCCTAGCCATCCTAGCCTTGGCCCTCGTCGCTCTCTCCGCCTGTATGGGCGACGGGAGCGACGACGACGACGGCGCCGGGTCCACATCGTCAGCCGACAGCAGCTCCGCCAGCTCCGGCGCGACCACGGGCGAGCAGGACTATCCCGCGGGGATGCCCTACGGGCCGTGTCTTGAGGACATGGAATGCAACGGCGGACTCCAGGCCGTAATGCAGGATGATCGGTGCGTGTGCACTCCAGGGTGCAACTCACACACGTTTACGTGCCCTGTATTTCCAGGCTTGCTACCGGTTTGCACGGCGCCTCAGCCCTTGCCGGAGCAATGCAAGCCCGGGAACCCGCCGTGTTCGTGGGATTACGATCTGGGGCGGTGTTACATCTCCTGTAATGCAGACGAGCAGTGCCCCGTTGGCATGCTCTGTCTACAGTTCAGCGACGGATTAGAGGACGCGCCGACTGACGCGCCCCGCTACTGCTTCTGAGATTCGACGACTATTCGTAGCCATCCGCCTCCGCGAGAGAGCGGAGCGCGGTCAACGTGACGAGGTCACACGGAATGTCGCCAGCAAGCACAAGGTGCATGAGCGCGAGCAGGTACGAATCGAGGTCAAGGGTTTCGCTCGCGCGCCCATCGGTGAGCGTGTCGGCGGTCTCGATGACGAGGTTATGCAGGTCGGTGCTCATCGCGTGGCCTCCCTGCACCGCTGGAGAATCGGAGCGACGAGGCGAGGGAAGCTCACCGGGTGGTCAAAGGCGGAGATGAGAGCGGCAGCATCTTCACGAGAGAGCAGGACTCGAAGTAGCCAGGCGCCGTCATGGTAGACGGGCTCCGCGGTGTGGCCGCTAATCTGAGAGAGCAGGTGAGCGGCGCTCTGAATCTCCCGCGGAGGAGTCGGGACCGGAGTGCGTGTCGTGATCACTTGCATGGGTCAGGTCCTCCCCGATGAGCGTTGCGAGCGCTGTCGATGCCGCGAGGGTTTCGCGGTGGATTCGCTCGGCTTCTCCGGCGAGTTTCCGGAGGCGCGAGGCGCCGACCAGGAGATCAAGCCGTCGCGCACGATCACGCTTTGCGAGGGCTTCTGCCAGGCCGATGAGTTTCTCTCTGTCCATGATTCCTCCTTGATTGCGCCAGCGGTGGCGGGTTGAGGGTTGCGGTTTCGATGTGTCGGATTCTGATCGCGGGTATCCACCGGACTCGATTCGGTTACAGGTTGTCAGTCGATGAGGACCGCCGTCCGTGGCGATCCGGATTGATTCAGGTGCGGCGCACTACTTGACGACCCACCATTTCGTGCCCTTGGCCCTGCCCTCGAAACCGACCTTTCCCTGGCCAAGCAACCGATTCAGCGCGTCGGTCCGCTGCGTTGACGACCGGCTCACCTTGATCTTCGTGGCGAGGAACTTGCCCTCTCCAAGCGCCTTGAGGGCGGCCAAGACCTCGGCATCAAAGCTGGCGGTGCTGGACGGGGCAGCGGGCGACACAGCAGCGACGACGGGCTTATTCGGCGGCGGCAATCGGGCGGGCTTCACGGTCGCGTTCGCGGTCGTCGCGGAATCCTCGGCAGGTTTCGCCTTAGCCTTGCGCTGACGGCGCTTCTCGGCGACATCCTCGTTATGCAGGTCCTCGGCATCTGGACCCTGACCTGGACCCGGAGCGGGCGGCTTTACGACCGGGTCAGGAGGGACGACCGGGATCGGAGCCGGAGCCGGGCGGAGCGCGAGGGCCGACACCCGCAGCCAGTTCTCGATTGAGATCGTGACGTTCTCGGAGTTCCTGGCGAGGTAGGTCACCGCGAGCTGTTCGCCGCGCTCGTCGATTTCGAGATCCCTCTCTTCCTGCTCGAACTGCGCGGCGGCCTCTCGCTTGGCGCGCTCGATGCTGTCAGCCTTGTCCTGCTCCAGCTTGGCCCGGCGCTCTGCCACCGTCATGCGCGGGGCGGCCGATTCGTCTGCGGTCGGCGATGCGGGCGGTGATGCGGGAGCCGGGTCCTGGCCCTGGTTGTCGGATTCGATCTTGTGGGTTTCGTCGGATTCGATGTCGGTCATGGTTCTTTCCGTGATTGAGTTCGAGGTCAGTAGCTTGTCGTGCGCCGCTGCGATCCTCGCCTTGCAGGCGGGACAGGTCACGGCACTGGAATCGATATCGTCGTCCTCGCTGTACTCACCGCACAGGGTACCGGACGGGCCGAACCCTACCGAGTGCGACACGATGTCGCCGGACGCAAGGGCCCTCTCGCGCTCCAGGCGCCTCGTGGTTCGACGATGCTCGCTGTTCTCACTGTACTGCGCGTCAGCCCGAACGCAGCGCCTACAGGTCGCCAGGCGCCTCCACGCGGTGACGTGCACACCGGGACCCCGCGACCGGCCACAGTACAGGGGCGCATCCTCGAAGATCGATCGTGTCGAGCCTGGACGCGGCATGTGAACGGCGGTGCCCATCGTCAGACCTCCACACGGCCGGCTCGAATGTCGGCGGCGAGTTTGCGAAACAGACGGACGACCACTGCGGCGGCCCTGCGCTCGGCGAGGTCATGGTCACCGCAATCCGCTCTCTCGTCCGCCTCGTTGGCGTACGCGCTCACGAGCCCCGCCACGCGCTCGCGGGTCGGCGAGACCCTAACCGCGGGCTCCTGAATCGGAGCCGGCTCCGGGGTCACCACGGGCTCGTAGGAGGCCAGCACACGACGCGGACGTGGGGGCTTGCTGACGGTCGGCTTGACGGGTTCGGGCCTGACGGCGGGCATCGCATCGACGGGGCGATCGAGCACGTAATCCGACGCGGCAGCGTGTGACCAGACCTCGTCAGTCTCGGACTTGTCGACGCGTCGGAACAGCTTCACGAGGGCGCCGTCCAGGAGCACGACCCGGCCGTTGTGGCCCTTGCCCGCGGGGATCCTGGCGAGGATGCGCCCGGATCCGGACTTCGCGGTGTGGGGTGTGGCGACGAGGGGATTAGCGATTCGATGGGGGGTCATGGCGGCGGTTCCTTTCACGTCACGTCACGGGGTGGTGAGCCAGAAGTAGTAAGCGACCGGCGCGTCCAGGTCGGGGCCGGTGATGATTACAGAGATCGGCCCCGATACGTCGGCGACTTCAAAGGTGCGGCCCGTCATCTCGCCGATGTCGTCCAGCACGATCGAATCAGCGGGTGTCGCAACCGTCGCGCCAGTACCGGCGACAACCCACGCGGTCACGCCAGCGCCGTGGATCGTCAAGCCGTAGCTACCAGGCGCCGGGAGCGTGACGAGGTACACGTCCAGGTCGAGCGCGTCGACAGTACCGGCCGGGGATTCGTCGACCGTGATCGCGGCCCCCTCGCCATCCTCGCCGACGATGATGCAGGCCCGGGCCACGCAGGCCGCGTCCAGGTCGCACGGGCAGGGAGCCGCACAGGCGCCGAGCACCGAGCACGCGCTGGACTCGCACGCGGCCGGGTCATCGCACAGGGCGCCGTCGGGGAGTGGGGCCGGGCCGGTGCTGGAGCTGGAGTCCTCGGCTCCGGTGCTGTCCAGATCGGTGCTGGACCCGGTCTCGGCTCCGGTTGTAGCGATCTCCGGGCCGCCGGAGCTGTCCAGGTCTCCGGCGCTTGTCGGCTCAATAGCGCCGGCTGCAGCTGCGTCTGCGCCTCCGGCCGGCTCGTCGTCGTCCACATTGTTCACGACGACCACGCACGCGTTGAGGGAGGCGGCGAGGAGCGCCGCGGTCAGGAGGTTCACATTGATACGAATCATGGACCCATGACCTAACGGCCCGCCGCACCTTGCGCAAGCTGCGTCAATCGCGCGAAATGGTCGTAAACCGGAAGCCATGGTCAGGCCGTGACCATGTAGACTCTGACCAGGACCTGCTCTTATGGTCAGATTCGATCGGGAAAGTGACAGTGGGTGTCGCCATCGATCGAGCTGTCACTATCGGGCCGATTCTCCTGACCTTTAAAGATCTTAGGCGATCGGCATTAAAAAACCGGGGTGCCCGAATCGCAACACCCCGGCGCTTCACCGGGATTTCTTGTCGTTGACTAGACGACGCCCCGGATCGGCGCGATTACGGTCGATGAGAATCTGGCCGGCCGCAATAGGACTTAGCTCACGTTTCAGTCCCATGCAACCAGCTTCGTGTCTGCTAACCTAGATGGCTCGAACTACTGGATACTAAAATACGGTTTTATTTGTAGAATATAATACTCGGGATCGATAAAACTAAAGAATCGAACGACGAAGGAGATCCCCCGGGACCCGTTCGGCAAACGCAATGTCTGCGGCAGTCTCTGATTGCCGACGGTGTCGTATGTCCGAAGGTCCAGGTAAGGGCGAGATCGCCCTGGTGAGTAAGTCTGCGCGGCGCACCGCGCTCGATCTCGTCGTAACGGTCATCAGCAGCGTGCTGATGTACTTTGGCTGTAGCGATTATGGGTTGGTGCTGATCACGCTGTGGTTCCCTCAGGGAATCCGGGACAGGATGAGCAGTTGACGTGACCGCGCGCCTGGATCAACACTGCGCGGATGATCAGCGTTGATCCAGGTCGCGCGCCTCGTCTGCCCGTCGCCACGGTCTCCGCCTGGAGCGGGGTCGCGCCAGAGATACTCGGCTCCTGGATGCGGGTTGGCGCCCTGCCACCTGCCTGGCGAGGGTGGACAGCAGAGACCCGCGACCGCGTTTTGGCGCTCCGTGACCTCGTGCTCGGCCTAGGACTCACCCTGTCCGACGCGCTAATCATGCTCGATACCGGCGACTCGCCGGACTAGGTAGTACAACCCCGCACAGTGTGCACCATTGTGCGCCGGACCCGTCTACCTGGTCGGCGCGGATCTCCGGCGGGTGCGAGCAGTCGAGGTCCAGGATCGGCGCGCCGCAGGATTTGCACTGCCAGCGGGAGCGGGCGCCGACGTACCGGGCGGGTTCGATTTCCGGGTGGTCGCAGGGTTTCTCGCGCATGCTCTGCCGGCTCATTGACTCGTCGCAGCGCGGAATTATGCTGACCTAGATGAAGAACCGTTTTGCTGTGCAGGGCAGTCCTGAATTCCAGATCATCCTCCGAAACCACATTCTGAACGAAGAAATTTCCGACGATGGTCACCTGTCTCGTGATGGATTCCCGGTGATTCCGTCTGTAGGTGATGAAATCACGATGGGGATGTCGGTGGATCCTTGGCGGGTTATTCGCCGGGTGTTCAAGGCACGCGACGGAAAGGTTGTAGAGTTACACGTGGAGCCCTGTAGCGCGATGCACGTAAGCACACTGAGAGCACGCGCCGCAAAGTGAGCTCGGCTCCAGCGTTGCCAGTCCGTTGCCAGATCGGTGGGTGGATCCGGGTGTCGGCGGGTGCTGACGCGGAATTGCCGAACCCGCCAGATCGCCCGAATTCGTGAGATTCAAGGGCTAG
>Ga0075158_10002978_pt1 | contig 12091 bp, 10 predicted proteins | sample JI91814BDNA_FD_70968 | JGI IMG/M metagenome (GOLD analysis project Ga0075158, IMG submission 70968) | Wastewater effluent complex algal communities from Wisconsin, to seasonally profile nutrient transformation and Carbon sequestration -... | ecosystem: Engineered > WWTP > Effluent > Algae... | reverse complement strand
TGAACCTGCAAAAGATCTGGTGCAACGAATCGAACTGGAACTACCCTCTAAAATAATCGATCTAGGTTGCGGTCCAGGCAACAGCACAGAAGTCTTATTTCAACGTTGGCCCCACGCACAGATCACAGGCGTCGATAACTCACCACACATGATTCAAGAGGCTCAGACCAAACACCCGAATCGCACTTGGGACATAGCCGACATGAAACACTGGGCTGCTAGCGAACCACTTTCTCTCATTTTTTCTAACGCGGCTATCCAATGGCTCGATCATCATGATTTACACCTCCAACACTGGATGACGAGCCTCGAACCAGGTGGGGCTTTGGCATTTCAAATTCCAAGTAGTACCTATGCCTTAGTACGCCAACTGATCCACCAGATTTCACACGCTCCCAAATGGAACGAACGTCTGGCTTCAGCGCGAAACTCGTTAACTATGCACTCTCCGGCTTTATACTACGACATACTCGCTCCACTGTCCCACCGCATCGACCTTTGGGAAACAGAGTACTTCCACGTACTTCCCAGTCACCAAGCGATCATCGAATGGATGCAGGGGACGGGCTTGCGGCCATTTCTACATCCCCTAACCGCGACAGAACAAAACGAATTCCTCTCCGAATTACTCCAGCAAGTAGAAATGGGATACCCGCTTCAACGCGATGGAACGGTTCTGTTTCCCTTTCGCCGAATGTTTGCCATCGCGTATCGGAATTGAGGGCTTAAAGCGGCTAGTCTCGCTGTCAATTACTTCGAGGTCCTAGCATTCGACCTAATCGCTTCATGAGCCAGGGGAGAATACCCAGAATCGAAAAAGCAAGTAACAAATGCCAACTCAAGATCTGGCTCACTTCACCCGAGTGAATCGCCTTCAGGCTTGGTAATGTTGTCCCGGCATAGATGTAGGCGATTGTGCCAGGTAACATTCCCAATTGACTCACCCACCAAAACGTACTCATGCGAATCTTCGTAATTCCCATCAAGATATTGACCAGAAAAAATGGGATGGCAGGAATAAGTCGCAAGCTAAACAAGTAGTAGGCTCCCTCGCGTTCGAATGCGGTTTGCATTTTTTGAATATGCACATTCTTGGTCGCCAAAACCCAATCTCGCAAAATGTAACGACTCAACAAGAACATCATGGTCGCACCCGCAGTTGATCCGAAGCTGACCAACAACGTTCCTTGCCACAGGCCAAAGAACCAACCATACGCCAGCGACAAAAATGCTGCGCCTGGAGTGAGGCCAGCGACCAAAATGTAGATGATCAAACCGACTAGCGCAGTCATCATAGGAGCAGTGGCTTGAATTTCGCGCAAACCGCTTTCGGTAGCGACTAATCGCTGGAGAATTTGATCGCGATAAAGCACAAACGTCACAGCAAAGATGGTGACAAACGCTAAAGGGAAGATCCATTTTGGAATCGAAACCGCCAAGCCCGGTTTGGGCTCAGAATTTAGCGGTGATTCCTGTTCACCTATTCGAGGTGTTGGCATATTGTTGCGATCAATACAGAATGAGGATGCACTGGGCTTGGCTAGCACTGGGCTTGGCTAGCACTGGGCTTGGCTAGCACTGGGCAGTAATATTATCAGATGTTAACGTCACCTTCTGCACCGCTTGGACGGATCCCTTGGGTTAAGTCCATCTTTGTGTCCTCTCAGTTCTTGATGGCTCAATCGCCGGTTACCTTGTTCAGTTGGGTAACCAAGTTCATGTCTGCGAGTTCTTTGACCGTACGCCAATCAACTCCGAGTATCCTACCTGCTTCTCGAAAGTTCTTTGTTTTCGAGTAAACCAGCGACACATAGCCACGAATCAAGCTATCGCGATCCAGTGTCACATCCTGGATCGCGTTCAGAAACTCATTCAACTTCGAATTCGGGTATGGTTTGTTTGCAGCGCCCAGTGGAACATAGTTCCCACGAATTAGAATGCTGCGCACGCATTGCTCGAGCTCGCGGATGTTACCTGGCCAAAGATAGCCACGACCTAGTTCAGACCGAATCCAAGTTAGAGTTTGTTCGGCCAGTCGATCCGACTCGCCATTCAGATTGGGAATAAGCGAATGAGAGATAAAGCGAACGAACAATTCCAGGTCCTCTGGAGCTTCCGCAAGTTGTTGGGCCAGGGACGGAGTTTCAATGCGATCAGAACAGATTCGATAGTAAAAGTCCTCGCGAAGCGTTCCCTTCTCCATTTCCAAAGCCAAATTCCGATTGGTTGCTAGTACAACTCTTCCTAAAAACGAACGTGTCTTTGACTCACCAACGCGTTGAAATTTGCGTGTTTGCAATACTCGAAGTAGCTTTACCTGTAGTTGCGGCGGCAACTCTCCAATCTCATCCAAGAAAAGCGTCGCCGAAGAAGCACAAACAGCAGGGTCAAGAAATCCAAGCCTCTCCGTACGCGCATCCGTGAACGCTCCTTTGGCGTGCCCGAATAATTCCGATTCCAATAGAGCGGTTGGAATGGCTGATAGATTTATTCCAACAAATCCTTGTGAGTAGTCATCGACAAAGGCCCTTTTTTTAGGATCAAAAGCGACGAAGCTAGAATAGGCAATTGATTGGGCAACCAATTCCTTGCCCGTTCCTGACGGGCCTGTAATCAAAGTGGTGATATCTCGCATTTGCCCATACAGTACAAGCATGTATCGACGCATATCATGCGAAAAAATCGAGTTCCATATCGATGCTCTAAGTTGAGCTGCGACGGACGATGTTCCGATGATGTGGCGAAAAATGTGATAGAAGGCCCGCTCGATCTGAAAAAGGCCAGCGAACAGAGTTGGGCAATCGATTTTGTGATGTTCGGCTCGCCGAAACGGCTCCAACAAATCACTATACTCTTTAGCAAATGCATCATATTGCGATATGACGTCTCCCTTTGGTCGAACATGGAAGCCACCTAGCGGCAGTTCGTGAATCGTTCCCATGTACCTTGAGTAAAGCAGATAGTAGGCAAGGCTTTCGTAAATTTCCCACTCCCTTTTCGAAAGCTCATCTCCGTCACACAACTTGGAACGGATTTTTGCCAATAGCCGTTCTGAGACTTCTCGCATGGGGGCAATATTTGGAAACAGATCGGGCAAACTTCGATCTGGTCGAAACTGCACAACGCGCTGAGTCTTTACGAACGCTTTCCCAAGAGCGCGTTTTTCGAGTTCTAATCGTTCGGGAAGGAACGGATTGGTATGGCCGATCGAAGCAATTGCTTCTGCGATGTTCCACTCTGCTGTCGATAAAACACCCATGGTTCACCTGGTGCAAAAAATGTCTCTCGGTACGACATTAATTGTACCATCTGCCGAGATAGTAAACGCGTTTCTTTTTCGGAACCCTATAAATCCCTGAGAAAATGTGCGTGCTGAATTTTGGTCGTTTTTGGCACGCTCTTAGCAATTCATCCTCGCTGTTTAAGGCCCAACAACGATTCTTCCATTTGGTGAGGACAGGTTATGACAATGAAGATTGAAGTTGCTCCATATGCAGCTTTGCATGAGCAATTGCACCGACTGATGGACCGCCCCCAGCGTCACAGGTTGCTACATGGATATCCACTTGCGGCCGCGATGCCCTATCTCGATAAATCAAAATCAGCGCTGATGGAGCGGATCTCAGAAATGAATTCAGCGGCTTCAGTCCCCAACAGCTTATTGGTGGGAGTTTTGCCTCATCCTTTCTGCAATCCCAAAGTTGCAGGTTGCGGATTCTGCACATTTCCGCACGAGTCCTTCAGCGCTGCCAAAGGTGAAGCCGTCGCCGCAGCAGTCGTACAAGAAATGGAAGCCTTTGCTCGTCGCAATCCGCGATTTTCAGAATTAACTCCCAGCGCCATTTATTTTGGTGGTGGAACTGCGAATCTTACGCCCCCAGGCGCGTTCTTAACGTTGTGTCGAACGTTAAAAAGTACATTCGATACGAGACAAGCGGAAGTTAGCTTAGAGGGCGTACCAAGTCGATTCTTGCAGGGACAACGAAAACTCATCGACATTATGCTGGAAGAGTTACCGGCTAGCCACTTCCGCATCAGCATGGGGATTCAATCATTTTCCGAACAGCGACTGAAGTTGATGGGTCGTGCAGGGTTTGGAAATGCAACAACGTTCCGCGATGTCGTCGAGTATGCGCACGAGCGCCGTCTCACCACCAGTGGAGACCTGTTATTCAATCAACCGGCACAGAGTCTTAAAGAAATGTTGGCGGACGTCGATCGTGCGGTAAGTATCGGCCTAGATCAGATCTGTCTTTATCATCTTGTCCTTTTTCAAGGGCTTGGAACGGACTGGTCGCGCAAGCCTGAGTTTGTTTCAAGCGTTCCTGGCAACATCGAAGCGGCTGAAAACTGGGGAGTCTTACGTTCCTGCTTGATCGACCATGGGTATGTTCAAACATCACTAACCAACTTCGAACGACAGGATATCTACCACAGCAGTCGGCGGTATCGGTACGAATCGATTAGTTTCGAAGATAGTCAATGTCAGGTCGTAGGTTTTGGGCCTTCGGGAATCTCGTTCGCCCAAAACAGCGTTGGTTCGATGGCAATCAAGACCATGAATCCTGAGCATTCTGCTGAATATATGCAATCCGTCAGCGCGGGAGGCGTTGTCTGCAATCGACACTTTGAATATCAACCGGTCGATCTTCAGATCCTTGATCTGACTCGAAAAATGGCTTCATTGAAAATAGATAGCCGAGCTTTTGAGTTGCGATTTGGGCAAGGAAGCTGGGACGTCTATCGAAATCTATTTGCTCTCTTCTGTGCTGAGAACCTAATGGCACAGAATGATGCCATGTTTCGCCTAACTCCCCAAGGGATGTTCTATTCGGATTCGATGGCTTCGCTGTTGGCAATGCAGCGGTGGCAGAAGACTCCGCGAGCACAGGTGATGACCTCGCTCAACGATAACCGGGCAGGCCATATGTAGCCCTAACGGCCTCGAATGAAGACTGCGCTAAATCTCCAGGAGTTATGTGTCGATGTTTCTAATTTGCATGGTGAATCCGATGTTGGTGAACATTTATCGTGAGCGGTCCGGAGAGCTCGGCTTCTTTGCCGAACCATTCAATGCTTGCTCGAACCTTGCATTTGTGCTAGCGACGATTTACGGGATGCGATACTTGAAGGCAAACAATGTTTGCGATCGCGTTTCGTGGGGCCTGGTTCTTTTACCCACGCTGATTGCGATTGGTAGTTTTGCATTCCATACCGTCCCAAACAGCTTGACGATGTGGGCAGATATGCCCCAATCGCCATGTTTCAGTGTTTCATGGTTTGGGAATTCTCTAGGCGATTGCTGCGAGCCAACCGAATTGCATCTTCGGCGATCCTGGCTGTCATGTTTATATTGTGTGCAGCTTTGTTTCCCAATCATACAATCATGAATGGCTCTTTGTTTTACGTGCCGAATTTGTTGTTGATGCTTGGCTTTAGTGTTTTGTGGGCGGCTCGTGTAGAACGAGAGCCGTATCTGTTATTGGTTGGGACATGTCTCTTTGTTTGTGCGGTGTCTGCCCGTTCCGTCGACTGGATGGTTCCATGGCCGATTGGAACTCATTTTTTGTGGCATACGGCTAACGGTGCTATGGTGTATGTTCTTCTCCGAGCTTGCATTTTGATTAGAAACGAGCGCATTTTCTTGAGAAACTAGAGAGTGCAGTGGATTGTCGAGTTAAAGTTCGCAATATTAATTTGCATCTTGATCGAGGTTCCAGTCTGCCGTTTTGCAAAACAGCGGGAACCAACAATCGCTTTACTCTAAATGCAATGTAATTCAAATCATGACACCACAAGAATTTCTTCCCGCTTTGATTGGTAAATGGAAAGGTGAGTGTTCGACGTGGTTCGAACCTGGAGTCCTAGCCGATGTTTCCTCGGTTGAAGGCGAGATATCGGCGCTCGTTGGAAAAAACATGCTCAAACATGAATACCAAGGCGCGATGCAAGGTAAACCTCGTCACGGAGTGGAATGGATCGCATATAACGCCATCGGAAACCGATTCGAAATTGCGTGGTTCGATAGTTTTCATATGAACTATGCGATTTTGTATTCGGTGGGGCCTGCAGCCGAAAACGGTTTCTCGGTCTTTGGTGAATATGATGTCGGCGAAGGTCATCCACGCTGGGGATGGCGAACAGTCTTTCGCTTGGATGATCCAGAGCATCTGGTTCTACAAGCGTACAATGTGATGCCCGATGGAATCGAAGCCTTGGCAGTAGAAACCCGTTATCACAAAGTGAAGGCTTAAAGCAAATCGACCTTTCGTGCTTTTCGAATCTTTCGCGGTTAAAAAAAAGGCTGTTGCGAATATCGCAACAGCCTTCGTTGATTTAGGCGAATCGTAAACTGCGAATCGATTACAGATTCTTGTTCACGCTGCTCCATTGATCGGTTGGAGGGAGCAAACCGAACCCGATCACTTCGTCGCGCAGCTTGCACAAGTGGCCATAAGAAACTCGCAGGTCGTTCATTTCAGCTTCAGTGCCGGTTGGCATCTTGTAATGAACGCCGTTAGCATCCAACGTGGTTTCCATCGCCATCAAGATGTGCTTGAACTCGCCCGAGTTCACGAACGAGCCGCTTGGCCAAGGGAAGGCGTCGCCACCCATTACAGCCCGGACCATAGCCACCGATTGATGTGAAGGGCTTTGGAATGACGATCGTCCGCGCAACTGAATGATTGCTTTGCCACCTTGAACGACGTGACCTTTTAGTGCGGTCCATTGTTCGTTGGTGAGTTTATCGGTGCCAATCAATTCGCTCAGCGGCTTACCTGAGATCTTGGTCGTCGATGCAAACACTGCCATTTGTTCGCCGTGGCCACCGTAAGTTCGGCAACCGGTTACTTCATCTTGTGGAACCTTGAAGTGTTGGGCCAATGCAGTTTGCAGACGGGTGCTGTCCAAAGCAGCCAAGGTGCTGATTTTTTCTGGTGCCAAGCCCGAATGTACCAAAGCGATCAAGCCTGTGATGTCGGCAGGATTGAAGATGATGACCACAAATTTTACATCGGGGCAGTATGCCTTGAGATCTTTGCCCAATTGAGCCGCGATTTCGGCATTACCACGCAGTAGGTCTTCGCGAGTCATGCCATCTTTGCGAGGCGCACCGCCCGACGAGATAACATACTTGGCGCCGGTCAAGGCTTCTTTGATATCGGTGGTCCAGGTAACGCGGGCACCTGGAAAGGCACAGTGATAGATTTCTTCAGCGGCCCCTTTAAGTCCAGGCTCGAATGGGTCATAGCCGCAAACGTTTGGGGTGAGGCCCATGGTTAGGGCTGACTGCATCAGATTAGAGCCGATCATCCCACCAGCGCCGAGGATGACCAATTTGTCGTTGCACAAGTACTTCATCAGAGAGATCCCTATAAACAGCGTCCAAAGACGGAAAGAAATCGTAGCGGCAGGAAAAAACCAAATAATGCCTGATCGTATCCCTAAGGCGAAAAGGTGACAAGTCGGGCAAATTCACTGGGAAAATGCCCGAAATCGTGGGTTATTGACACTCCGTTATTCCGTCCGAGTCCCATTTGCACACCAACGGTCCGGCCTTGGACCAAGAATTTGTGCAAGTCCGCACATATTTCGTTGCACCCGCTAAGAAAATGCTACGTTACTCCAACTGTCCATTGTACAGGCCGTAATCCATGCGCAAGGCACTGGTTGTGTCGATCGAATGGATTATTGGGTCTTTTCGAACTTGAGTAACTTCCATGTTTGGTATTGAACTAGCGGTCATGTTCATGATGATCGCTGTCAACAGTGTATTCGCGGGCTATGAAATCGCCCTGGCTTCGATTTCCGTCGGGAGATTGAAGCAGTTGACCGAGCGTCAAATCGCTGGGGCGGGTTCCGCTTTGTACATGAAAGAAAACATGGAAGCGAGTCTGGCCGTGGTGCAACTCGGCATCACCTTGGTTGGCGCAGTTGCAGCTGCCGTGGGTGGCGCAAGTGCGGAAGAGAAAATCGCACCTCTATTTGTGCAGTCCTTCGGATTATCGGAACGCTTCGCCGAAGTCATCGCGATTGTAACAGTGGTTCTGCCCTTGACCGTCGTCACGATCATCGCTGGTGAATTGATTCCCAAAGTTTTCGCGTTACGAAATGCTGAATGGGTTTGCTTGAAACTCTCGACGCCCATGAGATGGTTCTTATTCAGCGTATGGCCTGCCGTTCGAATGTTTGAGGCGATCGTGATGGGCATCATGTCGCTCGGAGAAAGGCATCGAGCCAAATCTAACGACAATCACGCCGAGCTAGAATTAGTTCAACTTCAAGAGCTGCGCGGTATCGCCGCACTCGCCCGCGCTTCACGAGTTATCGGTCATCAAGAAGAGCGTATCATTCAAAACGCAACGGAGATGCCATCGCGTCCTGTACGTGACATCATGGTTGGTGTTGATGACATTACCACGCTCGAAGTCACTGGTTCGCTCGCGGAGCATTTAAAGCGTGCTCATTTGGATATGCACACTCGCTTTCCAGTCGTATCGAGCAAAGAGAATCCCCAATCGATCATCGGCTATGTGAACATGAAAGACATCATGTCCGCACTGCATCTCAATCCACAAAAAGCCTCAGTGTTGTCGATTCTGCGTCCGCTAACTTCGTTCCAAGAGATGTTGCCCGTCGCGACTTGTTTGGAGCAGATGATGCGGGAGCATACGCATATCGCCTTGGTGCGAAGCAGTGGAAACAAGATCGTCGGGATGGTGACCTTGGAGGATATTTTGGAAGAGTTGGTGGGTGAAATCGGTGACGAATATGACCGCCTACCCTTCCATATCAGTGGAACTGAAAAGCATTGGATTGTAGGTGGTGGTCTAACGCTCGAGAAATTCGATGCTGTTACTCACATCAATCTGTCGCAAATTGCAAATCACACGCAGGCCAAAAATGTCAACGAATGGATTTGCAGTGAGCTCAAAAATCTGGGCGAAGTGCGCGGGGGCGAATCCATCGTAAAAGGTGGCCTCAAGATCTCTGTCCGCAAAGTGCGCCGCAACAAAGTCCAAGAGGCCTACGTCACACAGCTCACCTAAGATCGATCGATTGTTTTCTTGCGAACGACGATTCGACGTATGTCCATAATGGCCGCACCCTTTTTGGTTCGCGGTCTGATTTCCAGTGTCTGTTGGCCTGCCTCTAGTTCGCCAATATCTAGTGTTAATAGAATCATCTTCTGAAAGTGGCCTGTATCCTGGACCACAAATGACGCGACTTTCTCGCCGATACGGATATCGACTTCGGAGCCTCCACCACTTCCACAGCCTTGTTGCACCTCGATCTCGTATTCGCCAGGCTCGGTCAAGGTAAGATCCCAATCCGCCCAGTCCCCAACTTCGGTCCAGTAACCCAGTACATTCTTGTAAGGTTCAGGTTCATATCGCAATCGAGTTCCATGAACCCGGGCATCGCGAGCTTGCAAGCGGATCTCGCCATCGGCAGGTGTTACGTTAGGTTTCTGGCCTGCTACGACAGCGTTCATAGCTTTGCGCCACTCTTGCCAGCCTTCGGCCGTCTCAGTTGCCGTCGCTTTGGCAACCCATTTCGATGGATCTTTGTCGATGTATAGTGCTCGATGTAAGGTCGCATCAAAAGTTGGGTTTTGTGTAAGGGTTTGCCCACCCACTTGTTTACGCCAGCGATCCAATTCTGCCGCCAATCGGTCGGCGACTTCTTTGTTCTCTGCAGCCACGTTTTTGGTTTCACTCACGTCCGCTTCCAAATCGTAGAGTTCCAGCGAACGATCTTCGAGCTGTTCGATTAACTTCCACTTACCCTGTCGAATCGCCGAGGCAGGACGCCCACCTTGATTCGTGTAGTTGGGAAAATGCCAATAGAAGGTTCGTTCTGGTGCTTGAGCTTCATCGGCCAATGTGAGAAAGCTCTGGCCATCAAGCGGCCCCGTGACTTTGTTTGGTGCCAAGCCCGCTGCTGTCAGCAATGTTGGAAAAACATCGAGCAAAGAAATCGGTGTATCGATGACCTTCCCCGCTTGAAGATTCTTTGGCCAACGCACTATGAACGGCTCTCGCAAACCACCTTCATATAGATAGCCTTTGCCTGCTCGGTAAGGAGCGCAATGCGTTGCCGGCGTTCCAGGAAACTCCAGGACATGTAGGCCACCATTATCACTGGTGAAAATGACGATCGTATTCTCAGTGAGCCCAAGTGCGTCGAGTTTGTCCAACACTTGGCCCACAACATCATCCATTGTTTCCATCATCGCCGCATACGTGGGGTGAAATGTATCTTTGTACTTTTCAACCAACTCAGTTTTAGCTGCCAAAGGAATGTGAGGGGTATTGTGAGGTATGTAGCAAAAGAACGGAGTTGACTTATTCGCTTCGATAAACTGAATGGCAGCTGCTGTGGTTTCATATTCCCCTTTACCTCCTTCTGTAGAGGTTGGAGGTGTGTTCGCTTTAGGCATCGTGACCACATCAAAACCTTGAGATTGTGGTCCAAAACGCCCATTACCCAAATGCCACTTTCCGAATAGGCCAGTCTTATAACCCGCTTGTTTCAGTAACTCTGCAATCGTGATTTCTTCCAGTGGAAGTTGTCCTTGAATGATCGGTTGAAGAAGCTTTTGCGACTTTGCGTCAGGACGACCATTGAGAAAATTGGTGAGTTGCAATCGGGCCGGATAGAGACCCGTCATCAAAGCGGCTCTTGAAGGTGAGCAAATCGGTTGCGCCGTATAAGCACAAGTGAATCGCATACCTTCCTGAGCCAAGCGATCGATTCGGGGAGTTTTGTGTTCTGTTCTTCCGTAACAACCGAGATCGCTAACACCAAGGTCGTCGGCGAAGAAGATCACGATGTTCGGAGGGGAATCTTGCGCAACGGGAGAGTTCGGTTCAGAGGCTTGGCAATCGAAGCTCAAAACAACAGCGATAAGAAAAACGCATAGGGTGGAAATCAAAGCGGATTGCGAGCGTCCAGCGACAGGGGAAGGCATAGCGAGCACAGGCTCACTCCTTTGCACAAGGTGGGATCATATCACGATGAAGAAGAGAATAGCGAAGTAGTGGCAAGCACTTGCTAAGATCACCATAACATGCCAGATCGGATGATAAAACCAGGAACGATGATCGTGGTGTAAAAATATCGTTCCGATAGTATACAAAAGACCCCCGACTGCCATGGATCCAAAACATGCCCATGGAACATGGCGAAACAGTACCATCGCAGGTCCCCAGCCCAACAGCAAATAGAAAGTGGGAACCATCGTGTTGATGCGATGTTTGGCAATCACTTTGGAATAAAAGCCAAGTCCCGCCAAAATCCAAACGCCGAACATTGTGGCGATTCGTTCCCAGCCTGATGTATAGCCATAAATGAATGGGGCATATGTTCCCGCAATCAACAAGAAGATGACACCTTGATCCCAAGCACGCATGCGGGCGCGCATTTGGGAATTGCGAACGGCGTGCGATAAAGTCGAGAAAAGGTAGACCGCAGAAAGGCTCGCACCATACGCTAGGCAAACCCAGCTCAATTCAGGATGTTTCTTATCCGCCAACCATACCATCGCCAGCACAGCGGGGAGGCTCAACAAAAAGCCACCACCATGTGTAATTGCATTCCACGTTTCCGTAAACGCGGTATCTTCATTCCATTCTTGTGACACCTCACTTGCTCCTTTCTTCGCGGTATAGGTTTTCCGTTTGGGTGGACCTATCGAACTTCTCGCTTGGCCACACTGATGCTCGACAAACTGAGCCGCACAATTCTCACCAGTTTAACAAGTAAGCCTCCGGTTTCCCAATAGCGTTCCTGCCTAGCTCTGGTTCTGAATCCGTCGTGATTCCTCTAAGCGACCCACAAATCCTGGCCTTGGCAATGCGTCACATTAAAAGCCACCGCAAGGGTGTAGAAACGTGGAAATCGATCGTGCTTGCATTTGACAGCAAAAATCGTTTTTTGCCAAACGGTGGCAAGATATCTTTCTTTTGTGTGCATGGAGCCAGAAATCCTGCTAGTCCCGCTTCCCTGTTTGAACGTTTTGTTCTCTACTATTTTCGCACTCTGTTGTTTTGTTCTCTATTTTCTTGTTTTCAGTTTACCCTTGGCG
>Ga0075158_10002974_pt1 | contig 12103 bp, 4 predicted proteins | sample JI91814BDNA_FD_70968 | JGI IMG/M metagenome (GOLD analysis project Ga0075158, IMG submission 70968) | Wastewater effluent complex algal communities from Wisconsin, to seasonally profile nutrient transformation and Carbon sequestration -... | ecosystem: Engineered > WWTP > Effluent > Algae... | reverse complement strand
CCTGGGTTAAGAGACCGGCAGTTTTGTATCCGTAGAAATCACCAATTGAACCTCCTACCTGTGTTATCCAGTTATCTTTATACAGAGGTTTACTATTGACAAGTGAAAGAACCTCATTATGGTTTTTAGCAAAATTAGCATTGATGTAAAAGTCTCCATCTTTAAAATTTTTATTATATCCTAAAGTAATTTCAATCCCTTTATTTTCTACATCCCCCGCATTAATTGGCGGTGTTTGGGTTTTTGTTGGATCGCTGTCCATGAGTACACCTGTTTCATATTGTAATTGATTGCTCATTAACGCACCTTTTGTGAGACGATTATATAGATCTACCGAGAATGTAAAATTATTATTGAATAAAGATCCGTCCAGACCTATATTTTTAGTAACAATTTTTTCCCAACCTATACCCGAAAAACCAAGCTTACCTGGTGACACTGACCCCACTATAACATTCCCTAGAACTGAAGAACCATTATCCATATAGGTCTGGTTGTCATAATAACCGATAGTATTGACTGCTCCAGTGCTGCCATAAGAGCCTCTTAATTTTAGTGTATTGATAAAATTCAGGCTTTTAATAAAATCCTCCTTATCCAGTCTCCAGGAAGCCATAACTGAAGGAAAATAACCCCATCTGTTTTCTTTAGCAAAACGCGAAGATGCATCTGCTCTTATAATACCTTCTAAAAAATATTTTTCCTGATAATTATAATTGATACGAGCGAAAGCAGACTGGTAGGCAGATTGCTCAGTATTAGACTTCAATTCATCTAAGGTTCCGTCAAGAGTAGAAAGAGCACTCAAAGAATGTAATCCATCTTTGGGTATATTAGACTTTTTACCCTCTATTATTCTACGTGTATAGTCTTCAAAAGAAGCCCCTCCCATAACTTTAAAATAATGTGATCCTATTTTTTTTTCATAACTCACCAGGACCTGAGTATTAAGCAATTCATCAGATTCCCATTTTTCATGATAGTTATTAACTGCTCTCGCTGTTCCACTAATAGGAGCTTTAGTTAAAAAATTGTATACAGGGTTTAGGGTATTTGTAAATTCACCTGAACGATAGTTCCAGTTGGAATAGTTGATTTGAGCATCTATATTTAATCCTTCTATAGGAGTGTAGTTTGCAGATAATGCCCCCATAAATTTTTGATCATTTGACTTAGAATCTCCCCCTTCTAAATTATTTCTTACAGGATTGGTATTTGCAAATGTGTTATCTACTTTACCCGCATTTATAGATCCCCACCATCCGTTGGATTGTCTTAATGCCATAGTAGGAGATATTCTTGCCAGTTCTATAGTATTGATATCATCTCCCTGATCCTTGATCATTTGCTTGATAAATGATATATTAGAATTGACTGTAAATTTATCACTTAATTTAGAGGATGTATTTGCCCTGAAAGAATATCTGTCCATACCTTTTGTAGGGGATAGGGACTCCTGTTTCAAATATCCTAAACTTGCGAAATAACGGATTTTATCTCCACCTGATACGTTAATCTCATTATTAAGCAGATTTGCCATTTTTCTATAAGTTGCTTTATACCAGTCTGTGTTAGGGTATCTATCCGGATCTGTACCTGCAGCTGTAAGATCTATTTGATCCTGCTTGTATTGAGAAAAAAGACCGACACTATTATCCGCGTTGAAATATGCTTCATTTTTTAGTTTCATATATCCAACAGCATCTACATACTTGGGCAAATAAGTAGGTGTCTGATAGGCATTATACATATTATAGCTTATACTCATCTTACCTCCGCCGCCTTTCTTGGTTTCGACAAGAATGACACCATAACCAGCTCTTGTACCATAGATAGCTGCCGAAGCATCTTTTAATATGCTGATGTTTTCAACATCAGCCGGGCTTAGCCTGGAAAAATCTGCAGCACTAGAGAGAATACCGTCTATAACATAGACTGGTGAACTACTATTAATACTTTTCCCCCTTACATTTAAGTCAGGTACAGAACCTACATCGCCTAATTTAGACTTAATTGTAACTCCGGGTAAAGCACCTTGTATGCTCGCTGTTAAGCTTGTTGTTGGGCGGTCCCGCAGTATCCTTTTATCAACAGAAACTATAGATCCGGAAACGGTTCCTTTTTTCTGTTTTCCGTATCCTACTAAAACAATTTCATCCACCTCTTTTACTTTTTTCGTGAGAGAGTCAGAAGGTTTGTTTTTAGTTTTCTGTGCATCCACTAATGTTATAGATGATATTAGAAGTGCACTCAAAATAATAGTTTTTTTCTTCATGTTTTATTAACTTTTATTGAAATATTATTCTATCTAAGGGTGGTTAATTTCTTACCAATCTTACAGAGAAGATTAATAGGAAAATTTAAAGGTCTTATAGTACTCATTGCTCTTCAAATTCTATAGAAACAAATGACTATTTCAGTACTATTTTTCACTTTGTAATGCAATCGTTTCTATTTTTTTTTACTCTCTTCAATACCTAATATCCTTTATTCAATTGAGGAGTTTATTTTCTATGTCCTTTTAGCCAAAATATTTGCTTTGAGATTTAGCATTACAGTGGAAGTTGAATTCTTTTTTCTACGCAAGAACCAAAAAATGATGACCTTCCATATCCAATAATTAAAACCTCTGTTTCGGCGCCATTGGAACACATTTAAATGGAAATCTCCTGATGATGCACAAATACGCTGTTTATTCTCTTCTTATTCTCCTTCTCCGAGTGTGAACCAACTATTACTTTAACATTAACTCTATGTTACTCAAATGTATAGTTTTACCACATATCTCCATACTGGTAGCCACCAGTTTTTATACCTTTACCACCAGTTGGAAAATTATCTGAACAGGTCTTATGGGAAAGTCTTATGATGATTGGGAGGCTTTAATCTCTGCTTTTTCTGCATTCTTAAGAGAAAAATATATTTAACCCACTCATTTTCTGTATTTTAAAGATTTATTGATTTTATTTTTTATGAATCAACAATCCAATAGCAAGGCTGGTTTCTAAAGGTTAAAAATCGTCATCAAGCAATCTTCGGAATCAGTTCTCAAAGCATTTTAAGTAAGCTTTCGCCATTACCGAATGAACATTCCCTGATGCAAAGACTGTGTCTCGCTCCCTTCTGATCTGTATTTATTAGACTAAGAACATTGAAAGATATCTTCAATATAATTACAATGAGATTTACAACAGTTCGTATCTGTTGCTTGACATTCAATTAGTGAATTTTACTTTTCTATTTTCTGCTATTTTAATGCTATTAATACGCTATAATCACCATGGAATGTTAAAAGCATAAAATAATAATGGGCGGAAAATTCCGCCCAAAACTACCCCCTATACTGGTCAAAAAGTTTCACCAGTAAAGAAGTAAAATATATTAAATTAGATTTATAGATTTTGTATTTGTATTTGTACTTGTGAAGAATTATTCCCTGCCAAAGTATATACAAGTTCCTCTGATCAAGAAACTGTGCATATTCCTATCCCTTTAGTTTCAAGATAAAAATAACTTCCCACATGACAGATGTAAAATTTTTCCGCTTAAATTTAAACATGTTCTAAATTTTGTTTTACATGATAAATTTTAGTTCAGAATACAATTTTATCGCTTCATATAATGATTTTTTAAAATTTCCACCTTACAAAAGCTTCCATGGCAGCATAAGTAGCAAGTCCCATTTTATAATAAGTCTCTGCTGTTTCTCTGTTTCTTTCTTCTGCTCTTTGCCAGAATTCTCTCATGTCTGTCCCTTGGAATACGACTCCATCTTTTTGAGATTGATGCTTGAAAATCCCATAGCGTTTCTCCAGAATTTGGTCCGGGCTTAGGGGAACGGCCATTTCTATTTCTTCTATAGACCACTCTTTCCATGCTCCTCTATATAGCCATAACCAACAATCTTTCATATATTCCTTCGATTTTAAATTTTTAACAGATTCAAAAACAGCATCTAGACACACTTTATGCGTTCCATGAGGATCTGCTAAATCACCGGCTGCATATATTTGATGTGGTTTTATTCTGTCTATTATCTCTGTTACAATTTCTATATCTTCCGTACTCAATGGTTTTTTTTCTATTCTTCCTGTTTCATAGAAAGGCATTTCCAAAAAGTGAATCTGGCTGTCTGGTATTCCCACGTAATGGCAGGTAGATCTTGCTTCTCCCTTTCTTATTAAGCCTTTTATATGTCTTACTTCAGGAATATCTATATCACTATTTTTCTTATTTTGCAAAAATTTGATTGCTTTTTCAAAAATCTTTTGCGCTGCACCATTTTCTATTCCAAACATTTCATTGTAATCACATACAAAATTTGCAAATCGCAACGCCTCAGAATCCGCTACGGCTATATTTCCGGAGGTTTGATAAGCTACATGAACTTCATGCCCCTGTTGGTGCAGTCTTATGAAAGTTCCTCCCATACTGATAATATCATCATCCGGATGCGGGCTGAAAATAAGAACTCTTTTCTTAGCCGGAGTTTTTCTTTCTGGTCTATTACTGTCATCTGCTCCGGGTTTACCTCCTGGCCAGCCAGTTATGGTATGTTGTAATTTATTAAAAATTTGAATATTGATATTATAAGCTGGTCCTTTGTCTGCCAACAAATCGCTCATCCCGTTTTCTATATAATCAGAATCGGTAAGCATTAATATTGGTTTTTTTATTTTTTGGGCTAATCCCAAAACGGCTTTTCGGATTAATGCATCAGTCCATTCTATTTTTTCCACCAGCCACGGAGTATTAATTCGGGTAAGTTTATGAGCTGCTCCCTGATCCAATACAAAAGTAGCATTTTTATGTTCTTGCAGATAGGAAGCTGGTACCAGGTTGGTAACCGTACCTTCTACGGACTCTTTGATAATATTTGATTTAGATTCACCCCATGCCAGTAGTATGACTCTTTTCGCCTCCATTATTTTTTTCACTCCCAATGTAATAGCTGTTCTGGGAGTATTTGACAGCCCTAAAAACTCATTGCTTGCTGCAACTCTTGTGATATGATCTAAAGCGACAAGACGGGTTTTGGAATTTTGCAAGGAACCGGATTCATTAAACCCGATATGACCATTACCTCCAATACCCAGAATCTGCAAATCTATTCCGCCTAAGGCTTCTATTTTAAGTTCATATTCAGTACAATAGTCTGCTATTTCTTCTTTAGATAATGTTCCGTCGGGAATGTGATAGTTTTCGGGAAGAATATCTACTTTATCAAACAATAACTCTTTCATAAATCGAACATAGCTATGTACGGAATCCGGTTCCATAGGGTAATATTCGTCAAGGTTGAAAGTGATTACATTTTTGAAGCTCAAGCCTTCTTCTCTGTGCATACGGACCAATTCGGCGTATAGGCTCTTGGGCGAGGAGCCTGTTGCCAGCCCTAAAATACAAGGTTGTTTTTGAGACTGTTTTACACGTATAAGGTCTGAGATCTCTTTTGCCACAGATTTTGAAGCTGAAAGCGAATCTGTAAATATAACAGTCTCTATTTTTTCAAATCTTTTTTCAAATCCTGTAGAGGAATCTATTGTGCTCTTTAACATATTAATTGGGTTTTGGGTAGTGCTAAAATTAAATTTATATATAGAATTTGTATTTCTGAATTTTCAATCAACAATTTTTTCGGTTATAACAATACTATTTTTATACTTCACTATTTTTTCTATCATAATATTCTATTGTTTCTAATAATGCCTGATCTAATGAATAAAGAGGTTTAAATCCTAATTGCTGAAACTTTGATGGATCTGCTGTTGAATGCTTAATATCTCCTGCCCGTTCTTCTAAAAAGACAATGGGTGATTTTGAATTAGTAATTTCAATAATCTTTTTAGCAAGCTCAATAATAGAAGTACTGTGTCCTAAAGCAATATTATAAATAGAATCGCCTTTTTCTGATGCAAAAATATTAGCACGAACTATATCTTTTACATAAATGAAATCTCTGGTTTGATTTCCATGTCCATAAATAGTAATCGGTTCATTTTTCAATGCTTTATTTATAAAAATGGGAACGGCAGCTGCATAAGCAGAATCAGGGTTTTGCCTCGAACCAAAAACATTAAAATATCTTAATGACACAGTGGGTATTTGCCATTGTTTCTGATACATGGCCAGGTAATATTCTCCGTCTAATTTACTAATAGCATAGGGCGTCATAGGTTTTGGAGTCATACTTTCTAATTTAGGAAGAACAGGATCATCCCCATAATTTGCAGCAGAGCTTGATAAAATAACCTTACAGCCATAATTGCTTTTAGCCGCTTCCAAAACATTGACTGTTCCATGTGTATTGATATCTATACACTCCGAAATATTTAGTAAAGACTCCGGTACACTTACCAATGCCGCGAGGTGAAAAATAGCTGTGGCTTCCTGTGCATATTTAAAAAGAAGATTTTTATCCCTTATATCTCCATTGATAAATTCCACATTTAATCCTTCCAGATTTTTTTTGAATCCCGTCCTTAAATTATCCAATACGGTAACATGATGCCCATTTTTTGATAATTCCTCAGCAATATGACTTCCGATAAACCCAGCCCCGCCTGTAATGAGATATTTTTTCATAAATTAATTTCCATTTCATTGTATTTTTGCTCTAAACTATAAATCAATTTGAATTGATTTTTGGCACGATCAAGATTGTGCTCAGGATATTTGGTTTTGAAATAAACATCATTATTGAGATAGTCCGTAAGGAATCTTAATGCAATAATAAATATCATAGTTTTTGCGGCTAAGGGTAAATATTCTATTTCAATTGGCGTTAAAGCATCTCCTGTTTTTTCCAAAAAACCTCTGGCATAACTTTTATAAAATTCTAAATTAAACTCCACTTTTGATAAATCGGTTTCATCTTCTGAAGCTGTATTACAAACCGTACGAATAGCATCTCCGAAATCATAATGTATAATACCAGGCATTACGGTATCTGTATCTAAAACACACATTCCCCTATTTTTTTCATCAAAAAGCATGTTTGATATTTTAGTATCATTATGAGTAACCCTTACAGGTATTTTCCCTGTTTCTTTGAGGTTATGAAGAATCAGCATTTCATCTTTCAGTTTTGAAACCCAATTGATATAAAATTCTGCTTTTTTAAGACGCTCAACTCTAGCACTTTGAATAGCAAGTTTATATTGCTGAAAACGGAAAGACATATCATGAAATTTTGGAATCACCTCTACCAGCTTAGAATGATCTAAATCTGATGTTAGATTCAAAAATTCTCCCATCAATTTACCACCTTCGTACGCAATTTCAATATTCGTTACTACATCATGTATCTTTCCCTCTTCAATATAAGGCATCAGATTCCAATAATTGCTTCCGTCCGTATAATAAAAGTTTTCACTGCTTTTTGTCTTAGTAAAGCAAAGCACTTTCTTTCCAATTTCTTTTTGGGGCAAATAGTTTAACTTCTTTAATAGATGATTACTAACCGTAACTTTATTACTTATAAGACCAGGAACATTTTTAAATACATTATGATTAATACGTTGTAAGACATAATGCTCACAAGCGTCAGTAAGAATAAGAAATGTATTATTTATGTGCCCTGATGTGAGCTCACTATACGATTGAAAATTAAACTTGTGTTCAAACTGATCAAAAATTGAATGAATTTCTTTTTCTCTCATGGGCTTGGGTTCTGGCTTGTTTTCAATAGATGATACTGTAGGAAATTTTTAATAGGGACTATTTGAGGAAACAGGATTAATTTACTGGTTGTAGTGTTACATTATTCCCATAAATTCTCTGGATAAAGTTTCTTCATTCTTAATTCTGAAATAGCTTTCTGCACCTTTTTTTTATCTTCAGGATAGGTAACACCGAACCACTTATCATCAGATTTCAGTAATTTTACGTTAGCTCTTCCAGATGCTATACTGTCGGCAACCAAAGTTGGTAAATAGTATTCTGCTTTTAAACTCTTCTTGTTTTCTTCTAAAAAACGCTTAAAAGAATCATTGCCAAATTCAAAACATTTTGGTGTGAATCCCCAAAAATTCATAGATACGGTTACATCCTCTTCAATTGTTGTAAAGCTCTCATCTTCTTCTTTATATCTTAATCCGTTTTCATTTTTCTCTATATAAGTTATTTCTGTGACGTTTAATAAGTTTCCGTTAAAATCTACATCACATACTCCACGGGAGACATACCCATGGTCTGAAACCGTATTTTTCAATAAATAACCTATCATACTAAAATTATAAGAGTTGATATCTGTTTCTTTTAGAAAATCATACATCGTCATAAAGGCATCTCTCCCATAAAAATCATCGGCATTAATAATGGCAAAATTTTCGTGCACCACATCTTTAGTAAGCAATAATGCTTGCCCAGTACCCCATGGTTTCGTACGTTCTTTATTAAGGTATTCTTCCGGAACAGTATCTACTTCCTGAAATACATATTCTATTTCTGCTTTATTTTTTATTTTTTTCTCAAAAATCTCTTTAAATTCTTTTTCAAAATTCTTACGAATGATGAAAACAAATTTCTTAAAACCTGCTTGCAATGCATCATATAAAGAAAAATCTATAATAGTATCTCCCTGTGGAGTAAAGGTGTCTATCTGTTTGAGACTTCCATATCTGCTGCCCATTCCAGCTGCTAAAACTATGAGTGTAGGTTGGTGATTTATATTCATTTTTTTACTAATGTTATTTTGGATAAGTATCTTGAAAATTATGATTGATATCAGGGGTTTTCTTAAGCAATCTTAAAGTTTCATACAAAAACTACTATAAATTCAGAAAATAAAACCTTATACTACAAAACTTATATATTTTCAATAAAAAACAAAAAAAACAGATACCACAGACATACATCATAACAACGCATAACTGATTTTCAACAATTTAAAATTAAGAATTAAAACAACTGTACAAATCAGTACCTACCTGTTTTTAAATATTCACTACCAGTTGTTTTGTCCTGAAATAGATATATTAAACCAATGTTTCGCATAGTTTCACTACCGGACAACGATCCTATTGATCTGAATAAAAGTGTCGCGGAGGGAATTAAATAAGTGACGATACCAAAGATCATGCTTACATCAGAATATCAGACATTTCTTGCTGCTAAAAAATAATGTTTAATAAAAAAATTACGAATAAAAAATCTGCTGTTTGGTGGAATAAAGCCTATAGAAAAAAAATAAAATATCTTATCCAATCGAGACTAAAATAAAGCTATTTCAAAACAAATCAACTGGTAGTGAATATTTAAAAACAGGTAGGGATTAGTTTGTGAAATTACTTTAATTCTTAATTTTGAAAGAAGGCTTTCAGTATAAATGTACCACACTAAAAACAGAAATACAATGAGAGTATTACCTGTAAAAAAGCCTTTTTAATGATAAAGTTTTAAGCTATTAAAGTACTTTTTATCATTATCGCAATAGTACATAAGTAATGTTTGGGAAGATTATTAAATACAACAATTATCCAAAAACAAGTCAAGGCCGGATTTATCCAGTGGAGATTTAAACGGTAGTCATACCCCTATAAGATATTAATATCTTGTCATTTTATTATTTTTTTAATTAAAAATTTACACCAAATGAAAAACAATTATTTTATTATTTTGTTTCTGTTCTTTTTACAGACAGTTTTTGCACAGCAATATAAGATGCCTGTAGTGTATGTAAATTCGTTACAGCCTGCACAATCCGGAGAGGAAGCCGGACAGAGTATTGATAATAATATGAATACTCTTTATCATTCTCAGTATAATTTAAGCACAGCACTTCCGGACCAGTTAAATTTCAAATTTTCCAACCGTGTAAAAAGTGTAAAAAGGTTAGTATACAAGCCTAGAGCTACAGGTCCTAACGGAATCTGGACGAGTGTGAAAATTTCTTATTCTACACAGTCCGATCCTACAGTCTTTATAACAGCAACCGATGTTATTTCCTGGGCAGCGGATAATACAGCCAAAACAATAGATTTGCCAACAGCAATTGTTCATCCCGATGTTATCAGGATTGATGTTCTAAGTGCTAAAAATAATTTTTCAAGTTGTGCCGAGATGGAGTTTTATTCAACGGAGCAGATGGATCCTGTACAAACAGAATGTACACTGGCTACCAATGAGTTTCCTACTTATGCAGATATCCCGGTCTTGCCCCAGGTGGCAGGATCTTCGGCTTCAAGTTTTCAACCGGGAGAAAATATTGAAAAGTCCTTTGATGGCGACGTAAGTACGCTATATCACTGTGATTGGAATGCAACCGCAGCCACTTTTCCTATTTCTCTGATTTATAAGTTTGATGGCCAGACAGCGATGAATTATTTAAGGTATATACCAAGACAGGATGGAGGATCAAACGGACTTTTTGGAAATATAAAAATAAGTTATAATACCATTTCTAATCCTGATTACGTTACTATTTCTACTCAGAATTTCGGGCAGACCTCTACCATAAAAACAGTAAACTTCCCTTCCGCAATTACACCTTTAAATATAAAAATTGAAATTCTTGATGGTAAAAATAACTTTGCAAGCTGTGCCGAAATGGGATTTTTTCAGAACAACCCCAATAGTTTTAATCCTTCAGCTTATTCAAACATATTTAATGATCCTATTTTCAGTACTTTAAAACCAACTGTAACCCAACAGGATATTAATGCCATTTCCTCACCTTTCATGAAAGGATTAGCTCAGTGTTTATTTAATAATACCTACAATAAAAAATATAGGGTCCAGACTTTTACGGCATATAAAACAATTGAATCAATAAATACCCAATATAAAATAGGAAATTATAATAGATATGAAAACCCTACAGGGATAGCATTTCAGCCTAATACCACGGCTATTGTTTTTGCGAAAGATATTACGTCGGAAAACAAAGTTTACTTAAGAATAAGAGATTTTGCTACTGAAGGGTCGTCTCCTGAAAAAATATATGAACTAAAAAATGGATTAAATGTCCTTGCTATTACTACTGCAGGGTTGGGGTATATTTCATATTACACTGATGATGTAAATGCTGCACCTGTAACTGTAAATATTACAGCAGGTATGGTAAATGGTATTTATAAAAAAGGTACAACGTCTGCAGAATGGGCAGAAATGCTTACTAATGATGTCTATCCAAAAATTGATATAGAAGGCTATTATGTAAAACTGGTTACCAATAAGTCTGCGGTAAGCAATTATCATTTCACCACCGCTCAGCCTCTGATAGATAAGTACGATGCAATTGTCAAGTCTGAGAGAGAAATGATGGGCTTATTTAAATTCAATAAAAACTTAAAAAACAGGCAGTTTGTTTATATGGAATCTACAGGAGGATGGTTTGCAGGAGGTCTGGGAGTTCATTTAGATCTTAGTTGGGGAGCGTCCAATTCAACCTCAGCATCAGGGCTTGATATTTGGGGTGTGGCACATGAATTAGGGCACATCAACCAGGTAAGACCAGGATTAGATTGGGTTGGAACAACAGAAATCACTAATAATTTATACTCATCATGGGCCTATTATAATATGTACTCACCAACAGGCAGCAACAGGTTTACAAGACTGGAAGGTGAAATTGGGGATAAAACGGCCTTTCCTAAAGTGGAAGGAAACAGATTTGGAGAAATTATTATTCAGACACAAATTAACGGGAAGAGTATTATGGATCAGTTCAGAACTGATTATGTGAATCCTGCTGACGCAAATTTCAGAAGCCTTATTCCGTTTTGGCAATTAGAATTATATTATCAAATGGCGGGTGCTTCAAAAGGTGTTTCACCCCTTGCATTTGATTCAGATATGTCTGATGAAGATACCCCTGTGGTTACCCCTACAGTTCCAGGAGTAGATTATGCACATTGGTTTGCTACCGTAGCTGAGAAAGTAAGAAATACGGACGAAACTCAGATTACACAAGGACAATTGCTAATGAATTTTGTAAAAAATACCTGTGATGCCGTGCAGGAGGACCTTACAGATTTCTTCACAAGCACCGGTTTTTTAAAGCCAATCAATGCAATAATAAAAGATTACACCAATGCTCAAATGACAATTACGCAAAGCATGATTGATGATGTGAAAAGCTATATCCTGGCAAAAGGATATG
>Ga0075158_10002972_pt1 | contig 12104 bp, 9 predicted proteins | sample JI91814BDNA_FD_70968 | JGI IMG/M metagenome (GOLD analysis project Ga0075158, IMG submission 70968) | Wastewater effluent complex algal communities from Wisconsin, to seasonally profile nutrient transformation and Carbon sequestration -... | ecosystem: Engineered > WWTP > Effluent > Algae... | reverse complement strand
TCAATGCTTCCATCAATCATACTGAAGGCATGTTGCGTGATGCTTACATCCAATGCTCTACGTTCGGTGTTCGAAGTATTGATGTTTATTCCGGATGTTTTTGCATCGGCATGATTATCGGACACCAAGAGTGCAACGGCATTTCTGCCGGTCTCGATTCTTCCTGCTGCATTGATGCGCGGACCAACAGTGAAGACCAACTCATTCATGGTGACTTCTTTTTTGATGTTGGCTAAATCCAAAATTGCTTTGATTCCTTTGCGTGGATTTTTATTGATCTGTTCCAAACCAAAATAGCACAACGCACGATTTTCACCAACAATCGGAACTAAATCCGAAGCGATGGAAATGGCATTTAAATCAAGGTATTCCGTTAATGTAGAAAAAGGAATATTATTTTTTTGAGCATAGGCTTGTACCAATTTAAATCCCACTCCGCAACCACATAATTCGTCAAAAGGATAAGTGCAATCGTTTCGCTTAGGATCTAAAATCGCAACTGCTTTTGGAAGTGTATCACCCGGACGATGGTGATCGCAAATAATAAAATCGATGTTGCGTTCATTCGCATAATCCACTTTATCAATGGCTTTGATTCCACAATCGAGTGCAATGATTAAGGAGAAATTATTTTCTTTTGCAAAATCAATTCCCATAAAAGAAATCCCATAACCTTCGGTATATCGATCGGGAATGTAATAATCAACCAGCCCTTCCGAATCGGGTAAATTTTTCAGAAAAGAATATACCAATGCAACAGCGGTTGTTCCATCCACATCGTAATCACCAAACACCAGAATTTTTTCTTTGGCAAGAATGGCCTTTTCCAGTCGGGCAATGGCAATGTCCATGTCCTTCATTAAAAAAGGATCATGCAAGTCATCTAATGAAGGACGGAAAAATTTTTTCGCATCGTCATAGGTTTTAATATCGCGCTGCACCAATAAATTTGCCAACACCTTCTCAATCTTCAATTCTTCTGCCAAACGATTTACAATCGTTTCATCAGCACTTGAATTTATACTCCACCGTTTTTCCATATAATGATTATCGTTCTATTCATGATTGTTTACCTCCCTTCGACTCCGCTCAGGATAAACTCCGGTTGCTGAGGTTTTTTGCAGAGTTCTCTGCGGCTCTCCTTTTTTCTCCTTTATCTCTGCGGTAAAATTTTATCAAAATTACTCAATTCAACCTCTCTTCCACACCTCTTGGCAAATTGTTAATTTAATCTTACTTTTATGTAAAATTAAGGAAATGAAGAAGATTACCCTGCTAACTATTTTAGTATTCTCAATATTATCCGGCAAATCGCAAACCTATACCAGTACTGCCGGAGGCCCTATCCCTGATGGCGGACCAATGGTGAATTTCCCGATGACCGTTTCCGGATTGAGTCCAGCTACCATCGATACGATTTTTGGTATTGAGACCATTTGTTTTAACATTGTTCACCCGTGGGTAGCCGATTTAAATATCTCTTTGCAATCACCGGATGGCACCATTGTGGATTTATCCATAGGTAATGGCGGAAGCGGTGATGACTATATCAATACCTGTTTAAATGCATTTGCCACCAACTCGATTGTTACTGCCGGTGCGCCCTTCACAGGTACTTTTCGTCCGCAAGGATTTATTGGCGCGTTTAACAATGGACAAAATGCAAACGGAGTGTGGAAACTTTTGATACAAGATACTTACGGAGCGGATGCCGGAAATTTAATTGATTGGAGCATTACCTTTGGCAACACGCCTGCTCATCCGTTCAATTTCTCTTCATCAAACTTACCGATTGTTGTTGTTAACACTGGTGGGATGGTCATTCCTAATGAACCGAAATTGGCAGCACAAATGGGAATTATCTTCAATGGTATCGGTGTTAGAAATTATCTAACCGACCCGTTTAACAATTACAACAATAAAATTGGTATTGAAACACGTGGTTCCAGCTCATCTGGATTTCCACAAAAAACGTATGGTTTCGAAACAAGAGACAATCTCGGAATTAAAAAAGATACCATGCTCTTAGGAATGCCGGAAGAGCACGATTGGATTTTATATGCTCCTTACGATGATAAAACGTGTATGCGCAACGTATTGACATACGACATTGCCAACAAAACAGGACGTTATGCTTCCCGCACACAATTTTGTGAATTGGTGATTAACGGTCAATATCAAGGCATTTATGTATTGATGGAAAAAGTAAAAAGAGATTCGAACAGAGTAAGCATTGCAAAATTAGATCCGACAGAAATCAGCGGAGATGATTTAACAGGTGGATATATTATTAAAGTTGACCGAGATGATGGACCAGGAAGTTATTGGACATCTCCTTATCCTTCACCAACCGGATCGCCCATCAATTATGTGCATGTATATCCTGAAAACGGAACAATCGCTCCTCAGCAACGAAATTACATCATGGCTTATGTGGACACGGTAGAAGATGTGTTGGCGAGTCCGACATTTAACGACCCGGTAAATGGCTATAGCAAATACATGGGTGTAAATACCTTTATTGATTATTTTATTCTCAATGAAATCAGTAAAAATGTGGATGGCTACCGATTGAGTACCTATTTTTATAAAGACAAACAAAGTAAAGGTGGCAAGCTAAAAGCCGGACCGGCATGGGATTTCAACCTTGCCTGGTGGAATGCGGATTATTGTGCAGGAAACATCACTTCAGGATGGGCGTATGATTTCCCTTCTGTTTGCAGTGGTGATGGATGGCAACCCAATTTTTGGTGGGCACGTTTGTTACAAGATCCGAACTATGTTGCACAATTGCATTGCCGCTGGGATGAGCTACGTTTAACAACGTTGAGCATTCCTGTTTTAAATAATTATGTGGATTCATTGGCTACATATTTAGATGAAGCACAAGGCCGTCATTTCACCGCTTGGCCGATTTTAGGAATTTATACCTGGCCAAACCCAAGTCCGATTCCAGCTGATTATCCAGGAGAAATAGCTGCCATCAAAACGTGGATCAACGATCGCATTTTATGGATGGATGCGAATTTACCGGGAACATGCAATGTGAGTGTCAATGAAAATGTATTGACAGAACATAACTTCACCGTTTATCCAAATCCATTTTCGAATGCATTAAAAATGAGTTTTTATTTACCAAGTTCACAAAGCATACAACTTGAATTAACGGATGTAATGGGAAGAGTGGTGAAACAAATTGAGAAAAAGGACTATCCTGAAGGAGAAAACACTTTGGAAATCGACCTGAATTCAACCTCCCTGAAAAATGGGATGTACCTGTTGAATATTGTTACGGATAAGGGGATTTTGGTGAAAAAGGTAACGAAAATGGAATAGTCGTACTGCCACCAGCCCAATCATAACCACATAGATACATAGGCTGGGATTGGTTTTGAAGGCAAAAAAGAGAAACACATAGGAAAAATCGTTTAGCGATTTTTCCTATGTGTTTCTCTTTTAGAGCAAGTAGACTCCTTACTTTTCTATGTTTCTATGTGGTTAAAATACCATGTTTAAGGTATTGAATTACCCCATGAATTTACCCAATTTTGTAAGGTAAATGAATCCGACACCGAACCTCTATTTTATTCAGCAAGCCATTACAGAAGAAGTGGTGAACAATCTTTGGGCATTTTATCCGGAAACGATGGAATGTAAAAAGTTGAAGAAAAAATGTTGTAAAAATTATAAAAAGGAAAAACGTTGTAAACGTTGCCCAATGCATTCGTAACTCTCATTTTCAATTACACACTTAGTCACCTAGTCACTTAATCACCTAGTTACTTCTTCAGCTCTCCGCCTTTATACTTTTCTACTTTAATCACTTTTCCGGCTTCATCTAACTCTTTCCAATCGCCTTCTTTTTTTCCGTGAAGATATTTACCTGAAATTTTTAATTTTCCGCTTTCAAAATATTCTTTGTATTCCCCTTCTTCCAGGTTATTTACAAAGTTTACTTCCGAGTTGATCTTCCCGTTTTTATAAAATGCTTTTTGCATTCCTTCCAAAGAACCATTCTTGTAATGGTATTCAATACTCACTTGTCCTTCCGGATAAAACCATTTTGCAACACCATCCCGTACATTGTTTTTATAAGTTCCTTCTTCTTGAATTTTACCATCCGAATAATATATTTTTTTCACGCCATCCAACTTTCCCATTTTATATTCCGTTTCGGATTTCAACTTTGCGGTGGAATGATACGACATGCTTTTCCCATCCAACGTATCGTTGACATACGACTCTTTTAGGTAATAGTATCCCGACTTATCAATCAAGACATAAATGCCATTGAGCTTTCCATTTTTGTACTGTCCGATGTTACTGATCACGCCATTGGCATGATAGCAAACCCATTGCCCTTCTTTCTTCCCATCTTCGTAATAACCATAACATTGGTTTTGAACCATCTGTTCTTTCCACAAGCCAATTTTTTTGCCGGCATTGTTTGTTTTATTGGTATCGCCAACAAGCACAGTTGCATTCAGTGATGCTGTGAGAAAAAATATTGAAATTACTACTAGAATTTTTTTCATATAATTTGTTTTTAAATCAGTGTTCTGCTTTTCGTTACAACCATTTCTTTTTTCTAAAATACACCACCATCGAAATCATCATAACCAACATCACCACCCAAGCGAACGTGTATCCCCAGGCATGTCCCCACTTACTGTGAATTTCGGGCATGAACTCAAAATTCATTCCATACACTCCAGCAACAAATGTTACGGGAACGAAAATGGTTGTGATGATTGTTAATACTTTCATCACTTCATTCATTTTGTTGCTCACACTCGACAAATAAATATCCATCATCCCGGAAAGCAAATCACGATAGGTTTCAACGGTATCGATTACACGAATGGTATGATCGTGTACATCTCGCAAATAAATGTCGGTGGTTGGTTTAATCAATTCTGTTTCGCTGCGCTCCATATTATTAATCAATTCGCGCATCGGCCAAACCGATTTTCTTAAATAAATCATTTCTCGCTTCATGTCATGCAATTGACGCATGGTTTCCTTGGTTGGCTCATCAATTAAATCTTCCTCCAAAGCTTCTATTCGGTCTCCAATTTTTTCAAGAATCCCAAAATAGCAATCCACAACAGCATCCACCAAAGCATAGGCTAAATAATCGGCACCCATTTTACGAATGCGCCCTTTGCCCAACCGGATTCTATTTCTGATTAAATCAAAGGCATCACCACCTTGTGCTTCCTGAAAAGAAATGACCATTCCATCCATCAACACCACGCTTAACTGCTCTGCTTGTAATTCAGCATCGTAATACAGCATTTTCATAATCGCAACAACATAGTTGTCGTAATCTTCAAACTTCGGTCGCTGATTGGTATTTACAATATCTTCGAGTGTAAGCGGGTGAATGTTAAATCGTTTCCCAACCGCCTCAATGAATTCAACATTGTGAATGCCATCTACATTGATCCAACGTACCAATTTAGGATCAACATGATCCAGACATTCGGACAAATCATAAAATTCTTTTTCTATAAACTCCGTCTCGTTGAATTCAATTAAAGAGATCTTCACACGATCGGTTTGTTTGTCGCCCAAGTAAACTAAGGTTCCCGGAGGTGCGCCTGTTTTATTCGTTTTATCTACCATGTAGTAAAATTATTCTTCTTCGTCAGAACGTTTATCTTTTTTATCTTTTGATTTCTTTCCTTCCAACACAATCACGATTTCACCTTTCACCGTTTTTGTTTTGAAATAATCTGCTAATTCTTTGAGTGTTCCTCTTTTATTTTCTTCAAACATTTTTGATAATTCACGCGATACAGATGCATTTCTATCGGCTCCAAAGAATTCAATAAATTGTTCCAACGCTTTAACTAATCGGTGTGGAGATTCATAAAAAACCATGGTGCGATGCTCTTCCATCAATGCTTTGATTTTTGTTTGACGGCCTTTCTTCTGCGGCAGAAACCCTTCGAAACAAAACGTATCGGTTGGCAAACCTGAGTTCACTAATGCCGGAACGAATGCTGTAGCACCCGGCAAACATTCCACTTCAATTCCTTTTGCAATACATTCACGAATCAATAAAAATCCTGGATCGGAAATTCCAGGAGTTCCTGCATCTGTGATCAAGGCAATTTTTTCTCCATTTGCAATCCGTTCCGAAATCATCTCCACCGTTTTATGTTCGTTGTGCATGTGATGGGCAAACATCTTTTTGTCAATGTTCAAATGCTTCAAAAGTATTCCCGACTTACGCGTGTCTTCTGCCAAAATCAAATCTACTTCTTTCAAAATGCGTATCGCCCGAAGGGTAATGTCTTCGAGATTTCCAATGGGTGTAGGGACGATGTATAGTTTCATATAAAAAGTTAATTGGGTTAATTGGGTTAATTAAGGTCATTCAGGAAATGGGGTATACCTTCAATTACCCTATTTACTTATTTAACCTAATTAACTAATTGCAAATAATCACCAAACTTCGTAATCAGTTTAAACAAATTTTCAAATTCATTCAAAGGTAGCGTTTCCGGCCGATCATAAATATCGTGATAGGCTTTTATTCCACCCATCGAATAAATAAAAAATGCTTTCACCCCTTTTTCAGAAAAAAAGTAATGATCGCTATTGGCAGACTTGCCTCTTATCTTCACATCTTTGATAAAATTGTTCTGCGCATTTATTTCTTTGAGCTTATCAAATTCCGTTTTGAAAACACTTCCATTCACTACTGTTATTCCTTCTTCTCCTGTTCCCATAATGTCCATATTAAAAACAAATTTGATGTTCTTTAATGGAAACAAAGGATTTTCGGTATAATGTTTAGAGCCGAGTAAGCCTACTTCTTCTCCACAAAATGCCATAAAGGCAATCGAGTATTTGGGTTGATTTTCGGGCTTCGAATAATGTTTGGCCAAATTCAACAACATGGCACAACCGCTGGCATTGTCATTCGCTCCGGGGAAATAAACATCTTTTCCCATTTGTCCCAAGTGATCATAATGCGCAGAATACACAATGAATGAATCAGGATAAACAGAACCTTGTACGTAGCCGATTACGTTCTGAGAAAGGTGATACGGGATGAATTCATTGGTAATATCAAAGGATACCGTTTTGGGTTGAACAAGCAAAGACGTTCTTAAAATTTCGATTATTGGATACTCGTTTGTGGATTGCGCCATACTCCATGTTAGCTTGTCTTTCAATGAGACGATTGCTTTTGCATGAATCGTGTTGCCAAGAATATCCTGCAGTTCCTTCGTTTGTTTTCCTGTGTCATTTACGATGACAACTTTATTTGAAAAATTTGCTTTAAGAAATTTGTCGAATTTTTTTTTATTTTCAACCAGCTTATCATCTGCAAACACAACCTTAAAATCCCCTTTTGATGCGGGTGAATGCGCGTAGACAATAAAATCTTTTCCGGGAACTAATTGCTTGCCATTTATTCCAACAGAAATCGTATTTGGAAAGGTATTAATCGGAAAACTCATCTTCTGATAGTAATCCGATTTAAACGATTTTAATCCGAACTTTTTAAATTCATTTTTGAGATAATGTGCAGCAATGCTATCGCCACCATTCACATAGCCTCTGCCGTGCATGCTTCGAGAAGCCAGTGTATCAACGATCTTACGCGCGTAGGAATAAACTTCTTGGGAGAAGATGGAAGATGTAAGATGGCAAATGGAAAATGTAAGGATTAGTTTTTTTAACAAAGACATAGACAAAATTTAATACTTGATCATCATTTTAAAACAAAGGGATGCTTAATAGCCATATGATTTAATTCCATCTCCCTTTACACATCACCCCTCACCCATCTAACATCTTCCCTCATACATTATACATTTAGCTATATCGTCTATCCACCAAATCCAATAATTGTTTAATTGTTTCCTTCTCCATGTCCCATTCATACAATTGTTGTAAGGTTGAAAAATAATCCATTGCGGATTCCAAACTACCTGCGCCATTCAATTGCTGAATTGCGATATTGTATTCTTGCATACTACCTTCAAACAATTCGTTAGCAAATAAAAATTTATCGTTCAACCCAATCGCTTTTGTTAAATCTTGAATGGACGGCTTTTGAATTTTATTAGAAGGAACAATTTTTTCTATTGGTTTCTCTATCTTTTTTTCTTGTTTTGGTTTTTCGGTAACCGCAGGGATTTCACTTCCAAATAAGTCAATCGGTTTTTCTGAAACAGGAGTTGGTTTAATCGTTTCGGTCTTTACTTCAACCTTCGGTACTTCCAATATCGGTTTTTCCACACTCGGTTCCGATTTTGAAGATGCCGTTATTTGATCCGGAAAGGTATTCAAATGATTAAAAACGATGGATTTTTGGTATAATTTTTCAATTTTATGAAGAATCAACTCCAATTCCAACTGAGGAATATGCTCCTTGTCACCAATATTATCTGAATGTTCCTTAATACTGTTAATCAAAGCTGCAATCTCTTTTCTAATGCTCGACTTATCCATGACTTTATTTTACCTTGTTAAAAAACAAAACGCTTTTTTGACTAAATTTGTTGTGCAATAAAAATACATTAAAATTGCGAATTTTAACACGATTTTTCAAACAAAATCAATAGCATGTTCCTCGAAAACACCATACACCTGCATAAGCGCAAAGGCTCTATTGAAGTTATTTGTGGCTCCATGTTTTCAGGCAAAACTGAGGAACTCATCCGAAGAATGAAGCGGGCACAATATGCCAAGCAGAAAGTGGAAATTTTTAAACCGGAAATCGACAAACGTTACGATGACGTGAAAGTGGTTTCCCACGAAGGAAACTCCATCCATTCTACTCCTGTTCCTGCCTCTTCACACATTCTATTGCTTGCCAATGAAGTGGATGTAGTGGGAATTGACGAAGCACAGTTTTTTGATACGGGATTGATTGATGTCTGCAACCAACTTGCCGACAGCGGGATTCGCGTAATTGTTGCCGGATTGGATATGGATTATCTGGGCAAACCATTCGGACCCATCCCGGCACTTTTAGCCATTGCCGAACATGTTACAAAAGTACATGCCATTTGTATGCGTTGCGGAAACATTGCCAATCATTCCCATCGCATTACCGATGAAGAAGAATTGGTATTATTGGGTGAAACAAATAACTACGAACCACTTTGCAGAGATTGCTTTGTTGAAGCAAAAAATAAATAATGAACTACTCCATCTCTACAATCGCCTCGGTCATCAATGGAACAATTAGTGGAAACACCGCCTCCAATGCATCCATTAAAAATTTATTAATTGACAGTCGTAAACTTTCCAACGCAGAGACATCCTTGTTTTTTGCGATTAAAGGCGAACGACATGATGGACATGCCTACTTAACTGATCTTTACGAAAAAGGTGTACATCATTTTGTTGTTTCGGCATTACCACAAAATAGTGCATCCTTTACCAATGCAAATTTTATTCTTGTTAACGATACCTTGCTTGCCTTGCAATTATTGTGTGCTCACCACCGTCAACAATACAAAATTCCGGTTATTGGAATCACAGGAAGTAATGGTAAAACCATTGTAAAAGAATGGTTGTATCAACTGATGCGTGAAGATAAAAACATTGTCCGCAGTCCGAAAAGTTTCAACTCACAAGTAGGTGTTCCGCTTTCTGTTTGGCAGATTTCGGAAGAACACGACTTAGCCATATTCGAAGCGGGTATTTCTAAACCAAAAGAAATGCGCTTGCTCGAAAATATCATTCAGCCGACTATTGGTATCATTACCAACATCGGACAAGCACACGATGAAAATTTTGAAAATCAAAAACAAAAAGTATGTGAAAAGCTAAAGTTGTTTTTGAATTCGGAAGTTTTGATTTATTGCAAAGATTATTTATCCATTCACGATGAAATCACGACCAATAAATCGTTTGCCGATGCTAAATTTTTCACGTGGTCGAAAAAATTACGTGCTGATTTATTAGTCGGACGTATCACCAAAACAGAAACAGATACCGAAATACAAGGTGTTTATAAAAACGATTTCATCCGGATTACCATTCCGTTTACAGATGAAGCCAGCATCGAAAATGCAATTCACTGCTGGGCAACCATGCTCTATCTCGGTTACGAAAATAAAGTTATTACCGAACGAATGCGGTTTTTAAGTCCGGTTGCCATGCGACTCGAACTCAAAGAAGGAATCAACAACTGCTCGATCATCAACGATAGTTACAACTCCGATTTAGGTTCGTTGGCCATTGCTTTGGATTTTTTAAACCAGCAAAAACAACATCCGAAAAAAACATTGATTCTTTCCGACATTTTACAAAGCGGACAAAACGATGCAACACTTTACAAAGAAGTTGCGGAGCTCATTCATAAAAAAGGAATTTCTCGTTTAATTGGAATCGGAGAAGGAATCTCCTCACAAGCCGATCAGTTCAACTGCGAAAAAAGTTTTTATAAATCGACAACCGATTTTTTACAACAATTCAACAATTCCTTTTTTAGAGACGAAACCATTCTCTTGAAAGGTGCACGGGCCTTTAGTTTCGAGGCTATCAGCAAAATCATTCAGCAGAAGGCACATGAAACTGTTTTAGAAATAAATTTAAATGCCATCGTTCACAACCTAAACTATTTCCGTTCCAAATTAAAAGCCGATACCAAAGTGATGGCAATGGTAAAAGCGTTTTCGTATGGTAGTGGAAGTTTTGAAATTGCCAACATTCTTCAATTTCACCGCGTAGATTATTTAGCCGTTGCGTATGCAGATGAAGGCATCGAATTGCGCAAAGCAGGAATCACCATGCCAATTATGGTGATGAATCCCGAAGAACAAAGTTATGATGCGATGATTCAATACAACCTTGAACCTGAGATTTATAGTTTTAGAGTATTGAGTTTGTTTGAGGAAACCTTAAAACGTAGCGAACGCAACAATGCACAACCCATTCCAATTCACATCAAACTGGATACAGGCATGCATCGCTTAGGCTTTGATGAGGATGAAGTGAATGAATTGATTGTACGTATCAGCAACAACAAACACCTGAAAATAAAATCTATCTTCTCTCATCTAGCTGCAAGTGATGAAGGCGAGCACGATGATTTTACATGGCAACAAATCAAGAAGTTGAATGTGATGAGTGAAAAGATAAAATCGCATTTCAATTATCCGATTTTAAAACACATTTTAAATTCTGCAGGTATTTCTCGTTTCCCGGATGCACAATTTGAAATGGTGAGGTTAGGAATTGGCTTGTATGGAATTGGCGCCAATGCAACCGAACAAGCACAATTACAAAATGTGAGTACATTAAAAACAAGCATCTCACAAATCAAAAATATACCGGCTAAAGAAACCATTGGTTACAGTCGCAAGGGTGTTGCCAACCGCGACATCCAAATAGCAACAGTTCCGATTGGTTATGCAGATGGACTAAGTCGTAAGCTTAGCAACGGAGCCGGGAAAATGATTGTAAAAGGAAAAGAAGCACCCATCATCGGAAATGTATGCATGGATATGTGCATGATTGACATCACGGATATTCAAGCAAACGAAAATGATGAAGTGATTATTTTTGGCGACCTAAATCCCATCACCGAAGTAGCAAAAGATATTGGAACGATTCCGTATGAAGTATTGACGAATGTTTCGAGGAGAGTGAAGAGGGTTTATTATCAGGAGTAAAAATCTGTGAATGGTGATTGACGATTGGTAAATTAAAGATCGTCATTGCGAGGAACGAAGCAATCTTTGTTCAATTGTAATTATAGTCATGAGAGATTGCTTCGCTCCTCGCAATGACGTATACAAATACCATCTGCTTTCTTCAATCAAGCAGGTTCCATTTTTTCACGAAAGAATACAGATTAAAATCTTTCTTCTTCAATTCCGCATCAATCTGTTTTTGTAAATCTATTTTAGAAACACCTTTCATCTTTTTATTTTGGATTAGGCGATATGCTTTTTCTGCAAGCAAATAAGAACGTTTGGTATTTACTCCAACCATATTGTGTTTGTCGATGGCTGCAATCAACTCCTCCACTCCTTCGCCTTTGGTCGCAATTCCTTTTATTACAGGAATGCTCCATTCACTCGCCATCTTTGAATGCACGAGTTGAACAATATTCTTAATAAATG
>Ga0075158_10002971_pt1 | contig 12105 bp, 8 predicted proteins | sample JI91814BDNA_FD_70968 | JGI IMG/M metagenome (GOLD analysis project Ga0075158, IMG submission 70968) | Wastewater effluent complex algal communities from Wisconsin, to seasonally profile nutrient transformation and Carbon sequestration -... | ecosystem: Engineered > WWTP > Effluent > Algae... | reverse complement strand
ATCTGGGCGGCTGGGCGCGGGTGGATTTCCGCATATCCGCCGACGGGACGCCCTATGTCATCGACATCAACGTGAACCCCGACATCAGCGACGATGCGGGGCTCGCCATGGCGGCGCTGCAGGCTGGGATTTCCTACCCCGATCTGATCGACGGGATCGTGAAGGCGGGCCAGCGGCGAGCGGCGTCATGACCTTCGTGCTGCGTGATCGCCCATTGCCGGGCGACGAGACCGCCCTGCCCGGCATCGCCACGGCCTGCGGCAATTTCAGCGAGGATGAGGTCGCATTCGTTCCGGAGATTCTCGAAAAGCTGATCGAGGAAGGCGAGCTTCATTCCGGCTATCGCCTGCTGGTGGCAAGCGACGGCGAGGGCCCCGCCGCCTTCGCCATCTGGGGGCCGATCCCGGCGACCGACCGCCGCTATGACCTCTACTGGATCGCCACCCATCCGCGGGCGCAGGGGCGCGGCGCGGGCCGGTTGCTGCTGGAGGAGACGGCGAGGCGGGCGCGGATTGAGAACGCTTCTCACCTCTTCATCGAGACCGAGACGGGCGCGGACTACACAGCCGCGCACAAACTGTACGAGGCTTGCGGATTTCCGTTGATCGCCACCATCCCTGACTATTATCGCGATGGCAGGGCCAAGGCCGTCTATGGCGCGCGGCTTTAGGGGAAAGACATGTCGGGCAGCGAATACGATCCGTTCAAACTCTCGCGCAGCTACACCTCGCGCGAGGGGACGCCGACCATCGACAGCGTCGACCTCAACGTCTTTCGCTATTCCTATTTCAGCGCATGCCTGTCGTGCACGTTCTGCGGCCATAGCTGCTGCAACTGGGGCGTCGATATCGACGCGGAGAATGTCGAGCGCATCATGGCGCGCAAGGACGAGCTGGAGGCCTATCTGGGCACCCGCTCGGAAGACTGGTTCACAGGCGAGTGGGAGATCATCGCCGATTATCCCGGCGGCAAGTCGACCCGTACCAAGGTCGTGAACGGGTCCTGCACGTTCCAGAACCGCGAGAACGGCGCGTGCAAGCTGCACTCTTTCGCGCTGGAGAAGGGCTTCGACTATCACGTCATCAAGCCGCTGATCTCCAGCCTGTTCCCGCTGACCTTCGGCGACGGTCTGCTGTGCCTTGGCGAGGAGCTCTATGAGGGCTCTCTGATCTGCCAGGGCAACGGACCCTCCTGCTACGACGCCCAGCGCAACGAGGTGCTCTACTATTTCGGGCCGGAGCTGGTGGCAGAGTTGGACCAGATCCGCGACGGTCTGAAGGAAAAGGCTGCGGCCTAGACGCTCTGGATGCGGGCCTTTTGCAGGCCAAGCTGGCGTTCGCGCCAGGCAATCACCAGGCCTGAGCCGACGACGATCACTGCGCCGACCCAGACGGTCCAGTCCGGCCACTGGTCGAACAGGATAACGCCCAGCGTGACGGCCCAGACGAGGCCGAGATAATCGAACGGTCCCAGCAGCGAGGGCTGGGCGCGGGCATAGGCGAAGGTGTTGCAGACCTGCCCGAGGCCGCCGAAGACGCCCGAGGCGATGAGCAGCAGCAGGCCGATCATGTCCGGCGTCTTCCACGCGAAGGGCAGCGTCAGCGCCCCGGCGATCATGCAGGACAGCATGAAATAGAAGGCGATGGAGATGCCCGTCTCGGTCGCCGAGATGCGGCGGATGATGACGATGACCATGCCGGCACAGAGCGTCGAGACCAGCATGATGAGCGCCGGAACACCGTGTTCGAAGCTGAGCTTTGGCCCGACGATAACCAGCACACCGACGAAGCCCGCCACCACGGCCCAGGCGCGCCATGGGCCGACCGGCTCGTTCAGCAATGTCGCGGCGAGAATGGTCGCGAAGATCGGCATGGCGAAGCTGATCGCCGTCCAGTCGGCAAGCGGCAGATCGGCGAGCGCGATGAACGACATCGCCATGGCGGCGATGCCGAGCGTCGAGCGCGACACGTGCATCCACGGGTTCTTCGTCCGCCAGGCGTCGGTGAGGTTCCCCGCGGCCCACGCCCAGATCAGCACCGGCGGCAGCGCGAAAGCGCAGCGAAAGAACACGACCTCACCGACCGGATACCCCTCGCCCGCCGCCTTGATGCTGGCCGCCATGGCGGCGAAGCCCAACGTCGCCCCGATCTTGTAGAGAATGCCGGCGAAAGGCGCGTCGACGCGGCCGCCGCCGCTCATGTCACGACCAAGGCGTTCACAGCCAGCCGCGCCACTTGAAATAGGCGGCAGGAATGATCGCCGAGACGATGATGAGGCCGAGCGCGAGCGGATAGGCCCACGGCTCCTGCAATTCGGGCATATGCGTGAAGTTCATGCCCCAGACGCTGGCGAACAACGTCGGCGGCAGGAACACGACGGACGACACCGAGATCACCTTGATGATCCGGTTCTGCTCCAGATTGATCATGCCGAGGATGGCATCGAGCAGGAAGGTGATCTTGTTCGACAGGAAGTTCGTGTGATCCGCGAGCGAGGCGACGTCGCGCGTGATCGTCTTGTTGTAGCTGCGCAGTTCCTTGCCGCCCGGCTTGCCCTCGAAGGTCTGGGTCAGGAAGGTGAGGATGCGCGAGAAGCCGATCAGGCTTTCACGCACCTTGCCGATGAGATCGTTCTGGCGGCCGAGGCGTGCCAGCAGGCCCTGAAAATCGCGATGATCCAGCGCCTGATTGTGACGCGGCTTGTCGAAGCTCTCGCGGCTGAGGCTGTCGACGTCGGCGCCGACGCGTTCAAGGATATCCGCCGTGCGGTCGACGATGGATTCAAGAATGCCGACCAGCAGATAGTCCGCCGTCGCCCACATCCCCGGCTGACGCTCGGCGCGGGCCGGAAACGTGTTGAACGGCATCGGCTCGCTGTAGCGGATGGTGAGCAGGCGGTTCTTGGCGAGGACAAAGGTCACCGCTGCCGATTCCGGGTGCTCCGTCTCGGTCTTGGAGACGATGGAGGTCGTCATGAAGAGGCCGCCGTCTTCGGAATAGACGCGGGAGGAGGCCTCGATCTCCTCCATCTCTTCCTTGGTCGGCAGGGTGATTTCGAGCAGGGCTTCGGCCCGGCGCGCTTCCTCGGTGGTCGGGGCGTAGAGATCGACCCAGAGCGCCGTATCGGGGATGACGACGCCCGCCGACAGATCCAGCTGTCGGCGCTTCAGGCAGGCATCGGCGATCTCGAAAACACGCAGCATGGCCGGCCCGCAGCAACAAGGTGGCGATAGGGCGGCTTAGTCCCGCTGCGCTGCCCGGTCAACCGCCGCTTCTGCGGTTTAGCCGGGACTTGCGGCCGGGCCGGCCTGCGCCCCAACACCGGCCTGGATCTCGACTTTTTGGCCAGGCTGCAGCATCTCACCGCCGCGCGTCACCACGCGGTCGCCCGCCTTGATGGCCCCGGTCACCGCGATGCGGTCTCCCGAGATGAGGCCCGTCGTCACCGGCACCAGTTCCGCGACATCGCCCTCGCCGATCTTGTAGAGGGCATGGCCGTCGGCACGCAGCAGCACGGCGTCGCGCGGCACAGCGATGACGGTCTGCGGCGCCGCAGTCGGGGTCGCGACCTTCACGGCCGTGCCGACCAGCCAGGCCGAGTCGGTCAGCGCGGCGCGCAGTTCCGCCGATCGCGACACCTGATCGCCCACTGGCACCAGCGCCCGGACCGCCGCGGTCACGGTGCCGTTCGGCCCCTCGATAGATACCTGATCGCCCTCCTTGAGGCTGGCGACCGAGGCGATAGGGATCTGCGCCACGACTTCCAGCGCGCCGGTATCCACCACGCGCGCGACGGGGCGGCCGCGCTCGATATATTCGCCTGGCTCCACGAGCCGCGCGACGACACGGCCCGGGAAGGGCGTCGTTACCTTGGCGTTGGCGAGATCGAGCGCCGCGCGCTCCTGCTGCACCTTCGCCTCGGCGAGGTCCTGCCGTGCCATGTCACGCTCCGACCGCGCCTGGTCCAGCTTCTGCCGTGTGGCGGAGCCTTTGCCGGCGAGGGATTCAAGGCGCTCGACGTCGTTCTCGAGGAACTTCACACGCGCTTCCAGGCGCTTCACGGACGCCTCGGCACGGCGCATCTCCAGCGCCAGAAGCTCCGGGTCAATCTCGGCGATCACCCCGCCCGCTTCCACGAACGCGCCGATTTCGGCGACCGAAGCCGCGACCCCGCCGATCTCGGCCGCGATATCGGAATCGTTCCGGCTGACGACCGAGCCAGGCACCGTCACCGTCTCTGCCATCTGCCGTTCCTCGGCAGCGGCGACGACAACGAGCGGCGGGGGCGGGGCCGGCGGAGCACCCTCCTGCGCCTGCGAGGCAGGCAGCAGGAAAGGTACGGCGGCGAGTCCGAGGACAGGAACGATGGCGAGGGCGAGGCGGCGCGTGGTCATGGGCGTCTTCTCATTCGGCCGGCAGGGTGGCCGTGGTGGAGCGGCGGAAACGGGGCAGCAGGCGCGGCATCTCGCCATGCTCGCCGAGGCGCAGCAGAGCGGGCAGCAGGATGAGCGTGAATAGCGTCGAGACCGCCATGCCGCCTGCGATGGCCGTCGCAAGTCCGCGATAGATTTCTGCGCCTTCGCCAGGCGAGAGGATCATCGGGACCATGCCGACGAGGTTGGTCATCGTGCCGGCGAGAATGGGCCGGGTGCGGTAGCGGACCGCCTGAGCCACGGCCTGGCGGACCGGCAAGCCGTCGCGCTGGCCCGCCCGTGTCTGGTCGATCAGCAGGATCGCGTTGTTCACGACGAGGCCGATCAGGATGATGAAGCCGATCATCGCCAAAAGGTCGAGCGGGGTGAAGGTGACGACGTTGACGATCTGCAGCGCGGCCATGCCGCCGACCGTCGCCAGCGGCAGCGCGACAACGCAGTAGATCGCGTCCTTGATCGAGCGGAACAGCACCGCCATCAGCACGGTCAGCAAAATCAGCGCGAACGCGAAATTGCCGAGCATGGTGTTGGTCGCCTTCTGCAGGCTGTCTGCGCTGCCCGAGAAGAGGATCGAGCCGCCCGGCGGCATCACCGCACGCAGCTGCGGCTCGATGTCGTTGCGGATGACGGTGAGCGCCTCCTCAAGCGACATGTCCTCGGGCGTGTTGATGTTGAGGCCGATGGAGCGGCGGCCCTCATAGCGCCAGATCGCGGGCGTGCCGGTATCCTCGCGCAGCTTCACCAGATCGCCGAAGCTGACCGTGCCGCCCTGCCGCGTCGCGACGGGAAGCCCGGCGAGTTCCGCCATGCTTTCGAAGGGCTTCGCGCGCACCAGCACGTCGACGCGCTTTTCGCCGTCGAAGAACTCGCCCGCATAGAGCCCCGACACGAACGCCTGGAGAATCTGCGCCGCATCGCGCCGGGTCATGCCGGTTTCCAGCAGGCGCTGGTCGTTGGGGGTCGCCACGATTTCCGGCTGGCGCACCGAAAGATCGGGATTGGGATTGCCGAACGCGCCGGGCAGCAGCTGCGGGATCAGCTCCTGCGCCTTCTGGACGGCCGGCGTCAGCTGTGCCGGATCGGGCGCCTGCAGGACCAGCTGCAGTCCGCCGCCGCCACCAAAGCCGCCGAACAGGAAGCCCTGCTGCGAGAAGACGAAGGTGTCGGGGAAGCCTTTCAGCACCTCGTCCTTGATGATCTTGCCCATCTCCTGCAGGCGCGAGTCATCCAGCACGCGGACGCCGATGTTCACGCCACCATCGCCGGTAAAGACGTAGTAGTTGAGAAGCTGGGGCTGCTTCTCGCCGGTCATGTAAGGCTGAAGCCGCGCGATGATGGGCTTGGCAACTTCCTCATGTGCCGTTTCAACCGAGGTGCCCTGCGGCAGGCCGACAAAGGAGTCGATCGCGTCGCGCCGCACCGAGGGGAGGTAGTGAAGGTCGGGCAGCAGGATCCAGGTGCCTGCCATCGAGAAGGCGACCAGCGCGCCGATCACGCCGAAGCGGCGCACCGGGCTGTCGGTGAGTCGGGTGACCACGGCGGCCGAGCGGCTGCTGTCGCCTTCGCTCATCGATGAGGCGATGGGGAGGAAGTGACGCACCAGCAATGGAATGATCGTCACGGCAGCGATCAGCGACACTGTCACTGCGACGGCGATGGTGAGCGACAGATCGGCGAAGAGCTGCCCTTCCACATCTTCCAGGAAGACGATGGGGATGAAGATGACGATGGGGGTGAGCGTCGAGGCAAAGAGCGCCCCCCAGACCTCGGTCGCGCCGCGGGTGGAAGCTTCAGGTTCCTTCACGCCCTGCCCTCGCAGGCGCAGGATGTTTTCCACCACCACGATGGCGGCATCGAGCACCTGCCCGACCCCGAAGGCGAGGCCGGCCAGCGAAATGACGTTGATGGTGCGGCCCATCAGCATCAGCACCAGGACCGTCGCCATGAGGCAGACGGGGATCGCGACGCCGATGATGAGCGTCGCGCGCACGTCGCGCAGGAAGAACCACAACACGAGCAGCGAGAGCACGACACCAAGGGTGAGGTTGCCGACGACGAAGGCGATGGCGCGGTTGATGAAGACAGACGGGTCGAAGGATTTGACGAGGGCGAGGTTCATCGCCTTCAGCGGGCCGTCATTCATCTCCTGCACTTCGGCCTTCACGGCCGAAAGCACATCGAGAACATTCGCGCCGCTTTCGCGCATGACACGGAGGCCGAGCGCGGGATTGCCGTTCTGGTAGGCGTATTCGGTGCGGTCGGCCTTGGTGATTTCGACCGTCGCGACGTCGCCCAGCTTGATCGGGCGGCCGTCGCGCCAGGCGAGCGTCATTTCGCGCAGGGCGGCGACGTCAAGGCGGCCCTCATAGCGCACCGTATAGGAGCGACGGTCGAGATCGACCGTGCCGGCGCTGGAATCCGCCGTGCCGCGGACCGCGCCAGCGATATCGGGGATGGCGACGCCGAGTTCTGCGGCCTTGTAGGGGTCGAAGGTGACGCGCAACTCGTCCGGCGCGCCGAAGCCGCCGCCATACTGGATACCCGCGACGCCCGGAATGGATTCCAGGCGCGGGATGATCACGTCCTGCACGTAGCGGCGGTATTCGAGAATATCCTTGGTGTTGCCCGGCAGCGCCTGAAGGAAGAGAAAGACGAGCGAGGAGTTGGAATCCTGATCGCCGCTGAGCTGAAGGATCGGGCGCTCGGCCTCCTCCGGCAGGCCCTGGATGCGGTTGAGGCGGGCGAGCACGTCCAGAACGACCGCGTTCATGTCGGAGCCGACCTGGAAGTCCATGCCGACCCAGCTCTGACCCTGGCCGGACCATGAGCGCATCTCGGTCATGCCCGAGATGCCGTCGAGCACGTCTTCGACCTGCTCGGTGATTTCCGATTCGACCTGGGTGGGCGACGCCGCGCGCCACGGCGTGAAGACAGACAGCGTCGGGCGCTCGATATCAGGGAACAGCTGAACCGGCAGCATGAAGGCGCTGTAGATGCCGAGAATGAAAACGAAGGCCGCGCCCGCCACGACGGCAGCCGGGTTCTTCATGCAGAATGCAGTCAGGTTCATCGCCCGTTGCCCCCGGGTGTTGTTGGGGCGGACACTGCGCCGGGCCGACTTACCCGCCAATAAGCGGGCCGCTCACAACGCTGTGTGATGTGACGAGCGCTTCACACAAAAATGCGAGGTCAGCGCCTGCGGGTGAAAATGAACGCGGCGATCATCGCAAGGACGGAAAGGGTGACGAGAACCACGGACATCCAGACGGCGTAGTTGGGTCCGGCGCCGTCGGTCTGATCGGCAATGACAGAGCCGTAGAGCTGCATCACGCCGGCAACGAAAGCCGGAATGGTGATGAAGGCCAGAAGCGTCGCCATGCCCTGCGTATCCAGAGTGGCCCTCGTCTCGACGATCTCCTGCAAGTCCTTGAGCCGCCCGGTCAGCTGCGCCTCGCGGTCAGTCAGCCCCCAGCGCGCCTCCAGCGCCCCCCGGAACGCCCGCCGTTCCAGCGAGGCGGCCGCCAGATCGGCCTTCTGGAACGTCGCCGCGACGCGGGCGCGCAATTCTGTCACCTGACGCAGCAGATCACCCGACCCGGAGCCGGACGAGCCGGCATAGAGCCTGTCGACTTCGGCATCGAAGGCCTTGCAGGCCGCGACCAGCGCCACGGCGTCGGCGAAATCCCGTTCCAGCTGCTCGGTATCGAGGGCGCGGTCGCGCCAGTCGTCGAACAACAGCGCACCGTCGCGCGTCACCACCACGGCGCCGCCGGGCAGCTCCACGAAGTCGAAATCCTCGGGGCTGGCGAGATCGGCCAGCGGCACCGGGCCGCCCTGGCCCTTCGCCGCCCGGTTCACCAGCGCCGCCAAATGCCGTTTCACGGTCGCCGTGAATTGCAAGGCCTGCCCGTCGCCCGCGCTCCGGTTCCACCGCACGACGATGATATTGCGGGTCGCCGCACTGTCCCCGGCCCCCGCCGTCACTGCACGCGGCGCGGCGCTCTCGATCGGCGTGAGCCTGCCCTCGCCGTGCAGATCCAGAACCTGCACCACCCGCAGCTGGTTATAGCTGCGCCAGACGGCCTCAAGAACGTCGCCCCATGACAGTTTCGAGCCTGAACCTCTCTCGCCGACGACGCGCTTGGGCGCTCCGATCAGCGTGTAGCGGCCGTGATCGTCCCACCATGGCTGATCGTAACCTTCGCCCGGCTTGTAGCTGGCGATACGTCTCGGGTTCGCATTGGGACGCTTGCCGCCCCAGCCCGCCGTCTCGGCATCCTCCAGCGCCCGCCACAATTCCGGCAGCGCAATGCCCGAGCGCGGATCGACCGAGATCGTCATGTCGTTGCCGGTGCCTTCCAGCCCCGGCCGGTAGAGGCCCATCAGTGAGAAGCCGTTGCCGAAAGTCGTGTGCTCGGCATCGGTGCGGATGAAGATCTTCTTCACTCCCGACGGCGCGTTTGATTCCGTCGCGAAATAGGCATCGACCAGAAGCGAGCGCCCCGCCCCGCCGGCCATGGGCACCAGAAGCTCCAGCCGCACCGCGCGGGCCAGCGACTGGAGATAGTCCTGCCGCTCATTCAGCGCGAAGGCGATGGCGCGGCCATAGGCGGCCTCCGACAGGATTGCCGGCGCATGGTCCGGATCCACGGCGTCGGGGTCCACCCCGCCCCGCATCAGCGTGACGGTAAACCGCAACGCGTCGTCCCAGGCGGCGGCAAGCCCCTCGGCCTCACCATGGCCGCCGAAATAGGAGTGGGCGAGCGCCGACATCAGCGATGTCCAGCTGCGTGTCACCGAGGGCGCGACGCCATCGCGCTCCCAGGCCGTCAGCGCCGTCAGCCAGCGCAGCGGCAAGGTCGAGGGATCGACCCCTGCGATCCGTGCCAGCCAGAAAATGACGGACAGCACGCTGTCGGGACTGGCGTCCTCCACCACGAGAACCGCCCGGTCCAGCGCCGCCGCCGGGCCGCCGGGAAATCCCGCCCGCCACGCCGCGACCACCTCATCCGGCACATCCCGCACGAACGTCGCGACCGTGATCGGATCGCGCTTCCATCCGAACTTCGCCGCAGCACCCTTGTTGAGAAGACAGGCTCCCTTGTGATCCTCGCCCCACGAGCCGAGGCCGACGAATACCTCGTTCGCCGCCGCCGGTCCCGAGCGGGCTGGATCGAACACCGTGACGAGCGACCGCCCGTCCAGCGCCCGGGCATCCAGCGCATCGCCAAGAATGGCGAGAAAGGCGTCAAATCCGGGCGATTGAGGCAAAGAGGTCTGTGACATGGGGCCGGATGACGCCCCAGAAGCGGCCTGGATGCAATCGTTCATGCAGTCCCGCTTGCCAGCGGCGCGCGAGTAGGGTTCTTTGCTGGAAAATCAAGAAAAATGGCCATTTAGGAGGAGCCGCCCATGAGCGCCGACCTGTCCGACCTGCTGCCGCCGGGCTTCCCGGTGATGTCCATCAAGGATGCCCACGGGCTGATGTCCGGTGCGCCCGAATCGCCTTTGGCGGTCGAGGACAAGGTGATCCGCGGCGTCACATATAAAGTGTGGAAGAACGCCCCCAAGACGCTGGGCTCCATCTTCGCGATGGGCGAGCAGTGGGCGACCCATGACTACATCGTGCTGGACGATGACCGCGTCACCTTCGCTGCGCATCGCCGGGCCGCGCAGAAGATCGCCCACCAGCTGATCCTCGACGGGCTGAAGCCGGGCGACCGGGTCGCCATCGTCGGGCGCAACCTGCCGGAATGGTCCGCGGTCTTCTGGGGCGCTGTGCTGGCCGGCGCCATCGTCACGCCGCTGAACGCGTGGTGGACGGGCGCGGAGCTGGAATACGGCATTTCGGACTCAGGTTCAAAATTCGTGATCGCCGACGGCGAACGCTGGGTGCGCATCGAGCCGCATCTCGCCGCCTGCCCGGCCGTGCAGAAAGTCTATGTCTGCCGCGCGCCCGGCGCGATCGACAACCCCAAGGTCGCGATGCTGGAGTCGGTGATCGGCCGTCCCAATGACTGGAAGGATCTGCCCGTCGGCTTCAATCCCGACGTGCCGTTGGATCCAGATGGTGACGTCGCGATCTTCTACACTTCGGGCACCACGGGGAAACCCAAGGGCGCGATCATCACCCATCGCAACATCATCTCGAACATCGTCAATGCCCTCAGCGCACAGGCACGCAGCTTCCTGCGCCGTGGCGAGATGCCGCCGATGCCGGACCCGACCCTGCCGCGCAAGGCGACGCTGCTGTCGGTGCCGTTCTTCCACGCGACCGGGTGCTTCGCGGTGATGATCCCCGCAATGGCCGCAGGATCGAAGCTGGTGCTGCAGCGCAAATGGGACGCCGACCAGGCACTGGGCCTCATCGAGCGCGAGCGGATCAACTCGGCCGGCGGCGTGCCGACCATCGCCTGGCAAATCGTCGAACATCCGCGTTTCGACGAGTTCGACCTTTCCTCGCTGGAAATCGTCTCGTACGGCGGCGCGCCCTCGGCGCCCGAACTCGTGCGGCGCCTGAAAGAGCGCTTCCCCGCCATGCAGCCCGGTCAGGGCTGGGGCATGACTGAAACCTCGGCCACCGCGACCAGCAATTTCGGCGAAGACTATATCCGCAAGCCCGCGAGCTGCGGCGTACCGGCGATTACCGGCGAGGCCAAGGTCATCTCGCCGGACGGCCAGGATCTGCCCGTCGGCGAGGTTGGCGAGCTCCTGTACAAGGGGCCCATCGTCGTGCGCGGCTATTGGGGCAAGGAGCAGGCGACGGCGGAGACCTTTGTTGATGGCTGGGTGAAGACAGGCGACCTCGCCCGCATCGACGAAGAAGGCTTCATCTATATCGTCGACCGCGCCAAGGACATGCTGATCCGCGGCGGCGAGAACATCTACTGCGTTGAGGTCGAGAACGCGATCTACGATCACCCGGCGGTGATGGACGCCGCCGTCGTCGGCCGTCCGCACAAGGTGCTGGGCGAGGAGCCGATCGCCATCGTCCACCTGAAGCCTGACCATGAGGCGAGCGAAGCGGAAATCCGCGCGCATGTCGGTTCCAAGCTGGCGGCGTTCAAGGTGCCGGTGCAGGTGATCTTCATGCCCGACAATCTGCCGCGCAACGCCAACGGCAAGATCATGAAAAATGAACTGAAAGCCCAGTTCACCGAAGCGGCGTGATGCGGTTCGACAATCGCATTACCCGGCTGCTGGGCGTTCAGTACCCCATCGTGCAGGCGCCGATGGGGTGGATCGCCAGGTCGCAATTGGCTTCCGCCGTATCCAATGCCGGCGGGCTAGGCATTATCGAAACCTCGTCCGGGGCGCTGGACGAGGTTCGGGCCGAAATCATCAAGATGCGCGAGCTGACGGCCAAGCCGTTCGGCGTGAACATCGCACAGGCTTTCGTGCGCGATCCCGATATCGTGAAATTCGTCGTCGATCAGGGCGTGAAGTTCGTCACGACATCGGCGGGCGATCCGACCCGCTATACCGAGGCGCTGAAGGGAGCAGGGCTGACCGTCTTTCATGTCGTCCCCACGCTGAAAGCCGCGCTGAAGGCGGTGGAAGCTGGGGTCGATGGCCTTGTGGTGGAGGGCGCCGAGGGCGGCGGTTTCAAGAACCCGAAGGACGTTTCAACCATGGTGCTGCTGCCGCTGATCCGCGAGCGCACCAGCGTGCCG
>Ga0075158_10002970_pt1 | contig 12106 bp, 10 predicted proteins | sample JI91814BDNA_FD_70968 | JGI IMG/M metagenome (GOLD analysis project Ga0075158, IMG submission 70968) | Wastewater effluent complex algal communities from Wisconsin, to seasonally profile nutrient transformation and Carbon sequestration -... | ecosystem: Engineered > WWTP > Effluent > Algae... | reverse complement strand
ACTCACTACATTTGCCCCTTCATCAAAAAAGAATTGATTCAAAGTTTTGAGTTGGAATGGTGACTCATGTAGACCGGGTAAGGAAAGTAAAACAGTTTTTGTTTTACGGCCATGCGACAAGACTTGCGTTCCATGTTTTAAATCTTCCAGTGTTTTCGCTTCCCTATTTTGCAGCGCTGTAAGCTTATTGATAGACAAGTCGAATGCGGCGGTTTCGACTTGCGCACTAGCATTGAAACACGTAGAAATTAAAAGCATCGTTAAAAATAGAGTGAAGCATTCTTTAAAATCAGGGAGCTCACAGAGTTTCATGCTCGATCTTGCATCGTGCGAAGTTTGGATCATAAAGGGGCTTAGGAATGGCGAAAATATTTGAGTCATTGCGCGTAGTTGTAGAAGTGCTTCTGATTCAGTTTATGAGTATGATGACATACTTTTTTACAACTGAATCAGTTTGTTTGAAACCACACCCATCACCACTTCGTCCCCCACACCAAGCGCCAGGTAGTCGCCGCTTGCTGTTGACGCCAATCACGCCAACGCGCGCTCGTATTGGTATAATTTGTACTCTCCACCGTCGCTTGGTGCAGTAGATTGGTGCCAGAAAAACGAAGTTGCTGCTGGGGTGATAATTGCCAAGCCACATACTCATCGAGTAGGCGCTTGGGTTGTCCGTGTCCAATCAGATAAATCGATTCGCGTAGATTGTCGGCGGCTTGAAAACTATAGTCCGCGCCCGCTCTTAGGCTAGAATTTATTGGATAGTCGGCACCGAGATTGATGAGCAAACCGGTCTGTTGTGCTAGGCGATTGTCGGGGCCTGGGACTTGTTCTAGCTTGGACCAATTTCGATTCAGATTGGCATGCAATTCGACCGCAGGTAGGCTACTCGATAGTTGTTGCAAATGAAGTTTTGCTTCGATTTCTAGGCCTAGAATTTGTGCTCGTCCCTGATTCATTAAAGTGGATAACCAACTACCACCATTGAGCGCCAAATGCTCGGTGATGACATCGTCCACACGTCGCCAATAGGCACTGGTGCTGATGATACTACTATCGCTGAGGTAATATTCATGCGCCAACTCCAAGCCCAAGGCGCGCTCTGGAAGTAGTGTAGGCGTACCCTGCGTATCGGGATTAAGCGGTGTATTATTATTGTCTATGCGCAGCAAACGCGGCACCAAATTGGCGAGCGCGGGCAATTTGAAGCTGCGATTGAATGCCATGCGCCATTGTCTTTTTGGGTCCACTTTCCACACCGCCTGCACGATAGGGCTGAGCATACTGGTACTCTTGTGCACGTCGAAAAAACCGACTTCTTGACTCGCGCTACGAATGTTTTCCATACGCAAACCGAGATAGCCTGACCACGTTGCATTGACAGTCCATTCGTCTTGTAGATAGGCGGCGAGTTTTCTGACGCTTGCTTGATAAGCATGCGCCGTCTGATCAGCTTGCTGGGATGGAAAAGCTTGCTCTTGTTCATCACGATTTTCATGGCGTAGCGCATGGCTCATCTCCCACCCTAGACTGACGACATGGGCGGCTGAATAAGGGGCTAAATACTTGCCATGAAAACGGGTTTCGTTTTCATCGGCATCGCCTGCGACATAACGATGCACGCGTAATGCACTGTCTTTATCTCTGCCCCAAAAATGAAATTTTCCCGATCTCTCCAAGCTATTCCAGCCTAGATTCATGCTCAATTTTGCACTGTCGGCGAGGCGGCGCTCCCAACTCAGATCTTGCCTCGTGGTGAAGATATTGGCCGCCCAAACGCTATTATTTTGGGGGAATTCGGTAGAGGTACCGAGCAGGGAATTTTCCGTTTCTTCAGTACGTTGCTGCAATCGACTGAGGTTGGCACTAGCTTGCCAATTCAGACTATCGTCCGCATCAATTTTCCAATTTAATCGTGGTGAAAAGCTCGCCACATCGCGACTATTTTTCTGGTTTTGGTGTAGCAGTCTGTCGGTTTGCAATTGCCACACGTCATCAGACTGACGTATTGCATAGTTCTGCCTGTGTTGACTTGTTATTTCGGTGCTACCACTTTCCAATGTGCCCGCTAAAACATAGGATAAACTGGCCAAGCTGCTGGGTAATTGATCCGCTGTACTCCAGCTAAAATTACCTGACACATGAGCATTTTGTAGGCTGCTAGACAGCTTCATTTCGCTAGGCTGAGCTTGGCTCCTTTTCTTGAGAACGAGGTTAATCGTACCCGCGATGCTCTGCGCGCTGACATCGGCACCTGCTACGCGCATGACTTCAATACTGGCGATCAAATCAGGGGCGATATTATCAATGCTAAAACCAACGGGCGTCGCCTGGCCGTTCAATAAAATCTGGGTGTAGCCGTTACCTAGGCCACGCATGCGTATCTCCGCACCTTTGCCCTTGCTATCGGTGACACTGATACCGGGTAGGCGCTTTAGTACTTCGCTGACATTGGTGTCACCGTATTTTTTGATCTCGTCCTCACCCACCACGACGCGCATACCGACATCATCTTGTCGATCCCGGTTGGGCTGATTTTTTGCAGTAATTTCTACCCGCAGCGGCGCCTGCGCTACCGCAAGCAACTCTTGCGCTTGCAGCTCAGCGCTAGCGCACAGGCCGAACACTTTGAGTGCTATGAGCAGCTTATTGCGAACCAACTTTAGAGGCATTGGCAAGCGCGGTAAATACTTAAGACGAGTTGAGGTCTGCTGATTTAGCATGGATTGTTCTTTCTTCAAAAATGTAAAGACGTGAGCCGCCATTGCGTCTATACAGACGCAAAGTCGTCAATGAAATTATGGGGAAATTTATCTAGGCTTAGCCTGAAGTATTCGCTTCGAGTGCACGACGTATATGCATAACATCGTCGGTACGGACGTCGCTATTTTTAGCGTTCAACAACACTACAATAATGGGTCGGCCTGCAATCGTGGTGCGCATCGAAATGCAGCGACCGGCATTTTTTGAGAATCCCGTTTTTGACAAACTGATGTCCCAATTTTTATTCGCGATCAATGGATTAGTACTTTGATAGTCGAGCCACTGACCATCACGACGATACTGCCCTGCACTGCGGCTGGTTAATTGACGCAGCTCGGGATAACTAGCAGCGGCTTTCACTAAGTGCGCCAAATCTCTTGCGCTTGAACGATTATTTGGTGAGGTACCAGCGGCCTCTTCCAAATGCGTGGACTGCAAGCCGAGGCTATTCGCTTTCTTTTGCATTGCGGCGACAAAGGCCTCGCTTCCACCGGGATAGCTCCTACCTAATGCACGCGCTGCCGCATTACTCGATGGGATGAGCGCTAGCTCCAATAAGTTTTGCCGCGACAACTGCATACCTTGCTGTAATTTCACTTGAATATTTTGCCAGCCAGCGACATCGTCCTTCTCTAAGGTAATCATGTCATTCAAATCTAACTTAGCCTGCGCGTTGGCATCTAAGGTCACCATGGCAGTCATCAGTTTACTCAATGAGGCGATGGGAACAATGCGGTCAGCATTTTTTTCTAACAAAATCTTGCCACTCGTTTCGTCCATCACCAATACATGTTCGGAACTAGTTTTGACATAGGCCGTCATCGACATAAGTGGCTGTGCTGACGGTTGAAGCGTGACAGTAGGCGGCACACTCGACTCTGACGCGGCGTTCACTTGGGTCTGCAAAACTAAGAGCAAAGCCGCCGCAATACCGAGCACGGGCGCTGCCATTTTCCAATGCCAAACCTGTACATCGGGGCGCACCAAGCGCTTGATACGTGACAGTAAATCACCGCCATTCGCTGCCACCGCAGCCTGTGCCAATCGACCAGTCTGTAATTGATCCAACACATGCAAAGCACGCGCCAAGGGACGGGCTTGCCCCAACATCGCGGCTGCCATATCGTCCGCGATTAATTCTCTTTCTGCTTCGATACGCTTAGCAATCCACCACACGGCTGGATGATAAAACAGCAGTGACAAAACGAGATTTTGCAAGAGATTAGCAGCAAAATCCCAACGCTTGATATGGGCTAACTCGTGAGCCAGTAATGCCTCGATCAAATCTGGCGACATGCCTGTCAACAGAGACACTGGCAGCACGACCACAGGCTTGATGCAGCCATAGGTCAGCGGACTCAGCAAATCGTTTTGAAATTTGACTTTGACCTGACGGCGTATCGCCAACTGAACGGCCATTTGATTGGTGCGCATTTGCCATTGTTGTACCAAGACCGTCATATCATCGCCATGCTGCCCCAAGCGATACACCCACATCAAGCCCAGCGCCAAACGCAATAACATCAGCAAGACACCCATGCTCCACACCGTCACCAATAGCGGCAAGGTGGCTTCAATTTGTGCGGCCAATGCGCTCTGCTCCATCCAGCGCAAATCCAATGACACATCAAGCTCACGCGCCATTTGTATCGCGCTTTGCAAGCTGATGCTTTGGGGATCATGCCACTGCTGTAGCACGCCAAGCGCGGGCCACAACAAGCACAAGAACATGGCGCTACACGCGATCAAATAGCGCCATTGTGGGCGCGCATTTCGACAAACGGCCAAAGCAATCGCGCAGACACTCGCAATCAAGGCTCCTTGCCAAACGAAGTGCAGCAAGGGCCAGCCTAACAAATCCGTTAATGTTTGAGCGTGCATCATGATTTCTTTTCATCCTGCAAAATTTGCTCTATCTCGTCACGTTCAGCGTCAGTCACGTGACCACGCAAAGCCGCCAACACCAAGGCTTTGCCCGAGCCAGCAAACACTTTTTGTATCATGTCCTTGAGTAGATTCGTTTGCAGTGAGTCTTGTGCTTGCGAAGGGGCGTAGAGGTGAGGACGTTGACTTTCATCACGGGTCAAAATGCCCTTCCCGTGCATGATCTGCAAATGCCGCAAGACCGTCGCATAAGCCAAATCAGGCCGCTCGCGCTGTACCCATTCATGCATTTGCTTAGCATCCATAGGCCCGTGTTGCCACAGCAGCTTGAGCAGATTTAATTCCGACGCCGTCGGTTTTGGGATGGAAGATGTGATCATGGTCGGTGGCTCATTCAGCATGGAGATTGCATAGTGGTAGCACTATAAATGCTGTAGAAAGTTTTGTCTAGAAATTTTTTTCTATAATAGACTTCGGTTTTACAGAGCACTTTTTAAATGTGGATAAGGCCGCCCACGCATCCGATAAGATTAAGTTTAAATCCCTTTATTCAATATTTCTGTCATCCAACGTTCTCGATAAAAATCAATTAAGGCATTTGACGGTCAGCCCCCTACTTTGAATCTGCCGCGAATGATGTTAAGCACACCATAGAACATGTCACACACACACTTTCGTTAGCTTATTCAACATTTTCTCAACCGCTTTTTAAAAATATAGATTTTTCCTATCGCATAATTTAGTCACTTTGCACACGCTTACATTTACCCCAGATCCCCCCAATTTCATCGCTCACACTTGGCTTCTGCCAGCGCATCAATACTAGGGTACTCTTGCATGACAGGCGGGATAGTCAGGTCGGTTCTCAAGTTCCGCAGGGAGTAGACGCGTTTGTAATGTAGCCCGTTAGCGTCTTTATTGACATAAAGAGACTCTTCAAGCGCATATTCGTCGGTGCGGACCTCAGAGCCGACTTGATGTCGAAAACAAACCAGACTGAGTTTTTCACTTGTTTGTTTCCCCAACTTGGCTCTTGCTGACATAAAGTACTTAACTTCTTCTTCAAATAGAGCCCTAGTATCTGGCTTTCCGTACGTGATTGCCCAAAATTTCCCCATAGGGTAGCCACGAGATTTATAGCACCTGACGAAGTCTGAGACCTGCGCCTTTCCATCGGCTATTTCGAAACACGACTTTTGAGCGCAGCTTTCTTCATTACCAGCCGCGCAGCCCTTGTCTCGCTCGACTACGTAATCCGCGGCTCTTTTATTAGCTTCGGTCATTATTTGCCTATCCCTTTCGGATAAGGGCGTTGGGTTATCGGGCGCCCGTCGTTCAAAATAGGGCTTTTGGGTCTCAGCGCTCGATTTATTTTTGGCCTCTTTTTCTTCTTGAAGTTGCTTGCCTCGCATTTCGGACGGCACGCTCTGCACTAACTTTGGTTTATTCAAGGTCGGTGATGGTGGTGGGCTGTTTGACTTGGCTGGCGCAACGAGTGTTGTCGCTGTATTGGGGCAAGGTCTATCTGAAAAAGACGTTAAACCTTCTACATTTTTGCATTTATATACCTGTGCCAATGCAAAGCTAGGAAAACAGAAACAGATCGCGAGTAAGAGTATTTTTTGTTTCATTTTATTGATCTTGTTAGCAGATCTGTTTAGTTGTTGCAAAAACCAAGTTCCAAACAATAGACAGATCAACAAATTAGGACTTGCGCAAAATTGTCCCAGCTAGACGTGCCGACGAAGACAGTGCTCGAGCACGACGAGTCGGCTACAACGACGCTGGGGCTGTTTTGCATAATTCCTACAAATAATCAGCGCGAAACCTGCGCTGCCTGATGTGGTAATTTTTTCCCATTCAACATCGCCCAAGTCATTGCCGCCATCACCTGTGCATTTTGCATGACTTGGTCTGGCACCACATGATCCACCGTATCGACCTGACTATGCCAGGTGTGTGAGCGGTAGTCGAGTGGGTCTTGGATGGGGGCGAATGCGGGGATGCCTTGTTCGAAGAAAGCTTGATGATCAGAGCCACCGCCCGCCGCATAAGTGATGTCGAGAAAATTTAATTCTTTGGACTGCTCTTTCGCCTCGTTTAAGGCCGTGTACCAGGCTTCGACTTTCATATCCAAAAAGCCAGTAATGCGGCCGCCGCCTGCATCTTGCGTCAGCATGGCTTGTATTTTTTCCTGCTCAGCGGCGTGGGTTTTCAGATAGGCTTTACTACCCAATAGGCCTTGCTCTTCGCCCGAAAACAGTACCACGCGTAAAGTCCGTTTTGGTTTTAGTTTGAGTGCATGCATGGCGCGTAAGACTTCCATCGTCACTACCGTACCGACACCATTATCAGTCGCTCCCGTGCCCAAATCCCAAGAGTCTTGATGCGCGCCTAGCACCACCATTTCATCCGCTTGTTCAGTCCCGGGGAAATCAGCAACCACGTTGTAGGCTTTTACGCCATCCTTGCTCAAGCGTCCTCCAAATTCAAACTCCAGCTTTGGTGTAATGCCACGTGCCATTAAACGCTGCAACAAATTTGCATGTTCTTTGGTGATGAACGCTGCATTTTTTTTATAGCGCATCTTTGGACTACCTTCCATATCCTGCAAATTACCCTCTCTACCAGAGACAAAAAATATCGCTGAAAAGTTGGCCGCTTGAATCGCCTTATTCAACTCATCGGAATACTGTTTGAAGTTTTTTTCTTGCTCACGCGTCGCCCTCGGCACTGATAGCGCCAACACGATTTTCCCATGCAAGCGTGGTGCAATTCGCTTAAACTCGTCCAAGGTCTTAACATTCATAAGCACGACTTCCGCCTGCACTTTACGCGGACTGCTTTCACTCCAAGCCAATTGCCGTACGTCCAAGCTCATGCCATTCGCATTCATTAAGCGCACATGCGCCACGCCTCGGGTCCAACTTTTACCTAAGTCATAGGCCTCTTCGTGCACATTCACTGCACCGTAGGCTTTGAGTTTTTCCATCGCCCATTGCTGGGCGAGTCGTAGTTGTGGTGAGCCGGTCAAGCGCGGCCCTATCCCATCACAGAGCTCTTCGAGATTCAGCATCAATTGATTGTTTTGCGCGATCTCGGCGAATAAATTTTGTGCAATTGTGGCTGTGCTTGGACTTGCCACTTGTGTCGTATCGGCGACCTGGCTTTGGGCATAAGCGAAGCTGTACGGCAGTGCAGTCGCGCTCAGGACGAGAACAGCAAGCCTGAGTTGGCGTGAGAAAATAGTAGTCATTGGAGCCTAAGGTGATGGTAAAGGTTAAGAGATTGCAGGGCGAGTAAAACCCGCCCGTGTGCCTACAAATCAATCCCAATTAACGGCTAGGCATAGCAGGCATCTTCTTGACGAATTCCGCCAAGCCGCCTTTGTTACGCACAGCAATCAAATCATCAATCGCGGCCACGCGATTCGCAGCATTCTTGGCGACTAGGGATTCATAGGCACGCAACACACCTTCTACCCCAGCCAAAGTTTTTGCTTCGTTATCGGCAGCATTACGCATAGGATCGCTGATCTTTTTTTGTAATTGAAAAGACGCTGTGCTGACGGTATGGTGAAAGCGTAAAACACGCATCAAATCGCCTTTAGCAACACCATTGTGAAACCAAAATACGCCCTTATCTGGTCCGAACATATAGTCAGACACATCATCAGCCCACTTTTCAAACCACCGTCCTTCTGCCGAGCTCATGGTCGCAAGCGGATCTTTATCGGCTGCGGCCGCCAATTTTACGATGCGCTCGGCATCCGCCACCGTAGCAGGACCGCCTTCGGCATGCGCCACACCGGTCACTAACAAACTCACTGCGATCAAGGCATTAACAAAAAACTGCTGCAAGCTAGGGAAGCCAATTCGAATAAAACGCATGATGATTCTCCTTAAAAATTCTAGATTAAAAACGATAAAAAAATGCAAATGAAAACATCGCTAATCGAGCCGAAAACTGGTTTAAGCCAGATTTTCCATGAGGATTTGTGATGATGCGGTATGCACTTTTTGAGGCAGTTTTATTGCGAATGAGGCGTCAATAGCGAGCTATTGACAACGAAGAGCAGCAAAAATGGCAAAAAGGTACCGTCAGCACACCAATAGCACCGCAGGTGCGCGTAATGGAAAATTGGCGTTTAAACCAAGCGGTCGATCACTTGTTAAGGAGAATAAATGGGAGAAGGAAAAGGCGCTTGCGAATTCCGACCAAGGCCAAAATCGGCAGACGAAAGCCGTGAAAAACGGCGTGAATTTAATGAAGGCTTAATTTCAGGATCTAAAGCTAGGTGTAGATAGAAATGGTGACAGTCAAATGTCGGGGCACGTATCCCCCGACATCATTATAAGGACTTACGCAAAACAGACGCTAGCGTCGTTGGTTCGCCTCGCCGTACAACCGTACTGTCTTCGGCTTCCCGCCTAGCTAGCGCAATTTTGCGTAAGTCCTAATTATGACTGGTGTTTTTGAAATAAGGTTTTTCAACCCAGATAAAAACAGCGGCCACAAACGTGTTGATAGCGCTCATTACCGCCAATATCGATTTGCTGACCAGAAGTAACACGCTGCCCGTGCGCATCGACGCGGATATTCATGGTCGCTTTTTTACCGCAGGTACAGATATTTTTTAACTCTTCTATGGTATCGGCCAATGCCATCAAATAGCCAGACCCAGGAAAAGGTTCTCCCAAAAAGTCACTACGCAATCCATAGCAGATCACAGGAATGCCTCGCACATGCGCCAATCGATGCAACTGCTTGACTTGTGCTGACGATAAAAATTGTGCCTCATCCACCAAGATACAATTGACGGTCGGTGCATCGATAAAAAAATCAAAATCGCCATCAAAGATGGCCGCGTCGCGTTGAGGACCTAAACGTGAGGTGATTTTTCCTACGCCGTAACGATGATCAATTGCCGCTGTGTATAAGCAAACTTGTTGTCCCTGCTCCTCGTAATTGTGTGCAACCTGCAGCAATGCGGTAGATTTACCGGCATTCATCGCCGAATATCGAAAATAAAGTTTTGCCAAAGTCGTGTTCCTATCTGTTTCTTTGCTAATTAAGTGGTGTAAATGGTGTAACGGCTCTTATGCCAATAGGATATCAAATTGTGTCTGTCCTTCGGCGTTTTCTGCCAATCGATGTGAAAATCCATGGCGATTTAAAACTTCGCGCACAAACATCAGGCCTATGCCTTGCCCACCCTTTTTCGTCGTAAAAAATGGCGTGAATAATTGCGAGCTGGCGATTTTTTGCAGACCTTTACCCGAGTCGATAATCGATAATTTTACTGCGCCAGTGTTCTGATCTAGCGCTAAGTCTATGCGTACAAAATGCGCTGCGCTAACATTCTTCGTCTGCGCTGCTTCGGCGGCTTCTATCGCATTTTTTACGATATTCATCAAAGCCTGTTCGAACAAATGGCGATCTAAGGCAAGTGCTGGAGCGATATCTCGTCGCCCCCAGCCCAATTCAATACCGCGCTCGTTGCAACGCTGGCGATATAGCACCAAGGCTGACTCGAGCATCTCGTTCAGATCACATGTTTCAAGATGCGGCTCCGGCATCTTGACCACTTGCGTAAAGCGTTCGATAAACTGCGCCAGATTCGTCGTGCGCTTTTGCACAGCGAAGATTGCGGTAGAAAAATCCTTGGCGTCTTCTTCTGTCAATTGGGCGCGATAGAATAATAAAGAGTCCATCACCGAACCCGTCGCCGCCACCGTGTTATTCACTTCGTGCGCCAACACCCTCACCACTTTTTCGTAAGTCTCTTTTTCTGAGCTTGCTAACTCATCCGTAATCTCATCGATCATCAGAAAATCACGGCGAAATCCACGATCAACAAACTGACTACGTTGGCAACGAAAACGCCGCCCATTGTCATCGCTGATCACTCGACTCTCCCCCACCGTTAGCACCATCAGCTCTTGCAAAAATTGACAATTTTTATCGATCTCGCTGATTTGAGAAAGTGGTTTTCCCATCTGTAATATTGTGCCAAATACCTCGTGCGCACAGGCATTGCAAAGGCTGATATTCGCATCAAAATCAAACACGATCACAGCACTAGGTGTCGCTTCGAGCAATTGATCTAAAAAGCCACGCTGCTCCCCTAACCGTAAGCGCTCTTGATACAGAGCATCAAGCATACGATTAAACAAAGTCACGAGCGTATTGGTATCGCGATTCGTACTTAATTTTAAACGCGCAGCATAATTTTCGTCTTGTAATAAATCTTGAAACTGGCGTGAAAAATCCAAGGGCAACAAGGCGCGACGCAATGCGATATGCCCGATCACATAACTACCCAACAAGGCCAACTCTATCGCTACTACCACCAGAGGCCGCGTATAAAAAAAGAGCAGTGCGATGCCAAAGAACGCGGCATGGACTAACATCAAATAAACAAACAATAGTCGCTGCAAACTCATCTAATGTCCTTGGATTAGGCTTCTGATTCGCTGGTCGCGATGGCGTGTTTTTCCAAACGGCGATACAGGGCGAAGCGGCTAAGACCTAGGGTATTCGCGACGCGCGACAAGTTGCCATCATGTTCTTGCAGGGCTTTCTCTATCATCATTTTTTCGACTTGATCGAGCGTCAAGCCAGAAAACATCGAGGTCTCGCGACACTCTTGGGCATGACGATCTTCTTCCACCGACATGAAATCTGATTTTTCTAAGACAGGCTTACCAACCAATAACAAGGTTCTTTCCAAGCTCTGTTTTAATTGCCGAATATTGCCCGGCCAATGTTGCTGACTCAGCCAATCCAAAGCGGTAGTAGACAGCTGCACGGGCGCCATCCCATAAGCCACACACAATTTATCGCTCAGCTTACGCGCCAATAAAGGAATATCACTACGACGCTCGCGCAAAGGCGGCAGACGCAGCGTAATGAGATTCAAACGATAAAACAAATCTTCCCGAAAATCGCCACTAGCCACTTGCTCAGCCAACTCGCGATTGGTGGCAGAAATAATCCGCACATCGACTTTTTCAGTTTTACTCGATCCCAAAACTTGATAAGTCTGACTCTGCAACACGCGTAACAATTTCACCTGATCCGCACGATGTAACTCACCCACTTCATCGAGAAATAAAGTCCCAAGATGCGCGGTGGCAAAATGCCCTTTACGATCAGCTTTGGCATCGGTGAAGGCGCCGCGCACATGGCCAAACATCTCGCTCTCAAACAAAGACGAAGTGATGGCACCCATATTCACTTTGACCGCTTCTTTATTTTTCCTCGGACTATTGCGATGTATCGCATCGGCAACCAACTCTTTGCCAGTGCCACTTTCGCCTAATATCAAAATCGAAGCATTCGTCTTCGCAACCCGCGCAATCGTCGCCAAGACTTTTAATAATTCAGGATGCTCGCCGACGATCTCAGAGAAATCATAATCAGCATCGAGCACCTTACGGCTTAGATAGCTGGCGCT
>Ga0075158_10002966_pt1 | contig 12122 bp, 8 predicted proteins | sample JI91814BDNA_FD_70968 | JGI IMG/M metagenome (GOLD analysis project Ga0075158, IMG submission 70968) | Wastewater effluent complex algal communities from Wisconsin, to seasonally profile nutrient transformation and Carbon sequestration -... | ecosystem: Engineered > WWTP > Effluent > Algae... | reverse complement strand
CATAATCATTGCCTCAGCAGCAGCAGTTCCTTCGTCTAATAAACTGGCATTGGCAATATCAAATCCGGTTAAATCGGCAATCATGGTTTGGAAATTCAATAAAGCTTCTAACCTGCCCTGCGCAATTTCTGCCTGATAAGGGGTATACTGAGTATACCAACCTGGATTTTCGAAAATGTTGCGTTTGATAACGCTTGGTGTCAGGGTATTATAATAGCCTAACCCGATGTACGTTCTAAACACCTTATTTTTTGCGGCAATAGCTTTCAGGTGTTTGAAGTAATTGTGTTCGGTCATGGGCTGACTGATATTCAACGGGCGCTTCAGGCGGATGTTTTCCGGAACTGTTTGGTTAATAAGCGAGTCGAGTGACTCAGCTCCAATGCTGGTTAACATTGCTGCAACATCATGTGGTCTTGGGCCAATATGACGTTGTTCGAATTGCTCGTTGGTTGATGTACGAAGTTTCACTGCTGTAGATTTAAAAATTCCTGCAAAATTAAGTGTTGTACAAATGGTTTTGGGCAGAATAAAAAAAGATTTCACAGTTAATGCACAAATTCTAAAATAAGCAGTTTATTTTGTCGTCTGTTAAGGATATTCCTCAACAATTAAAACAATCACAATGGACTCAATTAACCAAGAAACACTCACCTGGACGCTCTGGATTGTAGGCGTGCTGGTGTGTATCATCTTTTACAAATTCATTTTACGCTTCTTTTTCGGGATGGTAATTGTCCCAGAAGACCGAATTGGTCTTGTCACTAAAAAATTCGTGTTATTCGGCGCCAACAAAGAGTTACCTGATGGGCATATCATTGCTACAAAAGGTGAAGCTGGTTATCAAGCACATTCTTTAGCACCGGGTTTATATTTCTGGAAATGGATTTGGCAGTATGAAATCACTATGCAACCCTTTATCATTGTCCCAACCGGTCAAATCGGCCTCGTTTTGGCCAATGATGGTGTAGAACTGGAAACAGGACGAATTTTAGCCCGTAAAGTTGAGTGCGACACCTTTCAGGATGCCTCAGCTTTTATGAATGGAGGCGGTAGAAAAGGCCGTCAGTCTGCACTTATCCCACCAGGTTCTTATCGTATCAACACGTTTTTGTTTGCCATAGAAATTGTCGACATGACTAACGTGCCTGAAAATGGCGTGGGTATTGTGACTACATTAGAAGGGCAACCCCTTGATGAAGGTCAAATTGCAGGTAAAATCATTCCTTCTCATAATCGTTATCAGGATGCAGATACATTTTTAAATAATAACGGGTATAAAGGTTTACAGGAGCAGGTAATATTAGCCGGTAGTTATTTCTTAAACCCATGGTTTGTTCGTGTAGAAATTGTAAAAATGACCGAAATCCCAATTGGTTACGTAGGTGTTGTAATAAGTTATGTGGGTGCCGATGGAGTTGATTTAAGTGGAACAGAGTTTAAACATGGTAATATCGTTGCGAAAGGTCAAAAAGGTGTTTGGGCTGAAGCATTAGGACCAGGTAAATATCCGATTAACCCCTATATTATGAAAGTGGAATTGGTGCCAACTACCAACCTCGTATTAAATTGGGCATCTGCACGTACTGAATCGCATATGTTAGATAAAAATCTAAGTACGATTACTGTGCGTTCTAAAGATGGTTTCACCTTTAATCTTGATGTTTCGCAAATTATTCATATTCCAACTTATGAGGCACCAAAAGTTATTGCGCGTTTTGGAAATATGGCCAACCTGGTAACGCAGGTTTTAGAACCTACCATTGGTAACTATTTCCGTAACTCAGCGCAAGATGCGGATGTAATTGATTTCTTAAAGTCTCGTAAAGAACGTCAGGAAAGTGCTAAACAACATATTGGTGAAGTGCTTGAACAATACAACGTTTTTGGGGTAGATACATTAATTGGTGATATTATTCCTCCTGAAACTTTAATGAAAACACTCACTGACCGTAAATTGGCTGAAGAGCAAAAAGTTACTTACGATACGCAAATGAAAGCGCAAGAAACTCGACGCACATTAGAAAAAGAAACTGCAGTGGCCGAAATGCAAAAAGAATTAGTAAAAGCAGATCAGGGTGTAGTAATTGCAGAAAAAATAGCAGACGCAAGTGTGAAAAAAGCAACTGGTGATGCAAATGGTATTCGTATTCAATCAACTGCAGAAGGTGAACGATTAAGAATATTAGCGACCGGTGAAGCAGAAAAAATTCGATTATTAGCAGAAGCAGATTCGCAAAAAATTAAATTAATTGCTGATGCAGAAGCGGAACGAATTGCAAAAACAGGTAATGCCGAAGCGGAAAAAATTCTGGCAATTGGTAAATCAAATGCTGAATCCTATAAATTATCGGTTGAAGCAATGGGTGGTGATAATTTCACTCAGTTAAAAATTACCGAAAGCCTCGGAATGAATAACGTGAAAGTAATTCCAGAAGTACTTATTACCGGCGGAAACGATTCTCCAAACGGACCAATAAGTGGTTTGTTAGGTTTAGAATTAATGAAAGAACTCGGTAAACGAATTCGCGAAGGCAATCAGGATAAAAAAGAATAATACTGATTAAGAAGAATTTTAAAAGGAGGTTATTATTACAATAATCTCCTTTTTTTATGCAGCTCTGCAAAACCTCCGATTCTGCAGCATTGTTCTAGCGCACCTTCCGAAGCACAATATAAAAAACTCAGTGCCCTTTTCAGTCTGTTCACTTTGTATTTCTCTATGTGGTTTCGGCTATTAAAGGAATTCCCACTAGCACAGCAATAACCGATTTCATTTCCGTTTATTATTGCACCCTCGACTTTTCATCAGGTGCTGCTGTATTACGAGCCTGCAATCCCTGTCCTTTATTAAATCTGTATCCAAATGAAATGGTTAATACACGTGTATCCAAATAACTAAACCAATTTGCAGTAGAATTTCCTAACCCTTCAATATCTCCACCGGATTGTGTAGTATAAAATATATCACTCACATTTAATTTAATCGTGCCTTGATTTTTCATTATTTTTTTCGAAACACCAAACCTCACACCTCCTGATGGAATAGTTATAAATTGTCCGCTATACACTTTCGTCTGATAATGCCCCGATAATTCAAATGCCCAAGTCTCCTTCACCTGAAACTGGTTCACAGGTCCAATATACCAATGTGTTCCTTCATTATTTAATGGTTGTCCGTAAATCGTTGCATTAAACGCATTATGCATTAGTTCTGAATAAACCTGTAACGTCCACCATTTTTTGATAGCAAACATTCCATTCATCGAAACACCATATGTCAACTGGTCACTGATATTTCCCGGGCGACTATAAAAAATGCCATCACGTTGCTCTATTGTTTCATTAATAACATCGTTTACCACACTAAACAATCCTGTAGTAGTTAAGATATTATTATAAGTATGAGACAATTCAAAATTATGCGAAAAAGTGGGCTCTAAAAATGGATTGCCTTCATATAAAGTAAATAAATCGAGTGGATAAGTAAACGGATTTAAATCTTTATAATTCGGACGGTCAATTCTTCTGGCATAAGAAAATCCTAACACATGTTTTCCAACGGAATCTACTTGATATTGCAAATATGCTGTAGGAAAAATATTATATAAATTTCGTGTGAAGATTGAGTCTTCTGACAGCGCATTGCCGAGCTGGTTTCCTGTTATATTAGTATTTTCAAAACGCAAACCTAATTGTAGTGAAAAAACACCAATACTTTTACTATAATTTATATAAGCTGCATTAATATTCTCATTATAAATAAAGTGATTAGAAAAAGTATAATTAGGCGTTAGAACGCCATCAAGTTCATCTTGAAAATCAGCATCATTATCAGCATCAACAACACTTGCTTTAACACCTGCATCAAATCTTGCACCATTTGATAAAGGCATTACAAAATCAGCTTTCGCACTTTTAATGGATAATAAAGTGGGCAAAAAACTCAATAGATTACTCTCTCCGATTAAAACATCGCCAGGTAAATATGATTTGGTCAATAATTGCTGATCCATATCCGAATTGTATCCCAAATAATCAAATTGAACAGTTAGTTGTTTGCCCTTATCATCTAATACAACATCATAATTTAAATTGACATTACCATTAATAAATTTGCGAACAGAGGGACTATAAGTAACTACTGTACTTTGCAACGCACCCAAGGAATCGCTTACTTCTGCAGTATTGGTTGAGTTGTTATCTAACGATGTATTAAATCCACTAAAAGCAACACCAATAGTAGATTTATCATTGATATAAAAGTCCATACCCAATTTTCCTGTGAGACTAGTATTTTCAATTTTAATAAATGTATTTTGGTAAAAAGTAGAACTCAAGCTGCCATCTTCATTTTTATAAGTTCTGTTGATATCCAAATCTTGAAATGTGTTATGGAGATTATATCCTAAATTGGTATAAAAATTAAATCTGTTTATCCGGTAATTCAGGTTAGCACTATTGTTACTTTTTGGATAACGCCCTTGCGCATAACTTAAATTAAAACCTCCGTTAAACCCTACTTTTTTCGTTTTTTTAATATTAATGTTAATTATACCTCCTGTTCCTGCTGCATCATATTTTGCTGGAGGATTAGTCATAATTTCGATATTCTCTAACGATTCCGACGGCAATGAACGTAAATACCCGGCTAAATCAGCAGGCGCCAAATAAGTCGGTTTATCATCTACGTAAACCATTACACCTTTTCCTTTCAAACTAATATTTCCATCCATATCCACCTGCACACCCGGCGACTTTTCGAGCACATCGAGCGCCGTTGTTCCGGCATTACTGATTAATGCTTCAGGATGTACAATAATCCTGTCGATACTTTGTTCAACAAATGATTTCTTGCTGATGATTTCGACAGATTCCAGTTGCAATGTACCGGTAGCCCGTAAATTAATTATTGGTAACACATATTTCGTTTTAAGGGACGTTACCTCAATTACCTGCGAGAAGTAAGATTGATAACCTAAAGCAGCAATACTCAGAAAATATTTCGCTGGAACAGGAATACTTATTGTAAAACCGCCATCTGAAGCCGTTAATGCCGAAGCTGCTGCCGTTGAATCGGTAAAAAGATATAATGTCACCAGAGCATCATTCAATGGATTGTTTGCAGAATCGGCTACCACTCCACTCAACAAATAGGATTCGTTTTGATTGGCAACCTGCGCCTGACTAGTAAACACTATTGTGCTAAAAAGAGCGAAAAAAAATAACTTCATGAACTGTGTTTTAATTATTGCAAAGATGTAATTTTTTGCAAGTTTTTCTTTGTCGAATCCTGCTAATTATCCCACGTTAAATTGTGAGGGAGCAACTCGAAAATACTTCTTAAAGGCTTTACTAAACGAATATACATCAGCAAAGCCGGCCATGCTGGCAACATCAGTCACATTTATGTTTGGATCCCTTAATAACCCGGCAGCAAACTCCATACGTTTTTTCAACATATAATGATAAGGTGATTCGCCATATACTTTTTTATATAATCTAAAAAAATGGAATTCAGATAAATTGCAATACGTAGCAATATGTTTGATAGTAGGTAATGCTAAAAAATGTTCATCCATAAAAGCCTTTGCAGTTTGCAATCGGCGCATTAATTCTTTTTTTGTTTGTTGCTTGATTGCCGGAATTTGTTGTAGTTGTCGATACAACCCAATATGGTCTGCCACAAAATGTTCTGCAATGTTATAAAAAACGGCATCAGGTATTACACGCGGTAATTCAGGTTGATCAGCATATGCATTACTTAATTCAATTAAATCATGCCCAACAATAGTATTTTTCGCCTGATATTGATTCTCCAAGAATGTATTGGTATTAAAAAATGCGGAAAGATTATTATCCGGGAAAAAAGTATCGGGACGTATAAAACTCGCGACTGCCTCTTCAATTAAATTTGGGGCAATGTCGATACACAATCCTTTTACAGGTGTTTTACTGTCAATTATTACAGATCCTTCAGCAAATTGGTTAGCAATTAAATATTCATCAGACTTAATTGCATACCGTTTTCCATTTACAAAATAGGTTTCTTCTCCGGCTATTACATATTTTATCGAAAACCGCTTAAATGGCACCTTGCAATCCAGTTCCTTTAACACAGAATAATTCATAATACTAATCTGCTGTGGCAAATTACTATAGCTGGTTACAGGTGATGAAAGGAAACTATACATGAATGAATACCCTTAAAAAATTAAAGGTAAAGGAACCACAAAAAACATTAGGTATTGTTAACTAAAAAAAGGGAACGTTAACTAAAATTAAGTAGTGAATTCAACTGTGCTTACAAACAGTAACATATAGATTTTGTCATTATTGTTTGATGAGTTTATCAGAATAAATTACTTGTTGATTTGATTCTACAACAATCATATACGCACCTATTGGCAGTTGGTCCGGAACTGAAATTTGTATTTGTTGTTCCCCGGGTTCAATTGCTGCCAATTGCTGCGAAAAAACACTTTGTCCCATTAAATTGAAAATCGTAAATTGTATATCCGCAATCGGTGCCATAGCATTTACAGTTAAATTAAGCTGATTTACAAATGGATTAGGTGATATATCCATTGCAATTTCAATTACTTGTTGCGAAATATTTAATGTTGATTGGTAGTCGAGATAAGTTTGTAACAAGGCTATAGTGACTGGTTCTAAATCCCAGGAAATAATTTCTGCATCATTATTCATAACGGTAATGCTTAAATCAAATTCAGGAAAATACCATGAATTGGCTGAATAGGCTAAATCTCCTCCATGTCCATATACCTGGTATCCTAAAAACGTTTTCGCAATTAGTCCTAAACCATAAGTACCCGGTAATCCCGGAGCGGTAACTGTTGATTCAGCTTCAGTTAGAATTGCAGCAGAATGTAAATCGCCTCTCAAATAACTGCGCATCCACCTGGTGATATCTTCAGGTGTGGCATAATATCCCCCGGCTGCAGCAACCGCAGAATTTAATGATAACCAATTGTAATAAAAGAAATGTGCATCATCTGTAACGCCATCACCTGTTATATCCAACCAAACATGTGCAATTGGTCCGGTATAAGTTTCAAATGAAGGAATACCAATACTGCTTAATGCCAAAGGATCTAAAAAGCGATTTCTGATTTCTTCATAAAATGGATTTCCGGTTGCAGCTTCAATAATCATTCCTAACATAAAATAACCGGTATTGCAATACGACCATGTACTGCCAGGTTCATCAGAAGGTGCTTGAATAAAAGTATTTATTACATCTTTGGCCAGCCAAATAGAATCTTGATTTAATAATAATGTTGGTTGCAAATCTGCATTACTCAACACTTCATATAAACCACTTTTATGTTGCAATAATTGTCGGATGGTTATAGTAGAATCAACAAATGGGATTGGCTCTAGCCAGGTAAATACGCTGTCATCTAAATGTAAAATACCTTCATCAACTAATTGTAAAACACATGCACCGGTTAATGTTTTTGTAATACTGCCAATTTCATATTTGTGCGCTGTTGTCACTTCTACTTCCGGTGTCAAAATAGAATACCCTGCTGCATCTTCCCAAACTGCATTGTCGTTAAACTGCATAGCTGCACTTAACGATTTATTATCAATCAACAACCACATACTATCTAAGGTTGCACTCAATTTATTCGCTAAAACTTCCGGTACCTCCTGCGCCTTTACTGCACCTCCACCTAAAATAATCAACCCTAATGTTGAAATAAAAAGCTGTTTAATGTTTGTCGTCATACTCTTTACAATTACTAAAATTATAACGACAAAATTAAACAGCAAAAATCTCGGTATGTTGTCAAATCCTGCTATTTATTATTTTTTATGATAAAAAGCAGTTCTTTTACAAGTGTATGACAAGTATAGATAATCTATTTTTTGAAAAGCATTTTATTAATCTCAAAAACTTCATTTGCAATATGCAACAAATAAATGCCATCTGCTAAAAAAGTATAGTCGTCTAACAATTGATTACCTGACCACACTGTTTGTCCCAGGTTATTAATAATTGCAAATTGAAATTGTTGATTAGGTAAACCATCGATGTGAATTGTCGATTCAAATGGGTTTGGCGATACGCGTACTAAATTTTCATAATAACTTTGTATATCTTCTATAATTATTTCTATGAAGACACATTCCGAAGTATCAGCGCAAAGACCATCATTTACAATTACTGCATAATTGCCTGTTGCAAGTGGTGAATAACTTTGACTAGTTGCACCGTCAATTATAGCACCAGTTGTGCAATCTATCCATTGATAAGTAACATCTGTAGCATTTGCTGTAATGGAAGTTCCATTTGATGCAACCGTAACATCTACCGCACACCAGGAGATTCGACAATAACCACCGGCGCCATTACCAGGACCACCACCATTGCCATTTCCACCGCCGCCGCCGGCTCCATAATTATTTCCATTTCCGGCAGGATCGGTTGTAGCGCAAAACGTATCAGTAAATCCAGCACCTTTGCCTCCATTACCTCCTGGCGAACCACCGCTTAATCCACCATCACCGCCGGGTGTCAGACAAATTCCAACCCAGGCAATGGTATTTCCGCCTACACCACCATTGGCATCAGCTCCGGCTGCTCCACCGCCACCGCCGCCAAAATATGTGTAGTAACCACCACCTCCATTTCCGCCTGCAAAGTTGGCCACATTGCCACCAAAACCTACACCACCTGCACCTCCGCCGCCAATTTCAGGGTTTGGAACAGAAACACCGTTCTCACCACCTGTAGCATAAAATGTATTGTCAATTTTAGTAGTACCTAAAACAGCACCGCTTCCGGGAATACCTATTTGAATATCTATTGTAGCTCCGGGTGTAACCGATAAATTACTGCTGGTATATCCACCACCGCCACCGCCACCGGTTCCGTTATAACCGCCGTGTCCACCGGCACCAATCATTTCGACTAATATAGTAGTAACGCCATCCGGTACTGTAAATGTGCCGGTTGAAGTAAATTCTGACGTGCCGGAGTGACCGTAAATCAATGTTGTATAAAACAATAAAAAAATTAAGTATACTTTTTTCATGTGATAAATTTTAAATTAAAATATTAGCTTTTAGGATGTTCCTTAATGATTACTATTAAGGACTGTACAAGATATAAGCATTTAAATGAAATATCTGATTGAATGATTTCATCTACTGCCTTAGCAACACCGGGATGTAAAGGCGAATTATAATCATGCATTACCAAATATCCACCTTCCTCCAACATTGGCATATAATCTTTCATATCGCTTAAACAACCTTCATAACTATGATCACCATCAATAAAAATCAAATCAAATTTTGGTCTATCGCGCATGTTTCGCAATTCTGCTGCGTAGGACTTTGAATCACTTTCAACAAAGGTAATTTTTGATTCGAACCCAAGTGCATTACGATTTTTTGTTGCCCACTCAATTTGCGAATAGTTTTTAAAAATCCAATTATCACTCGTCTTTTTTGACCAGTTTTTAGGGATTTCAAATCTATCAACTGAAAATATTTTTCTTTCACTTGAAATTGCAGAAGCCATTATACAACTGGAGTACCCTAAATAGCAGCCAACTTCCAAAATATTTTGTTTTGTTATACTTGCTAAAACCCCTAAAACAACATATTCTGTAGGATGAGTAACACGAGGGTTAAGTTTACCAATTTGATTAAATGTAGTGTTAATATTGGCCACAGGAAAATTACTGGGAAGTAATTGATATTCTTTACCCACAATGCCAAATTTCCGTAAAATTTTGTAACCAAATTTTTTAATTGTATTCATTGCCTTCATAACATCCTTAATAATTCATGTGAGTAATATAACTTTTATTTATTAACCTTATTGATAAAGGTAATAGATATTTTATATTAAAAAAAATAACTTATCCGTTTTTTTCAATAGCAAGCCAGCATATATGTTATTTGGAGTAACTAAAAATTATAAAATTTCTAGGGTGAAGTTAGAAAAGCAGTTTTGAATATTTCCTTACTTTAAGTAATTTAGATATTCATTCAGGCAAATTTTAATTCTCTTACTTATGAAATTACTCATTGGACTACTGCTGTTTACGAATGTCGCAATCGCTCAAATTAATAGCATTGGCGACATATCCTTAAACAAACCACAAATCACTATCCCATTTGCACTTTTTGCAGGAATTTGCGATGGTTTGTCACAAACCTTATACGCTCACTATGGTGCATTTGAAAACAGGTTCCCAAATGCAAATGATCAATATTGGAATCCGTACGTGAGTTGGACAAACAAATATGCAAATAACGACCCTAATCTAGGAGAGAAATTTCCCGGCTCCACCACCCTTTTTGTGTTTACCACCGATGCTTATCACTTGTTCAGGACTATCAATAAGGTAAACCTTTTAACTTTAGGAGCACTGGAGTTTAGTGAAAAACGACCCATACTGAATTATGCGATAGATTTTATTTTATACTCCGCAGTTTATAGTGCGGGATTCACCCTAACGTATCAGGTGTTTTTTAAATGATGTTAAATATGGCTGGGGTTGTTTGATTAAGGCTGACTGGAAATAATGTATGCCAATTATTTTCTCCAATTACCTGTCAATTTTTCTGAAAGAGATTGCAGAGTTTCCAGTTTTTTGCGCATCCAAAGTACGTCAACAACAGGTTTGGTATTATTAAACTCATCAACAATATCCTGAATATTATTTTTGGGATTGAGTTTCCACTTATACAATTTTGAACTAAGTTTTATCATATTGATATAACCCGTTTTTTGATATGCCGGAATCAAATTATTGCGTTTGATATATACTTTAAAAGCTTCAATCAAACTAAACAATGCTTCGGTTTCCTCTAATTCAAAATAGGTTTTCAGCAATAGCGATTTAGAATCAAGATGGTAATAAAAATCCGTGAACTCCACTGAACGCAATAAGGTTAGCACTTCATCATAGTTATTCTGGAAGAAGTGATAATACGCCATATTAAACGTATAGGCATTTTGTCTGATCGCAGGATCCAGGTGTTCGTTGTATTTACTGATAAAGTTTTTAACCCAGTCAAATTCACTTATTCTTAACCCCAGATAAACAATATTTTTATAGTCAAATTGCGATAAATAATTTTCTTTGAAGATAATCCTGTCTTTCAACATCACTTTATACAAATCAAACAATTCTCTGATATATTCAACATCGCCATGGTTAATTTTTCTAATGCAATAATTTTTTGCATATACATACATTTCAAAAATTTCTTCTTTTGAAAATAGCTGATGATGTTCTTTTAATAAATCAAGTAAATTGGTGTAGTGTATTTTATTTTCTGGTTCAGTAAGCGTAAGAATGATATTGTAATAAATTTTAGCTGAAGGCACATAGTCCAATGGGTTATGCCTGATATGATTCATAATTTCATCATACAGGAACAACTTATAATTGATGGCAACAACATTTTTATTATTGATAATTTCGGCACTGTAACGCATTTTATTCAGGATATAATATTTATCCAAATTATCTACCACCTGTTGCAAATTGGTTTCGTGCAAATGCTCACGTCTGTCGCTCATAAACCGGTAACGGTCCTCTTCAATTAAATATTGATAAAAGGCGTGACTAACATCTCTGCGTGGTTGATCGTTTAATGCTTTTTCTGCCAGTTTTAAGGTATTGAGAAATGCCTTGTCGAGGCGGCGTAATCGATAAGTATATAATAATAAATGATACTTAAATATCTGTTCCTCCGAAATCGCTTTGTAACATAAATATTCTTCCAGATGTTTGGTTAGGTCAGTCATTAAATACCGTAATTTCTGCTCGTCGAATTGCTCATTGTTAAAAATGAGTTTATAGAGAAGCGTTCGCTCCAAATTTGGATGTTCAAATAAGGGAAACCAGGCCTTAATTATGTCAAAAGCCTGAATTATGGTTTGATTTTTGTTGAAGAAGGGTGAACGGAGGTATTCGTCAAATTGACGCACCTCCTGAGAGGTGAAAGTTCTTAATATGACGATGGATTTATTTTGAAACATTGATTAAAATCGGTTAAATTTAACAAAGGATTTGTTGTAAACAGCAAATCAACAACTTTTCAAACCGATAGAATTGTCATTTTTCAGG
>Ga0075158_10002965_pt1 | contig 12124 bp, 11 predicted proteins | sample JI91814BDNA_FD_70968 | JGI IMG/M metagenome (GOLD analysis project Ga0075158, IMG submission 70968) | Wastewater effluent complex algal communities from Wisconsin, to seasonally profile nutrient transformation and Carbon sequestration -... | ecosystem: Engineered > WWTP > Effluent > Algae... | reverse complement strand
AGCTTTTGGCCCACGGCAAGGCGGCGCTGCTCTTCCACTGGAAATCGCTCCGCCGACAGGTCCGCATCCGCGGCCCCGTGTCCGTGGTGACGAAAGATGAGGCTGACGCCTATTTCGCCTCCCGCCCGCGCGACAGCCGCATTGCTTCCATCGCCTCGGCCCAGTCCCGCCCCCTGACGAATCGCGCCCAATTGCTCGCCGAAATCGCCGACCTCACGGCCCGCTACGAAGGTGACGACGTCGTCGCACGTCCTGACCGGTGGTCCGGCTTCCGCGTCACCCCGCTGGAGATCGAGTTCTGGCAGGACGGCGCCTTCCGCGTCCACGACCGCCTCGTCTATCGCCGTCCGGACCCCGCCGCCCCCTGGACGACAGCCAAGCTCTACCCCTGAACTTTCTTCGCACACGCGATGCGCTCGCAGAGATAGCAGCGGATCGCATCGCGCCCCGGCGTTAGATTGCGCTGATGTCCGATACCGCCACCCTGATGAAACGCGCCGCCCTTGCCGCCATTGTGACGGCTGGCGTCTTGGCTGGCGTCAAGCTCGCGGCCTTTGCCTGGACCGGCTCGGTCGCCATGCTCGCATCCTTCGCCGACAGTGCGCTCGACTTTGGCGCCTCGGCCGTCAACGCGCTCGCCATCCGCTTTGCGCTCTCGCCCGCCGACCGCGAACACCGCTTCGGCCACGGCAAGAGCGAAGCCATCGCAGGCCTCGCCCAGGGCGCGCTGATGGTCGCCTCGGCCGCCTTCCTCATCTGGGAATCCGCCAACCGCCTCATCGCGCCGCAGCCGCTCGACAACGGCACGCTGGGCGTCGGTATCGCGATCTTCTCCATCGCCGCGACGCTGGCCCTGACGCTCTACCAGCGCCGCGTGATCCGGGCGACAGGCTCGCTCGCCATCTCCGCCGACCACCTCCACTACGTCACGGATCTCGCCTCCAACCTGGCGTTGGTCCTCGCGCTCATTCTCGCGGTCTGGCTGGGCATCGCCTGGGCCGACGGCGCGTTCGGCCTCCTGATCGCCGCGATCATCGGCTGGAGCGCGCTCGCGATCTTCCGCCAGTCCTTTGACCAGCTGCTCGACCGCGAGCTCCCGGATGACGAACGCGCCCGCATCGTCGCGGCGGCCTCGTCGGTCCCAGGCGTGCTCGACGTCCACGATCTGCGCACCCGCCAGTCCGGCACCCACGCCTTCGTTCAGCTCCACGCCGTCTTCGACGGTGCCCTGACGCTGGAGGAAGCGCACGCCCTTGCCGACGCTGTCGAGGCTGCGGTCATGGCCATCTTGCCAAATGCCGAGGTCCTGGTTCATTCCGATCCCAGCAACGTCCTGGAGAACCGCCGCCCGCTGGCTTTCGTCGCCCGCTGACGGCTGACGATCGGATCGACGATGACGCAGACACTGGGGCCCACGCTCCGTTTCGAGACGCCGGATTTCATAATGCGCTCGCTGGTGCTCGGCGACGAATCCGAAGACTGGGGCGCCTGGTTCGCCGATCCCCGCATTGCCAGAATGCTGAACTCGCCGCCGCGCGCCCGCACGCTTGAACAGCTCCGCAAGCACATCAATCTGCACGACCGTATCGACCGTCACGCCCTCGGCATCTACACGAAAGCCGACAACCGCCTCATCGGCATCCGCACCGTCAATATCCACGTCAGCCGACAGGCCTTTGATATCCACATCGTCGTCGGCACCGACAGCGATTGGGGCAAGGGCGCGATGGAGCAGACCGTCAACGTCCTCTACGACTGGGGCTTCGAGACCCGCGACTTCCTGTGGTGCGAGGCCTCTGTCCTGGCGCACAACAAGAAGATGATTCGCTGGCTGTTGGATCACGGCTGGACGATCGCCGGCCGCGGCGCGGTGACGTCGGTGACCGACGGCAAGCCCATCGAAGCGATAAAGATCCGCATCCATCGCGATACATGGCGCAAGAATCCCGAAAGCAGCTACCTCTCCGGCATCCCGGCGCAGACGGGGCTGGAACCTCCTCCGGCGGAATGATCGCCTCACAACGCATCAAGCACAGTTTTGAATTAGGTCAGGTATCGTTCGATCATGTCTCAAGTCCTCGGTCCTACGCTTCGCTTCGAGAGCCGGATTTCATCATGCGCTCGCTGGTGCTGGGCGATGAGGCAGACAGCTGGGGTGCCTGGTTCGCGCAGCCGCGCCTTGCCGCCATGCTGAACGCACCGGCCAAGGCGCGCACGCTTGGTCAGCTTCGCGACTACATCAATCTGCACGACCGCATTGACCGCCACGCCTTCGGCATCTTCACCAGGAACGACAACCGTCTCATCGGCATCCGCACCGCCGAGATCAACCGTCTCCGCCGTGCGTTCAGCGTCCACATGCTGGTCGGCTCGGACGCCGACTGGGGCAGCGGTTCGATGGACCAGACAACGACGGTCATGAACAACTGGACCTACGAGACCTGCGATCTGTTGTGGTCGGAAGCCTCGGTCCTCGCCCGCAACAGGAAGATGGTGCGCTACCTCACCGAAAGCGGCTGGACGGTCGCCGGCGGCGGCATGTTGCCCTCAGCGATGGATGGAAAGCTGATCGAGGTGGTGCAGCTTCGCCGCCACCGCGACATCTGGCGGAAAGACCCGCGCAGCAGCGTCGTCACCGGCATTCCCGCACCGACCGGGCTGGAACATGCGGCCACTGCAGGAACGGGCGCCTCATGACATTGGCGCCCCGCGGCCCAACGCTGCGTTTCGACACGCCGGATTACATCCTGCGCTCGCTCGTCCATGGCGATGAGAACGAAGCATGGGGCAACTGGCTGGCCGATCCGCGCCTCGCAGCCAACCTGAACGCCGTACCGCGCGCCCGCACGATGGCGGAACTCACGATGTACATCGACAAGTTCGATCGCATCACGGGACATTTGTTTGGAATCTTCGACCGCTCGGACAACACGATGGTCGGAATCCGCACGATCGAGATCGACACGGCCCGCCGCGCCTTCAATGTTCATGTCCTCGTGGGCGAACGCGAAATCTGGGGCCAGGGCGCCAAGGAGCAGACGTCTGTCGCCCTCATCAACTGGGCGTTTGAAATCTGCGATCTCATCTGGTGCGAGGCGACGGTCCTCGCCTCAAACCGCAAGATGCTGCGCCACCTCGACGAAACCGGCTGGGTCATCTGGGGCAAGGCGATCAAGCCGGCGGCGGTTGACGGCAGGGCCATCGAACTCATCAAGCTCCGCCGTCATCGCGATGTCTGGCGCAAGGACCCGCGCAGCAGCTTTGTCACCGGTGTTCCGCCGCAGACGGGGCTGGAGCATTCAGCCGGCTAAGGTGGCACCGCGCCGCATTGCGCGCGCGCCGGGTATTGGTTCCCTTGGATGACGTTCATGCCGGCTGCGGGTTCATCATGGCTGCTCCGCTAGGTCCGCCGCTTCGCTTCGAGACGGCGGATTTCATCATCCGCTCGCTCGTTCTGGGCGACGAAAGCGAGGAATGGGGCGGCTGGCTGACCGATCCGCGCCTTGCCGCGATGATCAATGCCAGGCCGGGCGTGCGCTCGCTGGCGGATCTGCGCCGGTATATCGGCACGTTCGACCGCATTGACCGCCATCTCTTCGGCATCTTTGAAAAGACGACAGGCCAGCATATCGGCATCCGCACGGTCGAGTTCAGGCGCTCGGACCGGTCGTTCGACCAGCACATTCTCGTCGCAATCGAAGGCCGCCGTCAGGGCGCCATGTACCAGTCGGGTCAGGCGCTGGTCGATTGGGCCTATGAGACCTGCGACATGCTCTATGCCAACTCGTCGGTCATCGCGACCAACCGCAAGATGCTCCGTCACATTCAGGAAGACGGCTGGGTCACGACGGGCAGGGGCTTCTCACCCTCCGCCGTGACCGGACAATTCATCGACATCGTTCTCTCGCGGCGCAGCCGCGACACCTGGCGCACCACGGCCCGCAGCAGCCATTTCAGGGGTGAGAAGCCACAGACGGGGCTGGAGCACCAGACGGCGCCTGAGGGAGACACCTGATGACCGCTGTGCTCGGCCCGCTGCTGCGTTTCGAAACGCCCAACTACATCCTGCGCTCGCTGGTGCCGGGTGACGAGAACAAGACCTGGGCAGCCTGGCTTGAAAACCCCCGCACCGCTGCGGCCCTCAACGCACTGCCGCGAAAATGGCCGATGAAGGAGCTGCGCGCCTATATCCAGCGCTTTGATCGCATCACCACGCATCTCTTCGGCATATTCGACAAGGCCGACGGCCGCATGGTCGGCATTCGCACCTTTGAAATCGACACGGTGGCCAGCACCTATCGCGGCCACTTGCTGGTGGGCGATGAAAGCGACCGGGGGCAGGGGGCCCGGATCGAGACCAACAAGGTCACCAATGACTGGCTGCACGAGGATTGCGACCTGCTCTATGCGGTCGGCACCCTTGTCGCCACCAACAAACGGATGATGGACAGCCTCCTCAAGAATGGCTGGATCGTGACCGGCTACGGCACCCGCAAGTCAGCGACCGGCGATGGCCAGATCCAGCTTGTCCACATGTCCCGCCACCGCGAAATCTGGCGCAGCCGCCAGCGCCTCGCGGCTTCGGGGGTGCCGGGGGGCCAGGACTGAGACTTCTCGTTCTGGACGCCTGCGCCGCGCCCCCCTAAAACTCGCCGTTCAATTCATAAACGGTTGGGGATGGAACGATGCTTGGGTTGATGCAGGACTGGCCGCTTCTGGTTCACCGGGTCCTCGACCACGCCGCCACCTACGCCGCGAACCGCGAGATCGTGACGCGCGCCGTCGAAGGCCCGATCCGCCGCACCACCTGGGCTCAGGTCCATACCCGCTCGCTCCAGCTCGCCAAGGCGCTTAGCCGTCGCGGCATCAAGCCGGGTGACCGCCTCGCGACCCTCGCCTGGAACACCGAACGGCACCTCGAATCCTGGTACGGCATCACCGGCTGCGGCGGCGTCTATCACACGCTGAACCCGCGCCTCTTCCCCGAACAGGTCATCTACATCGTCAATCACGCCGAAGACCGCATGATCTTCGTCGATCTCAGCTTCGTGCCGATCCTTGAAAAGCTGCAGGAGCACCTGAAGGTCGTCGAGACCTATGTGATCCTCACCGACGCCGCGCATATGCCCGCGACCAGCCTGAAGAACGCGATCGCGTATGAAGAGCTGCTGAAGGAAGCGGACGCCGACTACACGTGGCTGGCGCTCGATGAGAACGCTGCCTGCGGTCTCTGCTACACCTCCGGCACCACCGGCAATCCAAAGGGCGTGCTCTACTCGCACCGGTCCAACACGCTGCACGCGATGGCGATCCTCGCGCAGGACAATTTCGGCATCGGCAATGCCGACAGCGTGCTGCCCATCGTACCGATGTTCCACGCCAATGCCTGGACGCTCGCCTTCTCCGTGCCGATGACCGGCGCGAAGATGGTTATGCCGGGGCCAAAGCTCGACGGTGAAAGCGTCTACAATCTGCTGGAAGACGAAAAGGTCACCATGTCGGCGGCCGTCCCGACCGTGTGGCTCATGCTGCTTCAGCACATGGAAGCCAATAATCTGAAGCTTTCGACGCTGAAAAAGGTCGCCATCGGCGGCTCGGCCTGTCCGCCGGTGATGATCCAGAAATTCGAACAGAATTACGGCGTCGAGGTCATGCACGCCTGGGGCATGACCGAGATGTCGCCGGTCGGCACCATCGGTTCGCTCCTGTCGGAGGACCGCAAGCGTCCGTTCGATGAGCAACTCAAGATCAAGTCCAAGCAGGGTCGCCCGCTCTTCTCGGTCGACATGAAGATCCTCGACGACAACGGCAAGGAACTGCCGCGCGACGGCAAGGCGTTCGGCCATCTCGTCGTGCGCGGCCCGGCAGTCGCCAAGGCCTATTTCAAGAACGAAGGCGGCGAGATTCTCGACGCTGACGGCTTCTTCGACACCGGCGACGTCGCGACACTGGATGCTGACGGCTACATGCAGATCACCGACCGCGCCAAGGACGTCATCAAGTCCGGCGGCGAGTGGATCTCCTCCATCGACATCGAGAACATCGCCGTCGGCCACCCCGCTGTCGCCATCGCGGCGGTGATCGGCGTCGCCCATCCCAAATGGGACGAGCGCCCGCTGCTCATCATCCAGCTCAAGCCCGGCGCGTCGGCGACCAAGGAAGACATCCTCGCCTTCCTCGATGGCAAGATCGCCAAATGGTGGACGCCCGACGACGTCGCCTTCGTCGAAACGATCCCTGTTGGCCCGACGGGCAAGATCCAGAAACTCTCGCTGCGGGAAACCTTCAAGGACCACGTCCTCCCCACCGCAGGTAAGGCGGCATGACAGGACTGCAAAAGGCGCTCGCCGCCCTCGCGCTTCTCGTCGGCCTTGTCGCCGGCGGGGTCATCGGCGTGGCCGGCATCGGTCACAAATATGGCGCGTGGGATCTCGCCTTCGCCAAGGACACGCTTCTCTACTGGGGTTTCTGGAGCGCCGTCATCGCGGGCGGTGCGGCGATTCTCGCGCTGCTGCTTGGCGGTGTGCGCGGCAAACTGGGGGGCGCCTTCACCGCGATCATCGCGCTCGCCGTGTGCGGCGGTGTCGCCTATGTGCCCTACCAGATGCGCGAGCAGGAAAAGGCCTCACCTGCGCTCTATGACATCTCCACCGACACCGAAAACGCGCCGGCCTTCATCGCGCTGGCGGGCGAGCGTGAGGGCTCGCCCAATGGTACCGCCTACGATCCGGCGCAGGGCACGCTGCAGCGTCAGGCACATCCCGACATCCAGACCCTCCGCACGGGCGCAAGCCCCGAGGACCTCCACGGGCGGGCTGCCGAAAAGGTCAAGGAAATGGGCTGGGTGGTGGCGGTCAATCTGCCGGACGAAGGTCGCATCGAGGCGCGGTCCGTCACCGAATGGTTCGGCCTGAAGGACGACATCGTCATCCGCATCGCGGCATCCGGCGATGGCGGTTCCGTTCTCGACATCCGCTCCGCGGCCCGCGAAGGCAAAAATGACCTCGGCGCCAATGCCACCCGCGTCCGCGCCTTCATCGCCGCGATGAAATAGGCGCCCATGTCCAGTCTCGTCATCCGGCCGGGCCTGCCGGGCGATCATGATGGTTGGCTGGATGCCGCGCTCGCCTCGTGGCTCGACGCCTATCAGGTCCTGCTGCCGGCCGAAGAGGTCGCCAACGCGCCCGTCATGCTGGAAACGGCCTGGAACAAGCGCAGCGGTGAACTTCGCCTCGCCATTCTGGATGGCGACGTTGCCGGCTTCTATTCGCTGGGCAATGCGGCAAAGCCGGACGAGGCCAATTATCTCTGGCACCTCTATGTCGATCCGCGGTTCCAGCGCCGCGGCGTCGGCCGCGCCCTTCACGACGCCGCCCTCGGTGAAATCGCCTCGCGTGGCTTCACCGCCGCCTGGCTCGACGTCATCCGCCAGAACGACAAGGCCCGCGCCTTCTATGCGGCGCTCGGCTGGCGCGTGACGGGCAGCGACACCGCCGACGGCTATGATCTCGTGGTGATGGAGCGCGATATCTGATGGTTCTCAACATCGCCCATCGCGGCGGCGCCGACCTCTGGCCGGAAAACACGCTGCCCGCGTTCGAGGGTGCCATCGCCTGCGGTGCCGATGGGGCCGAGCTCGATGTTCACCTCTCGTCAGATGGCGAACTCGTGGTTTTCCACGACGAAACTCTCAAACCCGAGATCGTCCGTAAGGACGGCGCCTGGATCACCGAGCGCACGCCCCTCAAGAATCTCACAGCCTCACAACTTGCCGGCTACGACGCCGGCACGCTCCAGCCGGGCACGAACTACGCCCGCCGGCACCCCGACCAGGCCCGACTCAACGGGGTTCAAATTCCCCGCCTCGCCGATGTCATCAACCTCGCCAGGGACCGCAGCGACACCTTCCAGCTCTGGATCGAACTGAAGACCGACCTTCTTCACATCGAAAACGGCGCCGATCCCGTCACCTTGGCCGAGACCGCCGTCACCCTCGTCGAGAAGCTCGACTTCACATCCCGCACGGTCTTCGTCTCGTTCGACTGGCGCGCGCTGGCCCGCGTCCGAGCCCTCAATCTTCACATCCCGTTCTACGCCACAACGCTTCCTCAAAGCTGGTTCGGCACGGCCGAACCACCGCCCGAACATGGCCCTCCGGCACCATCCGAACTCGCCATCTGGCGCGCTCACAACGCCGCTGGGGCCCCCTGGGAAGCCGGGTATCACGCCCGCAATCACGGCTCCCTGCAGGCCGCCATCGCCGCCCTCGGCGCGACCGGCTGGTTCCCGTTCTGGCGTGACATCACACCGGAAACAGCAAACCAGGCCACAACCCAAGGTCTGCGTCTGGCCGCGTGGACACCACCCGTCACGGCTGCATCTGCTCTGATTGCACACGGTTGCACTGCAATCTGCAGTGACAATCCTGTTGCATTGCGAAACATTATGTCGACTGCAGAGTCCAAAACGGACTTTTGAGGTTGACGCCACGGGATTTCCGCCTACCACTGACCTCCTCGGTATCACGGCACCCAAAAAAGCCTTGAACCATAGGGGGAAAATCTATGACGGCATGCGTTCGCCTGACGCAGCTCCTTCTTGCTGGAGCCTGCCTATCCGTAATCGGAACCGCCTACGCGCAAGACCCAGCGCCTGACGCCACGTCCGAAACAACAGTCACCACCACAACAACTCAGACCGACGATGACTCCGAGGAGATCACCGTCACCGCCACCCGCCGTGCCACCAAGATCCAGTCGACCCCGATTGCGATCACGGCTGTCGGCCAGAAAGCCATTGAAAACGCAGGCGTTCGCGAAACGCAGAGCCTCACACAGGTTGTGCCGGCACTCTCCTTCCCGCAGTCCGAATCGTCGGGCTCGGTGACGGCACGTATCCGCGGCGTCGGCACGCAGGGCTCGAACCCCGGCCTTGAATCGGCGGTGGGTATCTTCATCGACGGCGTCTATCGCAGCCGCAACTCGGTCGCCTTCGGCGATCTGGGCGATATCCAGCGCGTTGAAGTCCTGCGCGGCCCGCAGGGCACACTCTTCGGCCGCAACACCTCGGCCGGTCTGATCAGCGTCATCACGCGCGAGCCGGACTTCGAGAAGTTCTCCGCCAACGCGAGCGCCACCTACGAATCCTTCGAGGGTTACTACTTCAACGCCAACGTCACCGGGCCCGTCTCGGACAACGCGGCGTTCCGCCTGTTCGGGTCCTACCGCACGCGCGACGGCTTCATGAAGATCCGCTCCGGTCCGGCGCAGACCGAGCGTGACGGCAACGCCAAGGAAGGCTGGAACTTCCGCGGCCAGTTCCAGTGGAAGCCGTCCGAATCGATCTCGGTCCGCTTCATCGCGGATGTCGGGCACAAGGACGACGAATGCTGCTATGCCGCCATTTGGCGCCCCGGCGGCACCGGCGTCAGCGGCACCGAATACAACACGCTCCTCTCGATCATGGGGTATCCGGTCACGGGCAACACCAACACGGTCGAAGACCAGGTCGGCTGGGCGAACCGCGAGCACCCGCAGATCGTCGACGAATATGGCTTCTCAGGCGAAGTGAACGCCGACCTCGGCTGGGGCGACTTCACATCCATCACCGCCTACCGCTACTGGAAGCTGGCCGGCGGTTCCGACGCCGACTACACCGCCGCCGATATCCTCTGGACCGATCCCGATGTCGGCTTCCAGAACTTCAAGACCTTCACCCAGGAGTTCCGCCTGACCGGCTCGACCGACTGGGTCGACTGGCTGGTGGGCGTCTTCTACGGCAACGAGACGCTGGACCGCGAAACCAGCACGCTCAACGGCACCGACACCGAGGCCTGGCTCTCCCGCTTCAACCTGTCGCCGGTCAGCAACACGGCGTCACGGGCGTTCCTCGCGGGCGTCCAGGGTCCGACACGTCGTCCGCTCTCGACCCCCTACGCGGGCGGCAATACGCACGCGCTCGGAACGGGACTGCACGACTATTACAACCAGACCTCTGAGAGCATTGCGCTCTTCACCCACAACACCTTCACACTGACCGAGCAGCTAAAGCTCACGCTGGGGCTTCGCTACACGTCGGAAACCAAGGATGTTGAGGCGATATACCGGACCGTAAGCCCGGCGGGCTGCGCGTATCTGGAGAGCGTCTATGGCCTCAATCCGGGCGGACGCTACAACACCGCCTCACCGGGGGTCGGCAGCGGTGATGCTGCAGGCGCTGCTGCGGCGTCGCTCTACTGCGTGCCTTGGGGCCGTTCGGCACTTGATGTGCTGACGGCGACTGCACCGCTGACGCAGACGAAGGACGAAAACGAGTTCTCCGGTATCGTGACGCTGGCATACGAGTTCAGCGATGACCTGAATGTCTACGGCACCTACTCGCGAGGCTACAAAGCCGGCGGCTTCAACCTCGACCGTTACTTCTCGGTCGACAACGACACGGCCACCGGCTCGTCCATCGTCCGCTGCCCTGATGGGTCAGACGGCACAGTGGCGAACCCCTACACCTGCGCCGCGCCGACAGCCGTCATTGCGCCGGACCTGTCGTTCGCGCCGGAGTTTGTGGATGCATTCGAAATCGGCGCCAAGGCGACGCTGGCCGATGGTGATTTGCTGCTGAACATCGCGCTTTATCACCAGACGTTCGAGAACTATCAGCTCAACACCTTCACCGGCATCTCGTTCGTCGTGACGTCAGTGCCCAAGGTGATCGCTGATGGTGTCGAGATCGACATGACCTGGTTCACGCCGGTCGAAGGTCTCAGCTTCACCGGCGGTCTTGCCTGGAGTGATACGCGTTATGGGGAAAATCTGGGCGACCTTTCCACGCCTGGCTCGTTCATTTTCGAGAACCCCAACCTGTTCTACCTGCCGGGTGCGAATCTCACGAGCGCGCCTGTGTGGACTGTCACCGCGGGAGGCACATACGAGGCGCCCGTGTTTGGCGGATCGTGGACGGGACTCGCGCATTTCGATCTGCGGTACCAGTCGTCTCAGCGGACCGGGTCGAACCTCGATCCTGCCAAGACGCAGGAAGAGTACTTCCTGATCAACTTCCGCTTTGGCCTGGAGTCCGCGGATGAACGCTTCGCGCTCGAACTGTGGGTCAAGAATGCGCTGAACGAGCGTTATGCTCAGATTACGTTTGACGCTCCAACTCAGGGTTCTGCCCCAACGGCTACGGCGCCTAACCCAGGTAATTTCAGCCAGATCGGCGCGTTCCTCGCCGAGGGCAGATCAATGGGCATCACGCTGAAGACGAAGTTCTAGGGCCTGACTGTGCCATAGGTTGCGACGGCCCGGGGAAACCCGGGCCGTTTGCGTTTCCGTTGGGACATCGTTGACGCACGTCGTCAGCAAAGGCATCAGCGCGCCCGCACGCGTTTGGGGGCATGCCGGCATGTTGACTTGGCTGACAATGGCACTGGCTGCATTGGCCGGAAGCGGTGATGGGGTCACGCCCGCGAATGATGAGGAGATTACCGTCACCGCGACGCGCCGAACGACGCTGTTGCAGGAAACGCCGATCGCCATCACGGCCCTTGGCGCGCGTGCAATCTCGGATGCGGGCATTCGCGATACGCAGAGCATCACGCAGCTGGTCCCGGCCCTGCAGCTTCCACAATCCGAATCCTCAGGATCGGTAACGGCTCGAATTCGCGGCGTCGGTACGCAGGGCTCAAACCCCGGCCTTGAATCCGCCGTCGGCATCTTCGTGGATGGCGTCTATCGAAGCCGGAACGCCGTGGGCTTTGGTGATCTGGGGGATCTGGAGCGGATCGAGGTTTTGCGAGGGCCCCAAGGCACACTGTTCGGTCGCAACACGTCGGCCGGGCTTATCAGCATTGTCACAAAATCCCCTTCGCTCGACGAAGCCACGTTTTCCGCTACCTCGTCCTTTGAAAGCTTTGATGGCTACAGCCTGACGGCCGGCGCGTCTGTGCCGATCAAGGCCGATGTCGCGGGCATCAGCGTCTTCGCATCCCTGCGCGATCGCGACGGCTATATGAAGATCAATCCCGGTATCGGCGGCGCGCGCGATGGTAATGATCGCCATTCCTGGACCCTGCGGGGGCAGATCCTCTGGAACATCAGCGACGACACCTCGCTTCGCCTCATCGTGGATG
>Ga0075158_10002964_pt1 | contig 12127 bp, 10 predicted proteins | sample JI91814BDNA_FD_70968 | JGI IMG/M metagenome (GOLD analysis project Ga0075158, IMG submission 70968) | Wastewater effluent complex algal communities from Wisconsin, to seasonally profile nutrient transformation and Carbon sequestration -... | ecosystem: Engineered > WWTP > Effluent > Algae... | reverse complement strand
CTTGCATTTGGCTATGTCATTCCGGCGAAGGCATGGGTCGTGGTGGACCCGACCGAGGAAGTCCACCGTGTCCGGATCGTCCCTGACGGCGACATGTCCGGGTGGATTGCACTGGTGGCAGAGGCCGGCTGCAAGGCCCTGCGGATAGAGCAGGGACCCGGCGGCAAATACAATGCCCGCCTCGGAAACTGGTGCACACAGACGATTGCGAGGCTGATCGGGCTCAAATCCAGTGCGTTAAGGCCAGTGGCTCTCTACCGCGATCTTCTCAGGGCAGGTGCATACCCCGTCCTCGAGGAACGTGATGTCGATCAAGACGAAAGCCCCTTCCATCAAGGAAGACCCGACGACCGCCCGGTTGCGGCAACAGGCTGAAGCCCGGGCAGAGTCCGATCGCCGTGAAGCCGGCCAAGGCTACGCCGATTCCCAGACACGCAAGATCCTCCGCCGGTTTGGCATGGTGGCCAATCGCGCCGGCGCCGGCGGCATGGCTGGCTTCAATCCATTCCAGGTCCTGAACACGTTTCTAGGCGGCAGCGGCTCCGGATCGTCCGGAGGCGGCCTGACCTCGCCCTTCGTGCGCCAATCATCCGGCGGCCTGTCGCTGCAGCCCCGTCAGGAAAACTGATCCGCCATGTACCCGACGAACAAAGAAAAGGCGGAGGAAGCCGAACGCCGGAAGCTCGACGCCGAGCTGATGGACCGTATCCAGAATGCGCGTCAGGACCGCACGCATTTCTCCGAGGCGCTGAACAAGTTCTATGAGCTGGCCCTGCCATGGCGCCAGCCGATCTCGTCGGCGCTGGTGTCCTCGACGCCGCGGACCTTCGATGAGCAGGCGGACATTTTCGACACGACGCTGCAGGATGCGGTCTACGACTTCGCTGCGCTGATGTCGGACCTGTTCACGCCGCACTATAAGCCGTGGGCGGACCTGAAGCCCGTCGGCACCTACAACCAGGCGATCCTCACGCAGGCCAAGCCGCTGATTGAACAGCGCCAGAAGAAAATCTACGACCTCATCCGCCAGTCGGACTTCTACGAGCAGAGCCAGCAGGTCTATCTCGAGATGGCCGGCTCGAAAGGCGGCATCGTCATCCCGTATGCGCCGCGCGGAAAGAAGATCCGCTGCACGCCGATCGTCATGTCCGGACTTCTGGATGATACCGGCCCGAACGGCGATCTCGACATGCGGGCGATGGAGTTCATCACCAAGAAGAAACACCTCGCGTCCCTGTTCCCGGACGACATCGAGGAAATCCAGAAGGACCCCAAGTACGCCCGCCTGCAGCCGAACACCGACTGCACGGTGATCCAGGGCGCCCACCGCGGCGAGGGCGATGGCGCGTGGGTGTTCTTCCTGATCGTCAACAACCGGGTCTGCTGCCGGAAGATGCTGGACGGTGAGGGTGCGGCGCCCGTGTACGGCCTGCGCTGGCAGGATGCGGCCTATTCGTCATGGGGTCCGGGCCCGGCCATGCAGGCTCTGCCATCGGCGCGCGTCCTGCAGGAGATGGGATTCCTGTTCCTGAAGAACCTCGCCAAGTCGGTCGACCCGCCCTTCGCCTATACCGAAGATGGCGTGTTCAATCCGGATGGTGGCATCGAAGCCGGCATGGCCCTGCCGATGGAGAAGGGCACAGACCTGCAATCCCTGATGTTCGAGCGCGATCTGAACCCGGCGCTGTTCGAGCGTGAGATCCACGTCCAGCGTGTGAAGCGGGCGATGTTCGTCGACGAGCCCGAACAGAAGGGCAAGACGCCGCCGTCGGCCGCCCAGTGGATCGACGAGCGCGCCAACACCGACCGCCGGCTGCAAATCTCCCGCATCCGGATTTACAAGGAATGGGTGCTGCCCATCCTGCAGCGCTTCAACTGGATTCTGGAACGCCAGGGCGAAACGCCTCCGATCGAGATCGACGGTCAGGTCGTGCAGGTCGCCTTCGATTCCCCGGTCGCGAAAACGTCGGATGCGGACGAAGTGTCCCGCTCTATGCAGCTGTCCCAGTCGGCGATGGGCATCTTCGGCGAGTCGTTCCTGGCCAACGTCGATGCAGCGGGAACGATCGAGGAATGGCGCGAAAAAATGGGCGACAAGCTGCTCAAACTGAAGCCGTTCGATGAGCGCACCGAGCAAGAACAACAACTTCTGCAGAATATGCGGAACCTCACTTCGCGCGGTCAGGCATGACGAAAACGCCCATTCGAAAATTCGCAGATATTGTCGTCGGAAAGCAGGGGGAACCGGCGCAAACCCGTGTTTCCAAAGCGTTTTCCAACATCCGGAACACCCCTGACGGCGCGGTGATCGAAGCCTTCTTCCTGCACCTTATGGCCCGCCTTCCGGTCGAGGGGGCGCCAGAGAGTGCGTTAAGGGAAAACGCGGTCGAACGGAGACTCGCGGCTCGAATAGTTCGCATGATGAACGAGGCCGAGCCCAGTGACGACCGACAATCCGCAGCCGGAAGCAAAGCCCGAGGCCCAGCCGGCCCCGGAAGCAAAGCCCGCAGTCGCCGCGGCGGTTGAGGCCGGAGCGGAGCCGAAGCCGCTTGCTGATCCGGCTCTGGCGAAACTCGGCGATGCCTTCCTGAAAGACGGCCAGCCGGATCTCGAAAAGATCGCAGAGGCCCTGGGCCGTGTGCATACGGACCTTCCGGGCGAGGGCGCCGACTACGAACTCAAGTTCCCCGAGACGTTCGACCTCAAGGGCGCGGACGGCGAAGTCGTCAAGCTCGACCCGGCCGACCCGATCGTCGGCTCGTTCAAGGAATGGGCGAAGGCGAACAACATCGGCCAGAAAGCCACCGACGGCCTGATGGCGATCTACGGCGACATCATCAAGAGCGCCTATGACGTCAACACCGAGGCGGCCAAGGAAGTCCAGACGGCCGAGTACGCCAAGCTCGACACCGACCGCAAGGCGGCAGAGGCCCGTGTCCTCGCTGCCAGCCGCGGCCTGACCCAGACATTCGGCAAGGACAGCGCGCTCGTGGCGCCGCTGATCGAGTCGATGACGACCGCCGCGCACGTCATCGCCATCGAAACCATCATTGCAAAGATCAACGGCACTTCGACTGCCAATCCGAAACCGAACGGCAAGGCGGACACGAAGTCCTTTGCCGAGCGCCTGTATTCCTAAGCCAAGGAGCTGACCAATGGCCACTCTCGCCAACACCTTTGTTGACCTGATCGATGTTGTTCGTCAGCGCGAAGGCGACAGCATCGCTGCCGTCATCGAACTCCTGCACGCACACAACCCGATCCTGCAGGATGCGCTCGCCATGGAGTGTAACTCCGGCAACGAGCATATCCACACGATCCGCACCGGCCTGCCGTCGGTCTCGTGGGGCGCGCTCTATCAGGGTATCGACCAGAGCAAGTCGACCACGCAACAGGTCACGGACACGACCGGCTTCCTCGAAGCGCTGTCGACCATCGATGAGCGCCTGCTTGCGATGTATCCGGCGAACGAGATGCGCAGCCAGGTCCGCCTCAACGAGGCTATGGCCTTCCTCGAAGCCATGAACCAGGAGATGGCGACCGGCCTGTTCTATCACGACACGGCTACCACGCCCGAGAAGTTCAAGGGCCTTGCCGCACGCTATGCCACGTCTTCGGGCGGCGGCGCTGGCAACCAGGTCGTGAAGGCCGGCGGTGCCGGTTCCGACAACACCTCGATCTGGTTCGTGACGTGGGGCGAACGCTTCACCCACATCCTCTATCCGAAGGGTTCGGCCGGCGGCGTGAAGCGCGAGGACATGGGCCGTCAGCGCGTCCTCGATGCGGCCAGCAAGCCGTACTACGTCGAAGAAGAAAAGTTCACCTGGCACATGGGCGTGGCGGTCAAGGACTGGCGCTACAATGCCCGGGTCGCGAACATCGACGTCAGCGAAATGGCGGCGGGCAACCTCGACATCAACGACCTGATGACGCAGGCGTACTACAAGCTGAAGTCGCGCCAGATGGCCCGTGACAATGCGGACGGCACGCCGAACGCCCGTCAGGTCATCTACATGAACCGCGACGTGCTTCTGCAGCTCGACCGTGAAGGCTCGAACCGCGGCGCCAGCGACAACTTCGTCCAGCTGCGCCCGATGGAGATCCAGGGTCAGGAAGTGATGACCTGGCGCGGCATCCCGATCCGCGAGTGCGAAGCGATCCTCAACACCGAATCGCTGGTTCCGTAAGCGGACGAGGCAGCAGGAGACCTGACATGATTTTCTCGAAGCAGACCATCCTCTCGGACCATCAGGCCGTCACCGCGACTGCGATCTCGGAGAACGTGCTGGACCTTCGGGCCACCGGCACGGTCTACAAGGCCGGCTCCGCGCTGACCCGTGACCTCGGCCCCGGCGACCCGATCCCGATCCTCGTGCAGGTGACGGAAACGTTCGCGACCCTGACCTCGCTGACGATCACGCTGGAAACGTCGGACGCTGCGGCCCTGACGTCCTCGCGTGTCCATGCGTCGTCCGGCGCCGTTGCGGCGGCCTCGCTGGTCGCAGGCTACAAGTTCCCGGTGATCTACCTGCCGCTGGGTCCGCACCTGCGCTACCTGGGCCTTCGCTATACGGTGGGCGGCTCGAACGCGACCGCCGGCAAGATCAAGGCGGGCATCGTCCCGGCTATTCAGACGAACGCCTGATGACACGCTACCGGGCTCTCGAACGAGGATTTGCGAACGGCAAGGTAATCGAGCCGGACGAGGAATTCCCTTACGAGGGCCCGCAAGGGAAGTGGATGGAGCGACTGTCGCCCCCTTTGGCAGAGCCGAAGGCCGACTCCTCCCCGGCCGAAGGCGCCGCTCCATCCACCAACCCGGAAACCACGGTCGACGACCTGATGGCGCTTCATGCCAAGATCGGCGCTGACCTGAAGGCAGACGACCTGACTGCCTCCGGCTATCCGAAAAAGTCGGTCCTCGAAGACCGCCTTGGCCATGACGTGCCCAAGGACGTGTTCTTCAACTTCATCAAGGCCGCCGCCGAGCAGCGCAAGTCCGCGAACTAGTGCGTTCGTAAAGAAGGGCTCTGCGCTGATTTTCAGCGCATGACAGTCTTCGCCGCCCCCATCAATGTGAAGAACGCCGCCCTGACCGGCATCGGTGCAAAGCCGATGGTGTCGGAGGCGGAGACGTCCGCCCAGGCGCGGGTCCTCAACTCGCACTACGAGCTGATCGTCCAGGAGGCGTTGACGAAACACGCCTACGCCTGGGCGAAGAAGTCGGCCCTGCTGGTGAAGCGGTCCCAGACGCCCGAAGGCCGCTACGTCTACGCGCTGCCGGCCGACATCCTGAACCTGCGCTACATCACCTACGGTAGCCCTGACGGTCGCGTTGTGGACGTCGAAGAAACCGATGAAGGCTTGCCGATCCTCGACTGGGATTCGACGTTCTATGGCCACTACACCTGGCGGGTTCCGGAAGCGCGCTGGCCGGCCGACTTCGCCGACGGCATCGTGAAGAAGCTGCAGGCGGCGCTCAAGCGCGGTCTGTTGTCAGACGACAACGCCGCCGAGGCGCTGGACGAACTGGCCGAAAAGAAACTGCGCCGCGGCATGGTGCGCGACAAGCGCCAGATTCGCGGCCGCCCTGTCAATCCGAACCCGCGCATGGTGCAGGTCTTCAAGGGCTATCGTCGTCATGGCTCGTCGACGTAGGTTCCAGAACGCCTTCACCACAGGCGAGGTCGGCCCGGAGTTCCTTCAGCGTGCGGAGGAGGAGCTTCAGAACGAGTCGGCACAGGCGCTCCGCAACGTCATCATCGCCAACGCCGGCGGCATCCGGCGGCGCCCGGGCTCGGTTCCGAAAGCCAAGAACACGAATGGCGTGAAGCGCCGGATCGAGATGTTCGACCTCGTGGGCGACGAGATCCGCGGGCTGGTAATGACCGACGGCCAGCTCGACATCTACGAGACCGACGGCACGCTCGAGGACACGCTGGTTGCGCCGTGGGGCGAAGCCGACATCGACGACATCGTGCACGTCAACGGCGACAACCGGTTCTATTTCTTCGGCGACTTCTTTCCCCAGCAGCTGACGTACACGAACGGCGTCTGGACTCTGGCGGACATCGACTTCGAATCCAGCATCGGTTCGACGATCTCGCAGCCCTACTGGCGGTTCAGTGCGACGAAGGGCATCTCGCTCACCCCGTCGGCACTGACCGGATCGATCACGCTGACGTCCTCGGACGACCTGTTCGAAGCGGGCCATGTGGGTACGCGGTTCCGCTATATCGGCAACGAGATCCTGATTACGGCCGTCACCAATGCGACGACGGCGACGGGAACGGTGATCACCGCGCTCTATCCGACGATTGACGTGACGGTGGCCTCGTCGGCAGGATTCCAGGTCGGAGAAGTGGTCACGGGCGACACATCGGGCGCCGAGGGTGTCATCTCGTCCATTCCGGATGGCACAAGCCTGATCGTCACCCTGAGCTTCGGCTACACCTATTTCGCAGACACCGAGACGCTGGATGGCCCTTCGGCCTCCACGACGGTCAGCGGCGCCCCGTCGGCGGCGACCGCGGCCGCGTCAGTGATCTGGGATGAGCAGATGATTTCGTCCGTCCGGGGCTATCCCCGCGCCGGCGTCCTGCACCGCAACCGCCTGATCATCGCCGGCTTCCCGCAGGCCCCGAACGCCGTTGCTGCGTCAGCCACAGGCTTCGAGAACGACTTTGACCTCGGTCAGGCGGAGGATGCGGACGCCTTCATCGAAGCGCTGGGCGACGACCAGAACGCCACCATCCGCCACCTGATCAGTTCCGAGCAGCTGGTGCTGCTGACCGACCGGGCCTGCTACTATGTTCCGGAGTCGGAGAATTCGCCCCTGACCCCGACGCGCGTCAGCTTCAACCGGATCGGCCCGGATGGCGCCTCGACCGTCCGTCCGCTGCTGACACCGGAAGGCGTCGTGTTCGTGGATAATGCCGGCCGCCTGCTGGTGATCGGCGCGACGGGCAGCGTGCGGGCTTCGTGGGCGGTGCAGGAACTGTCCCTGTTCTCGAACCACCTGCTGACCGGGCCGAAGTCCCTGACCTATGTCGACGGCCTCGGCAACCGTTCCGAACGCTATGTCATCGTCCTGAACGAGGATGCGACCGCCGTTGCCGTCGCTTACCGTCGCGGTGCGGAGCAGGTGGGCGTGTCGCTCTGGACGCCGGCAGAGGGCTTCGACTGGCTGTCTATCGCCGCGTGGAAGACCCGGATGTTCTGCATTCAGGGCGACTACTTCGCCGAGTTCGACATGGACGCGACGATGGACCTCGAACTGCCGTACACGGCGGCCGCAACGCTGCTGGCCGGAGAGAGCGTCTATGTGGCCCGCTCCGGTATCGTCTGGCAGGGTCCGCTCGCGGTGAACGGCTCGGGCCTGATCCCGACTGTGGCGGTCGCGGCCGGCCAGACCATCGGCAAGGATTTCCGGACGAGCATCATTCCGAGCCCACCGGTCGCAAAGCAGTTCGGCTACGAGCGCCGCCGCATTTCCCGTCTGTGGACGGACATGCTGGAGAGCGGGCCCTACCGTGTCGACGGAGAACTGGTGAACACCCACGACGAGGACGACGACCTCGAAGCGCCGCCGCCTCTGCGGTCAGGTGCTTCGGAGCCGTTCTTCATCCTCGGCTACGATCCGAATTCGATGCCCGAGATTTCGCAGGAAGTAGGCGAAGGTGCCCCGTTCTTCCTGCGCAGCCTCACGATGGAGATTGCGTACTGATGGCCGCTGCAGCTGCCCCCCTCATGGTCGCCTCTGCCGGCATGTCCCTGCTTGGCGGTGTCGGTGAAGCACGCTCGATGGACGCCCAGGCGAAGGCGGCGGAATACCGCGCCAAGGGCCTGAAGCTGCAGGGCAAGCAGGTCGGCGCCGAACGGGCACGCGATCTCAATATGATCCTCGGCACGATCGATGCGATCCGCAGCGGCCGGGGCGTCTCGCTCGACTCGCCGACGGCGATGGTGATCGAACGGGCACAGAAGAAGCGCTCCGACACGATCGGCAATGCCGAGCAGCTGGAGATCGCGCAAGGCGTCGTGTCGGAGAAGTATTCGGCGAGCCAGCTGCGCAAGGGCAAGAAGTTCGCAATCCTCGGCGGATTTGCACAGGCGACCTCGCAGCTCGCCGGCGCCGCATCACTCGGAAAGTAGGAGGCTCGGATGGCAAGTGGCCTGCCGGAAGTTCAGGGCCGGGCCATTACGGCGCCGGGTCAGATCAAGGACGCTGGACTCGCAGATCGCGCGGCCGCGTCGATGTTCAATCGCGCTGCACAGGCGGCCACCCAGATCGGCAAGGCGCTCGAGCCGCTGGCGGTGAAGGCCGGCGAAGAAGACGCGATCAAGGATTGGGTCGACCTCGAGAAGCAGAACGAGGGGCGCGGCCCCGGCAAAGTGACGGAACGTTCGGGCTTCCTCGGCCTGCAGACGGCGGGCGACGTCGCCTACAACAACATGATGGAGACCCTGTATCTCCAGAAAACCAAGTCGGCGATCGAGACCGAGGCAATGAATCTCGCCAACCGGACAGAGACGTTCGGCGATGTCGCGGCGTTCGATGCCGACTTCACCAAGTTCATCGAAGGCTATGGCGCCGAACTGGACCCGGAGTTTGCGAACGAATTCTTCCTGCAGGCGCAGAAGACCCAGATCGACACAAGGTCGAAGATCGCGAACCAGAAGCAGTCAGCGGACATTCAGGAAGCCCGCGATGCGATGGATCTCGACATCGGTGCGGCGGAGGATTCGATTCTCGCAGATGCTCTGGCCGGCGGCTATGAGGCGATTGGCCGGGAGGATGTGAAGCAGAAACTGGTCGAGTACCAGCAGCTGCTTACGATCAAGACCCAGAACCCGCTCTACCAGTATTCGGACATTGCGGCCGAACGTGACTTCCGGGCCTTCAAGGTGAAGCTCAATTCGGCGGCGCTGACCCCGGACGTCAAGGACGTGTTCGTCGATAAGGGCTACGGCGCAGCGCTGCAGTTCGTCGACGACGAAGTGGCGGCGATGGGCCTGCCGCCCGGCGAGACGGCTTCCGTGCGCAATTCGCTGCGCAACGAAGTCAACCTCATGCGCCAGAACCAGAGCGCGCTCGAGGCCGAACAGGAAGCGGCGGAGAAGAAGGCTGCCAAGGAACGCGAAGCCGCTGCCGATGCGGCTGACAAGCTCGTGACCGATGCGCTGCGCTTTGGTCTCCCTGAAGAAGAAGTGAACCGCCGCTTGGACGTCGCAAGCAGTCTGGTGAAACCAGAGCGCTACACGACACTCTCGAACACCGTGAAGTCGTGGTTCGAGGATGAGCCGATGGAGCCGGGCAACTTTGCCTACCTGCTTCTGGAAGCGAAGCGCGGGAACCTCGACAACGACAGCATCATCAACTTCCCCGGCGACCAGTTCCAACTGTCGCGACTCATCGAAGAAACCGAGAAGTTCGAAGATGCGAGCGTCAAAAATGGACGCGACGTCATCAAAGCGCATTTCTCGAAAGCCGATGGCCTGATGGCCACCATGCAGATGTTTGATGAAGGCCAAAAGCTGAAGGTCAAAGAGCAAGATGCCTACGACGACTTCGCCGCATGGTACAGCGCAATGACCTCTGACTCCTCCAAGCCGCCGCCCCGCCCTTCGGAAGTCCAGGAGGAGGCCAAGCGCATCGTGGCCCGCTACGGACAGATCGACATGTCGACGATCAAGTCTCCCTACCTCGTGGCGGCGCCGGGCGGACAATACAACGAGGAATCGGTGCGTGCCGGAAAAACTGCATTGAAGGACGCTGTGAAACAGGGTCGCATCACTCCGGAGGCCGCTGCGGAGGAGTTGGCAAAGATCGAACTGGTTGAACTCGGAGTAGGAACAAACTGATGGTCGGCAGCATTCTGGACCAGGCATATGAGGAGCAACGAAAAGCCGAAAAGATGGAGCGCCTTCAGGCGTTGATGGACGATCCGTCGTATGGCACGCCAGACGCCGCTGTAGATACGACCGTGCAGCCAGCGGCGCCCACGTCGAAGGACGGCCCGTCGCAAGAAGACAATGCCGACTTGTGGGCCGAAGCGCCCGACCGCCCCCAGAAGATCAAGCAGAAAAGTGGCGGGGCTTCGGCTCCGCCTTCTGGCTTCTGGGGCGAGTTGAGGGCAGCGGACCAGTCGTTCCGCGGCCGGCTTGAGAGCGGAACGGTCACACCGGAGACGAACCCGAACGCCGCCTTCGCCGGAGGGCTTGCGGGCACCGCCGGCGATGTTGGTGAAACGGTGATGGCGCTCGGGCCGGGCTGGCAGAAACTGTGGCACGACACGCAGGCGTTCTTCCTCGAGAACCCATCGGGCCTGCCGCGCGACTGGCAACTGATGTCCGACGAGAGCGAGGCATACTTCTCGCAGTTCCCCCAACCGGACGCGGGAGAGATTACCGGTGCCGCGCCTTTCCGGTCGGCCGAAGAATCGGCTGCAGCGAAGAAGTCCGTACAGAAAGCACAGCTGCGAGCGGCGGTGCAGGATGCCCGCCTGCGCGCCGCCCTTCCGACATCGACCGACCCGCTGCGACAGGGCGTCATCGACGCGACATTCAACATCGGCATGATGGTGCCGTCGCTGGTTGCCGGCTTTGCCACAAAGAACCCTGCGCTTGCCGTGTCGATGATGTCGTCCCAGACGGGCATCAGCTCGTATGGTGATGCGCGCCGTGCCGGCGCCGAACCCGGACAGGCTTATCGCTATGGCGTGACCATGGGCGCCATCGAGGGCCTTACCGAGATCATCCCGGCGAAACTGCTGATCGGCGACTTCGTAAAGAAGACCGAGTTCGTCGAAGCGTTCACGAAGCAGTTGATCGCGGACGGCCTTGGCGAACAGGCGGCGACCCACCTGCAGGATCTCACGACCTGGCTGGAACTCAACCCGGACAAGACGCTGGATGAATTCCTTGCCGAACGCCCGGCGGCGACCTTGCGCACAGCCATCGCATCGGCCTTCGTATCGACCGCGCTGACCGGCACGATGTCGGGCCTCAACGCGCTGTCCGGCCCGGCGGCCGACGCTGAAGCCGCCCCCGTCCCTGAGACGCCCCCTGAAGCGGCTCCGTCCGAACCGGCAACGCCCGCTGCACCGAGCGCTGAGGCCGCGCCGGCGCCCGCTGCACAGGATGGCGCCCCTTCGCCTGAACAGGCCGACCTGCTGGACAAGGTGAACAAGGTCGCTGACGCGATCGACGTCGCCCAGAATGAGCAGCGCCCGGCAATCAAGCCGCAGGTGGAGACCGACGACCAGAAGTTCGTCCGCGGTGTGGAGAGCGCGCTGGGAATCAAGCGCCCGGCCGCCCCGGTCGAGACGCCGGAAGAACGCCGCGCACGGATGGCAGAGCGCCGGGCCAACGAGGAACGGGTGACAGAGGAGTCGACCGCTCGTGTCGTCCAGGGTGTCCGCGACTTCGCACAGGCCCGTGCAGCGGCAGAGCAGGCCGTCACCCGCGCCATCGAGACACCGCAGCCGGAATCCGTCGTGGAAGCGGTGGCGGCCCATAACGAACTCGCAGAGCAGACCGGCGCTGATCCGATCAGCTATGCCGAGGAAATGGATCTCGACGATCTCGACCGCACGTCGACGATCGCAGAAGCGGAGCGCATTGCCGGCGAACTGGAAGCAATGGACTCCGAGGATGCCAAATCTGCTGCCTCTCAGTTCCGCACCCTGATCAAGTATTCCGACAAGTACGACGACAACACGTTCTGGCAGGGCTTCGACGAGGCGCTGGAGTATGCCGCCCCGCACCTGATGACCGAGGAACAGCAGGCCGCTGTGATCGAGAAGGTGGCCGAGGCTGTAGAGGCCGCGCCGCTCGCGCCGGAAGAAGAAGCCAGCGCGACTCTGGTGGAGGAAGTTCGGGCCACGGCGCCCGCATCGCGTTACTTCGGCCGGAAGTCATTCGGCGGGGAAGGGTTGGCGACTGAGACGCCTGCACCGGAAGCCGCGCCCGTGGCAAGAACGAGCGCCAAATACGAAGTAGAAACGGAAGACGCAGGATCGTTTGAGCTTACGATCATCCGACTTCCGGACGGTAGTGTTGGCCTCATTGGGCCGGACATCAACGTCAACTACGTGCCCGCCTTCGCAAAGGGAAAGACGGATCA
>Ga0075158_10002955_pt1 | contig 12141 bp, 8 predicted proteins | sample JI91814BDNA_FD_70968 | JGI IMG/M metagenome (GOLD analysis project Ga0075158, IMG submission 70968) | Wastewater effluent complex algal communities from Wisconsin, to seasonally profile nutrient transformation and Carbon sequestration -... | ecosystem: Engineered > WWTP > Effluent > Algae... | reverse complement strand
GGCTAATCCTCATCCTCCTGAAACCCTTTCACGCGATCAAACGTACCATTGTGCAATTCGATTTTCTTGAGTTTTGCACAAGCTGCGAGAATCAAATCATACTGATCGAAGTTGAACGGATATTCGGCCACATTTTTGATTCTACGAACCGTAGCGACGGTAGAACTCGGCTGTTTCTTGAGCGGTCAAGGGAATATCGAGTCGCGGCTGCAAGTCATTCAAGCATGGGTTGCAATTTAGATCGAACGGAAAATCTCCACGCTCGTCAGGCCAACACACTTGGACCGCTTGCAGCTCGCCCATTCGACCTTGATTGGTAAGATGCCCCATCGCAAAACCAAGATAGAGCGGATGTTGTGATGGATGCACCAAACGAATCTTGATGCGATGTGTATCGGCTCCCACCAGCAACTCTTTGATTCCCTTCTCTTCAAATCGAGTTCCTTGTTCAATCGCGTTAATCATGGCAGCGAACAAACTAAAGGCACCTCGAGGGTCGAGCGAAAAAGCGATCAACTCGGGATGCTGATAGGTCGTCATCAACCCGATCGTATAACAAAACGGAATGACCGCATCGTTCACGTTAGCGAAGAACCATCCATGTTCATTGACGATTTCTGCGATTTCTTCGTCCATATTTTACAGCCCCCTTTTCGGCGATTCTATCACGATCGTTTCGGCGGACGATATGGGGTGGGGGCGTTCTCAACTGCGAAATTATGAACCGCGAAAAGGACGAAAATTGCGAAAAAGAAAACTGCATACCGGTATAAAAACAAAGTCGGTTCCAATTCAGTACCCGCCTCCCGCCTTGATGAGGAGGTTCTGCGTCTGAGCGGCTACCCGCGCTGCGCGAGACAGTTCTTCAGTCGAGTGGCTCTTTAGCCCGTTGCCGCAGCGGAGCGAAGGCTAGGGAATCACATGCCGGACTTTCAATCCTGGTACCGACCTTCCTAACTTCTATCCATCAACCTTACCGAATCTATATTGAACGCCAAAGTTCTTTATCTAACGCTGGCCTGATGAATTCTCAGTGGCAGTTTGTTCGGTAAGCGATCTCCCTAAAACATGTGTGGTGTCGGTATTCATTCGTTGATTCAACGCCACTTTTCCATTTTCGTCAATCACGGCAAACCAATACGCGATCTCTGAGAATTCCCCGAGCTCCTGCATCACCGTGGCAAATGCCAAGCTTGGGTTTAGTTCTCGGCAGTTGGCTACAAAATGTTTTGAGAACGAAGTTACACTTCCCGTTATGACTTGAAGCTCTGTTTGACACTTCTTTTTTCGGCAATCAGTCACCGATAGGAATGCCACAATTTCATCGCGACGAAATTCAGCGTATCCACCTCGAATCGAAAGAATACCGGTCCCGCGATCAAAGCGTATCCAGTGGTCAGGACGGAGCCATCCGATTGGAACAAACACCCAAAAGGCCGCTGGCCCCAAGACGCCCAGTAACCAAATCGCACACAACAACAGCCCAATAGCCGCGTTCGGTTCGCTTGGGCGTAAGGCACCATAGATAAACAAACAGAGCGGTGTAGCGATCACTCCAAGGAGCAGCGTCAAGAGAACAATATGGGTACGTGTTGGTTGCGAGATAGGTGCCTCAAGCCGTTGTCCCTGACGCACCAGGATAAACAGGCAATGCCGCGGAGGCGTTTCGTCGTACGGCTCGATAAGACCAATGTCTTCAATGTTTAACATAACCGTCTTGCAGCCAAAAAGATCATTCCGTTAACGTAATCCAGAACATTGAGTCGACGCGTCCAATGTGTATGCCAAACCTTCGACATAACTACTCCGCCGATGTGTTCACGATCTATAGACTACAGTAACTCGGTTATCTCCTTTTTTCCATTTTAACCTTGTTGCAGACTCTCGATGAATTCATCGAAGGGAAAGTCTTTGAATAATCTGGGATCCTGCGATCGCAATTCGTTCATTTTCTCCACTATGGTCGCCGCGTCAACCAAACAGACATAGAGCACAACCAAAGTATCCTCGTCTTTGTCATCAGCCAATTGAATCGCGAAACGCGCGTCCTCAACACGCCACATTCCTGTGTTGGGAGATGCAGCAAAAACTGGCGATTCATACTTCTTGAAGCGAGAGTTAATCGCACGCCGCAACGACTCGAAGGAATAAGTGCGTTCGTACAGAACGATGGCACCATAACACCAACCGTGCTTGTGATCCAACTGTACATGCTTGGGCACCCATACGGCCGTTGGATTCGGCAGGAGTGTTGGAACTTCGTCAGCGAGTGTGGAACCAAGCACCTTTTCGTTGAAGAGTTGTATGTACTCTTCCGCCAGCGGTTTGGCCTCCTTCGATTTGCAGTTGCCGGTATAACCGATCGCGGACAGAAACGAACTAAACCAGAAAAAGAGCTGCTTCATATCAAATCACTCTTGATCCTTAAGGCTATGTTCCGGTTGCTCGCGATGACATTCTCGAAACTCGATTGAACAGTTTAGAAATCAACTTCTGTGATGCATTCCATGATCCAAGTTGCTGTTTGGCCCCTTGGGTTTCAATTCGGATAAAACGCTTTGGCGAAATGAGATGATATACCAGTACATATTATCAAATTTGATTGCCCCTTGATAGCGTGTATCAACGCCGACAATCTAGCGGGGGAATAACCACGAAAAATGCAAAATAAGCGAAAGCCGAAATGGTCCACTGCGTCACTGAAGAAATGGCTTCCGCCGTTGCTTCAGAAGTTATGGTGAGCCGCGACGAACTTACTGGATGCGTCGTTTATCGACTCTTGCTTGAGCATTGAGCTTCCACTGACGGTGTAAATGAAGGGCAAAAAATCGCGCACCTTCAGATCTTTTCCGAACCCGGCTCGCTTATTGATCAGACCAAACCGCCATTTCGTGCCCACAGGGAACACAAAACTCAAATCGCCGTCCCCCAGGAAAAGAAAAGATCTCTTTGGTGATTTTACCTCCCGCGAGCACCACCGCCGCCAATGAAGCTTCCAAGTCGCTCGAATAAAGAATGACCAACGGCCCACCTAGCACAACCGTATCGGAGCGACAAATACCACCACATTCACCCTCACTGTCGCGTTTCCTGATTCCAACGTACTCAGGGCCGTAGTCGTTGAACTCCCACTGAAAAGCTGAACTGAAAAACTCCTTCGCTTTCGGAATATCGGTTACGTACAGTTCAATGTAATGGATCGTATGGTGCATGCTTGAATGAGCGTTCATTTATCTTCTCCCTGAAGTGTATTCTTAGCCGCAATATCGCAGTCAAAAACAACACTTCTTGATTGCGAAAGCTGCGGAAGGAAGCGAAGCGACACGAACGGTCAATCGCTCAAATAATAGTAAAGTAGCCCATTGGTTGGATCCATTATAATGAACAGAGGGCTATACCTTGAACTGCGATAAGCGACCAAGTCAGCGGTTGCTTCTGGTCGCATCCACTCCGGGTGAGATTCATTATTCTCGGTGAGAACAAATTTCGGATCAATAACGATGGAACTATTCTGGCCAGATACATAGGGTTGGAATTGTTTTTTAGCGAAGTCGGTGAGTTCATCGAGCTTTCCATCACAGACAAAATAGCGATCACTACCATGACCGAAACCAAATCGTTGCAAAAATCGAATTCGGGTGAGAGAACGAGGAAGTTCGGAATCATCTAATCCCATTTCGCGTAATGCGACCTCGCGTGTCGTCCACCCCTCCGATTCCTGGCGAAGCTTTCCAGCTTCCCAATACCCATAAGCAACCAATCCCAACACGATAAAGGCAACAATAGCAGCAACTTTTTTCATACACTCACTTTCAGCGCATTACTTTGCATCAGCCTTTTTCTCCTGCTTAGCGGCAGGGGACTCGAAGTACAGTCGGACCGTCGATACGACAGAAATCTCAGGATGCATCGGTAACTTGCGAGCCCGAATGTCGCCATCAAAATCGAGCCCCCGATAGTACGTGTTGCGAGGACGATGAGCTCGAATAAAGGGAGTATCCCGCCGCCAAGCGCTTACCAACTCTTCATCCTGAGAATTGACGAACGACTGATAAAGCGTTTCAGGATAATGCACAGTCGTCTCTTCCTGAATATTGATCACCGGTGGCAACACTTCAAACAATACCCCGAGCAGTTGGTCCGACTTACTGCGAGCCGCTTTCACCGCTTGCTCTCGAGCTTTAACTTTTTGTTCATCTAAGTCGTCACTCCAATAATCAAACGCGATGATATCAGTGACACCTTGCTCAAAGGCCTTCGCAAGTGCCTTCTCAACATTGGCATCGTTAGGCATCGCCACATGAATGTTGGTCTGCATACGATAACCAGCCTTCTTTTCGACACCAACTTCACTCCCTCCATCTTTTTTTAGCTCCCATTCATAAACGGGTAACACAGCAATAAAATCCTCAACAATAGCTTCCGCTGGGATCCCCATTTCCATCCATGACTTCTTCAAACGGTGGATCGTTTCACCAATCGCCAGATGGCATTCGCGGGCCGTTTGTCCCTCGTTCGTAACCGCCAACACCATGCGAACTTCGGTCGGACGCACCCGCACTTCGGCCTTCCCCTCGATGGAGATAAAGGCCTCCACGACGTCTCGGGCTAACGCAGGGAGACTCGTGCCCCGATTGGAATTGGACTCCACTCCAGCTCGGGAACCACCATACTGTGCTAAAGCGGATGACTCTGAATTTATGACCAATACTATCAGGCCAACGCTCATCAATAGACGAACCATCGTTAACTCCCGACCAAATTTCTGTGTGACTGAATGCCCTCGTTTACATCATGCGCGAGAAAGACGCTAAACACAAATCGTGCTCTCAGTTCTCTATTTCCCCAGCCTTCAAATTCATCTAAACTCCTGCGGTCATTCTATATTGATCTGCACGGATGCTAGCATTGATGAATTCGCCCGTTACCAGTCCTGAACGCCCAGACAACGAGTCGCCAACTACCGAAAAACGGGGTGGCTGGGGCATTATGTTCGTCTTGATGCTCGCGAGTTGTACGCTTCTTTTCGGTCTTGGCTGGCCACAGTTATGGGACCGCGATGAACCGCGAAATGCTGGCTGCACCCTAGAAATGTTAGCCCGAGCCGATTGGGTTGTCCCGGTCTTTAATTCCGAACTTCGAACCCATAAACCCATTCTGCTCTATTGGCTCCAAATGGCGGCCTATCAAGTGGTTGGTGCGAACGAATGGGGAGCTCGACTTCCCTCCGCACTCTTGATGATGGGCTCGATTTTCTGCGCTATGCTTCTCTCGTCACGCTTGTTGACACACCGTTTTCTAGCAGGCGCTCTCCCGAACACTCCTCCAGCCCTCCAGTGGTATCGCTGGAATTCGCCTGCCATGTGGACTGGCGTAGTTTTAGCCACCTCGATGATGGTCATCGTCGCCGGCCGAGCATCTACACCTGATAGCCCACTTATTTTTTGCTCGACCCTATCCATTACCGCCTTTATCTTTGCGTTGACTTGCCACCCTAATCACTCAAGCTTGCGTTGGACTTATTATGTTCTCGGATATGTGGCACTCGGCTTAGGCGTCTTGGCTAAAGGGCCAGTCGGTTTTGCATTACCTATAACCGTCGTATCCGCTTGGTTTCAATGGGAACGCATTTGCCAAGATCCGCGTTGGGCTCAACGCCAAACAACCACTTCATTGATTCGCCAATGGAAGCTCTGGCTGCCATCCATATTCGCGCGTCTCGCTCCACGCGCCGTGGGTGATTATCTATCGAATACCAAATTGCTGGTGGGTATCCCGATCATCTTGGCCGTTGCCTTACCATGGTACATTTGGGTTGGGCTGCGAACCGATGGACGATGGTTGCGTGAGTTCTTCTGGGAACACAATGTGCAACGCGCAGTTCAATCGCTGGAAGGCCATCGCGGTGGCCCATGGTACTATCCAGTGGCTATGTTGGTAGGCTTATTTCCTTGGTCGTTATGGCTGGCACCATTCTTGGTTTGGTTATGGAAGACTTCGCCGCTTGGCTCGCTCTTCGTATCCACATCACTCACGCCTTCAAACGCTGTTCAATCCACTCCGTCATCGGACATCGCATCCTTAACGCGATTGTCCGTGATGTGGGTCACTGTATTTGTGGGAGCATTTAGTTGTGCTAACACCAAACTCCCCAGCTATATCACACCATGCTATCCGGGCGCCGCACTGATCCTGGGATTGTTCTTTGCATCGCTGGCGAATAGGGGAGGGGAGTGGTTTCGACTGCACTTGAATTCACTTCTTCAAGCGAAGCTCATGCGTTACGCAGTGTCAGCCACCATGCTAACGGCCATCTTAGTTGGCATCGGGGCCACCGCAGGCTTAGCGATTACGGCCTCTCAAGAACAAATGCCCAACGTCATGGTTCAAAGTTTTTGGGGGATCGCGTTGAGCCTCGCCGCCATTTCAGCGATCATTGCCTGGCAGCGTCGACGCCCCGAACACATGCCAGCCCTGTATGCTATGGGTGCAGTGGTTTGCATGATGGGTTGGATGGTGGGTGGAGCCAGCAATGCCAGTCACTATCGCCATGATCTGCATGCCCTCGAGGAGATTCAATTGCAAAATCCTCAACAACGCTGGATAGCTGTCGGTGTGCTCGAACCGAGTTGGATCTACTACACAGGCCACTCGATTCCCGAGATCCCCGTCGCTCCCCAAGCCCATGTTGCAGCTGAGAGCAAAGACTTCACACCTTGGCCAACACAAGTCATCGAGCGTTGGGAAAAAGATCCGCAGCTCGGCGTGATCACGCTATCGGTCTGGGCCGACGAATTGGCACAACAACTGCAAAATCGATCGGGGACGAGTTTGCAAGCCTATCGCCTGGTAAGGCAGGAGTATCCCTACTTTCTAAGGCATCAGCCCCTCTGTTTAATCAGGCTGGAACCCGTTGGGACCGAGCGGAGTCAAACGGCGGAAAATTCGCCCGAAAACGCCCCCGATTTTCGCCGATAATCGGAGCGGATTTAGGGGGATTTTGCGCCTAATCTGGGCGTTTTTTCTGCCTAGCGATCCATTGCCAGCCATTTTTCGACGAATGCCTATCCAGCAATTCGAATTTTGGCAACCGTCCGCCCACTACGTTGATTGTCGACCGAGTGGCCGAACGTTATCTTGTTCAGCAACGGAATCGAATCTCAAATTCATCCTGTAAATGGAAGCGATACGATGAGTGGCACGGCCAGCAAGTCAAATAAGTCCGATGTGTTGATCATTCGCAATTGGCCCAAGATGGTTTTCATGTGGCCCACGGCGGTGATGTCTCTGGTTTGCGGATTGATCGCCAGTTTCCTCCCTTCCTGGGATGCTTTCTTCGGTGGAGCCTTTCTGATTTGCTTCACTTTCAATCTCCTGGTGATCACCTACGACTTTCCTCGCTCCACCTCGTTGACCATGTTGGCCGCTATCGTGGCTGTCGTACTGGCAGTCATACTGATCAATCAAAAGTACGGCATAATCGCGCCGCTCCAAGCGTGGCTCGGAGCGCTCGACCTGAAAGCGTCCGCCGACTTCTATTACGCCATCTTTGCAGGGATGTTCTTGCTCTTCATCGGCATGGCATTCGTCACCCGCTTCGATTACTGGGAACTTACCAGCAATGAATTAATCCACCATACTGGCTTGTTGGGGAACATCGAACGCTTTTCTACCGCCGGTCTAAAACTCAACACCGAAATCAACGATGTCTTCGAGTACATTTTGGCCGGTGCCGGTCGGATCATCATGACGATCCCTGGTGCCCCTCGCCCCGTCCTCCTCGATAACGTATTGCGATTCAATTCCATTATGGAACGCTCAAAGCATATACTCAGTCGCCGCGTCGTTGAAATCGAACGCGACGAACCTGTCAAGCCGAAAGAAACCGCGCAACAAACTCAAGATGAATATGAATGATACGGTAGCAACTATTGGTTGCGGCTATTGAGGTAATTGATCACCACCAATGCATCAATAGCCGTCACGTTACCATCATTGTTCACATCATATTGTAATTCGACTCCCCCAGGAGCAGCTCGCCGAAACACCGGGAGCTTGTACGAACCACCAACTCGATTCAGCGAATTGATGATCGTCAACGCATCAATCGCATTGACCACGTCATTACCTTGAGCATCGATATCAAAGTTGGTGTTATATTTCTGCCTCTTGTTGTGCCAAGGATTTGCATTCTGCAAAATGTCGACAGGGAGAATGATCGACGAAGTCTTGGCGGCGTTGTTTTGATCCTGAACTGTAAGCCGCACAAACACGGCCTGTTCGTTGAGAAGGCTCAGGTAGGCATCATTGGCAAGTCGCAACTGATTGTTTTGCCATTGAAATCTTGAATCGCTGAGCGTCGCGGCTCCCGCACCGGCCAGCAGCTCCTGAATCGGCAAACCACCTATCACTAAACCAGCCAGGTTTTCTGAGGAGCTAACATCGCCAAAGGTCACTTGCAGATTCTCGATGCGCAAGTGGAACGTACCGCGACTAGCGGACTTAGAAAGAACCTGCAATTGATACGTTTCGCCACTTGGCGGAGCTTTGTACCCCAATAGCAACTCGTTTGTTCCGCTGGCCCTCGATACAACTTGCCCAGCGCTGTTCTTCAGGACAGCTTCCGCGTTGAGTCCGGTGCTCAGCCGCAGCTGTATCGAATACCACGTCGCTTCAGGCAGCTTGGGAGATTGCAACGCAAACCATTCTTCACTTAAGGCTGCGAGCGTTTGATTGAGATGTTCGGTCGATTGTATCACGGCCCCAAGATGGAACGCCCGATCTACCACTTGATTGCTGCCGCTTCGATCCAAGGGCACAGCGATCGTCGGCGTATCGAATACTAACGAATAGCGTCCCGCAGCTAAGGCGTCGCTGGCCGCGACCTTCAACATGTAACTTCCAGCAGGCAAACTATTGAGCGACAGAGTTGGCGTGGTCGTCGATGTGTTCGTGCGCAGAAGAGATTGGCCTTTGGAATCATACAAGTCGATCTTGACTGAAGTAGCCCCCTCTTTGAGCACACGAATTTGGTGTGAGTTCGTCGCCCCGGCGCCAATCGAAAAGCGGAACCAGTCGACATCGGTAGCTTGATTCAGAGAGAGATCCGAATAGATGTTATTGGTGCCACTTTGTTGATATAGATTTGTAGCCCACGTAGGCAGCGAATTGGTCTCGCTTGCATCGTGTTCGCTAACAGCGCGACCCAAACGTCGATTGGCCGTTCCTGCAGCCGCAAATCGCGAAACAACGGTTGTGACAAAGTCATCCCAATCGGTCGCCGCAAAAAAATCATCGAACTTCGTCTTGTAGTCTGCGAGCGCGGCGTTCGAATCAGGCACCAAAGTGGTAACTCCTGAGGTACCCCGCGCATGGGACACTTGACTGACCGTGACAGGCTCGAGCACTGCATTGACATTTGCGGCCGCATCACGCACCGATTGTGGTAGCGTAGCGGTGCTGGCGATCTGTTGCATCGCAATACCCAAATCGCGATACTCGGCGTTCCAGTATCCTGTTCCGACAAACAACGCTTGAACTAAGCTATCCCACTGAGAGTTGGATAAAGTCGATGTGGTTGCCACCAACGATTTGAGGGCATTCGTCAAACTGGCCATTCCCGACAATTCTATTGCGGAGACTTCACTCCAGAGATTGGTGGTCGGTAGATATTCGCGGTCAAAACTCTGCACCATTGCCGCCGTTAACGAACTGGCGGAGCGCGTTGGACGATCTTTCAGTGATGAGAACAATGTGTTGTAACTGAAACCATCTGTAGGCACTGCAGCTGGCGATGCGACCAAATAATCGGCCTTATTGCGTACCGCGTAAGCTAATTCGGCAAGTCCCATCACACTGGCATCAATAGCCAACAAATCAAAATGAGGCGTGGCCGGGGCATTGAGTGCCGCTAACCATTCTGCTATTTCGAGTCGATCTGCAGCAACTCCATCGTTATCGTCTTGCAGAAAGCTGGTCGAACCACCGCCACGTCCCCAAGTGATGAATGCGTACCGGTCTGCCGGCGCAGCGGCTACGGCATAACTGAAAAAGCTACTGAGTGTCGAAGCCGCTCCACTGTTTTGTTCCGTAAGTAGTTCAAATGTAGTCGCCAGACTATTCGCATTTCGATCAGGACGAATGACAGCTTGTCCCGTAACACCCCAAGCCGCTTGAGTACCGTTGCCAGTGGCATACTTCGTACCAGCACTACTCTGATCCCAATAGACAACCAAGTTCACCGTACCAGGCAAGCTCAAGGCGGCTTCTTCTAACTCATTGAGATCATCGAAGGCTTGCTTCTCTTGAGTGCTTGACGTCATGTAAACCATGATCGTCCAGTCATCCTGCTTGCCACTTGCCAGTGGCGTATCAAAAACTAACCGATAAGAATTGGAAGCATTCGTTTTCGCTTTAACTACAGCCGTGTATGTGCCCGCAGGAAGTCCCGCAAGCGAGAGATTCTCGATGGTGGTTGTCTGAAGTGACTGGCGAATCAACGATCCCGCATTATCGTAAAGCAACAGATCGATGTCACCTTCACTCGGTACAAAGTCCAAGGTGATGGAATGAGCGACAGTTGCAGACGATACGGTGGTGAAGCGGAAATGGTCTTGATCGGAGGCGTTGTGAACATTCAGCTCAGACAACGAGAAACTCCCCTGTAAGGTAGCTTCTTGATTGCGAACGATGGTAGCTTGCGCTAAACTATTGTTGTTCTCAAAACGATCGGGAACCAATTGAACACCAATAGGCGTGAGAAACTCCAAGTCATAAACTGGTTGCGTCGCACCGGAGAATCCCATGACTCGAATGAAGTAGGTTCCCGCCACTAAGCCACTCAATGATATCCGTTCGGTGCTGGCAGTGGTCGTGGCCGCTCTTAGCTGCGTCCCAGCCGAATCGAATAGAGCCAAATCTAAATCGCCCACAGTGTGCGAAAAATTCAGCGATATATAGTGATCGTCGCGTCCAATATTCAGCAATTGAAATCGGAACCAATCTTGATCGGTAGCCGAATGAATCGAGCCGCCACGAACTGATTGACTACCTTGAAGTGCTCTAAGATCATATGCCGTATTGCGGAAATCGTTGCTCTCGTAGGGATCAACGGCAATGTTGCTCAGTGGCGTATCAAACGCTAATGCATAGTTGGTTGAGGTCGCACCATTGTTACCTGCGATGCGCAGAAAGTAATCACCAACGGGATAGCCGTTGAGACTTAAACGTTCATTGTCAGCGGCTCCACTCGAACGCTGCAGAAGATTTCCTGTAGCATCATAAATTTCTAGGTTGACATCTCCCGTCATCGCTGACGACCGCAACTCAACAAAATGAGATTGTCCCGCATCTGCGGCCAAAGCAAAACGAAACCAATCCACATCGGTTGGTGTATGAACGCTTAACGAGGAGAGTGTGTAGAGTCCCGCCACCGTTTTTAGATCGCTGGCAGACGCGCGATTGTCATTCGACTCGAAGCGGTCTTGAAGGATGGTCGCTTTAGGCAGTGAAAAACCTAAACTGTATTGCGAGTTTAACCGCCCCAAGCCGCTGCGAATTCGCAAATAATAGGTGCCAGCCTCTCGTCCTTCGAAGCTGATTCGTTCCCAATTGTCGTTCGTCGACGAGGTCGCCAAACGAACACCGTCTTGATCGAATAGTTCTAGGTCGACATCGCCATCGCCGGCCCGGTAGAGCAACCCCACAAAATGATCGAGGTTGCCAGTAGAGGTTGTGGTTACGCGGAACCAATCTTCATCGATTGTGTTGTGGATCGTGAGGTAATCGAGCGAATAGACACCCGCCACCGTCCGCAAATCATAAGCCGTTTGTCGTGTGTTGGCTGGTTCATAAAAATCGGCATCAACTTCGACCACAGGTACCGAGAGCGCCAACTTATAGTTCGGCTGGCGAGCGTTCGCATTTCCTAGGACTCGTATGTAATAATCGCCTACGGGCAGACCCGAAAGAGTGATTTGCTCTTCGTTGCCTGATGTCGTCGAAGAGCGAACCAGCAGCCCATTTCGATCGAGCAATTGCAAATCGATGTCACCCAATGAATGCTCAAAAGTGATCGAGACATAATGTCCCGATGCGCCCGCTTTGCTCAAATAAAACGTGTACCAGTCTTCGTTGCCAGCC
>Ga0075158_10002954_pt1 | contig 12142 bp, 9 predicted proteins | sample JI91814BDNA_FD_70968 | JGI IMG/M metagenome (GOLD analysis project Ga0075158, IMG submission 70968) | Wastewater effluent complex algal communities from Wisconsin, to seasonally profile nutrient transformation and Carbon sequestration -... | ecosystem: Engineered > WWTP > Effluent > Algae... | reverse complement strand
CCGGCAAGCACCGCATCCGCGGCCGCGACATGCTGCGCGACGAGCCCGTCGCCGTGTTCGAGCGCAACCTCGTCCAGGTCCTCAAGCCCGGCGAGCGGTTCCTGAGCTGGCACATCCCGTGGGGCACCTCGTGGAAGCCGATCGGCGTGGCCAGCCACATCGAGCTGCGCAAGGCCACCGCGCTCGATCGCGGCATCGAGACCCTGTGCAACAGCCTCCGCTGCGTGCGCTTCGAGCTCCCGACCCAGCACGCCGGCAACCTGTGGTGGCTCGTGCACCGCGTCGCCAACATGCGCGTCTGACCGCGGCTGGCTCCACGGCCCTCCGGGCCTGCCTCAGCGCCTGCGCGTCTTGTACGTGATCAGCGGCTTCAGCACCGCCACGACCTTGCACAGCCCCTCGCCGAGCAGCGCCGCGACCACGTCGTCGATGTCCTTGTAGGCCTCGGGCGCCTCCTCGTACAGCAGGTCGCGGTCCTCGCAGATCACGCGGCTCCCGAGCGCCGTCTGTCCGAGGTCGTCCGGCTTGTAGCGCCCGCGCAGACGCGCCTTCACGTCGCCGCGCTTCCACTTGCGACCTGCCCCATGGGCCAGGCTGTAGCCCGCGTCGCCGCGCGACGCGTCCGGCGCGACCAGGTAGCTGACGCTCCCGCGCGACCCGGGGATCACCACCAGCCCCTCGGTCGACGGCGCCGCCCCCTTGCGATGCAACCACCGCCGCCCCTCCGGCAGGTCGACCCCATCGACGCGGTTGTGGCTGATGTCGAGGATCTCCCGCAGCTCCGCCCCGATCGCCGCGCCGAACCGCCGCGCGATGAGCGAGCGATTGACCCGCGCCCACGCCGTCGCGTGGTCGTGCCGCGTCAGATACTCGAGCGCCGCCGGCTCCCCCTCCTTCAACCCGGCCGCCGCGTGCACGTCCGTATGCAACCGCAGCACCGCCTCGCCGAGCCCGCGCGACCCGCTGTGCACGAGCAGCACCAGGTGATCGTCATCCAGCCCCGCCGCCGCGAGCGCCGCCGGATCCTCGACCTTGTCGACGATCTGCAGCTCCGCAAAATGGTTCCCCCCGCCGATCGTGCCGAGCGATGCATCGTGATCCGTCGGCGCGACCCCGGCCTCCGCCAGCGCGCCCGCCACGTCGCCGTCCCACGGACCGTCCAGATCCTCCAGCCGATCCGCCCAGCGGTCGCGCTTCGCCTTGCGCCGCAGCAGGTCCGTGGTCCACAGCCCCATCCCGCAGCCGATGTCGTTGCCGACCAGGTGCGGGTACAGGCACCCCTCGCACACGAACGCCGCCCCGATCGGCGAGCCCTTGCCCGGGTGCAGGTCCGGCATCCCGATCGCCGCGCGCATGCCCGGCAGCCGCGCCACGCCCTCCAGCTGGGCCACCGCCTCGCCCTCGATCCACGTGCGCGGCGACTTCACCACCCTGATTATCGTCGTCGTATCATTCATCGCAGATCCTCCGGAAGCAGCCGCGCCAGCGCCCGCTTGCCCAATTGCCGCTTGCTCGCGGCGTACACGTCGCTCTGCCCGTGCTGCGCGCGCAGCCGATCGCGCTCCTGCCAGTAGTTCAGCATGTTCACCCCGAGCACGACGTCCTGCGCCGCGAGGCGCTCCTCGTACGTGGTCGGGACCGGCCGCAAGATCACGTGATACCAGACCCCGCGGATCCGCTGAAGCTGGGACCCGTCGCGCAGCACCAGCCGATCCTTGACCGGCACCGGGACCGCCCGCGGGCGCTCCGGCGTGCGCCGCAGCAGCCCCGTCACGGGGTCCACGAACACGCACGCCCGCCACCCGCGGTCGTACACCGGCAGGCCATTGGTCCGCGACAGCGGCCGCTTGCCGTCCATCACGATCGCCTCCTCGACCATCTCCGCGAGGTGCTGCAGCACGTGCCTCTGGACCGTGCTCGACAGCTTGATCCGCGCGCATATCTCCGCGTACACCGCGGCCCACGGGCGACCGACCTGCGACCGCAGGTAACGGCGCAGCGGCGCCAGATTCTCGTTGAGCTGCTTGCGGCTCGTCCCGCGCGGCCGCATCCCCGCGCGCACCGGCGCGTCCTCGGGCGCCGTACGCACCCGCATCCTGTCCCGCCCGCCCTGTGGCCCCCAGCCGCCGCGGACGCGCGGGCGCTCCACGATCACCTTCGACATATCCGAACGCATGACGCATCTTCCCCATCGGCCAGGTTCGCGTGAACCAGCCGTGAAGCACGTCCCGGGCCCACATTCGGGCCACGAGGACTACTCTCGACGTCACCTCCCCGAGGCGAACCTCGCGGAGAGACAGGAGCGATGACAATCAGCGTCGCATGACAAAAACCCGCCTGAAGCGAGCGGCACCGTTAATACGGGCGCCACTCGCCAATGTCAACACCCGATCTTCGCGCCCGATCGGCTCACTGGCCAGCCGGCGGCTCCCACAGCTCGACACGGTTGCCGTCGAGGTCCATGCACCAGCCGAACTTGCCGTACTCCTCGGACTCCTCGGTCTTCGCGTCGACCGTCACCCCGCCGGCGCGCAGCTGCTCGAGCATGCGGCCGAGGTTCGCCACGCGGAAGTTGACCATGAACGGCGCCGGGCTCGGCGCGAAGTACTTCGTGTCCGCCGCGAACGGCGACCACACGGTGCCGCCGTGCCCTTCCCACTTGAACAGCGCGCCGAAGTCCCAGCCCGGCGTCACGCCGAGGTGCTGCTCGTACCAGGCGCACAGCGCCTTCGGGTCGGGAGACTTGAAGAAGATGCCACCAATGCCGGTCACGCGTTCCATGCGGGTACTCCTGCGGCGTACACTCGCAACCCCCGTGCCCGTCCGCAAGTACCAAGGAGCCGCCGCGGAGATCTTGTGGGGCGACGCGACCGAGGCGCTCGCCACGATCAAGCCCGGCAGCGTCGACCTCATCGTCGCCGACCCGCCCTACAACATCGGCAAGCGGTTCGGGGCGCGGCGCGACCGCTGGCCCGACGACGCCGCCTACCTCGAATGGTGCGCCGGGTGGCTCGCGCACTGCGTCGCCGCCCTCGCCCCGCACGGCACCCTTTATTTGATGGCGAGCACGCAGAGCATGCCGCACCTCGACCTCCACCTGCGCGGCCGGCTGCACGTGCTCTCGCGGATCGTGTGGGCCTACGACAGCTCCGGCGTGCAGGCGCGTCGCAAGTTCGGCTCGCTCTACGAGCCGATCCTCCACTGCGTCGTCGACCCGCGGCGCTACACCTTCGACGCCGCCGCGATCCAGGTCGAAGCCCGGACCGGCGCGTTGCGCCGCCTCGTCGACCACCGCAAGGCCGTGCCGACCCTCTACAGCAGCCACAAGGTCCCGGGCAACGTGTGGACCTTCCCGCGGGTCCGCTACCGCATGCCCGAGTACGAGGACCACCCGACGCAAAAACCCGAGGCCCTGATCTCCCGCATGGTCGCCGCCAGCTCGCGACCCGGCGACCTCGTCCTCGATCTGTTCGCCGGCAGCTTCACCACCTCGGCCGTGGCCCAGCGCCTCGGCCGCCGCAGCCTCGCCATCGAGGCCGAGCCCGACTACGTCGCCATCGGGCTGCGCCGCCTCGGCATTGCGGACCGCTTCCGCGGCCGCCGACTGCGCCCGCTCGAAAAGTCGTTCGTACCTATCGGACGGTGACAGTGCGCGGTCGTCACCGCGCGCGCACACCAGTAAAACCGGCGTTCGCTTGACACTGGAGGCACATCTGTCTCAGATGGGGCCTGTTAGCGACAGCCCGTCGACCGAGGCCCCACCGTGGGGGGCGAGCGAGCGCGGGCACATGGCATGGGCTTGGGAGGTGTGTGGTGATGCGATCGACAACTCTGCGAAATTGGCGAACCGTCCTTGTGACAGCAACGATGATCTCCGCGGCGGCCTGCGGCGACAACGGCACCTCCTCGGTCGGCGACACGGACAGCGGCGGCTCGACCGGGCTGCAGACCACGACCGGCAGCCCGCCGGAGACCAGCGGCCCGACCGAGGGTCTGACCGAGGTCCCGACCTCGTCGATCGGCATGACCGAGGGCATGACGTCCGACGCCACCGAGACCGACCCGACCGCCGACCCCACCGGCTCGACCGGCGTGGTGCCGACCACCAGCCCGCCCGACCCGATCTGCGGCGACGGCAACGTCGACCCCGGCGAGGACTGCGACGACGGCCTCAGCAACGGCCCCGGCATGGCCTGCAACGCCGACTGCGCCGCCAACACCTGCGGCGACGGCGACGCCGGCCCGGCCGAGGAGTGTGACGACGGCCCGAACAACGGCCCCGGCCAGCCCTGCAACCTCATGTGCCTGGACAACGTCTGCGGCGACGGCGACAAGAGCCCCGACGAGGACTGCGACGACGGCCCGAACAACGGCCCCGGCAACCCGTGCAACGCCATGTGCCTGTCCAACCGCTGCGGCGACGGCGAGGTCGGCCCCGGCGAGGACTGCGACGACGGAGCCGACAACGCCGACACCAACAGCTGCAAGTCCGACTGCACCGACAACATCTGCGGCGACGGGTTCGTCGGCCCCGGCGAGGGCTGCGACGACGGCAACCAGAACGACAACGACGACTGCAACAACACCTGCCGCCTCTCCACCTGCGGCGACGGCATCGTCGCCCCCACCGAAGCCTGTGACGACGGCAACGCCATCAACACCGACCTGTGCACCGACGCCTGCACCGTCGCGATCTGCAGCGACGGGTTCGTCCAGCCCGCCATCGGCGAGCAGTGCGACGACGGCGTCGAGAACTCCGACAACGCGTCCTGCACCACCGCCTGCACCGACAACGTCTGCGGCGACGGCGCGCTGTTCAACAGCGACGGCGGCACCGAGGAGTGTGACAACGGCATCGACAACGGCCCGGGCAACACCTGCAACAGCACCTGCAAGTTCAACGTGTGCGGCGACGACGACCTCGGCCCCGGCGAGGAGTGCGACGACGGCGACGTCCAGGGCGGCGACGGCTGCTCCGCCACCTGCAAGCTCGAGGAGTGCGGCAACGCCGTGCTCGACCCCGGCGAGGCCTGCGACGACGGCCAGAACGGCGACCCCGACGACGGCTGCACCGACGCCTGCCAGGGCCCGGTCTGCGGCGACGGCCTGCTCCAGCCGAGCCTCGGCGAGTTGTGCGACGACGGCGGCCAGAACAGCGACAGCGGCGCGTGCACCCTCGCCTGCAAGACCGCCACCTGCGGCGACAGCCTGATCCAGGCCAACGTCGAGCAGTGCGACGACGGCCAGGGCCAGAACGGCCCCGGCAAGGCCTGCAACGCGATGTGCCTGACCAACATCTGCCCCGACGGCGACAAGGGCCCCGGCGAGGCCTGCGACGACGGCAACCAGAGCAACGAGGACATGTGCACCAACGTCTGCAAGCTCGCCAACTGCGGCGACGGCTTCAAGCAGCCCGGCGAGCAGTGCGACGCCGGTGACAACAACAACAACACCGGCGGCCTGTGCACCCTCGCCTGCCTGCTCCCCAAGTGCGGCGACCAGTTCGTCCAGATGAGCAAGGGCGAGGAGTGCGACGACGGCAACGCCTCCAACACCGACCCCTGCCTCGACACCTGCAAGGCCGCCACGTGCGGCGACGGGTTCGTCCTCCAGGGCACCGAGCAGTGCGACGACGCCAACGCCTCCAACAACGACGCCTGCACCAACGCCTGCAAGCTCGCCGCCTGCAACGACAGCTTCAAGAACGGCAACGAGACCGACGTCGACTGCGGCGGCGGCACCTGCCAGAAGTGCGCCCTGACCCTCCAGTGCCTCGGCGGCAGCGACTGCAACAGCGGCTTCTGCAACACCGGCAAGTGCGCGCTCCCGCCGAGCTGCAAGGCGATCAAGCAGTCCAACCCGGGCGCCACCAGCGGCGTCTACACCCTCGACGCCGACGGCGTCGGCCCCGTCGCCCCGTTCGACGCCTTCTGCGACATGGTGACCGACGGCGGCGGCTGGACCCTCGCGCTCAAGGCCAACGGCACCCAGAGCACGTTCCGCTACGACGCGGTCCTGTGGACCAACGCCAGCACGTTCCAGCCGCAGTTCCCCGACCTCGACCATAACCAGGCCAAGCTGCAGACCTTCATGTCGATCCCCTTCACCGACATCCTCGTCGGCATGGAGTACCCGATCGGCAACGGCCCGGTCGTGCTCAAGACCCAGAAGCTGCCGAAGGCCGCGACCTCGCTGCAGGCCCTGTTCTCGGGCCCGCAGTCGGCCACCGCGATCGGCCGCGCCGCCTGGAAGGCCCTCATCGGGCCCGAGGCCTCGCTCCAGCCCAACTGCAACGCCGAGGGCATCAACATCCTCCTGATCCCCAACGACCTCGGCTGGCCGCACATCCGCGTCGGCATCGTCTCCAACCAGGAGAACGACTGCGGCTCCCCGGACTCGTACATCGGCATCGGCGCCCAGGGCCTCTACTGCGGCGGCGGCACCGCGTACTCCGTCGGCGACGTGGCGACCTGCGCGCCCGACAACGGCGTCAAGAGCCTGCCCGGCTTCGGCGTCATCTTCGTCCGCTGATCCGCACCTCCTGACAAAGGGTGGCGAGGCGCACCCGCGTCGCGCCGCCCTTCTTCAATTCATCCCGACACCCGCGCCGTGCGCTCGATCAGCGCGCGCTCGTCCGCCGTCACCCCGTACAGCTCGAACACCAGCTCGTCGATCCGCCGCTCCGCCCGCGGATCCGCCGCCTCACCCAGCGCCCGCACCAGCGCGGCGATCTCCGCCTCGATCGCCACCTCCCCCGGATCCCCGCGGTCGATCACCCGAAACGGCAGCGCCGCCAGCTCGCCGGTCTGTACGTTGTTGTTGGTGCTCGTCAGGCGAAACCGCCACTGCCACAGCCGCGAGTTTAATAATGCCACCAGATACTCGAGGCTCCCCCCGCGCGACGCGATCGAGTTGGTCGAGTCCGCGAAGTAACACGTCGGCTCGACGATCGCCGCGATCAACCGCCGCGCGTCGTCGACCCCGGAGATCCGCTGCGTCGCGATCCGTCGCCCCTCCGCGAGCCCGCGCCACTCGTCGCGCGTCCCGCCCTGGACCAGCTCCGCGAGGCACCCCGCCGCGTCCAGCCACGCTCGCTCGCCCTGACTGGCCGCCTGCAGCCGGTACGCCGCCACCTCCGCGCCTCGCAGCAGCCGCGCGAGCTGCGGGTCCGCCGCGATGAATCTTTTATACGTGGTCTGGTTGACCTCGCCGCGCCGCAGCTCGAACTCCGCGATGTCCCCCAGCCTGCGCACCCGCGCGTGTCGGTGCAGCCGCACGCACAGCCGCATCATCTCGTCGTCGACCATCGGCACCGCCAGCCGATCCGGGCCGAGCGCCGCCAGGTCGCCGCGCACCACCTCGCAGCTGCGCAGCGGCGCGTCGTCATAACTGTCCCACGGATAGGTGCGCACCCGCATCGGCTGGTCCGCGGGCACCGTCGCCGCCTTGCGCCCGACGATCACCGCCGTCGACAGCTTCGCCCCGCGAAACACCCGCCGCGCCGCATTGTCCTTCTGCGGGAAGCAGTCCGCCTCGAGCGCCGCCAGCCGCCCGAGCATGTACCTGCGCGTCCCGCGGGTCGACACGTCCGCGAGCAGCGACAGCGGCACGATCATCCCGAAGTACCCGCCCTCCCGCAGCACCTCGATCCCCCGCACCACGAAGAAGCGAAACAGGTTGCGCTTGCCGCCCAGCGCCGGTCGCAGCCCGTGGGCCACCGCCTCGACGTACCGCTGCAGCACCCCGTGCGGCCACGACGCCGCCCCGCGATCCTTCTCCAGGACGTCGTACGGCGGGTTGCCGATCACGACGTCGAACCCCCCGGCCATCACCCCCGCGAATTCACGGCCCCACTCGAACGGCCGCGCCGCCAGCCGCTCCGCCGCCGACACGTCCGCCGGCAGGTCCACCCCGATGAGCGCGTTCCCCCCGCGAATGTTCGCGGACGTATCGGTGATCCCCACCCCGTCCAATTCGGCGTACCGCACGTCCTCGAGCTCCTTCATCGCCAGCCCGAGCCGCGCCACCCCGACCGCCTGATCGTCGATATCCACCCCGAACAGGTTATTGATCAAGATCTCTCTTCGAATCGCACGCGTCGGCCGCGCGCCGCGCTCTCCGCGGTACCACGCCAGGATCCGCTCATACGCGACCAGCAAGAAGATGCCAGCCCCGCACGCCGGGTCGACCACCTTCAGCCGCGCGACGTCCTCGGGCCCAGAGCAGCCCGCGAGCGCCCGCCCCACCGTGCGCTCGACGATCTCCTCGGCGATCGCCCGCGGCGTGTAATACACCCCGCCCGCGCGGCGGACCTCCGGCTTGTCGACCTCCGTGATCGTGCCCTCCACGCGCCGCAATCCGCCGCCCAGCAGCCGCTCGTGCGCCACCGCGACGCTCTCCACCGGCATCGCCGCCAATGTATAGACCTCGCGCCCCGGCACCAGCGCCGTCAGCACCTCACACAACCGCCGCGGATCCACCGATATCCGCGAGGGCCCATCAAACCGCGGCAGCAGCCCGTCCGCGAACACCTCCGGCGCCACCTCGTCCAGCGCCACCCCGCCCGTTCGCCCGCCCAGTCGCCGCAGCAGCTCGGCCAGCCAGTCCCGCGTGAGCCCCCGGTCGTACCACGCCTTTAATAATAGGACCCACCCGAGCAGCTGCAGCGCCGCCGCCGTCACCGCCGCGTCGCCGATCGTCGGATCGCAGTCCACGATGCCCTGCGCGAGCAGGACACGAAACCGCCGCAAGTCGCCCGTCAGCAGCCCATCGGCCGGCGGCCCCGGGCGCGCCAGCCCCAGCCCCGCCAGGCTGCCGTTCGCCACCCGATCGCGCTCGAACGTGTCCCACAGATCATCAAACCGCTCGATCAGGTCGATGCAGGTCCAGTCGTACCCGGGGATCACCCGCGGGGCCAGCGTATCGACGATGTACGGGTGCATGACCAGCCCGGCCGCGTCGACCGCGTCGGCGTAATGCACGGCATCGGCCCGCAGCGGATCCGGATCGGCGCAGTCGAACAATCGGACATCGAGGCTGTCGAGGCCGGCGACCAGCGCCAGTCGGACCCGATGCTCCGGCCGGTCCGTGTCGCACAGCGTCGAGTACGCGTACAAATACGCGGTCCGGGCCGTGCCCGTGTGCACGAACAGCCGACGGATCATCCGGGCCGGGCCGGGCGTGCGCAGCAGATAGTCCGGCGCCCCGCGGCCGCCCAGCGCCACCAGCTCCGCGCCGTCGACGTCCCAGTTGAGCGCGCGCAGCAGCGGCAGCACGTAGCGCTCGGCGATCCGCCACGGCTGCTGCTCCGTGAAGAATTGCCGGACCAGCTGCTCCACCCGCAGCCGGGCCGCGCCCCGCGAGAAAGCCCCGGGCATATCAATGCATCGGTCGCGCGGCGACCGGACCGGCGAGCGGCGGCGCCTCGCGCAGCCGGCGATTGTGCGCCGCGATCCCGAACGCCCCGCCCACGAGATCGCCGACCCACACCCCCGCGAGCACCATCATGGCCCACGTCGCGCCCCCGAGCGCGAACGGGAGCGAGAACAGCGACAGCACCATCAACATCCCCGCGCGCGGGTTCTGCCCGGCGTACACGTGCGCGAGCCCGAAGAACGGCGCGACGACGAGGCACGCCACCAGGACCAGCCGCGCATACGACTTCGGCCGCGCCGGCGCCGCGCGCTCGGGCTCGTCTTCGTCGTCCGCGGCGGCGGCCTCGGCGGACCGGCGAAACGGCAGCTCGTCGGGCGCGGCGTCGTCCGTCGGCGGCCGCTCGTCGAACGGACCGACGATGTCCTCGGCCAGCTGCCGCGCCACCGCGAGCCCCGGCCGCGGCACCATCACGCGCGACCGGACCATCGAACCATGAAACGACCCGAGGATCCCGTGCGTGTGCTCGCCCTGGATCTGACACGGCACGCCGTGGGCCTCGAGCGCCGCCCGCAGCGCGTGCAGCTCGCCCACGTCGTTGCATTCGACCAGGGTCACCCACTCGAGGTTGTCGGGCATGTCGCACGATAACAGCACTCGCCCGTTCGGTCCCCGGGGCCGTCGCCTCGTCGCGCGCCGCCGCGGCCCTCGCCGCAAAACGACCTGACGTGGCGTCACAGGCCAATTGAACGCCGTACGCGGCCCTTCGAGCCTTGCTGCGCCCCGCCTGTGTCTGGCATCGTCGAGCCTGGGTATGTCGGCCGAACGAGACGCCGAGGAGCGGGCGACAGGGTCCCGCCTGGCCCGCCTCGTCGATCGCCTGATCCCACCGGCGCTGCACGCCGACCCCGACATTCAGCTGCGCAGCCGCGTGCTCGTCGTCGCCTCGTTCGGCCTCGGCGTGCTCACCCTCGCGATCCTCGTCGTCCGCGTCGTCACCGTCCCGCCGAGCCTCAGCGTGCTCCTCACGGCCGTGGTCGTCGCCGTGATGCTCACCCTGCCGCTCGTCCAGCGGGCCACGCGGTCGCACCGGATCGCCGGCGGGTTGCTGGTCGGCGTCTGCCTGGTCGTGCTGCCGACCCTCCACCTGCTGCGCGGCGTGTTCCCCGACGCCACCGTCGCGCTGTTCGCCGTCGTGCCGCTGATCGCCAGCTTCTTCGTCGGGCCCCGCGCCGGCTACGTCAGCGCCGCGATCCTCGCGGCCACGACCGTGGCCCTGCAGGCCGTGCTGGTCGCGCCGGAGGCCGCCCACGTCGTCCGCTTCTGGTCGACCTACGTCACCATCATCGCGGTCGCCCCGATCATGACCGCCGTGCTGGCCGCCGCCTACGAGCGCGGGCGGGCGCGCACGCAGAGCCGCCTCGCCGCCAGCAACCTCGCGCTCGCGGCGGCCAGCGCCCGGGCCGACGCCGCCAACCGCGGCAAGACCGACTTCCTGCGCCACATCAGCCACGAGCTGCGGACCCCGCTCAACGCGATCCTCGGCTACGGCGAGCTCGTGCTGGATCAGCTGCGCGACGAGGGCAACCCGATCGCCGCCGACGTGGAGAAAATCCGCGGCGCCAGCGAACAGCTGCTCGGCCTCATCAACGACATGCTCGACATCTCGCGGATCGAGGCCGGCGCGATCGACATCGTGTCCGCCGAGGTCGACCCGCACGCCCTGCTCCTGCAGGTCCGCGACACCGCGCTGCCGCTCGCCGCGGTCCGCCACAACACCCTCGTGCTCGACGTCCCCGACGCCCTGCCGCGCCTGTGGACCGACGAACAGCGCCTGCGGCAGATCCTGCTCAATCTGGTCAGCAACGCCTGCAAGTTCACCGATCGCGGCCGCGTGATCCTGTCCGCCGCGGCCACGGCCGAACACATGCGTCTCCGCGTACGCGACACCGGCGTCGGCCTGAGCCCCGAGGAGTGCGCGCGGATCTTCGAGCCGTTCGTCCAGGTCCACGAGTCGCTCGAGCGCCGGCGCCAGGGCTCCGGCCTCGGCCTCACGCTCAGCCGCGAGCTCGCCCTGCGCCTCGACGGCGACATCACCGTGACCAGCGAGCCGGGCCGCGGCTCCGAGTTCACGGTCGTGCTCCCGCTCCGCCCTCCGGCCCCGCGCCCGAGATGACTGCTCGCAGACCCGGTGATATACCCGCTCGGTGAAGCACTTACCCTCGCTGATGGCGATGACGTGCGGGGCGATCCTCGCGTGCGGCGACGCGGGCACCGACTCGGCGAGCGCGACCACCGGCCCCACGACGGTCCCCGATCCGACGACCCCGACGAGCACGCCGACGAGCGCCCCGACGAGCACCGACGCCATCACCGACGGCTCGGCCACCGGCGGCGCGACCACCAGCACGACCGCCTCGCCGACGACCACCACGCCGGACCCCACGACCACCGCGACCACCGCCGCGATCACGCTCACCGAAGCCGCGACCACCACCGGGACGAGCACGACGCCGGACGCGACCACGACCACGACCGGGACCACCGGCCCGGACCCGGACACCGGCACGACCGGCTGCGCCGACATGGGCGGCGGCAACGTCGAGTTCTCGTACATCTGGATCGCCAACAGCCCGCAGGGCACCGTCTCGAAGATCGAAACTCTGTCGGCCGCCAATTCTGGCGTTTACGGCAGAATTCAGGCGGTCGGGTAGCCTTCTCCTGACTTTCTCCAAGCGCGTTGATCGCGCGAACGCTCGAGGGACTCGAT
>Ga0075158_10002953_pt1 | contig 12142 bp, 12 predicted proteins | sample JI91814BDNA_FD_70968 | JGI IMG/M metagenome (GOLD analysis project Ga0075158, IMG submission 70968) | Wastewater effluent complex algal communities from Wisconsin, to seasonally profile nutrient transformation and Carbon sequestration -... | ecosystem: Engineered > WWTP > Effluent > Algae... | reverse complement strand
GCGAGCCCGGGGGCCGTCCTGGCGCCAGATCTTCAGGGTGAGATTCACGTCAGATGTCCTTGCCGTGGGGATGGTTCGTGTCGTTGGGGGGGGTCGGGGGGCGGAGCCCCCTGTGGGCTATTTGTAGCTGCGCTGCTTCAGGGCGATGGCGTCGTAGACGAGCGGTTCCTTGTGGAGGATGGGCGCGGCCATACCGCCCTCGTCACCGGAGCCGGCATACTCCCAGCCGGCGACATAGAGGAACTGGTCGTCGTGGCGCAACGCCTCGCCGTCCTCGGTCTGGCTCTCCGCGCGGAAGTGGCCACCGCAGGATTCGCGGCGGTGCAGCGCGTCGATGCACATCAGCTCACCGAGCTCGAGGAAGTCGGCGACCCGGCCCGCCTTCTCCAGGCTCTGGTTGAGCGTGTCGGCCGACCCGAGCACCCGGACATTGCGCCAGAACTCGGCGCGGAGCGACCGGATCAGGTCGATGGCCTTCATCAGACCGGTCTCGGTGCGCTCCATCCCGCAGTACTCCCACATGATGTGGCCGAGTTCCTTGTGGAAGGAGTCGACGGACCGCTCGCCATTGATCGCGAGCAGCCGCTGGGTGCGCTCCTCAACCGAGCGCCGGGCTTCGGCGACCGCCGGGGAATCCGCGTCCAGCTTGGGGTAAGGCCCCTTGGCGAGGTAGTCGCGGATGGTGTTGGGCAGCACGAAGTAGCCGTCCGCCAGACCCTGCATCAGCGCGCTCGCCCCGAGGCGGTTGGCGCCGTGGTCGGAGAAGTTGGCCTCACCGGTGACGAAGAGCCCGGGGATATTCGAGGACAGGTCGTAATCGACCCACAGCCCGCCCATCGTGTAGTGGACAGCGGGGTAGATCCGCATCGGCGTCTCATACGGATTCTCGCCCGTGATGCGGGCATACATATCGAAGAGATTGCCGTATTTCGCTTCCACCGCCGGGCGCCCCAGGCGGGCGATCGCGTCGGCGAAGTCGAGATAGACACCGCGCCGGAAGTCACCGACCAGCGGGCCGACGCCGCGGCCCTCGTCGCACATGTTCTTGGCCTGGCGCGAGGCGATATCGCGCGGCACCAGGTTGCCGAAGGCGGGGTAGATCCGCTCCAGGTAGTAGTCGCGGTCCTGCTCGGGGATGGTGCGCGGGTCCTTCTCGCAGTCCTCGCGGCGCTTGGGCACCCAGATGCGCCCGTCATTGCGCAGCGACTCGGACATCAAGGTCAGCTTGGACTGGTGGTCGCCGGACACCGGGATGCAGGTCGGGTGGATCTGGGTGTAGCACGGGTTGGCGAAATAGGCGCCCTTGCGGTGCGCCCGCCATCCGGCCGTGACATTGGAACCCATGGCGTTGGTGGAGAGGAAGAAGACATTGCCGTAGCCACCGGAGCCGAGGACGACGGCGTCGGCGAGGTGGGTCTCGATCTCGCCGGTCACCAGGTCGCGGGCGATGATGCCGCGGGCACGGCCGTCCTCGACGATCAGCTCGAGCATCTCGTGGCGGGTGTACATCTCGACCGTGCCCTCGGCGACCTGCCGCTCCAGGGCCTGGTAGACGCCGATCAACAACTGCTGCCCGGTCTGACCGCGGGCGTAGAAGGTCCGCGAGACCTGCACGCCACCGAAGGAGCGGTTGTCCAGCAGGCCGCCGTATTCGCGTGCGAAGGGCACGCCGGCTGCGACGCACTGGTCGATAATGTTGGCGCTGACCTCGGCCAGGCGATAGACGTTGGTCTCGCGGGAGCGGTAGTCGCCACCCTTGACGGTGTCGTAGAAGAGGCGATAGATCGAGTCGCCGTCCTCCTTGTAGTTCTTGGCCGCGTTGATGCCGCCCTGGGCGGCGATGGAGTGGGCGCGGCGCGGGGAGTCCTGGTAGCAGAAGGACTTCACGTGGTAGCCGGCCTCGCCGAGGGTGGCGGCCGCCGCGCCACCGGCCAGGCCGGTGCCGACGATGATGACCGACAGCTTGCGCCGGTTGGCCGGGTTGACGAGGGCGGCGTCGAACTTGCGCGAGGTCCACTTCGCGGCGATCGGGCCGGCCGGGGCCTTGGTATCCGCGATCTCTTCGCCCACGCGGTAGTAGTCGGCGTCGACGCCTTCGGGGGTCATCAGGTCGGTCATATCACTCACTTCTTCACGATCCCGAAGAGGATCGACATCGGCGGAATGAGGAAGGCAAGCCAGATCAGCCCGCCGACGGCGTGCGAGATCGCCTTGGCCCGAGTGCGCGCGGCGGCTGAGGAGGTAAGCCCGAGCGTTTGCGACGCGCTCCACACCCCGTGGAAGAGGTGGAACGCCAAGGCGGTGACGGCCAGGACGTAGATCAGCGTCACCCACCAGATCTCGAAGCTGCCGACGACATTCTCGTAGGGCGAGGGGACCTTGCCCTGCGGGTGGATGGTGTGGGTGGTCAGGTGGAGGATGTGGAAGATCACGAAGAGCAGCAGGGCCACGCCGCCATACCGCATGGTGCGGGAGGCGAGACTGGAAGCCGCGGCCTTCTTCACGGCATACCGGGTGCTGCGGGCGCCATTGGCGCGGCTCCACAGCGTGAACGCGGAGTAGGCATGCAGCGCCAAGCTCCCGATCAGCACGACGCGCACGATCCAGAGCAGGCCGCCATACGGGAGCATCGGCATACCGATGGTGCGCAGGTGATGGGCGTAGGTGTTGAACTTCTCGGCACCCCCAAGCACCATCAGGTTGCCGTAGGCGTGCAGGGCGACATAGCCGAGGAAGATCAGGCCGGTCACGGCCATCAGGATCTTCAGGCCGATCGATGACCGCACGGCCGGTTTCGCTACGGGGAGGGTCGAGGTTGCCACCTGGGCAAACTATCGTGCCGCACCGACACCGCGCGCGCAGGGTCGCCGGCAGGCGGTGTGAGATTTCACCGATTTGTCACCGAGCGGCGTGCCGAGCACTCCCAAAACGCCGATCCGGGGTGGGCGCCGCCTGGCCACCCCGCCCGGGACGGAGTCCGTATGCCGGTCAGGCGCGCCCGTGCGCCGCTCGGCTGCGACGCGAGAGGCTGTCGATGATCACGGCGAGCAGCAGCACGCCGCCGGTCACCATGAACCTGTAGCTGGTGTCCAGCGAGAGCAGGCCGAGGCCGTTGGAGATGGACTGGATGACGAGGATGCCGAGCAGGGCCGAGTAGGCCGACCCCCGCCCGCCGAAGAGGCTCGTGCCACCGATCACGGCCGCTGCGATGGCGTTGAGGTTGGTATCGGCGCCGCCGCTGCTCTGGCTGACGGATGCCAGACGCGCGGCCGCGAAGATCCCACCGAGGGCCGCGAAGAAGGAACTCAACGCGAAGACGGTCAGATAGATGCGTTTGACATTGATGCCAGCGCGGCGGGCGGCCTCGACATTGCCACCGACCGCCATCACCGAGCGGCCCCACCGGGTGCGACGGACCAGCAGGTCGGTGAGCACGACGAGGGCGATGAACGTCAGGACCATATAGCTGACTCCGCGATCCCGGCCGAGGATGTAAACAGCAAGCAGCAGAATCAGGCCGAGCAGTCCCGTGCGGACGAGGACGACGGACGGGGGCACAGCCGAGAGCCCGGCCGCAGCACGCCGGCGGCCCTGCGCGAGCTTGGCGAGGATCGCGGCACCGACAGCGAGCAGGACGAGGGCATAGGCGACGGCGTCCGGGACGAACTTCTGGCTGGCGAACTGGACGATGTCGGAGGTGAAGGCGAGGTTGATGGTGCCGTCCTTGCCGAGCACCTTGATCTGCAGGCCGAGGACGGCGAGCAAGCCGGCCAAGGTGATGACGAAGCTGGGCACGCCGTAGCGGTTGAACAGCAGACCGTAGATCACGCCGATGGCGACGCCGACCAACAGTGCCAGCCCCACCGCCATACCGGACGTCCAGCCGTGGTTGACAAAACCAACGGCGAGGACGGCGCCGGACAGGCCGCTGACAGATCCGACGGAGAGGTCGATCTCGCCGAGAAGCAGGACGAGGACCACACCGATGGCGATGGTGCCGGTCGGGACCATCTGCAAGGTGAGGTTGACCAGGTTGCGGCTGGAGAGGAAGGCGTCGTTGAGGACGAAGAAGACTCCCCAGATCAGGATCAGGCCGATGACGACCGGGAGTGAGCCGAGGTCTCCGGAGCGCAGCCTCGAGATTGATCCCTTGACCCACCCGGCCAGGCCCTCGTCGGCGAGGAAGCGCTCGTCCTGGCGGTCGGCGGGGATAGCCATCGTCGGGTCGGTGGTGGTGGGTGGGGTGCTCACTGGTGCTCCTGAGTGGCGTGGTCCTGGTCGTCGGTCAGGTGCGCCGCGGGCACAGCGTCCCGGCGCGCAGCGCGCTCGGAGACGGCATTCGTGGTGGCGCCGGTGATGGCAGCGATGATTTCCTGGCTGGTGGTCTCGGCCACCCGGAACTCGCCATTGTTGCGACCGAGCCGGAGGACGACGACCCGGTCGGCCACCGCCATCACGTCGGACATATTGTGAGAAATGAGGATGACGCCGAGGCCGTTCTCGCGCAGCCGCTCGACCAGATTGAGCACCTCGGCCGTCTGGGCGACGCCGAGAGCTGCCGTCGGCTCGTCGAGCATGACCACCTTGGGCCTGCCCAGCAGCGACCGGGCGATGGCGACCGTCTGGCGCTGGCCACCGGAGAGGCTGGCGATCGGAATCCGGACGCTGGGGATCTTGGCCGACAACTCGCGCAGCAACCGCCAGGACTCCTTCTCCATGGCGACTTCGTCGAGCATGCCGGTCGAGGTGACCTCGCTGCCGAGGAAGAGATTGGCGACGACGTCGAGGTTGTCGCACAGGGCGAGGTCCTGGAAGACGGTCGCGATACCGAGCCGCTGGGCCTCGGCGGGCGAGGAGATCGTCACGTTCGCGCCGTCGAAGGTGACGTGTCCTTCGTCGGGTTGGTAGACCCCGGCGATCGCCTTGACGAGAGTGGACTTGCCAGCGCCATTGTCGCCGACCAAGGCCACCACCTCTCCGGGGCGGACGTCGAAGTCGATGTCTTTGAGGGCCTGCACGGCGCCGAAGCGCTTGGAGATACCCGTCATCGACAAGACCGGCTGAGCCGGAGAGGTGGTGGTCATCGGTGACTCACTTCGTTGGAGGGTTGCTACTCGGCGGGATCGGGGACGGACCTACTTGATCCCGGCAGCGGTGCACGCGGACGCGTAGTCACCGGTGCAGATGTCAGCGGCCTTGTAGAAGCCGTCCTTGATGATCGTGTCCATGATGTTGTCCTTGGTCACGACAATGGGCTCGAGCAAGGTCGCCGGCACGCCTTCCTTGTCCGCGGACGTGGCCGGGGTCTGGCCGGTGGCGAGAGCGATCGCGGCCTGGGCGGCGCCCTCGGCCTCGGGCTTGATGGCCTTGTAGATCGTCAATGCCTGGTCGCCGGCGAGAATCCGCTGGATCGCAGCGAGCTCGGCGTCCTGGCCAGTGACCGGAGGCAGCGGGCTGACACCGCCACCCTTGAGGGCGGCGATCGCGCCACCAGCGGTGCCGTCATTGGCGGCATAGACGCCCACCAGGCCCGACTTGACGGCCGACAACTGCGATTCCATCCACGCCTGCGCCTTGTCCGGGCTCCAGTCGGGGGTGTCGTATTCGGCGGCGATCTTGTAGCCCGACTTATCCAGCACGCTGTGCGCGCCCGCCTTGAAGTCGGCCGCGTTGGCGTCCGTCGGAGAACCGTTGATCATCACGATGTCGCCGCTGGTCTTGCCGGCTGCCTTGAGGGCGTCGACCAGGCCGGTGCCCTGCAACTCGCCGACCTTCTTGTTGTCGAAGGAGATGTAGTAGTCGCTGCCGGCCACGAAGCGGTCATAGGCGATGACCTTGACACCCTGGCTCTTGGCGTTGGCGACGATGGTCTGTGCCGACTTGCCGTCAACCGCATCGAGGACTAGCACCTTGGCGCCCTGGGTCAGAGCCGCCTCGGCCTGCTGCTGCTGCTTAGCCGCGTCCTGGTCGGCGTTGGAGTAGAGGACCTCGCAGTCGGCGCAGTCGGCCTTGACGGCCGCTTCGAAGAGCGGCCGGTCGAAGGACTCGTATCGGGTGGTCTTGGACTCAGGCAGCAGCAGGGCGATCTTTCCTCCCGCAGCGGAGCCGCCGCCGGAACTGGCGGTGTCGGTTGCGGCTGACGTCGTGCCTGCCGACGATGAGGCGCCCCCGGCGGCGCTGGTCGTGGAGGTGCCGCTATTGGTGCCGCAAGCGGTCAGTGCCGTCGCGGTCAAGCCGGCGGCGAGGATGGCGAACGACGTGCGCGTCGCACGGATGGCGGTCATTGCGTTGTGACTCCTGACTTCCTTGTCCTGCTGCGGTCGAGCGCCGCAGCCCGGAAGTCATTGAATCCGGGTTCATACCTTGAAGTCAAGACTTGAAGTCAAGATTTTTTCTGTCGGACTGCCGAGACCGTCAAGTGACTGCCAACGCGGCCCGCTGAGCGTTGTCCTGGACCTCTCTGGCCAGCACCAGGGCACCGACGACGTCGGACTCTTCGCCGAGGTCCCCTGCGCGCACAAAGACCGACGAGGCGGCGCTGGGCAGGGCACGGCGTTCGATGGCGCGCCGGACCGGGTCGATGAGAAGCGGACCCAGGCGGGCCATCTGTCCCCCGATCGAGATCACCTCTGGGTTGAGCAGATTGACAACGGCGGACAAAGCGAGGCCGAGTGACTCCCCCGCATCCGCGAGCACGCGTCGGCACCCGGGGTCCCCGGCCAGGGCCTTGCTGATCACATCGCGCAGCGTGAGCACCCCATGCGACGGGCGCAGAGCCTCCAGGATCGCGGCGGAGCCGACAACCGTGTCCAGGCACCCGCGGTTGCCGCAGCGGCACACGGCGCCCTTGTCGTCGATGGAGATATGGCCGATCTCGCCGGCGGTGCCGGCACTGCCGCGCACGAGTTGCCCGTTGACGACCAGGCCGGCCCCCACGCCATAGGACATCTTGACATGCACGGCATCAGAGATTCCTTGCAGCGCACCGGAATTCATTTCACCAAGCGTGGCGAGATTTGCCGTGTTGTCGAGGAGAACGGGGGCCTTGAGGGAGGCCGCAGCCGCATCCGCGATCTCGATCCCGCGCCAACCGGGCAGGATGCCAGCGGCACCGATCTGCCCCGAGACGGTATCGATTGGGGCGGGAACGCCGAGGCCGACAGCAACGAGTTCGCGGGGACTGTGACCAGACCGTTCGACCAGGTCGAAGAGCAACGTCGCTCCTCGCTCCAGGCCCTCGTCGGCGGCGTGCTCGGCGGGCAGCGGCAAACGACTGCTCGCGACGACCCGGTCCGGGGTGCCGGCCACCGCGGCCCGCACGTCGCGGTCTCCGAAGACGATGGCCCCGAGGATGCCGTCGGGCGTCGCCAGCGAGACACTCACAGCGCGTCGTCCGTTGCGGACACTCGGGGTCAGCTCGACGACTCCCGCGCTGCCGAGCTCCTTGACGACATTGGACACCGTCGCCGGGCTAAGGCCGGTCTGTTCGGCGATCTCGATCTGGGTCAGCGCCCCGAGCCGGGTCAGCGCATCGAGGACCCGGAAGCGATTGCGTTCGCGCAGCGAGCTTTGCGAGCCAGGTGCGGCGCTCTCTGCGTTCACGTCTTAAACATAGCCAATGGTCACGCGCCTGGGGAAGAGCCAGCGGTCTGCGCGCGGCGCTGCATCAGGTGGCGGTGCTCCGCCTCGTTGTGGCACAGCGCGAGCGCTGCATCGAAAGCCGCCAGAGCGGATGAGCGCCGTCCACAACGGGCCAGCAGCTCCGCACGGACCGCGGGGAGGCGGTGGCCGGGCAGGTCGCCGGCGTCGAGATCGGCGATCGCGGCGAGTCCCTCCTCGGGTCCTGCCGCCTCGGCGAGCGCTACCGCCCGCGCCAGCCGGGCGGCCGGCGAGGGAAAGGCGATCAGGAGGGCGTCATAGTGCGCGACGATCCGGTCCCAGCGGGTGGCTACGGAGGTCGGGGCGAGAGCGTGCTCGGCAGCGATGAGCGCCTGGAGGCGGAAGGCGTCCGCGGGCGCGGCGGAGATGGCGTCGAGGAGGTCGATGGCTTCAGAGATCTCGCTGTGGTGCCAGCGGTTGCGGTCTTGATTGGGCAGCAGAACGATCTCGCCGTCCGCATCCAGCCGGGCGTCTCTGCGTGAGTGCTGCAGGAGCATCAGAGCGAGCAGGCCATCGAGAGTGCTATTGGCCGGCACGAGGGACCGCACGACCCGGACGAGGTGGATCGCCTCGCCGGCGAGTTCGGTGCGCATCAGATCGGGGCCGGAGCCGGCGGCATACCCGGCGGTGAACGCAATGAAGGCGACCTGGGCCACGGTGTCGAGGCGCTCGGGCAGGTCATCGAGCGCGGGGATGGCGAAGGGGATGCCGGCGGCGACGATCTTCTTCTTCCCGCGCGTGATCCGGGCGGCCATCGTCGGCTCGCCGACGAGGAAAAGCCGCGCGATCTCCCCCGTCGGCAAGCCGATGACCAGCCGCAACGCGAGGGCGGCGGCCACGTCCGGCGCCAGTGCCGGGTGAGTGCACATGAGGACCAGTCGCAGGGTGTCGTCGTCGACCGCGCTGCCGTCGTCGATCATCACGCCCTCCTGGGGTCGGTCGCGCTGCTCGATCAGGAGCAGCGGGGCTTTGCGCGCCGCCGTCGCCTCCGTGCGCAGCCGATCGATCAGGACGCGCCGGGCACTCGTATGCAGCCAGGCCGCCGGGTTCGCCGGCACGCCGTCGCGCGGCCAGGTCCGGGCGGCGGCCTCGACGGCGTCGGCCAGCGCGTCCTCGGCCAGATCGAGGCGCCGGGAGTGCGCGATGAGTAGGGCGAGCAGGCGGCCCCACTCCTCGCGCACCACCCGGGTCAGGGCGTCGTCGTTCGGGTCGCTTCCCGAGGCGGCAGGGCTCGCCGATCCGCACTCGCCGCAGCGATGCCGCCCGCCGCCGTCACCCGACGTCATACGGCCTCCTCGGATGAACATCTGAGCCGGCCGCGATCGGCGGGCGTGCCGCGGCGCCGCATTCGTCCTCGCGAGGAGTCGATTTCGCATTTCGAGGAGTGAAAATTGCGCTCTCGACGGGGTGACGCAGGCTCATGAGCCGGAGAGGTCCTCGACGGGGCGGATCTCGACGGCATACCGGTGCGGCAGCAGGGCGGCAGCCTCGATGGCGGCGTCCAGATCGGGAAGTTCGACGTCGTAATAGCCGACCACGATCTCCGTCGTCTCCACGAACGGCCCGTCGCTCACCACCCGCCGACCGTCGATGTGCCGGACCGTCGTCGCCATCGGCGTCTCCTCCAGCGGGGCCCCCGAGATCCGCCGGTAGCCGCGCTCGTCGGTCCAGGCGTGGAAGCGTTCGTGGGCGGCATAGACCTCGTCCTGCTCGGCGGGCGTCAGCTGCTCCCACTCGCCCATGCGGGTGCCGAGCAGGAAGACGTAGCGCTTCATCGGACGCGCTCGTCTTCGCGCACGACACGGCGCACCTCGATGCCGTCGCCGAGTTCGGCCAGGATCCCGCAGCAATCGAGCAGATCGTCGTAGTCACGGGTCTCGACGTGGAAGAAGCCACCGACGTGCTCCGCTGTCTCAGCGAACGGGCCGTCGCTGACGGATCCTCCGGCGCGAACGGTGCGGGCCTCGCTGGTGCGGTGCAGTTCGGCGCCGCCGAGCACGCGGTGCCCGCGGGCCGCGAGCGACTGCGCGAAGCGCCCGTAGGTCGCGTAGCCGGCGCTGCGTTCCTCCTGGCTCATCGTGGTCCACCACCGGTCCGCGTCGCCGATGATGAGGATGGCGTACTGCTCGGGGCCTGCCGTGGTCATCGACCTCTGCGGTGTGGTCATGGCTCAGTCCTCCACCAGGCGGCGCAGTTCGATCAGATCGCCAGTGCTCGCCAGGCCCGCGCAGATCTCGCGCAGGCCCACCTCGTCAGCGCTCTCGATCAGATAGAAGCCGACGATCTGCTCGCGGGACTCGGTGAACGGGCCGTCGGTGATCAGGGTGCCGCCGCTGCCGTCGGGGCGCATCGATGTCGCCTCGGCGGATGGGGTCAGCGGTCCGGCGACGATCACCCGGTGGCCGCCCGCGCCCAGGCGCTGGTTGAACAGGCGGTGGGCTTCGGCCCCCTTGGCATGGTCCTCGGCGGGCAGTTGCGCCCACTCCTCCTCGGGGGCGGGCAGCAACATCAGGTAACGACTCATCGGATCCTCCGTGATCGGGTCTTCGTGGCAGGTCGCGGGCGCGTCCTCACCACCATGACGGGCGCGGGTGGCCGCAATCGACAGCGCGGCCGGAATTCTTTTCCGACCTGCGGCGCGCGGCCTCAGCCTGCCGCGAGGGCCTGGTAGGTCGCGTAGGTCAGCGTGCGTCCCTCACGCTCGACCGTCCTGGCGATCTCGCGGACCTCGAGGCCGCCGAGACGATCGGCCAGGGCAGCGAGGCGGGCCAGGAGGCCGGGTTCCGGCTGCGCCGCCCAGATCGCTAGCGCCCCACCGGGGGCCAGCTGGGCGAGCGCACGCGCGAGGGTGGGATCGGCATACAGGCTCGAATTGTCCTGGTGGACAAGGAAGGACGGCCCATTGTCGACGTCCAGCAGGATGACGTCGAAGGTCTCGTCACCGGTCAGGAGGTCGGCCACATCGCCGGTATGCAGGCGCACGCGCGGATCGCCGACGACCCCGGTCAGGGTCGGGACGAGCCCGTCGCGGGCCCAGCCGACGAGGGCCGGCTCGATCTCGGCGATCACGACGTCTGCCACCCGCGGGTCTTCGAGGACGGCACGCGCAGTGAAGCCGAGGCCGAGGCCGCCGACGAGCACGCGGCGCGGCTGCGCGCACGCGGCGAGGCCCAAGCGCGCCAGCTCGACCTCGGTGGAGACGTCGATCGTGTCCATCGCGAAGACCCCGCCCACGATCAGCTCGTATGTCGTTCCTCCCCCTTGCGTCTCGCGGCACCGGAGCGCGATGTCGCCCCGTGGCGTGGTCGCCCGCGCGAGGGTTCGGGCGGGCTCGGGGCGGGCGGACGGCATACGGCAAGCCTGAGGCACGAGGGAAGGAGGGGCCTAATCGCGCCGAGGGCGATTTGTCGCAAGGGAATTTTGTGCGAGCTGTCCTTTCGGGCGAGGGTGGTTCGTGGAGGGTGAGGATGCGGCTTACGCCGAAAGACCTGGCCCCGCCGCCCGGCGGCGGCCGACCGCACGACTCGACCGAGGAGAAACTGCCATGGCTCAGTACCTACTGTCCGTCGGGCACGACGACCAGAACTTCCCGCAGACCAGCCCCGAGGACATGGACCGCATGTTCGCCCAGGTCGGCGCCTTCAACGAGGAGCTCCAGGGCGCGGGATCGTGGGTCTTCGCCGGCGGCCTACACCCGATCACGACCGCCACGGTGGTCGATGCGAGCAAGGGCGAGCCGGTGATCACCGGCGGCCCGTATGCCGAGAGCAAGGAGCAGATGGGCGGCTTCTGGGTCATCGAGGCGGCGAACCTCGAGGAGGCACTGGAGTGGGCGCGCAAGGGCTCGGCCGCGTGCGAGGGCCCGGTGGAGGTGCGGCCCTTCCAGGGTGATGACGACACTTGAGCAGGCGAGGACCTGGACCGGGGCTTGCGTGCTGAGCACGGCCGGGTAGTCGCGGTGGCCGAAACACCGGGCCCGCACCCCGACACCTCTTCGTCACCGATGCACCCGTCCGGACCGGTGTCGACGTGGCAAACCGGTGTACCCGTGACGGACCCGTGCGGAGGTGACCGGGTTGGACGAAGTCGGGGTTGCCGCGGAGATGGCGTCCCTCGCGGACAAGACGACGGTCTCATGGCGCCCGAGGTCACCTATTGCTTGACTCAGGCGCATGGGGGGCGTCGGCGAGCGCTCCCGCCTTCCGTGTGGGCCCGGGGGGCCGGGGCACGCCTCGCGGGCCCTGGCGCTGGTGCTCGCCCAGACCCCCCGGCCGGTGCTGGCCTAGGTCGACGACGTTATTTCTCACGCTGGTCCGACTCGCGCCTCCTCCCGTCGACAGGCCGGTTCAGCCCCGTCGAAAGGCCGGTTCAGCCCTGTCGAAAGGCCGATTCGCGCGCGACGGCCGCGTCATAGAGAGCCTTCTTGGACAACCCCGTCGCCTCGGCGACCTGCGCGCACGCATCCTTGAGCCGTATGCCGTTC
>Ga0075158_10002951_pt1 | contig 12145 bp, 10 predicted proteins | sample JI91814BDNA_FD_70968 | JGI IMG/M metagenome (GOLD analysis project Ga0075158, IMG submission 70968) | Wastewater effluent complex algal communities from Wisconsin, to seasonally profile nutrient transformation and Carbon sequestration -... | ecosystem: Engineered > WWTP > Effluent > Algae... | reverse complement strand
CCGGTCGCGTCGACGATCGCCGGAACGAGCCCCGTGGGCACGGCCGTGAACACGAACCCGGTCACGGCGGCCTTTGGCGCCCGTCCGGCGTCGGGGCCGACGATCGCCACGACGGAGCCACCAGTCGCGAGCCCGTCGGTGCGCGCGATCGCTTCGTCCCAGGCGCGGTAGCCGCGCAGCGACGGGCCGGTCCAGCCGCGCACGTTCCCCGGTCGGTCCGGTGCGAGCAGGTAGCCACTGGGCGCGACCCCCGCCGCGGCGACGCGCCGCCACAGTGCGGCCGCCGAAGCATCATCGAGCGGCGCGGGAAGGTCGAGCGCGAACGAGGCCACTGCACCCGACGGCAGCGAAGCGGCCGCTGTGGCGAACTCCGATGCGGCCAGGCGGGGCGAATCCCGGTAGCGCAGCAGTTCGAGCGACGACCAGTCGCTCCACAACGTGTTGTCGTCCACCTCGACCTGTCCCCGCAACGACACGGTGTACTCGGGGGTTTGGACCTCGCGCATGTCGCCGCTATCGGGTCCGCTCACGAAGAACCGGAGGTGTAGCGATCCGTCGAGTCCGACGCTGCGGTGCGGACCCGCCACCCGTGATGAGGGGCTGTTCGACTGCAGTGCCCCGCGGATCTGTCGGATGATGAGGGTCTCGCGTCCGCCGCGGGCAGCGAGCGCCGGGGCGGCCAGCCACCCCCACGCCGACGCCACCACGCTCAGGATGAGTGCAGCGATCGCGCCCGAGCGCAGCGCGCCGATCCAGGCCGCTCGTCGGAGCGTGCCGGGGCGGAGTTCAGGGAGCTCAAGGAGTTCGAGGTGCTCGTCAGGTGCATCAGGTGCATCAGGTGCATCGGGGGCGGAATCATGGCGATGTGGCATGCGGACCTCTGGAGTTGCGTGCGTCGGGAGTGGCAGTGAAACGGGTGTGGAACGAACCACGCGCTCGATGTGCGGCGGTCCGGATGGCGCCCTCGGTGGCGCCCGACATGGCGGCGACCTCGGCGATCGAGAAGCCGTCGACATAGAGCAGGGTGAGGAGCCGGCGGTCGCGATCGCCGAGCTGTCGAAGCGTGTCGTGCACGGCCAGCCGCGTGGTCACATCGTGTGCCACATCCGCTGATCCGAGCAGCGAGCCCAGGTCGGCCCCGTCGTCGACATCGAGCCGCCGCCGTTTCCAATGGTCGATGAGCAGGTTGCGGGCGATCGACAGCAACCATGCCGTCTCGGAGCCACCGGTGAAACCCGTGATCGCCCGGGCGGCGCGCACGAAGGTGTCCTGCGTCAGGTCGGCAGCGAGGTCGGCATCGCCGCATCGGCGCCGGAGGAACCCGAACACCAACGCTCCGTGCGCTCGATAGAGCTGCTCGATCGCTGTCAGCGGCCGATCCAACTGGTAGACGAGGCGCCGTCGGCGTACTGAGTGAGGCACACCCAGCGCGGACGGCCGCCCTCGATCCGGATTGTCACCGACTGCTCGATCGCGGGCGCAGCTGCGTAGCGCGCCAGCGCCGGTTCACCGACGCCGCAGAGCGCGGCGGTGCTCGGACGCGCGATCCATGCCGCTCCGACGATCACGCTGACGGCGCCGATGAGCGCCAGCATCACGAGCGAGGCGCGCCGCGCCCGGCCGATGCGGCGCTCCCGGCCGGTGCGGTGCTCGGTGCGGGTGTCCGCCTGGGCGGCGGTGATGTCGGGCGTGGTTGAGGTCATAGCGAGCTCCGTTCGTTGGCGGCGCGGTGTTCCACGCTCATCGTCACCAACGACGGCTCCGGCGAAGTGTTACAGGATTTCGATGACACGACGCGGCCGGACTCCAGGCGAATGATGCGGTCGGCGAGCGCGAGCGCGACGGGGGAGTGGCTCGCGGCGATCACGGTTCGGCCATCGCGGCGCAGCGCGTGCCACAGCGCCGTCTCGGTGTGCACGTCGAGCGCGCTGGACAGGTCGTCGACCACCGTCACGGCGGACCGCGGTGCGAACGCTCGGGCCGCGGCGAGCCGCTGGCTCTGACCTCCCGACAGGCGAAGCCCACGGTGCCCCACCACGGTCGCGATGCCGCCGGGAGCGTCGAGCTCGAGGTCGAAGTGGGCGAGCCGCAATGCGTCTGCGACGTCGACGTCGAAGTCGAGACCGACGTTTTCCTCGATGGTGCCCGACACCAGGTGCGGCGTCTGCGACACGTACGAAACCTGCGGCGGGCGAAGCATCGCCGACCCGTCGTGGACCAGCTCACCGTTCCAGCGGATCTCACCGTGTGTGCGCCGGCGGAGCCCCGCGAGGCATTCCAGCAGGACGGACTTGCCCGATCCCACAGGGCCGGTGACGATCACGAACTCGCCGACGCCGATAGACACGCTGACCGGCCCGACGAGCCGCTCGCCCTCGGCGGTGTCGACGCACACATCGGCCGCCGTCAAACCGGCGAAGGGGTGGCGGGATGGCAGCGAGGGCCGGGGTCGTGGCTCGGCGACTCCCTGCAGCGTCGGCAGCACCACGCGGTCGGCGACCGTGACGTCGATGTCGTCGTTCGGGAGCAGCGCGTGCATGCGCCGGAGCTTGGTCGCGACCGCCGGTCTCGTCAGCATGATCGAGATCATGAGCGAGCCCATGGGTGGCATGCGACGGATCAGCTCGATCAGGGCGACGGCCGTGCCCGCCACGGCCGCAGGCCGCGCGGCGGGCACCCCGACTCGCGCCGCGAGCACCAGCACGGCGCCAGCGATGGCAGCGGTGGAGCCGTAGAGCACCGAGTGGAGGAGCACGTGCTGGCGGCGCCGCCGCTGTGCCAGCCGTTCGCGTGTCTCGGAGCGGCGATGCAGGTCGTCGACGATCGCGGGCTCCGCGGCGAAGGACTTGATCGTGCCCGCCGCAGCGAAGGCGTTGGCGGCCTGCGCGGTCCAGGCCGATCGCGACGCCGCAAGGTCGATGGCGAGCGACGCGATCCTCTTGCGGTTGACGAAGGTCGCGGCGCCCGCGGCGACCAACGGGATGGCGACGATCCACCGCGGCACCGACGCGTCGACGAAGGGCAGGACAACGGCGAACACGATGACGTACGAGATGGCGTCGAACCAGTTGTCGGCGTAGGTGATCATCTCGTCGCTGTCCCAAAGACGCGCGGTCGCCTCGCCCGGGCTGTGGTCGACCCGGGCCGTGTCGGCATCGTGCGGAGCGAGCTGGGCGCTCATGAGGTTGCCCCGGAGGGTGAGGTTGCTGAAGTTCCACCACAGCGAGAAGCGCCGCTCGCCGAACTGCGCGAACAGCACGGACGCAAGCAGGATCGCGCTGTACGCCGTGATGGCGAGCCAGGGGTGGCCGCCTGGTTGGAGATCGCTGACGAGGCCGCTCCAGATGGCGACCGTGATGGCTTCGGCCCAGAAGTTGAATGCCCAGAGCGCTCCGCCCCACAGGCCGAGACGTCTGCGTCGAGCGAAGAGCCGTGCTGCGAAACGTTCGGGGCTGACGGGATGGATCTCGATCGGATCGGGTTCGGCGACGGCTGTCGGCGCGGCACCGTCATCGGTCGCGTCGCCCTGGCCGTCCCCGCCGTCGTCGTCCCCGCCGTCGAGGAGTTCGAGCACCTCGCGTTCGCTGTCGGCCGAGGCCCGCACGGCACTGGCAAACCGGGAGTCGGGATCGGCTTCGAGTGCCGCTCGGCGGTCGAACTCCACCAGCTCGCCTCGGTCGAGCACGGCGACGAAGTCGGCGTGGCGGACGGTGCTCAGCCGATGAGCGATCACGACCGAGGTGCGTCCGCGAAGGAGCCCTGCCGTTGCGGCCTGCAGCCGGTGCTCGGTCACGGGATCGAGCCGCGCCGTCGCCTCGTCGAGGATCACCACGTCGGGGTCGCGCACGAGCAGGCGCGCGAAGGCGACGAGTTGGGCCTCGCCCGCGGACAGCTGCCGACCGCCGTGTCCGAGTCGCGTGTCGAGCCCGCCGATCTCGTCGATCCAGTCGGCCAAGTCGAGCAACTCGATCGCGGCGACGACGCGCGCCGCGTCGATCGATCGATCCCGAAGCGTGATGTTGGCCTCGATCGTGTCGTCGAGCAGTTCGACGCGCTGCGACATGAGGGCGACCGATCGGCGCAGGTCGCGCAGTGCGATGCCCGTGACGTCGCGGTCGTTGACGAACACGTGGCCTTCGGGCACGTCGACGGCGCGCACGATCGCCCGAGCGAGCGTGGACTTGCCGCTCCCGGTCCGTCCGATGAGCGCCAACTGCGCGCCGGCAGGCAGGTCGAGGCTGACGCCGTGCAGCACCGGGTCGCCCGCCTCGTAGCCGACGGTGAGGTCGCGCACACGCAGACCGAGGGCCGCTGCCTCGCGGTGCTCGTCGCGGTGTTCGCCGTCGTCCCCGGTGGTATCGGCCGTGGCTGCGGTCGACGAGATCTGCCGCTCGGGTTCGAGCGAGAGCAGCTCGCCGAGGCGAGCGATCGCGGCATCGACAAGCGTGAGCCGCGGGGCCTGGCGGAGCAGTTCGCGAAGGTGGTCCGAGAACTGGCCGACGAGGGCGACCATGGCCCATGCCCGTCCGGGCCCGATCCAGCCGCGTACCGCCGCCAGCGCGCCGCCGATCAGCACGACGATCTGGAGCGTGTTCAGCAGCGTGACCGTTGCACCGCGCAGGTGAATTGACGCCCGGGTCGTCTCGCGTCGGGCTCGCACGACTCCGGCGCCCGATTCGTACCAACGGCGAAGGAGCAGGGACTGCCCGAGCGCCTGGCGGAGGTCGGTACGTGCGGCGAACGCCTCTTCCACGATCCCCGACGCGGTGGCCCACTCCCGCTGCAGCGAGGCCGAGGCTCGGCTCGATCGGCGTGCAAGGGGAGCGCCGACCGCCAGCACGAGCGCGCCCGCGATCAGGAACGCCAGGCCGAGGCGCCAATCGAGTACCACGGCGCCGACGGCGACGACGACCGCGCCGATGGTCGAGGCGCCAATCGTTCGGAACTGCTCGCTCACCGCGTTGGTGAGGATGTCGACGTCGTTGGACGCCCGGTCGGCGAGTTCGCCGGCGCTTCGGCTGGTGAGATCGGAAGGCGCGAGCGAGAAGAGGCGCTCGACGACGGTCGAGCGCAGACGCGTCGCCACCCGTCGGGCGAGCCCTGCCGCGAGGAGGCCGCCGGCGACCCAGGTTGCTTCGGCGGCGAGCACGAGCGCTCCCGCCACGATCGCCACACGGGCGGCTCCGCTGTCGCGCTGCAGGATCGCGTCGACGACGTCGCCGCTGAGGCGGGCGGCGACCACGTTGGCGATCAGGCCGGCGGTGATGAGGGCCGCGACGAGCGCGCCGAGGCCGGCGTCTCCGCGGCGGAAGATCGCGCGCAAGCGTCCGCGTGCCGACGTGTCCTCACCCATCAGGCCAGTCTGTCGGTCGAACACCTGTGCCGTCACCCGAATAACGCGCCGACCGAGCGCTGCCGGTGTCGTGCCTCAGCGCTGCCGGTGTCGTGCCTCAGCCGAAGAGCGCCGCCTCGACGCCGTCGAGCACTCGCTCTATCGCCGGCGCGGCGGCGACGCGGTCGGTTCCGGCGAGGAGCATCGCCAGGCCGTGGACCGACGCCCAGGCGACCAGTTCGGCGCCGGGGCGTTGCGCGGTCGAGATGACACCGGCCGCATGGAGTTCGTCGAGCACATCGATCAGCACGCGAGCGGCGTCCGGATCGTCGGCCGCGCACTCCTCGGTGGCTCCTGCGATCGCGTTCCACGCGCGGGCCTGGTGCGGGGTGAAGGCGCACTCGAGTAGCCCCGGCTCGTCGAACGCGAACTCGATATAGGCGCGTCCGGTGGCGCGGAATCGGCGCTTCGGCGAGCGATGCCGATCTCGCGCGGTCGTCATCGTGCGGGCGAGTTCCTGGCGACAACAGCGGGCGACCTGGGCGACGAAGGCGTCGCGGTCCTCGAAGTGGCGATAGGCGGCCGGGGCGCTGACGCCGACTCGACGCGCCGCCGCGCGCACGGTCACGGACGCGGTCCCTCCTTGGCGGGCGAGGGTGAAGCCGGCCGCCACGAGCGCCGGTGCGAGGTTGCCGTGGTGGTACGACATGTTGACATCGTAAACATGTTCTGGCAGGGTGGACAATGTTTCCGGTGTTCACATCAACTGCAGCGAGGGGTTCGGCGATGGCCAAGACGATTCATACGGGGCGCCTCACCACGGCGAGCGACGCCGAGTCGGTCGTGTTCCTGTTGGGCATGCGGATCAACCGGCTGTGGGCGGTGCCCGAGGTCGCACGCGTCGGTATCGCGATGGGGCGGATGATCGCCGAGCTCCTGCGCCACGGCGACCTGGGCCTGCTCTCGGCCCGCACCTTCGTGTCGGGTCGCGACGTGATGGTCGTGCAGTACTGGCGGTCGGCGGAGGAACTGCAGGAGTACGCGCGGGCCGACGGGCGACATCACCTCCCGGCCTGGCGCGACTTCAACCACACGATGCGCGCCGCCGCTCACATCGGCATCTGGCACGAGACCTACCGGGTCGCGCCGGGGATGTACGAGGCGATCTACGTGAACATGCCGTCGTTCGGGCTCGCCGCGGCAACGGGGGGACCCGAGCCGATCGGCGCGGGCCGCCACAGCGCCGCCGCACGGCTGAGCGGGGTCGAGGACCGTCCGGTGATGGAACCGAGCTGAGCGGGCGCGAACCGGCGGAGCGTCGAGCCTCAGTGAGCGTGGCAGGCGCCGCCGCAACACCCGCCACCCATCGGACCCGCAGGTGCGGGTACCGCTGACGAGGCCGACCCGCCGCCGACGCCGACCGTGGCGATCAGGTTCAGGAGCTTGACCGTGTCGGCGTGCCCGTCGGGGCAGACAGCGGGATCGGAGGACTGGGCCATCGGGCGTTCGACCTCGAAGGTCGACCCGCAGGTCCGGCAGCGGAAGTCGTAGCGAGCCATGGACGGATCGTACCCACACGGGCCGGCCGGTGGGTCAGACTGGGCCGATGGAGTTTGACCTCGACACCGTCGACGCGCTGCTGAGCACCACGCGAGCCGTCCGCAAGCGTCTCGATCTCGCCCGCGACGTCCCCGACGGCGTGGTGCTGGAGTGCCTGCGGCTCGCAACCCAGGCGCCCACGGGCTCGAACCTCCAGGGATGGCGGTGGCTCGTGGTGCGCGATCCAGCGACCAAGGCGGCGCTGGCCGAGCTCTATCGCCGCGGCGGTGGCGAGTACCTGGCCGCGGCCGCCGAGACGGCGCAGGCGGGCACGCAGACCGGGCGCGTCTTCGACTCCGCCAACTACCTGGCCGAACACCTGCACGAGGTTCCCGTGATGGTGATCCCGATGATCGTGGGGCGTGCGGACGGATCGGTCGCGTCGGCCGCGGGGCTATTCGGATCGATCATCCCGGCGGTGTGGAGCTTCCAGCTCGCGCTCCGCAGCCGCGGGCTCGGCAGTTGCTACACGACGCTCCACCTGGCGTTGGAGCGCGAGGCGGCGGCGCTGCTCGACATTCCCGACCACGTGACCCAGGTGGGGCTGCTGCCGGTCGCGTACACGGTCGGGACCGGCTTCCGCCCCGCCGTGCGCCGGCCGATCGAGGAGTTGGCCTTCCTCGATCGCTACCGCCAACCCCTGGCACCGCCGATATGAGCGCGGAGCCGCAGCTGCACCACGAGTTCGCTACGGCCCTTCCCGAGCTGTGCGTTGGCTGGTTGCCCGTCAGCGCGCCGGCGCCCGAACTCCGCCTGCTGAACCACGGTGTCGCCGCCGGTCTCGACATCGACCCCGAGGCGCTGCGGAGCGACGAGTGGGTTCGCGTCCTCGCTGGCGGGGCCGCACCCGAGGGAGCCCAACCCGTGTCGCAGGCCTACGCGGGGCATCAGTTCGGCGGGTACTCGCCACGGCTCGGCGACGGGCGTGCGGTGCTGCTCGGCGAGATCGCTGGCGGCGACGGCCGACTCGTCGATCTGCACCTCAAGGGATCGGGCCGCACCGTGTTCTCGCGTGGGGGCGACGGCAAGGCGTCACTCGGCCCGATGCTGCGCGAATACGTGGTGTCGGAGGCAATGGCGGCGTTGCGCATTCCGACCACCCGGGCGCTCGCGGTCACCGAGACGGGCGAGGACGTTTGGCGGGACGGCCCGGAGCGCGGCGCGGTGCTGGCACGTGTGGCGGCAAGCCACGTTCGGGTTGGCACGTTCCAGTTCGCTGCGGCCACCGGCGACGTCGCGCTGCTCGCGCGGTTGATCGAGTTCGCGATCCGACGGCATTTCCCGCGCCTCTCGGGGCGACCCGACGCGGCGCTGGAACTGCTCGGTGCCGTCGTTCATTCGCAGGCGGAACTCGTCGCGTCGTGGATGCACGTCGGGTTCGTGCACGGTGTGATGAACACCGACAACGTCGCCATCTCGGGGGAGACCATCGACTACGGCCCGTGCGCGTTCATGGACCGCCACGATGCGGCCACGGTGTTCAGCTCGATCGACCACCAGGGTCGCTACGCCTACGGCAACCAACCGTCGGTGATGCAGTGGAACCTCGCTCGTTTCGCCGAGACGCTGCTCGCCGCGATCGACGACGACCGCGAGCGAGCGATCGCGGCAGCGACCGACACCCTCCATGGCTACGCCCCGGCCTACCGGTCGGCCTGGCTGCGCGGTGCCCGTGCGAAGCTGGGCATCGGCGGCGGTGACGATGAGGCCGACCACCGCCTCGTCGACGATCTACTCGAGCTCATGACCGTGGCGCGGGCCGACCACACGCTCACCTTTCGCGACCTGGCCCGCTGGTTGCGCGGCGATCGCGATCCGCTGACCGCCCGGCTGGCGTCGGGGCCGGGGCTCGCGGAGTGGCTGGTTCGCTGGACCGGTCGTGTCGGCGCCGCGCCGCGCGATGCGGTCGCCGACGCGATGGACGCGGTGAACCCGATCTACATTCCGCGCAACGCCGTGGTGGAGGATGCCTTGGCTGCGGCGGTGGAAGAGCGGGACCTCGGCGAGGTCGAGCGCCTCGTGGCCGTGCTCGCCGACCCCTTCACCGAGCGGTCGGTCGGGGAGCGATACGCGCTCGCATCGCCCCCCGACTACGACGGTGCCTACACCACGTTCTGCGGAACCTGATCGGAACTTGATCGAGGCCGGGCCGACGGCTCAGGCGGAACGGCCGAGGAACGCGGCGAGCTTCGTCGCCTCGTTGGCATCGGCCGGGGCGGCCTGCTCGGGGCCGAAGATCGCGCCGTCGTCGGAGCGGAACGCGTCGGAGATGGCGTGGCGCGCCGAGGCAAGGAGCTGCGCGGCGAGGTCGGCGTCGAGGTCGTTCGACTGGCCGGTCGCGGTCGCGAGGTCCCATGCGTGGGCAAAAGTGTCGGTTGCGGCCAGGCCGAGCAGTGCCGTGGCCGGCATGTCGCCGAAGCCCGGGTTGACCGTCTTCGCGAGGGCGCCGTCTTCGTTGAACGCTGCGAGCGTCGCTGCGGCGGCAGCGTTGAACGCGGCCCCGAAATCGCCCTCGCTCGCGCCCTCGCCCGTCTCGGTCATCTCCGTGCCCGCCAGCGCCGAGCTCGCCCAGTGCTGCGCTCCGACGAGGTGATCCACGAGCTGGCCCACGTTCCAGTTCGCGCACGGCGTGGCGTCGCCGAGCTGGTCGCTCGACACGTTTGCGATCACGGCTGCGGCGATCTCCTGGGCACGGGCGAGTGCGGCGGTATCCATGGTGACTCCTCGAGTTGTCGGCCGGGTTTTTCGGCCTGGGTGGCCGGCCGACGCTACCGCGTGGGCAACTCGCCGGGGCCGTCGCTCGCAACCCGCTCGGCGTGGGTCTCGCGGAAGAGCTCCGCCAACCCTGCCAGCGCGCCGGTCATGCCGCTCCCGTCGAGGGGGAGGAAGATCTTGGTCGCCCGCCCGTCGCCGATCCGCGCGAGCGCCTCGAGGTACTTCACGGCGAGCAGGTCGTTCGTGGGGCCACCCCGGTGGATCGCTCCGTAGACCAGTTCGATCGCCGCGGCCTCGCCGGCGGCGGTTGTCTCCTGCCGGTAGCGCTCGGCATCGGCAAGCTCTCGCTCGGCCTGCGCCTGCCCTTGCGCTTCGAGCATCTGGCGCTCGCGGACGCCCTGGGCGGTGAGGATGGCCGCCTGCTTGTCGCCCTCGGCGCTGAGGATGGCCGCCTCGCGGTAGCCGTCCGCCGTGGTGACCTGGGCCCGCCGCGTGCGCTCCGCCTTCATCTGCTCGTGCATGGCGCTCATCACGTCGGGCGGCGGGTCGATTCGTTGGATCTCGACCCGCATGACCCGTGCGCCCCAGTTGTCGGTTGCGTCGTCGAGGATCTGGCGCAGGTTCGAGTTGAGCTGATCGCGGCTGGTCAGCGCCTGGTCGAGGGTCATGTCGCCGATGACGTTGCGCATGTTCGTCTGCGCCAGCTTCGTGATGGCCATCAGGAAGTTGGCCACGTTGTATTGCATCCGCTGCGGGTCGGTGGGCTCGTAGTAGATCACCGCGTCCACCGACACCACCACGTTGTCCGACGTGATGACCTCCTGTGGCGGCACGTCGATCACCTGCTCGCGCATGTCGACCATGGTGATGGTCTGCGCGAACGGGAGAATCACGTGCAGCCCGGGGTTCTTGGTCTCCTTGTACTTGCCGAGCTGTTCGACGATGCCCTTCTGGAACGGATGCACGATCCGCACACCCGAGAGCGCGACGACGAACAGCAGGACGGCGATCAGGATGAGCGCCACGATCGGTGCGGTCACGGTGAGACCTCCTCGGCGGTCGACGCTACGACGATGACGCGTGTGCCTTCGACGTCGGTGACCACGACGTGGTCGCCCACCTCGAATCGTTGACCGGATGCGGGGCTGGCACGCCATTCCTCGCGGTCGATGCGGACCAGCCCCGGATCGTCCGGGCCGACGGCGTCGATCACGACCCCGGCGCGGCCGAGGAGCCGGTTCGCCCCCACGCCCGGAACCTCCTCGATCTGGTTGAGTCGGCGTCCGATGGGCCGCAGCGCGAAGAAGAAGACGCCCGACGCGATCACGAACGTGAGGACCTGGACGAAGACCGATGCGCCGAGGAATGCGGCGACGGCCGCTGCTGCGGCACCGAGCCCGAAGGGGAGCAGGAAGAACCCGGGTACCGCGATCTCGCCGGTTGCGAGCACCACCGCGAGGACCACCCACAGGATCTTGAGTAGATCGGTCGAGCTGCCGGACATTGGGCGTCCCCTTTGCGGCCGGGTCGTGGCTCGACCCTAGTGGGGCAGTGCCCGGCGCGGCGGGGAATAACCCTCAACCTCGACATGAGAGTTCGGCGCCGTCGGCGGGCAACGCGTGGGACGTTCGACCCATCCGCAGGGGGGTGATTTCACCCGGAGGCATCAGGTGGAGCGCCGCAACTGCCGATAGCGGACACGATCCATCCGCGTCCGAAGGTCGATCCCGCCATGTCCGTACGTACCCGCCGATCCATCCTGTTGGTGGTGTCGCTGATCTCCTCGCTTCTCGCGGTGATCAGTCCCATCGCCCCGGCCTAGGCCGACACGAACCCCTCGACCGAGAACCTGGTGGCGAGCTGCGCCGTCGTGCCGTCCTCCTCGGCGGGCACGATCGCGGGCCTCACCGCGGTAGCTCCCGGCGAGGCGATCAAGGTCCGGTCGTCGCTCACCCTGGATGCTGGCCTGGTCTACCAGGACGTGCTCACTCGGCCCGACGGCTCGACCTACTTCGCGTCGGTGATCGAGCTCTTGCCGCCGGCGGCGGCCGGCGTCACGATCGACCCGACGTCGGCGCACCTCACGATCGGTGGCGTGCCCACGGCGTTGGTGGCCGGAACGCAGCCGGCGCCGGACACCTGGGTGCTCGACACGACCGGGGGTCAGGTGCGCGTGTACTTCCCCGGCGACGCCGACCAGATGCTGGCCGACGTGGCCGGCGTCGGTCTCCCGTCGTACACGGTGCCTTCGGACGGCACCGTGTACGCGGTCGAGGCGGACGGTCGGGTCGGTTCGGACGCCGCGATCACCGCCGGGTCGGCTCTGGACGCCGCGACGTGCCGGGCCTCCATGAGCACCGGCGTGTCGGCACGGTCGACCGGCGACGAGCTGGTGAAGGTCGGTGTCGCCGAACCGTCGCTGACGGTCGCCAAGTCGGTCGCTCCGGCCACGATCGCCGCAGGTTCGATGGCGACGTTCACGATCACCGTGACCAACGC
>Ga0075158_10002947_pt1 | contig 12163 bp, 14 predicted proteins | sample JI91814BDNA_FD_70968 | JGI IMG/M metagenome (GOLD analysis project Ga0075158, IMG submission 70968) | Wastewater effluent complex algal communities from Wisconsin, to seasonally profile nutrient transformation and Carbon sequestration -... | ecosystem: Engineered > WWTP > Effluent > Algae... | reverse complement strand
ACCTTGGCGAGGTCGAGATCGAGCGAGAGCGTCGTCAGATCGCCCTCCTTCTTGGTGACCTTGGCCTTCTGTCCACCGAAGGCCTTGGCCATCACGGCCGGGTCGAAGCTGTTGAGGTTGCCGGCGCCGGCGCCCGCGGCCTCGGCGGCGTCCATCTTGACCCACTTGGTGCCGCCGGTCAGGCCCTTCATATAGGAGACCCCGCCGATGGTGATCATGTCGATCTTGGTGCCCATCATCTCCATGGTCATGGCCATGTCCTGCTTGCCCTTGACGACCTTGAAGTCCCCCTCGGCCGTGATGGACCCACCCATGTCCATCTTCATGTGGCCGGTCGCGCCGTCGACGAAGACCTTCTGCATCGCCTGGCCGAGCGCGATGGCGTCGATCTCGTCGCCGACCTTGGCGCCGGCGATGTCGGTGCTGCCGCCGCCCCCGGCATCGGTGGTCTCGGCTGCCGACGTGGTCTCGGAAGCCGTTGTCGTCGCACTGGTTGCAGTCGTCGCTGCCGTGGACTGCGTGCCGGTGCCGCTGGCCGCGGCGCCCGAAGTGCTGCTGGTGCCGTCGCTGCTCCCGCACGCGCTCAGCGTCAGCGCGCCGGCCGCGATCACGGCCCCGATCGAGGTCTTGGTCAGCTTCATGGGTCCTCCCCCAGTGGTGTTCATCCCGTCCGACGTATGCCGGACGCCTGCTTCGCCCAGAACTGTAAACCGTCCGCGCGCCTGACTAGACGTCTCTGGCAGCCGGGCGGTTCCTCCCGGGTTGACGGATCGCCGATCAGGAACTGGGCGAGGCGGTGGGCAGCGGGCCGATCTCATCCTTGGCCGGGGCGACGATGGCGACCTCCTTGCCCCAGTCGGCGTAGGTCGTGCTGATCGAGGTGAAGCCCAGATTGTTCTCGATGGTCAGTGGCTTGCCGTCCGCGTCCAGGGTGATCACGACGGTGGCGGCCTTGGCCAGGCGCGGGATCGCGGGCTTGCTCTTGCCGGCGGCGGCGAAGTAGTCGGCGATCGGGATGCTCACCTGGTAGGCGCTCGACCCCGCGCCGCCGCCGGACTTCACGCTGGTGACCTTGGCCTTGGCGAGCGACTTGCCGATGACCAGCGGGTCCGCGCCGGACAGCGTGGCGATGGTGACGGCGGCGAGCGCGTCGTCGACCTGGATCCACTTCGCCGAGAGCGCCGGGTTGTGCAGATAGGTGACGCCGTCGCATCCAGCGTGGTCTGCAGCTCGGCGCCGAGTCCGTTGTCGGTGCTCGCGGAGCGTGACGCCGAGGGGCTGCCCGACGCGGTAGCTGTGGCCGAGGACGCGGTGCTCGCGGTCGTGCTCGCCCCGACAGCCTATGTCGAGCCGAAACACCCGGGCGGGCACGAGGAGTTCTCGTGCCCGCCCGGGTGTGGCACGGCATACGGGCCCGTATGCCGTGTGGTGACGTGAGCGGTCAGCTCGCGTCGTCCTCCATCAGGTTGCGCGTCTTGCTGAAGTCCAGCGGGATGCCCGGGCCCATGGTGGTGGTCATGGTGGCCTTGAGCAGGAAGCGGCCCTTGGACGCGGCCGGCTTCAGACGGAGCACCTCATCGAGAGCGGCGCCATAGTTCTCCACCAGGGCGGCGTCGCTGAAGGACGTCTTGCCGATGATGAAGTGCAGGTTGGCGTGCTTGTCGTTGCGGAACTCGATCTTGCCGCCCTTGATGTCGGAGACGGCCTTGCCGGTGTCCATGGTGACGGTGCCGGTCTTCGGGTTCGGCATCAGGCCACGCGGGCCGAGGATCTTGCCGAGGCGGCCGACCTTGCCCATCAGGTCCGGGGTCGCGACGACGGAGTCGAAGTCGAGCCAGCCGCCAGCGACCTTCTCGATCATGTCGTCGGAGCCGACGTACTCGGCGCCGGCGGCCCGGGCGGCCTCGGCGCGCTCGCCATTGGCGAAGACGAGGACGCGGGCGGTCTTGCCGGTGCCATTCGGCAGGTTGACGGTGCCGCGGACGATCTGGTCGGCCTTGCGGGGGTCGATGCCGAGGCGGAAGGCCACCTCAACGGTCGCGTCGTACTTGGTGGTCGAGGTCTCCTTGGCGAGCTTGACGGCGTCAAGCGGGCTGTAGACCTTGTCCTTGTCGATCTTCTCGGCGGAGGCCTTGTAGGCCTTGCTGCGCTGCATGCAGAACTCCTGGTATCAGAGGTGGAGGTTGTGGTGCGGGCCAGCGCGGCCCTTCCACGCGGCATACCGGCCGGGTGGCCGGTGCTGCCTTGGTGAGCTCAGAGCTCGGTGGTGATGCCCATCGACCGGGCGGTGCCGGCGATGATGCGCATCGCCATGTCGATGTCGTTGGCGTTGAGGTCTTCCATCTTCTGCTCGGCGATGGCGCGCACCTGGTCCTTGGTCAGCTTCGCAACCTTGGTCTTGTGCGGCTCGCCGGACCCCTTGGCGACGCCCGCGGCCTTTTTGATCAGCTCGGCGGCCGGCGGGGTCTTGGTGATGAAGGTGAAGGAGCGGTCTTCGTAGACCGTGATCTCGACCGGGATGACATTGCCGCGCTGGGCTTCCGTCGCGGCGTTGTAGGCCTTGACGAACTCCATGATGTTGACGCCGTGCTGACCCAGGGCCGGGCCGACGGGCGGGGCCGGCGTCGCGGCACCGGCGTTGATCTGCAGCTTGATAAAGCCGGTGATCTTCTTCTTCTTGGGAGGCATTGATTTTCCTTTTGTCGTGGGCCGACGCCGTGGGCGATGACCCGGTTGCACCGCCGAACCGCGAGCTTGCAGCCTGGTTCGGCGGAAATCTTCAATTGTGCGAGCGGAGCGAGCTCCGCGCTTTCGGGGGGAAACGGGGGCGGAGGCCCGTGTCTTAGATCTTGGCGACCTGGCTGAAGCCGAGTTCGACCGGGGTCTCGCGGCCGAAGATCGAGACCAGCACCTTGAGCTTCTGGGTGTCGGGGTTGATCTCGGAGATGGTGGCCGGCATGGTCTCGAAGGGGCCTTCCATGACCGTGACCGACTCACCGATCTCGAAGTCGACAATGGTGGTCGTCCCGCCCTTGCCGCCCACTCCGCCCGCCACGCCCTTGGCGGGCTTGGCCGCGCCGAGGTCGACCGGCTTGAGCATGTCGAAGACCTCATCGAAGCTCAGCGGCACGGGGGCGTGCGCGTTGCCGACGAAGCCGGTGACCCCGGGCGTATGCCGCACGGCACCCCACGACTCATCGGTCAACTCCATCCGGACCAGGACATAGCCGGCATACCGCACGCGGTGCACGACCTTCTTCTGGCCGTTCTTGATCTCGGTGACGTCTTCCATCGGCACCTGGACCTCGAAGATGTAGTCCTCCATGTTGAGGGAGGTCATGCGAGTCTCGAGGTTGTGCTTGACGCGGTTCTCGTAGCCCGCGTAGGAGTGGATGACATACCAGTCGCCGTACTTGGCCTTGAGCTCGTCACGGAAGGCCGCCACGGGATCGGCGGGCAGCAGGTCGCCGTCCTCGTCCTCGAGCACCTGGCCTTCGGCGGGCGCCCGGTCGTCCTCGAGCGCGTGGCCATCGGCGGACGCATCGTCGTCCGCGGCTTCGTCGGCGAGAGCCTCGTCCTCGGTCACCGCATCGGTGGCTTCGGGGGTCCCGACCTCGAGGTCGACGTCGGCGGCCTCGGTCGCGACGAGGTCGTCGGCGCGCACATCGATCGCGGCGTCGTCGAAGTCCTCGGGCTCCTGCGGAGCGTTCACGTCCTGCGACATCGGTGTACTACCTCACGTTCTTCTCGAGCCAGGGCTGGCGGTCTTCGTGGCACGGCGCTCGCCGGCCCGCGGGCTGAGGGGTCAGCCCCCGAAGACCCACATCACGAGTTTGCTGAAGCCGAAGTCCAGACCCGAGGTCAACGCCATCATGAAGGTCACGAAGACGATGACGACCAGGGTGTAGTTGATCAACTCATCGCGCGTCGGCCGCACGACCTTGCGCATCTCGTCGATGACCTGACGGATGAACAGGCGCAGCCGCGCGATCGGGCTCAGGCCCTTGCCGCTCTTGGCCGGGCGGCTCGCGCTACCGCGGGCCGGGGCGTCGAGGTCGGTCACGGGTCAACTCGCTTCTGGTCGTTCTGGGTGGACTACGGCCGGGCCGTTACCGCAGGGCAGGAGGGACTCGAACCCCCAACCGCCGGTTTTGGAGACCGGTGCTCTACCAATTGAGCCACTGCCCTAGGGGAACGCGCGGGTCGGAGACACGGTTCCCGGGTGGTCGCGGGCATGCCGGAGCAGCCATGGACCAGGGATCAGCATACGGGACGATCGTGGGTGCACGCGAACCGCGGCCGCCATCCGGGCCGCTCGCGAACGGCATACGGAAAGTGGAACGATGGGCGGGTGAGTGACGCGAAGCAGCCGTTGTCGTCCCTGTCCGCCGCGCAATTGCGCGACTACCTGGCCGCCCAGCAACGCGCGTACACCGTGCTGCAGGAGCGCGGCCTGGCGCTCGATCTGACGCGGGGGAAGCCGAGCACGGCGCAACTCGACCTCTCCGACGAACTCTTGCACCTGCCGGTCACGGTCAAGGACGGCGACGGGGTCGACTGCCGCAACTACGGGGGGCTGACCGGGATTCGGGAGATCCGCGAGATGTTCGCGGATCTGCTGTGGGTCGAGCCGGAACAGGTGGTCGCCGGGGGGAACTCCAGCCTGACGATGATGCACGACTGCCTCGTGCAGATGCTGCTGCACGGCGCCGTCGACTCGGCGCGGGCGTGGGCGCGCGAGGAGCGGGTGAAGTTCATCTGCCCGGTGCCGGGGTATGACCGCCACTTCACGATGCTGGCGTCCTATGGCATCGAAATGATTCCGGTCGACATGCTCGCAGACGGTCCGGATGCGGACGCGATCGAGGCACTCGTCGCAACCGATGCCGCGATCAAGGGCATGTGGATCGTCCCGACCTATGCCAACCCCTCGGGCTCGGTGATCAGCATGGAGGTTGCGTCGCGGCTGGCCGCGATGCCGACGGCAGCACCCGACTTCAAGATCTTCTGGGACAACGCCTATGCCTTTCACCACCTGACCGAGCAGGAGGCCAAGGGCGTCGACATCCTCTCCGTCTGCTCCGGGGCGGGTCACCCCAACCGGCCGATCATGTTCGCGTCCACCTCCAAGATCACGTATGCCGGCGCCGGTGTCGCCTTCCTGGCCGCGAGCGCGGAGAACGTCGCCTGGTATCTGCGCCATCAGCAGTTCGCTTCGATCGGGCCGGACAAGCTCAACCAGTTGCGGCATGTGCAGTACTTCAAGACGCCCCAGGGGGTGCGCGACCTGATGGTCAAGCACCGCGAGATCCTCGCGCCCAAGTTCGCGGCAGTGGACGCCGCGCTGACTGCGGAGCTCGACGGCCTGGAAGTGGCGACCTGGTCGAAGCCGACGGGCGGGTATTTCGTCAATCTCGATGTGCTGGACGGGACGGCCGGCCGGGTGGTCGCGCTGGCCAAGGCCGCTGGGATCGTGCTGACGCCGGCGGGGGCGTCTTTCCCGGGCGGTCACGATCCGCGGGATCGCAATATCCGGCTCGCGCCGTCCTTCCCCGTGCTCGCGGATGTCGAGACAGCGATGGCCGGCGTGGCCACCTGCGTGGCTCTCGCGAGCGCCGAGAAGCTGGCGGCGCGGCATACGGCCGCCGCGAGCACCCCGGAAGGAGAATGAGGTCATGTCCGAGCAGACCGAATCGATCAATGACGACCTGACGGCCTACAGCCTCGACGACGAGGACCAACTGCAGCCCGAGGACACCCTCATCGACGACGGCATCGACGATGTCCTCGACCGTGGGTACTCCCCCGCCGACACCGACCGCGGATCGCGCGCCTTCGGCGTGACGGCGAGCGAGCAGGCCGGCCACGAGACGATCGACCAACGAGTGCTGCAAGAGGTCCCCGATCCGGACTCCGCCTATGGCGCGCCGCTGAACGAGTCGGGGCTGGATGTCGAGCCGCTCGGTGGCGACGACCCCGATGCCATACCGGCCGACGAGGATTGGCTCGGGGATGCCGAGATTGGCGACCGGCGGGCCGGCCGGTTGGTCGCGCCCGACCAGGGATTGGGCCCGGATATCGAGGGCGACGTCTACGGCACCGATGTGGGCATCGACGGGGCGGGCGCCTCCGCCGAGGAAGCCGCGATGCACATCATCGACGGCGACGACGTCAGGTACGACGACTGAGCACTGAGCACGAACCGAGCGACGCCTCCGCGGGCGGCGATCGCTCGGCTGGGCAGGGGCAGGCCGGCGCAGCCGGGACGGACGCAGGCCGGACGGGCGCGGCCGGGACGGGCGCGAGGACGATCGCGAGGCAAACGGCCGGTGCACCTGGTCGACGCGATCTGGCCATGCTGCCCAAGGCGCACCTGCACCTGCACTTCACCGGCTCGCTGCGGCTGGGCACGCTGATCGAGCTGGCGCGGGCACACGATCTGCACCTGCCGGACGCGCTCGTCGAGCACTGGCCGCCGCGGCTGGCCAGCGTGCGCGACGAACGCGGATGGTTCCGCTTTCAGCGGCTCTATGACGCCGCCCGCGCGTGTGTGCGTTCGGAGGCCGACATGCGGCGCCTGGTGCGGGAGGCCGCACTCGACGATGCGGTCGAGGGGTCCCGATGGCTGGAGATCCAGGTGGACCCCACGTCCTACGCCCCCTTCGTCGGAGGCCTGACGCCGGCCCTGGAGATCGTGCTTGACGAGGCGGCCGCGGTCTCGCGGGCGGGTGGGGCGCCCGTCGGCGTGATGGTCGCGGCATCACGGATCCGGCACCCGCTCGATGCGCGGACGCTGGCCCGGTTGGCGGCGCGGTATGCCGGCGACGGGCCCGGGGCCGTCGTCGGTTTCGGGCTGAGCAATGACGAGCGGCGCGGCGACACCAGGGAGTTCGGCGTGGCCTTCGACATCGCGCGCAAGGCGGGCCTGGCGCTCATGCCGCACGCCGGTGAATTGCTCGGGCCGGCGGCGGTCGAGGAGACGCTGGATGCGCTGGGTCCGGACCGCCTCGGGCACGGCGTGCGCTCGGTGGAGGATCCGCGCCTGGTGGACCGGCTGGCCGGCGAGGGCGTGGCCCTTGAGGTCTGCCCGGGGTCGAATGTCGCGCTCGGCGTGTTCGACGAGATCGACGAGGTGCCCTTGCGGACGCTGGTCGACGCGGGCGTCCGGGTAGCGTTGGGCGCCGACGACCCGCTGCTCTTCGGTTCGCGGCTGGTCGATCAGTACGTCTTCGCGCGCGATCGCCTCGGCTTCGGCGATGCCCAGCTGGCCGACCTGGCCCGCGACTCCCTGCTCGCCTCCCGCGCCCCCGCCGAGATCCGGAACGCAGCAATGGCCGATATCGACGCCTGGCTCGCCGCCCCTCCCGCCTAGTGCAGCGGTGGCCGGTTCAGCCCCGTCGAAAGGCCGGTTCAGCCACGTCGAAGGGCCGGTTCAGCCCCGTCGAAGGGCCGGTTCCCCTGTCTGTCAGCCTTGGGTGAGACAAGCCCTTTGTTGGCTTGTGTGTCCGTTCGACGGGGCGAGAGTTCGAGGTTCACTGGTGACTATGACGTCTTCTGATATGGCTGCGCGTCAGCCGAAGCGGCCGCCGCGTCGGTCGTTGTCGAATGAGAAGAAGCTGGCGATCCTGCGGGAGTATGAACAGGCTGAGACGGCGTCTGAGCGGGGGGTGGTGTTGCGTCGGGAGTCGGTGTATACCTCGCAGATCAGTTCGTGGCGTCAGGCGCGGGCCGAGGGCCGGCTCGAGCCGGGCGGGGCGGCGTTGTCGGCTGCGTCGGCGGCGGCGTTGCAGGCGGAGGTTGAGCGGTTGCGGGCCCTGTTGGAGCGCACGAGCCGGGAGTTGGACTCCACGAAGGCGGTGGTGGAGATCATGGGAAAAGCGTCCGCGCTCTTGCAGGCGATCTCCGCCGGGCAGGAGCAGATGCGCGGGACCGAGCCGACCAGCTCCTGGGGGAGGTCCTGACCGAGCTGGAGGGGCACACCTCGACCGTTGCGGCCTGTCAGTTGCTGGGGTTGTCCCGGGCCACGGTGTACCGCCAGCGGGGGCCACGCCGGCATGGGCCGTCGCTCCAGCCGGGTGGCGGGGTGCAGCCGAACGCGTTGACCCCGAGCGAGGCCGACCAGGTCCTGGCCGTGTTGACCAGTGACCGGTTCGCGGACAAGAGCCCGGAGCAGGTGTACGCGGTCCTGTTGGACGAGGACACCTACCTGTGTTCGGTGGCCACGATGTACCGGATCCTGCGTGCCCATCGGATGACCGGTGAACGACGTCGGCAAGCGACACATCCTCCTCGGGTGGTCCCCGAGCTGGTCGCGGACGGTCCGAACCAGGTCTGGTCCTGGGACATCACCAAGCTGCCCGGCCCGGCCCGTGGGATCTGGTTCTGTGCCTACGTACTGCTGGATATCTACTCCCGCAAGGTCATCCACGCCGAGGTCCACACCCGTGAGACCGAGATCCTGGCCAAGGACTTCATCGCCGCGGCCGTCGCCGCCAACGGCGGCGTCAGGCCCAGGTACATCCACTCCGACAACGGCTCACCCATGATCGGCAAGAGCGTCACCACGCTGTTGAGCGACCTGAACATCAGCGGGTCCCGGTCCCGCCCCCACGTCTCCAACGACAACCCCTACAGCGAGGCCTGGTTCAAAACGTTCAAGTACGCGCCGGTCTTCCCCGACCGGTTCAGCAGCCTGGTCGAGGCCCGCCAATTCCTGACCGTGTTCGTCGACTACTACAACAGCGAACACCGGCACAGCGAGATCGGCTGGCACACCCCGGCCAGTGTCCACAACGGCACCTGGAAAACGATCCGCGCCCGCCGCCAAACCACCCTGGACGCCGCCTACGCGTCCCACCCGCAACGATTCCGCAGGAAGCCGCCAACGGCACCCAAACTGGCCAACCAAGCATGGATCAACAAACCCAACATCACCACCAGCCACACAGCATCAGCTGCCTGACTGTCTCACCAAGGTTGACAACCTCCGTTCAGCCCCGTCGAAGGGCCGGTTCAGCCCCGTCGAAGGGCCGGTTCAGCCCCGTCGAAGGGCCGGTTCGGGGTTGTCGAGCGGCCGTACCGGCCTCTCGACAACCCCGAACCGGCCTCTCGACGGTCAGAGGTCGTGGCCGACGAAGACCGGTTCGTTGACGAGGGCCACGCCGAAGGCATCCTGAACGCCGTCGCGGACGGTGCGTGCCAGCGCGAGAATGTCGGCTACCGACGCCGCGCCCCGGTTGGTGACGGCGAGGGTGTGCTTGGTCGACAGGGCCGCCAAACCGGACAGCCCAGCCTCGCGGGCGCCGCCGAAGCCCTTGCCGAAGCCGGCGCGCTCGATCAGCCACGCGGCGCTGGTCTTGATCCCGTCGCCGCCGGGATAGCGCGGTGGCTCCACGTCGGCTCCGAGCCGCTCGTGCACCCGGGCCACGAGCCGTTCGAACGCTCGTGCCCCGAGGATCGGGTTGGTGAAGAAAGATCCGCAGCTCCACGTGTCGTGGTCCTCGGCATCGAGCACCATCCCGCGGCGCCGGCGCTGGGCGAGCACCGCCTCGCGGGCGTCGGCGAGCGGCACCCGGGTGCCCAGGGGCACGTCGAGACCCGCGGCCAGGTCGGCATACGCAATCGGGGCGGACAGGTCGGCGAGGGTGAGTTGGAAGGCGACGTCGAGCACGACATACCGGCTGCTTGCCTTGAACAGACTGTGCCGGTAGGTGAAGGCGCAGTCGGCGGCAGCGAAGGTGCGCACGGTCTGGGTCTCTCGATCCCAGGTGCGGACCTGGGCGATCGTCTGGGCGACCTCCTGCCCGTAGGCCCCGACGTTCTGCACCGGGGTCGCGCCGGTGCTGCCCGGTATGCCGGAGAGCGCCTCTATCCCCGACCAGCCCTCGGCGACAGCCAGGGCGACGACATCGTCCCAGGGCTCGCCGGCGGCGACCCGCACAAACGCCCCGCCACAGGCGTCCTGCGACTCCCGGGTCACACCGCTGGTCGCGACGCGCACGACGGTGCCGGGGAAGCCGGCGTCGGCGATCACCAGGTTGGAGCCGCCGCCCATGACCAGCAGCGGCTCGCCGGCGTCGTCGACCTCGCGGACCACGTCGACCAACTCATCAATGGTCGCGACAGTGACCAGCCGGGCGGCGGGTCCACCGACCCGCATGGTCGTATGCGGCGCGAGGACCGCGTCGAACTCCTCGCGCACAGCGTCAGTCGAGTTGGACGGTCGCCAGGCAGCGGCCGAGCACCTTGGCGCCCGAGGCCGTCGTTGTCAGCTCAACCGTGGCTTGCTTCGTGGCCGCGTCGAGGGACTTCACCACGCCCGACACCTCGAGCGCGGCGCCCTCGCGGGGCACGACGACCAGCGAGGTGAATCGGGTGCCATAGCGCAGCACTCGTCCGGCGTCACCGGCCCAGTCGGCGGCGACGGTGCCGGTGGCGCCCATCGTCCACATGCCGTGGGCGATGACATCGGGCAGGCCGACGCTCGTGGCGAAGTCCTCGTCCTGGTGGATGGGGTTCTGATCGAGGGAGGCCGCGGCATACGCCAAGAGGGTCTCGCGGGTCACCGGGACGGTGACGGGGCCGAGCACGTCGCCGACGGCGACCTCGGAGAACTGACGGGCCATGACCTACTCCCCTCCCCGCACGACGATCGTCGAGGTCGTCGTGGTCACCGGCTGCTCGCCGGCGGTGATCTCGGTGCGGACGCTGATCATCGCGTGCCCACCCGCCGAGCGGATGCTGTCGACGGTCGTCTGCGCCGTGATCTCGTCGCCGGCCGTGATCGGCCGGTGGTGGACGAAGCTCTGCTCACCGTGCACAACCCGCGAATAGTCGATGCCCGCCTCCGGATCCTGGACGTATGCCCGCGAAGCCAGTTGGTCGAAGCGCACCGCCATCGTGGGGGGCGCGATGACATCGCGATAGCCCGCGGCGCGGGCCGCGGCGGCATCGGTGTGGACGGGGTCGGTCGCACCCACCGCGGCAGCGAAGGCCGCGATCATCGCGGCATCCACGGCATACGGGCCGACTGGGGCGAAGGTGCGCCCGACGAAGCTCTCGTTGACCGGCATACCGGCCACCCTATCGACGGCCGGGACGCCGACGCGCCCCGGACCAGCGGTGGGTCCGGGGCGCGTCGAGTCGACGCGTGACGAGGCGTCAGCGGGTCTCGCGGTGCGGGGTGTGCTTGCGGCAACGCGGGCAGAACTTGGCAAGCTCGAGCCGGTCGGGGCTGTTGCGGCGGTTCTTCTCCGTGATGTAGTTGCGCTCCTTGCACTCCGTGCACGCCAAGGTGATCTTGGGGCGGATTTCGGTGGACTTCTTGGCCACGGGGCAACCTACTTCTGAATGGACGGTGGATCGGACCTCGGGCGCGCACGGGCGGACCGCACGCGGCTGGGACAACGACTTAACAGGATACCGAGCGCTCGTGTTCCCACGAAATCGCCAGTGGTAGCGGGAGCGGGGCTCGATCCCGCGACCTCACGATTATGAGTCGTGCGCTCTAACCAGCTGAGCTACCCCGCCGTGGGCCCGCGCGCCGCGAAGCGGCGAACCTGAGCCCCCTGTCGGAATCGAACCGACGACCTTTTCCTTACCATGGAAATGCTCTGCCGACTGAGCTAAGGAGGCCTGCCCTCCGCGTGGAAGGGCGCTCGGAGAGATTACACGGTGGGGGCGCTGCGGGTGAAATTGCGATCGCTCCAGCCTACATATGCCGCGCCGAGACACGCCCAGGGCCGCGTCGAGGGCTATGGCCAGCCAAGTCGGCGCCAGGGCGGGGGGTCGTTGCGTCACCGGGGAAGCCCCTGCGGGCGTGGGCCTGAGTGGATGCAGTCGACGACAGGGCAGGAGTGGGGTCAACCCCGCATTGCGGCCACGCTGTTGACTCGACGCGGAGATTATCCAGGTCAACCGGGGTAGGGGTTGCCATTGCGGTCATAGCGGATGAGCATTTCCCCGAGCGGATGTCAAGGGATCGCCGGCCCCGAGCTGTCACCCGCAAAGCAGACGTCAAACCACGCAGACCGCGTCGGCGACGTCCAGGGCCGTGTCGAGCGCGCGGAGGCCGTCGTCCAACTCCTCCTCGGTGATGACCAGCGGCGGGACGATGTGGAGGCGATTGCCCGCGACGAAGGGCCACATCCCGGCCGCCTTGCAC
>Ga0075158_10002943_pt1 | contig 12172 bp, 16 predicted proteins | sample JI91814BDNA_FD_70968 | JGI IMG/M metagenome (GOLD analysis project Ga0075158, IMG submission 70968) | Wastewater effluent complex algal communities from Wisconsin, to seasonally profile nutrient transformation and Carbon sequestration -... | ecosystem: Engineered > WWTP > Effluent > Algae... | reverse complement strand
ATGCGGCCAGGGAGCTTTACAACCTTTGGGACATAGAGATCACCGACCCGCGCAAGATTGATTTCGCTCGTGCTCGCGTGCTCGGTTACATTAACCAGACGGTTCAGATGATCCATTCTCGGGCTCACAAGCTCGATTACTTCAACAAAAAGCCGTACACCGCTGTTGTTGTGGGTGGAACCAACTCAATCGCCCTTCCTGACGCTATTCAGGTTGTGCACGGTGAATGCAGGTTGAGCTCCAACAACAAACCTTTGTCGCTCCTCTCCAGCTTGGGGCAGTTGGAGCAGTACACGGCCATTGTGCACGGTGAAACAGCGGCACCCTCGACACCACGGGCGTACTACATCGACTCCAGGCACCAATCAGGTTCGGACAACACGCTTTTAACGATCTACGTCGCGCCGACTCCAGTCGATAACACTACAATCAAGTTTGAGGCTTCTGCGGAGCCTCCCCGCTATGATGCGGTTGACATTTTGCAGGCCACAGGCTTGGAAATCCCTCACAAATTTGCGGAATCGCTCTTTTGGCCGATTCTCAGGTATTACGGCGTTCAGGACTCCAACTACACGGGATCGCCAGCGCAACGCCAGGACGTCACTTTGAAGCACGCCTCTGCCCTTGTCGCCCTCGGGTTATTCGCACCGAAGCCGAAGCCCAAGATTGAAGAACAGGAGGCTCAGGAGCAATGATGACCACGGTACAAATCGCAGAACGCTTGATGTTCTACTATCAAGGCGCTCCCACGGTTGGGGATCTTCCGCTGAGTGAGAAAATGCAGCTTATCAACGCCGTGAACTTTGGCCTTGGTGAGTTCCTTTCCAAGTTGCCAGAATCAAGGCTCAACGGTACCGAATCGTGGTTGCTCCGAGCCCCCATCATCCAGACAATCAACATCGTGAACGGAGCCAAGGGGTTTAGTTACCTGTCGGGTTCTCCGTATCCGATTGGCGGCTATCTAACCGAAAGCGAATCCATCGGCCACACGGTTGTTATCTCGGGAGACAGCAAGCCGAACAGGCTTATGCGTAACGGTTCACTGCTCCACCCTTACACAGGTGAAACAGGCAACGTCTCGATGACTGTCTATGGAGACGCGGCCAACATGGGCGAGACCGATCAGCGATTACTATCGACCGTTGACCTGATCGACGGCAGCGGCAAAAGGAAGCGGCTCATTCCATCCGAAAACTCCTTTTCGACACCGCTGCCAATTGACGTTTATCCGAGGAATGTCATCGAGCTTGATGAGCCGGTCAGGTATCACACTGAATCCCATCTTGGTAGCGAGTTCACCACCACGCCGCTCTGGCATATTCGCGTGTGGCCGATTCCTGTAGCCCAATACATCATCACAGCGTCCGTACTTCGGTTCCCTGCCAGCTTGACTATTGAGGACCTCACAACTCCGCGAAACCTTCCTTTGACCGTCCAAGAAGAACCCTTGTTGCTGGCATTGATCGCGCCAGGGCTCCGGCTATCGAGCAAACTCGCCCGTCATATTGTGAAGAGTGATTTACAGGTTGAAGCCGACAGGGCAAAACTGCGGCTCGCGGAGATGAATAAGCCTCTCGACGGCAATCCTGGCCGAATCATGACGGAGGAAGGATACTAAACAACCATATGGCAATCCCACTTACCAGACTCAAAGATTTCATTGCCAATGCGGTGCTGCACGCCTTCAACGCAAAGGTTGATTTGATGAATACTGCTCCGGTTCCGATCAAAACGGGCAAATTCAAGCTGACGCTCTCCGGCGTTCTCGTGGATGACTTAGGCGGCGCGGGTTGGAATGAGATCGAGCGAATCACCAATAGCATCAATCCCGGCGCTACGGTTGTCACTACACAGACGGAGCCAGAAAGCACAACTGTTACTCAGACAGACCCAGAAATCACCACAACGGTTGAGTCTGGAACTGACATCGAAACCGCCACTGACCGCGCCCAACGCGCTGAGTCCGGCAGTTCGTGGCAACAAAGCAACGACACGAGCACAGAGCAAGCCGAGGACACTCAAACTCAGCGGACAGATCAGGAGTTTGGTAAAACGATGGAGACAAAAAACTACTATTCCGAGTAACAATTATGCCCCAACAATCCAGATCAACCCAAACTCATAGCGGGCGCGATGTGCAGGCCAGTGAGGCCGCGTCGTCTAAAACGTCAACAGGGCAACGGGCAGGATCGCAAACAGGATCAACGGGAGGTTCGTCAACTAGCTTAGATGAACGCCAAAAACAAGGCGGCCAGAACCGCAATAGCCAAGTAACTCGGGGTGCAACTCGAAGCACGGCCACAAGGTCAGCAGTGACGAGCATAAGCTCAGTGCTAACACCATCGGTTGATCAGCTCGGAATCACCCGTGAAGATGTCGGAGTGAACTTTTCGTTAGAGATTGAAATTGACCTCGGAAACTTGACAGAGTTCATCTCCAGAACCTAAACAACATCATGCCCGGTACCCAAGTCACCATCACAACGGCACCAACGCTTTTAGCGGCAGCTAAAAGCCGTGATCAACGGGCGTTGATCTATGTGGACAATCACTCTGGCGTTCCAATCTACTTTGCGATTGGGTCGGGATCTTCGACTGTAACCGCGCTGAATGGCAGACGGCTCAACTCGAGCGAGAGGGTCATGATCTACAACACGCAGATTGATTCAGAGGCTACTGGCGCTTTGTACGGCATTGTGGCCTCTGGAACGGCTGACGTACTTGTCACCGAAGGGAACTAAAGCGTATGGCATCCATCATCTTCACTCCGGGCCCACAAGGCGAGCAGGGTATTCCCGGCCCGCCAGAAGTGAGTGGCATTGAAATTAGTGACGCCGTAATTTCTGGACTCTCTGAAGGAGACACAGTAGCTTTCAAATATGTCGGCGGCGTTTTGATTCCATTCATTCTCTGCTCTGCTGGGGCACACAAACTCACAGCCGGAAACGGCGATTTCGTCAACCTAAACCTAGCCCCATAACTCCATGAAAAACGCATTCATCTCCCTCATGCTGCTCGCAGCAACCACACTGGCAACCATCGCCCAGACAGCCAATCAATTCGAGTTCCGAAAATACAACTCAGGCGGGGGTATGACTTCCTTCTGGATAACGCCTGAAAACTCAAAAGCGTTTGGACTCAATGGGTCGGGTGTGCCTGCCATGATCGCCGTGGGTGGATCTTCGACATTGGCCGGATTGTCCGATGTGGCGATCAGTGGTCAAGCTAACTTGGATCTGTTGAGGTATAACAGCACTTCGGAAAAGTATGAAAACATCCCCGGCTCAACCTATGCTTTAGCCAGTTCACTGAGCAACTACCTCACGAGCGCGACGGCGGCTACTACTTACCTGCCTCTTGCTGGCGGGACTTTGACGGGCGACTTAGCTGGGCGGTTGTTCACTACCTCTGATTTTGGTGGGCAGTTTAGGGTTGTTGACCCTGCGGACATATTCGATAGAACTGCACTTTTTGACGGCGGCCTGAGTCGGTCGTTCAGTGTATTGAAGAGTACCACGCTTAGCTTTGCTACCCCTGCGTCCAATGGCTCGTACTCAGTGGTGGTGCCCGGTAGATCCGGCACGCTTATTCTGAATAGCGACACGGGAACGGTTTCTAATGAAATGCTCGCAGGGTCAATTGACCTTGCATCGAAAGTAACAGGGAACCTGCCCGTCGCCAACCTCAACAGCGGTACAGGTGCGAGTGCTTCGACGTTCTGGCGCGGCGATGGCACTTGGGCGGCGGCTGGACTGGTTGATGGCGATTATGGCAGTGTCACGGTTGGCGGCAGCGGCACCACGATCACGATTGACGCAGGGGCGGTAACTGACTCTATGCTCGCGGGCTCGATCTCGCCAAGCAAAGTGACAGGAACGGCTGCGGTTTTGGGTGCAAATATCTTTACGGGGTCTCAGCAGTTGCCAGAGGGTAGCGCAAGCGCCTCGGCGTTGCATTTCGGGACGGCAGGAACTGGATTGTATTCAGCAGCGGCAGCGACCGAAGTGGATGTTTCAATAGCAGGCACTAAAAGGCTATCTGTGACGGATGCGTCGTTATCCTTCACCACATCGGGCAACGGGTTTGGAGGGCTTGTGCTCACTGGTGCGGGGGGGCAGACCCACACGATCACGCCTCAATTTTCAGGCGTTTCAACGGGGGCCAATTGGCAGGTTCGGAGCGACTCAACGAACACGGCCAAATTCACCGCATTCAATAGCAACACGCTCACGACGTATTTTTCACTCAGCGATGATGCAGGTGCCGCAAACGTGCTGCAACTTGGGGTTGACCACGCAACCTCACCAACCGCACAAACTATCAAGGCGCATGATGTCACAACGGGGACTGGAGCAGATTTGGTTCTTTCGGGTGGCACTGGCAGCGTTGCAAATGGAAAAATTGTGGCTGCCAGTGACATAAGCGGGTCGGGGGCAGCTTACGGCTCATTCATTTTGGGCGTTCCTTCTGGGTCTAATAGATCCATTCAGGTCATCGCTGAGGGCGCTGGGAGTGTGATAATGAATGGGACTTCAGTTCAGTCTTTTGCGCCACTGAGATTGCGCACCACTGGGGGTCTTGGTATGCCGAGGAATGGAGTGGTGCGTTTTGCCAGTATTGACAACGACGATGACGGCAGTTCTGGGGCTGGAATATACTCAGGAAGCGGAACACCTGAGTCTGTCATTACTGCTCCAATGGGTAGTCTCTACCTCAACCAATCAGGAGGAGCGGGAACCACGCTCTACGTCAAGGAGAGCGGCACAGGAAACACCGGATGGGTTGCGAAATAAAACTCCAAAACATCACCACCATGAAATTCCGCCTCCTGCTCCATCGTGCCGCCCTCCTGGGCATCCTCGTCGGCATCCTCATCGGGTGCGCTGCGTGCGCCACGCAAAAGCCAAAACAACCCGACCCGTTCGACGTTATGTTTGAACAGGCGATAGGGAATCTCTTCCCCCTCGAAAAATGAAAACCTTCCTCTTGCTTGTCATTTCGTTGTTGTCGGTGTCTTGCGTGTCACTCACTGAAAGGCAAATCCACGATCTCAATACCAATGTAGTCACCACAGAGAACAAGGCGTTCGCTATGGGTGGCAAATTTGCAAACAGATGGGGGGTTGGGTCCGTTTGGAACGGGGAGAAATCGTTTCGGGACGTTGCGCTCGCGACTACTGCGATTGCCACAAGCGGGTTCAGTGCTGCCAGTAATGCCGCTGAGGAGGTGACGGCCAGGGTAGCCACAGAACAAACCCAGAAAACGGCCAGGAACGCCGCCAAGACAGCGGCAGAGGTCGAGATTAGGAAGTCTGCCGATGATACTAAAGTCAAACTGGCCGAGTTGGCCGTACCCTAAACACTCACCTGAATGAACTCTCAATTCTTCGCTGAAATCGTAACCTCAACGGTTGTCACTGTTCAGACCATCATCGCCACGTTTCTACTGGCGACACTTCCCCCTGAAACGGCGGAGGTGATGGCGTGGACTCTCATACCCATGATTGGAGCGACCTTGGCAGCGGGAGGTGCGTTTTGCTTCAATTCACAACCAGAAGTGAGGCGCATTGTGATAGGACGCTGCCTGTTCGCTATAGTCATCGGCGTGCTTGGGCCTCGAATCCTCTCCATGGTTCACCCGTGGTTGAAGGTTGCCATGATTGACCCGCTCATTTTGGTCGGCGCTGGATTCATTCACGGCTTTGTAGGCTACCTGATGAGTTGGCCGTTTGTCCGAAAGGCATACGAACGGGCTCCGGCTGTCGCAGATAGGCAGATGCAAGCGATTGAGAATGAAATTGACCGGCGCATCAAGCAGAACAACCCAACAACCAAATTGGAACCATGAGCAGAGACGCCAGAGCAATCAAAGAGCTTCGCGAGGCTGTCACAGCCATCGTTCAGGCTTTTGATGCTTGGGTTCGCATCAATGCGGACGGCAAAAGGACGGTCAAGGAGTTGATTGGCCTGTTTGCGCTCGTTCCTGGGGCTTGGGATGCGCTCGATAACTCCGGCCAGATCCTTGCGGAGTTCAAAGATCTCGACGGCTTCGAGGCTGATGAACTCATTGCCTACGTTTCCAACAAATTGAATCACCAGATCGAGACCAAAGAAATGAGGTTGAAGATCGACAAAGTTCTCATTGCCTTCCACTCGATTGCTGATGCAGTCGCGCAGTGGAATGGCGTTAACCCACCACGAGCCGAAATAGTACCATGAATGACACCGCCCCTAATCCAGACCAGCAAGAATCCTTTGTTTATCAAACCAAGCAATGGCGCAAAGATCTCGACGAATGCCTCCAGAGCCTCAAACGAGGCAGTGACAAGGGTTTCACCGGGGAACGTGCGCCAGATCACCCTGTTCGCTCCTCGCGTGAACGCAGTTTGGCTGTCACCAAGATTGAGGAAGCAATCATGTGGCTGGGCATGGACCTCAAGGCACAGAACACACCCAACCCATACCCGCACAGCAAAGACCCGACTTCGCTCGTTATTGAGCCTACTGCTGACGGCTTGAAAATGTAACACCATGAGACCTTTCATCATCATCCTTTGCGCGGTTTGCCTGCCATCCTGCAAGTTGCTCGAAGGACTTCGCCAAACAAACCCGCGTTACAACGGCCCCATTATTACCAAGCCATGAACCGCCTTTTCTCTCCAATTCTCACCTTCCTTCAATCGTCGTTCTTGGCACTCACCAAGGCAGACGGTAAGCCGGGTCTCAGTGTGGACGATTTCAACATCATTCTTTCCTGGGTTCTCACGGCATCCCGAGAGTTCACCGATGCCAAATCAGGCCAGCAACGGGCTGAGTATGTTCGCGAGATGCTGCTACGGGTATTCGGCGGCCGAGTGCCAAGCTGGACCGCTGACATCTTGGTCTATCTCGCCTATGCTTGGGCGAAGAGAAAGGGGTGGATCTCATGAGTAAAACTTACGCCATTCGCAAGAAGCTCATCGACATCGCTCGCTTGGATGCTGGCAAGGTTGAGGTATCCAAGAATACCGCGCCATGGATCGCCAAACTCTGGCCAGCGACGAACTACCCGACAGGAATGAAGGAAAGACAGCCGTACTGTGCCGCTGGGCTTGCCTACTGTCTGCGGGAATGGCTCAAACTGCCCGAAGTGCTCAAGTCTCTCAATATGACGCCAGAGCAGGCTGAGGCGTGGCGCTGCAAGAGCGCCAGCGTGAAGAACTTCAAGCCGTCCAACTGGCGCAAGTGGGCAAGGGACAAAGGATTGATCGTCCTGCCTCGTGCTTCGATTCTCAAGACCGGCGACATTGTGATTTACAATTACAGTCACATCGAACTTGTCACCGATGACGACGGCACGACAACCGGACCATTTACAGCCATCGGTTACAACACAGATGCCGCTGGCAGCAGAGACGGCGAAGGGTGCTTTGAGAAACCTCGCAGTCGTGCTAAGGTTCTGGAGTTCATCCGCATCATGGAATAACAACGCATCAACGCATCATCATATGTCCAGAATCAAACCAACAGCCACAGACGACAGCAACGAGGTAAAAAGCACGGTACTTCAAGCCTCTCTTGTCCTCAAAGACGGGCGCGGATTCATCTCGCAGCTTGATGTTTTCAACAGCAAGGGAAGCGCACAGTTCATTCTGTTGATCGACTCGCCAACTCTCCCGGCTGATGGACCTGTGACGCTGCTTTACCCGCCCATTCCAATCCCGGCGAACACCCTGCTTCGGCACACTTTCACCAAGGCTATCGAGGCGAAGTCTGGCATTGTTGTTTGCAACTCCAGCACAGGAACTTTCTCGAAGACCATCGGCTCCGCTGATTGCGCGTTTTACGCTCGCATCCACATGCCGATCTAACCCATTTGCATCGTGAGATGCCAAACCCAAACACACACCCCAAAAAACACAGATCATGAGCGACACTTCCTTCAACCCCTCGGGTGGCTACGGTCACAGACTCGGAATCAAAACAGTCACGGCTACCGCATACATGCCGCGCCCAGAGGATCACACGATTCTCGCGGATGCGACTTCTGCGGCAATCGTGCTCAACCTCAAATCAAGCACGAAGCGAGGACAGGTGTTCATGATCCAAAAAACGGATTCATCGGTGAACGCTGTCACTGTCAAAAACAAAGATGGCGTTGCTATCGTTGTTCTCGATAAGCAGAACTCCGGCGCGTACATCCATCTCAACAGCCTCGGCGTGTGGGAGGTGATTGTATTCAATGCTCCATGCGCGGCCAAAGACATTCACTCTTCTGGCCAGCGTGCATTCAGCGCGGCTGATGGAGTGGACACCACGCCATCCACAACCGAAACCTACGCTACCCGCATCCTCATCCCTCGAAAGATGAAGCTGACCGGCATTCGACTCTTCAACGGGTCCAATGTCACAGGCAACGTACGGGTCGGTCTGGCTGATGCTGCTGGAACGCCTATCGCGGGCGCTCTGACGGCATCGACGGCAGGCTCCGGCGTGGATTCCTACCAAGCCATTCCTTTTGCGGCTGCTTATGACGCCGTGGCGGGTTATTACCTCGTGTGTATCCAGTATTCGAGCGCAACGGCTCGATTCAATGCCCACGGGTTCGGTAGTGACTTCTCCATTGTGGAAACAGGATCGACGTACGGCACCATGCCGACCATCGACCCGCTTCCTACTGCGGTTGTTGCTGCTGCTGCGAACATCTTCAGCTTGTATTAAGCTGACCGGCACCCGGCAAGGTCTGCCGGGTGCTTTCCTTCTCATAACCCTCTTTCGCTCTTTGTATGGCTACTCGTGAAGAACTCCTTATCTCTGAATCTATTTCGGCTCCGGCTGCCGTGAATCCAGCTCTACAGCCACCCGCAGGCATGATGCAGGGGGCAGATCCAGACATGGACGCCGCGACCGCATGGGCGGCTGAAACCCTTAGTGTCATTAACCCCAAAACCGGAAAGGTTAAGGGAGAATCTATTGTCAAAGGCTGGGGCAAGATGACCCCGCAACAACAAACATCAGCACTTCCATCGTTGTGGGCAAATCAGCCCGAGTCAGTCAAAAACCGTTTTCGCGCTACTTCTCAAGGCAAAGCACCAGGACAAACCGGAGTGCCACAGTTGCCCGAAGCATTCCGCAACATGCCGAATGCTCCAAACCTCAGCGGACCAGCGGCACAGGTTGACCCGATGACAGGCAGGCTAACGAAAGCGGGCGCGTCTCCTGGGGCTGCTGCGGCTTACCAAGGCATGGCAGAACAGCAGGAAGGGCGCAAAGCCACTGCCAAGGCTGCCGTGGCGGCCACACAAGCCGCACAGGTGGCAAATGTCGCGGGCGTCGTGGATCGCAGCAGGGCGGCCAGAGCGAACGAGCAGGCCAAAAGCGGTATTGTGGACGTGGGCGGCGGTAACATGACGCTCAACAACAAGTACGGGTCTGGCTTTGTCACCACGGGGAATGCTCCCCGAGCACTCGGCAGCAAACCCGGCGCCGTGCGCGATGAAAATGGCGTGGTTGACATGAAAAAGAGCGTGGCGGGCGGTACGATCGTCAACACTCTAGGAGATCCCGAAGCACTCCCGACCCGAAAGGAGACCATGGGCACCATCGCACAGGGGCAGGCTGCTCTTGCGCCCGGCGCGGCTGACCGGCTCGCGGCAGATCGAAATCGACAGGTAGCAAAAACACAAGCCACCGTTGACGCCAACATGGGCAAGCCAGCGGGTCCAGGATCTCCGGCTCTACCTCCTGCATTGCAATCCCTGCCGTCATTGGCCTCAATGGCTCCGAGTTCACCCATGGGGGCAACTGCGGCGGGCGTGATGGGATCTACAGCAATGCCACCCGTGAGCAACACCATGCAACCTCAGCCAGTTGTTGCGACTCCGGCTACTCCAGCGAAACCAGCGGTAGCGGTGGCAGTTCCTCCGCCTCCAGTAACCGGAAAGCCTCCAGTTAAGCGCTTCTCAATGTAACCTCTAACTTCTTCAACATCACCCAATCCGGCGCGGCCTTGCCCGTCACCCCTTTATGAGCCTCCCTTTTTCTTCTCCCGGTATCTCTCAGACTCCAGCCAAAGCAGCACCAGCGCTGCCATTCGGCCCACCAGTAGTTCCGGCCATGGATTCACTTGAGTCTGTGAGCAAAAAGGGTAGTTTGCAGTATGGAATCAATCCTAATTCACATACTGGCAGTGCTGATAGCAATTTTGATCAGTGGTTCCAGGGGTTGCAAAAACGCGAACTCCAAACAGACATAGCCAACCGCCCTGCTGGACGCCAGCAGATGGAGCAGGACACGGGACTCGCTTCTTTGTCCGACAGAATGACCGGCTACCCAAAGACAGCCTGGGAAGACGTGAAGGCTGGGTTTGATGAAGGTATAACGCATATCGGTAAAACAGTTTCATCGTTGGGCTCTTACCTTCCCGGTAATGTTGGCAAGGGGTTCGAAAAACGGCGGCAACTGTACGACGAACGTGGGCAAATAATCGCGGATTACCGCTCCCGAAGTCCAGTAAACAAGGCGGCACCAATCACGCCGGGTGGTCTAGTGAAAAAAGCCGTCACCACAATACCCGAAGTTTTCAACCCTGTGAATAAACCAGGAATGGCAGCCAAGGCAGTTAACGCAGCATGGCACGCGGCGAGGGGATACCTGCCAGACAAAAGTCTTCAAGACGCAGCAATATCATCCATGTCGTCAATCGCGGGAGAAAAAGCCGAAGACTTAGTCACAAAAGGCAAGGGCTTGGTTGGTAATACAGTCGGAGCTTTGACCGAGAACGCGGCACAACGGTCACTCACCACTCCAAACCGCAAAAAACCTTAACCACCACACCCCTTATGAGCTTCCCATTCTCCCCTCACGGCACTTCCTCACAAACTCCAGGCAGAGCAGCCCCGGCGCTGCCATTCGGCCCACCAGCAGCACCAACCAACCGCAGGAACCCGTTTTCCGCTACCCGTCTCAGTGAAGCGGGTATTTCGCAGTTCGATGACATCGCTAAGCAGGAGCGCGAGGGCGAAGATGCTTTCTACCGCACTCAGGCACGACAGCAGTCGGCGGCAGCGCAACAACAGAAGCTCATCCAAGACGCTAACGCAGAGCAGGAGAAGCAACGCCAGAAAGCGCTGGAACTCGATGTGACTCGCGCAAGCCTCCAACTGGCCAAAGCGCCAGAGACGATGACGCGCACACAGCGCGAGGCACTCGAAAAGAAACAACTCGAAGAGGAGGCGAAGGTAAACCGTTCTGCGGCGGCTACAGTTGCGGCAGCTACCCGAGAAAGCCCAGCTTTCAATGAGCGCACGGACAAGTCATGGCTCCCCTTCGGTATGGGCGAGGAGCCAACGCCTGCGGCTAAGGAGTTGCAAGATCGGGCGGCAGCCATGGAGGCGCCCGGCTACACTCCGAGCGCCTCAGATCTCGACCAGTACCGGAAGATCAACCCGACAGCATTTAGCGAACTCGACTCATTCAAGAGCACGCTCGAATCTGACAAGGTGGCGTCTGAACAGCGCACAGCGGCAGAGCTTGCTGTTGCTCGTGCCAAGGCCATCAAGGATGGACTATCTCCCGAAGATGTTGATTCACTCCTCGGCAAGCCAGCAGCCAGCAGCGCAGTGGAAGCTGATACGCTCGACATCGACACCCGAAAAGCCAGTATGGCTCGCATTGAATCCGAGGTGAACAGCCTCGCGACTCGTGAAAGCGAACTGACAGCCGAAATGCAAAAGGGCGCAACGTCCACCCGCTTCGATGAGATCAAGCAGGAACTCGCCACGGTTTCCCAGCAGCGCACAGCGAAAGCGGCGGAACTCACTTCACAACAGAAGCAAGTTCAGGACTCTGCGGCTGCTCTGGAGACCAAGAAAAAGGCGCAGGTTGAGCAGTCTCTATCAGGGCAGAATCCGGCGATTCTCGACACGGCACTCAAGACAGCCAAAGTGCTGGCAGATGGTAGCTTTGAAACGAGCCAACCCGAGAAAATTGAGGCTTTGGCGAAAGCTGGAAAGAAAGTATTCTACAGCGACGGCAAACAGGACGCGAAGCCACCCACGGATGCGATTCGGAAGGAGAAAAAGGCGCTCACGGAATCGAAGATCAAAGACATCTCCGAGACTGCGGCCACTCTTCGCGCCGGGTCTCTCAAGATCAGTGAAAACATTCAGTCTCGCGTTGATCGCGGCGACATCA
>Ga0075158_10002941_pt1 | contig 12175 bp, 12 predicted proteins | sample JI91814BDNA_FD_70968 | JGI IMG/M metagenome (GOLD analysis project Ga0075158, IMG submission 70968) | Wastewater effluent complex algal communities from Wisconsin, to seasonally profile nutrient transformation and Carbon sequestration -... | ecosystem: Engineered > WWTP > Effluent > Algae... | reverse complement strand
GACCCCGGCCGGTATGCCGTGCCCTCACCTGGCGGGGGCGGCCGAACCTTCCTCGGGCAGCAAGTAGGCGGCGGTGGCGAGCATGTCGAGGGTCTCGCGGGCCTCGTCGACGTTGATCAGCGCTGTCAATGTGTTCCCCGTCTTCGCGAGTGTCGAAGGTCACCGGAGCGTTGTGGAGGCTTCCGTCCGGGCCTGCACGGCAGCATCAGATCCAGCCCAAAGTCTTGGTGCGCAGGGGCATATGCCTCCCGCGCCGAGGTTGCGATGCCCACCGCGACATCCGGGGTCTCATCAAGTTGCGGCAGCAGGGTCTCCGCGAACCGGCTCAGGTTCCAGACCCCGACGGCCGGCTGGTTGCGGAAGCGGTAGCGCCCGCCGGTGTCGATGGAACTGAACACGGCCTCGGGATCGAACGCCTCCCGCCAAGCGCACGGGCCGTAGTCGATCGTCTGCCCGGAGAGCGCCATATTGTCCGTATTCATCACCCCGTGCACGAAGCCGAGGGCCATCCAGCGGGCGATGGTCTGGGCCTGCGCCGCGATCACCGCCGTCAGCAGCGCCAGCGCCGGGGTTGTCCGCGTCGCGGTGCTGCGGATAGTGCCGGGCTAGGGCGTGCTCGACAAGCCGGGGCACGAGTTCACCCGCGCCGTCCTCCGGCGCGACCTGGCGGGCCAGCTCGAAGGTCCCCACCCGCAAATGCGAGGCCGCGACCCGGGCCAACACCGCGCCCGGCGGCCTCCGGCCGTCACGCCATACCCGGTCTCCGGTCGTCGCCGCGGCGAGCACTCGCGTGGTCGGCACTCCCAGGGCGTGCATGGATTCGCCGAAGAGGTACTCGCGCAGCACCGGCCCGATCACCGCCCAGGTCGTGATTAACCGCCACGTATGCGGGCTCCTGCGCCGCTGGCGGCAGGGTCGGGGTCCACGGGCGGGAGAGTTCCGGGAAGAGGCCCGCGAACTCGCCGCGCAGTTGCACCTCAGTCGTCCGTCTTCTCTCCCGCCCGGGGCCAGCCGATTACCGGCCGTATGCCCGTTCCCCGCTCAGGGACGGACGTCGCGCTCCCAGTAGCGCAGCTTCGCGCACGACTCCAGGAAGCCCGCCGCATTGTCTGCGGTCAGTGCGACCACCGCTTCGTCGGCTGCCGGATCGACGCCGGCCGCCGCGAACAGGGCCGGCGCGTCCTCGCTGTGACCGATGAACTTGTGGTGGGCGAAGGCGTCGGCGACGAAATCCCGGGCCGTCGCGCTGCCGGCGAGCTCGGCGGCACCCTCGCTGCCGGGGATGACCGCGACCGCGTCGAAGAGCACCGAGGGGGCGCCCGCGAGCGCGTGCTGCAACTCGCGCGTGCTGCCGTCGATGCGCACGCCGCCAACCTTGGGACCGATCAGCTCGACCATCGCGCCGGCCTTCTTCGCGGCCTTTTCCAGCGCGTCGACCAGCGCGCCGTCGGTGCCATCAGTGACCAGGATCCCCAGCTTGCGGCCCTTGAAGGTCGTGGGCTGGTTGGCCAGGATCGACAGCGCCGGCGACTCCGGCAGGTCGTGGCGGGGGCTTACCGCGGACGGCGAGGCCTCCGGCACCTCCATACCGAGCTTATCGGCGACCCGGGTTACCAGGTCCGAGTCGACATTGGCGAGGTTGGCGAGCATCCGGGTGCGGATCTGCGGGATCTCGCACTTGCCAAGTTCGAAGGCGAAACCGCCGACGATATGCTCCTGCTCCACCGGAGTCTGGCTGCGCCAGAACTGATTCGCCTGGCTGTAGTGGTCGGCGAAGGACTCTGCCCGCAGCCGCCGCGCCTCGCCGGCGAGCGGGCGCGGGACGCTCTGGAAGCCGCCGTCTGGGTCGGCCCGGGGCCCCCGGTCGGCACCGGCGAAGGAATTGGGCTCGTAGTTCGCGCGGCCGGGCTGACGAGACATCTGCATGTGCCCATCGCGCTGGAAGTTCATGACCGGGCAGCGGGGCGCGTTCACCGGGAGTTGGGTGAAGTTCGGCCCGCCGAGGCGCTTGAGCTGGGTGTCCAGATAGGAGAAATTGCGGACCTGCAGCAAGGGGTCATCACTGAAGTCGATGCCCGGGATGATGTTCTGGGTGCAGAAGGCGACCTGCTCGGTCTCCGCGAAGACATTGTCGACGTTCTGGTCCAGGGTGAGGCGGGCGATGACCCGTACCGGCAGGACCTCTTCGGGGATGATCTTGGTCGAGTCCAAGATGTCGAAGTCGAAGGAGTCGGCGAAGTCCTCGTCGAAGACCTGCACGCCCAGGTCCCACTGCGGGTAGTCACCGGAGTCGATCGCGGTCCACAGGTCGCGGCGGTGGAAATCCGGGTCGGCGCCATTGATGGCGACGGCCTCCGGCCACTCGACGGACTGCCTACCCTGCGCGGGCTTCCAGTGGAACTTGACGAAGCTGACCTTGCCTTCGGCATTGACGAAGCGGTAGGTGTGGACGCCGAAGCCCTCCATCATCCGCAGCGAGCGCGGGATGGCGCGATCCGACATGGTCCACATGACCATGTGGGTTGCCTCGGGCATCAGCGAGATGAAGTCCCAGAAGGTGTCGTGCGCGGACGCCGCCTGCGGCCAGCCGCGGTCCTGCTCCTCCTTGACCGAGTGCACGAGGTCGGGGAACTTGATCGGGTCCTGGATGAAGAAGACCGGAATGTTGTTGCCGACCAGATCCCAATTGCCCTGCGGCGTATACATCTTGACGGCGAAGCCGCGCACATCGCGGGCCAGGTCAGCCGAGCCCAGGTTGCCGGCGACGGTGGAGAAGCGGACGAAGGCCTCGGTCTTGGTGCCCTTCTCTTGGAAGGGCGAGGCCATGGTCAACTCCGGGATCGCCTCAAGGCACTCGAGGTAACCCTTGGCACCGACGCCGCGCGCGTGCACCACGCGCTCCGGGATGCGCTCGTGGTCGAAGTGGAAGAGCTTCTCGCGGAAGGCGAAGTCTTCCATCAGCGCGGCCCCGCGCGGGCCGACGCGCAGGCTGTTCTGGTCGTCGGACATCGGGATGCCCTGGGCGGTCGTCATGACCTGGCCGTCCTGCGGGAGCTGGTGATATTCACCCCCGCCGCCGGTGCGATGCTGCGAGTCGGTTGTGGGTGCCTGATTCTCTGACATACCGAAGACCATCCTTTGGCGGGCGCCGGCCAAGAGACCGGACGTGGGAGGTGTAAACGACGGTATCGGCAAGGACCGACAGCCCCGTCGCTGGGAGTTGGTGTGATCAGGGCGTCAGGACGACCTTGAGGCAGCCGTCCTGCTTCTCCTGGAAGATTCGATACATCTCGGGGGCCTGCTCCAGGGGGACGCGGTGGGTGGCCAAGCTTTCCAATCCGAGCACATCCTCGGACTGGTTGAGCAGGGTGAACAGCTCATCGGTCCACTGCCGCACATGACACTGGCCCATCCGCACCGTCAGGCCCTTGTCAAACATGGTCATCAACGGCATCGGGTCCGCGCTGCCGCCATACACCCCGCTGATCGACAGCGTGCCGCCCCGGCGGACCGCCTCGATTGCCGTATGCAGGGCCGACAGCCGGTCGATGCCGACCCGCTCGATGGCGGCCTTGGCCACCGGCTTGGGCAGGCGCGAGGCGATGCCGATGACCTGCTCGGCGACCGGGTTGCCGTGCGCCTCCATACCGACCGCGTCGAGGACCGAGTCCGGGCCGCGGCCGTCGGTCATCTCCTTGAGGGTGGCGGCGGCGTCCTTGACGGCGGAGGTGTCGATGACCTCCGCGCCCCACTGCTGCGCCAGTGCCAAGCGCTCCGGAACAAGGTCGATAGCGAAGACCCGCTCGATGCCCAGGTGCTTGGCGGAGCGGACGGCGAGCTGACCCACCGGGCCGAGACCGAAGACGGCGAGCGAGCCGCCCTCGGGCACATTCGCCCACTGCACGCCCTGCCAGGCGGTCGGCAGGATGTCGGACAGATAGAGGAAGCGCTCGTCGGACAGGGTGTCGGGCAGCTTCACCGGGCCGAAGTCGGCATGCGGGACGCGGACTCGCTCCGCCTGGCCGCCGGGGACCTGGCCGTACATCTTGGTGTAGCCGAACAGGCTCGCGCCCTTGTCCATCTCGACATTCTGGGTGGTCTCGCACTGGGCGAAGAGCCCGCGATCGCACATGAAGCAGTGTCCGCAGGCGATCCCAAAGGGGACCACGACCCGGTCACCGACGGTCAGGTTGCCGACGCCGGAGCCGACCTTCTCGACGACGCCGAGGAATTCGTGCCCGAGGACGTCGCCGGGGGTCAGATAGGGGGCCAGGACCTTGTAGAGGTGCAGGTCGGATCCGCAGATGGCGGTCGAGGTGACGCGGATGATCGCATCGGTGGGCTCCTGGATCGTGGGATCGGGGACCTCCTCGACGCGGACGTCTTCGATGCCTTGCCAGGTGAGTGCTCGCATGCCTTCACCGTATGCCGCTCATCGCCTGCATTGGGTGGGACGCCCGGGGCATTTGTGCTGGTAGCGCGCCTAGCCTAGGTTAATGAGCGCTTCCCCAATCGCCCTTGTCGTTGGGGCTTCCCGCGGACTCGGACTGCTGATGGCCCGGGCCTTGCTGCATCGAGACCGGCGGGTGATCATCGCCGCACGCGATGCGGATGAACTGGCGCAGGCCGCGGAACTGCTGCGGGCCGGGCGCCCGGGGGATTCCGCCCCGCGGGACGCCGCGGACATCCAAACCCGGGTGTGCGATGTGCGCGACCGGGAGGCGGTGCACGCCCTGGTCGAGGAGATCGAGCGCGACCTGGGCCCTATCGAGACGGCGATCACCGTCGCCGGGATCATCCAGGCGGGGCCGGCGGAGTCGATGCAGTATTCGCATTTCGAGGACGCGATCAACACGATGACCTGGGGGCCGATCCACGTCGCCATGGCCGTTCTGCCCGGTATGCGCGCCCGGCGCGCCGGCCATATCGGCACGGTCGCCTCGCTCGGCGGAATGGTCGCCGCGCCGCATCTGCTGCCCTACAGCACGGCGAAATTCGGGGCGGTGGGCTTCTCCGACGGGTTGGCCTCGGAGTTGTCGGGCACCGGCGTCACCGCGACCACCATCGCGCCCGGATTGATGCGCACCGGGGGCCATGAGCACGCGCTCTTCACCGGCAAGCCGGAGCAGGAGTATGCCTGGTTCGCCCCCAGCGCCTCGCTGCCCCTGGTGAGCATCGACGCCGACCGCGCCGCCGCCCGCTATGTCGACGCCGTCCTGGACGGCCGGCCGATGGTGACCTCGACTCCGTTGGCGTGGATCGGCATTCGTGCCCGCGGCCTGGCCCCGGGTCTGACGACGCGGGTCATGGGCCTGGCGAACCGGGCCCTGCCGGACGCCCCCGAGGGTGAGGCGCCGACGATTCCCGGCCGGCAGGCCGCGCAGCGCCTCAGCGGGGTGGCCAAGAAGGTGGTGGACGGGCTCAGCGTGCTTGGCACCCGCGCGGCTCGACGCAATAACGAGCGGGCGCAGGACCTGCCCGGGGGCCCCGCCACGGAGTCTGCCCAGGACCCCGCGCCGGGTCGCAACCGGCAGTAATCGTTGGACGGAGGCGTCCGGGCGCTGACATCGTGTCCGGTATGCCCGCGCCCACCGGATTCAGCTACGCCCAGCGCGGCGAGGACGTTGTGATCAGCCCCCACGGCAAGGTGGCCACGACTTTGCGCGGCTGGCGGGCGGCAAAGTTCCTGGCCGCGGTGGAGACCGGGGACGCACAGGAGTTGATGGCGCGGCTGACCGGTAACTAGCGCCGTGGCAATGAGCGCCAGGCGAGGGCGCACCCGCGCAACTGAGGGCGCTGAGGCGAGCAGCGGCGAGCCCTAAGGGCCGCGGTTGACCTTGTCGCGACGTCAACGTCTTTACTGATTGGTATGAGGATTGGGCAGGCGGCTGCAGTCTAGGAATAACAACTCGCACGATTCGTCACTACCACCACGTCGGGGTGTTGGCAGAGCCGGTTCGCCAGGCCAACGGCTATCGCGACTATGGACTGCAGGACCTAGTTCTCTCGGCGCGCGCCCGCAGGCTCGCCGAACTCGGCCTGAGCCTCGAGGAAGTCGCCGATGTCCTCGCGGAGGACGCCACGGCAGACCTCGCTGAGATTTGTGGAGTTGGATGTGAGTCTGGCCGAGCAGGAGCGATCCATCCGCCTGGCTCGGGCACGGGTCACCGAGATGCAGGGGCGGATCTCCCGCGGGGAGGACGTGTCGACTCCCGCCGCACTGAGGGCCCTGCCACTGGCGAGTCTCACCGCGGGGCCGGCCGCCAAGCTCGACCGGGACCTGATGCCGCTTCTGCCCGACGCCGCCCTGTCGCCGTTGACTTCCATTCTCGCGGGTGGCGCCGGAGACCCACTCACAAAGGCTCGAGCGCAGGCGCTGTACCGCCCGATGGACGACCATTCCGATGCCGACCCAGCTGATCCTCGCGCCCATTCGCTCGCGGAGGAAATAGTGGGATTGATCCCGGATGATCTGCGCCGCGATCTGGCTCAACGGATGACGATGCCCGGTGATCCGTCCTTCAAGGTATTGGCAGAGAGTTTCTCCCCCGCGCAATTGGCCGTGGTTCGGCACATTGTCGAGTTGCTGAGTTCTCCATGAACGCCGCGACCGTCCGGCGCGTCCTGTTGTCCTTGGCGCCCTTGGAACTCGCTACCGTCGCTCTGATCGGTATGGGCCGGGAAGTCTCACCCCTGCTTCGGTGGGTGATCGCCGCGGGGGTCACCCATCTCCCTTGCTCTGGAGGTGGCCTTGTGGATCGTGGCGTTCCGCCGCGCATTGGGCGAGGGGTCCTCCCCGCGTCAGGCGTGGGCGGCGGCGACCAGATATGTCATCGGCGACCTGGTGTGGGAGTTCGTCGCGGCCGAGTTGGCCTACGTCGGCTCCCTCTGGCGATTGCTCACTCGGCGGCACGGCGCTCATTCGGACGCGCGCGCCATCACCTACCACCGCGAAGCCGCGCCGATGTTCTGGGTGCTGGCGGGACTGGTCGTCATCGAGCTCTCCGTCGTGCACCTGGTGATGCCGTGGCCGGTAGCCCGCTTGGTCCTGCTCGTGTTCAGCGTCTACACCCTGTTCCTGCTCGCTGGGCAGTTCGCCGGATGGGTGGTGAACCCGCACCTCCTCGGCACCCGATCGATCACCATTCGTCACTGTCTCCGCACCTCGATCGATGTCCCGCTCGCCCAGATCGGCGAGGTCACGCCCCAACTCGGCGAGGTGGCCGGCATGCGGTCCACGCGTTACGACCCGCGCGATCAGGGGGATGGTGATGACGCGCTGAGGGTCTCGCACGCTGGGCGCACGAACATCCGGATCTCACTGACCGAGCCCCTCGATGGCACCCGGCTGAGCCAGGGTGGACTCGTGACCCGCCTCCACATTCAGGTGGACGATCCGCGCAGTTCTGCCAGATGCTTCGTGAGGTTCTGGTGGATCGGCAGCGGCTGACCTGAGCGCCACCCGGCGGATCTCCAGGGGGCGCGGCGGCTCAAGGGGGCGACGCCGACCCCGGGAGGCGCGAGCCGCGCGCGAAGCGCCCGTTCCTCGTCGTCGGTCAGACCGGTGGCCCGGGGAATGTCCCGTCGCCCCTCATACGTCAGGGCCGCAGCGAGAGTCTCGGCGAGGGGGCGGGCTCTTAAGCCGTGCGCCCGGGCGGCCGAGGTGTCCAGCGTGGCGAACCACCGCCACTCCGGATCGTCGATCCATAGCGGCAGGCTCCGTGGGCCCATCCACGCGCAAATCCCGTTCTCCGCGAGCTCCTCCGCGGGCACGGGGCGGTAGGGCACGTCGCCCCCGCCGACCTTGAGGGCCGTGTCGAGCAGATCCCGCAGGGTCATCGTGGGGCCGGTCGCGTTGAAGGTGCCGGCGATCCGGCGCTGGGCGCAGTCGACGATCCATTCGGCGAGGTCGGTCACGTCGATCAATGCGACCGGGAAGTCGAGGTCGCCGGGGACCAGGACGTCCGCTCCGGTCGGGTTCGCGAACCGCCAGGGGTAGTAGCCGCTCCGCCCGCTCCAGTCGCCGTCACCGCCGATCAGGCCGGAGCGGATGATGGTATGGCTGGGGTGCGTTGCCCGGACCGCGTTCTCGCAGGCGACCTTTGCCGCGCCATACGCGCTCATGTCGGGCATGACATCCCCGTCGAGCGGATCGAGCACAGCGGCGCTTTCCGGCTGCTCGGGCCGGTCGAACCGGGCATAGACATTGCCGCTGGAGACGAACACCCAATGCGCGGTGTCGAGCTGCGCCAGTGCGCGCCTCGCCTGCCCGGGCTGCCGGGTTACATCGATCACCGCGTCGAAGCGGCGGCTGACCGATTGGAGCCTGTCGGGAGCGTCTCGGTCACCGGGCACGAAGCTGACCCCCTCCGGGACGGCGGCTGTGCCGCGAGCGAGGCAGGTCACGGTCAACCCTCGATCACGGGCGGCAATCGCGATCGCACGGCCCAAGAAGGCGGTGCCGCCGAGAACGAGAAGCTCCATCCACCCAGTATCAAGGACAGCTCGAGGACCAGGGAATGCCTCGATGGGAGGGCAGCGCCCCGTCGCTCACGGCACCTGATGCGTGCGCCGCAGCACGGCGTAGGTGAACTCCACGAGATAGTCGTTCAGGGCATGCGAGGCCGCTTGGGCAGCGTCGGGATCGCGCCGCAGGATCGCGGACAGGATCTGCAGATGCAGGCCGCGCCCGGTCCGGACGTCTGCCGCTTCATCGACGACATGGGCCAGCCAGAACCGGCGGGAGAGCCCCTGGACCGGCGCAAGCGCGGAGGCCACATAGTCGTTGTGCGCGGTACGCGCCACCAGCTCGTGGGTCTCCTTGACCGTCTCGCCATACTCCTGCAACGAAAAGTCGGAGTGCTCCAGCGCGGTGGCGAGCTGCTGAATGTCGTGTACCTCGGCAGCGCCCACGCGAGCGCACGCGAGCCGAACGGCGAGCGCCTCCAGTGCGCGCCGCATTTCCAACATCCGTAGCTGATCCTCGACCGAGATCGGCGGGATCAACACCCCCTTGCTCGGGTGGATCTCGACCATGCGGTGCCGGGCGAGTTGTTGCAGTGCTTCGCGAACGGGGGTGCGCCCCAAGCCGGTTCGCTCCATGACGAGCGCCTCGGAGACGAGCGTGCCAGGCGTCAGCTCGCGCATGACGATCATCCGCTCGATCTGCGCGTATGCGGCCGCCACCTTGCCACCTGCCGCCATGACCCGCGCTCCCTCCTGTCGTCGAGTCCCCCACCCAAGGGGCCGATCCTAAGGTTCCCGGCTCCGGCACGGCCCACCCGGCAACGAATTGGGTCGACCGGAGCCCTTGTCGAAGCGCCGATATATTGGTTGTATGTCGGTGGTACGTGACTGTGGCCCCGTCGACCACCCCGGTCGCATGGCCACCCCCGACCTGGAGGGCAGCTATGGCAAGCGGCACCATCGAGACCCGCTCAATCGATTACGTCCCCACCGAAGAGCGACATGGGGTCGCCCGGAGCCTGTTCTTCGTCTGGTTCGCGGCGAACACCTCGATCACCGCGGTAGTCACCGGAGCACTCTTCGTCATCCTGGGCAACACCGCCCTTTGGTCGATCCCGGCGATCATCCTGGGCAATGTCATCGGCGGGTTCTTCACGTCCCTCCACTCCGCTCAGGGGCCCCGGCTCGGCGTGCCCCAGATGATCCAGAGCCGGGCGCAGTTCGGCTATTACGGAGCCACGCTGCCGTTGATCCTGGCACTGATGATCTATCTCGGCTTCTATGCGACCGGCCTGGTGCTCGGTGGCCAGGCGATGGCGAGCCTGCTGCACATCGGCAGCAAACCGGGCTCGGTGCTCTTCGCGCTGATGTCGACAGCCCTAGCAATCTTCGGCTATCGCCATATCCACCGCTTTTCCCACATCGCGGCCGCCCTGAGCGCGGTCGTCTTCCTCGGGTTGTTCATCCGCATCCTCACGGACCCTGGAATCGGGGATGTGGTCAACGACGGCGCGTTCGCGATGGCCCCGTTCATCCTCGGCATCTCGCTGTCGGCATCCTGGCAGCTCACCTTCGGTCCCTATATCGCGGACTATTCGCGCTATCTGCCGGAGCGGACACCGAAGTCGCAGACGATCACCTGGACCTTCCTGGGCAGCGTGATCGGCGCCTCCCTGGCAATGACGCTCGGCGCGCTGGCCGCCGCCCTGGGCGGCAAGGCGTTCAGCGCGGACCAAGTGGGCTACCTCGCGGATCTCGGCGGAGTGTTCGGGCCGGCGGTCCTGCTCGCGGTCATCTGCGGGAAGCTCACCGGCAACACGCTGAGCTCGTATGGCGGCTATATGTCCGTCGCGACCATCGTCAGTTCACTGACCGGTCAGGCCCGCATCGCGCAGCGCAGCCGCATTCTCTACATCTGCCTGATCTCGGCGACTGCCCTCGTTATCGCCCTGGCGGCGACGGACGACTTCATCGGCAAATTCACCGATTTCATGCTCTTCCTGCTCTACTTCATGACCCCATGGTCGGCGGTCAATCTCGTCGACTACTACTGGGTGCGCAAGGAGCGCTACGACGTCGCCGACCTGTTCCGCCACGACGGGCGCTACGGCCGCTTCACCGCGGCGGCATTCATCGCCTATGTCCTCGGCGTGCTCGTCCAGATCCCGTTCATGAACAGCACGCTGTATGTCGGTCCCATTGCCAACTGGATGGGCGGAGCTGAGGTCGCCTGGCTGCTCGGCCTGGTCGTTGCCGGCGGGCTCTACTACCTGCTCACCGGGCGGATTCGCGCCGCCGACGACGCGCGCGTGGCCACCTCCTGAGGCACCCCACCAACCCGCCCACCGCAACACTTTCGACCACCTCAATGGAGGACTCATGAAGTACGACCCGATGTCCCAGAAGGCGCCACTCCCGTTCTCTCCGTTCAAGAGTTGCACGGTGCCGCGGCCGATCGGATGGTTGTCCAGCGTCAGCCCCGACGGGGTCGAGAATCTGGCGCCCTACAGCCAGTGGCAGAACCTCACTTTCGACCCGCCGATGGTGATGTTCTCCGCGAACCAATATCCCGACGGCCGGCGCAAGGACACCGTCCTTAATGCCGAGCAGACCGGCTGGTTCGTTTGGAATATGGCCACCTATGACCTGCGCGAGGCGGTCAATATCAGCGCCATGGCCCTGCCCCCGGACGAGAACGAGTTCGATCGGTGCGGGGTGACCAAGGGGTATGCGGAGCTGGCCCCCCAGGTGCCGCTCGTCGCCGCGAGCCCGGTGCATTTCGAATGCCGCTATCTTTCGACCCACCGGCTTAAGGGCAACTCCCCAGTGGGCACCATCGACATCGTCTTCGCCCAGGTCGAGCGGATTCACATCAAGGATGACGCCATCACCGAGGGCAAGCTCGACATCCCGCGCCTACGACCGATCGCGCGACTCGGCTACTACGACTACACCGTGGTGACCGAGACCTTCGAGATGCGCATTCCCGGTGCCAGCGAGGCCGAGGCGGCCGGCCTGGAGGGCGACCCCAAGTAATAGGGGAGCATCGGCCTGCGCGCTAGGGCGCGGGCCGACGCTCCGCTAGCAGACATAGGCGACGCAGGGTCTCGCGATTACGAGCGGCCAAGCCCGCCTGCCGCGCGGGCCTGGGGACCAGGCGGGCGGGGCCTTTGGCCGCGTCTTCGCGCATCGTGATCAGAGAGCCGCCGTCGGCGTGCGGTGCCACGGTGATCTCCACTGTCTGCTCGCCGACGGGCCGGGTGCGCGCCCGCAAGACCAAGCGTCGGCCTGGGTCGACCTCGCGCACCTGCGTCTCGTCGTCCAACACCGCGGGCCATGTTCCGATCGAGTGGTGCAGCTTGCTACCCACTGCCGGCCAGTCCGGCTCGACCGCACGCATGCGGGAGGCGCCGACCACCCACGAGGAAAATGCCCAGCCGTCGGCGAGGACCTCCCATACCTGTTCCGGGGTGCTGGTGCAGACGCGCTGCACGCTCACCGTCCCTGTCAGATTGGCCTGCTCGGCTGATCCCTGATTGGACGTGGTCATGGCTTCCCCTTCGCGATGGAGCATCCCGTCCACTCTAAAGCGGCTCATCCCAAACGAGGGTGTAGTTGTGGTCTGAATCCGCCGGTTTCGAGTAGGGAGCGGGCGATGTAGTTGGTGAGGTTGCGGAAGCCGAGGGCGGAGCCGCGGAGGTGTTCGAGG
>Ga0075158_10002938_pt1 | contig 12187 bp, 7 predicted proteins | sample JI91814BDNA_FD_70968 | JGI IMG/M metagenome (GOLD analysis project Ga0075158, IMG submission 70968) | Wastewater effluent complex algal communities from Wisconsin, to seasonally profile nutrient transformation and Carbon sequestration -... | ecosystem: Engineered > WWTP > Effluent > Algae... | reverse complement strand
TTGGTGAGCTCGATCTGATCGACAAAGGGCACCTTGGGAAGACGCGCGTCGCGCAGGTGGCCGAGCAGCTGATCGCAGGAGTCCTTATCGGCGAACACCACGGCCTTCTCATATAGCTGCAGGAGCGCGTCCCGCACCGCGCCGCGCGAGTGGCTGGCGCACAGCTCCGCCAGCGCTGCCTCGGCGGTCGGTTCCTCCCACAGGGCGCGCACCACCGCCTCCTCCAGCGGCCGCAGGCGCTCGACGCGGCCGGTCACGCCGTTATCGTACAGGCGCTGGCCCGCGTCATCGAGAAAGGGCCGCAAGTAGGGCGACAGGACAAAGGGTAGGGCCACCGGAACCTCCGCGCGGCAACCTAGCAGAATCGCGGCGCCCGCGCGTCCGGTAACCTGATCATGCCGAGGGGATGGCGGGAGCTCAGGGCTCGATGATCTGCTGGCGCGTGCAGTTGAAGTTCACATCGGTGGGCGTGCCGTAGTCGATGACCTCGAAGTCGGTCGCCTTGAGCGCCTGCAGCGAGTTGGCGTCAAAGCCGACGTCCGCCCACTTGACGGTGCTCAGCTGGTCGCTCTGCGCGGTCAGGGTGATGTTGCCGCCATCGGCCATCAGCATTCCGTACTTCTGCAGCGCCCGCGCCACCACCTGCGCCGCCGGGCTGAGCGTGTTTATCGGGTAGTTTGCCTTGAGGCGCATGCGGAAGCCGTAGGGCCCGGCGGTGGCGGGTCCGGTGGTGTTGGTTCCGTGGGTCGCCGGGGCGACGTACTTCTTGGCGCGGATCATGTTGTTGGGGAGGATGAAGCGGATCGCGTGATCGATGACGCCGGCCTTGATCTCATCGGCGGAGAACAGCAGCGCCGAGACCGGGAAGCCGGCGGCGTCGGCGCTTGTGCACTGCTGGCCGCGGCCGTTGGGATTATTGGCCGTGGTGTCCCAGATCGCCAGACAGCCGGCGCGGAAGGCGCCGCCGCTGTCGACCGTGCCGTGGTAGATCTCGTAGACGCGCTTCTCGGCGCGCGCGACAAGCAGGATGTGGCAGTCGGCGCCGCCCGCGAAGCCCGAGCAGTTGTAGCCCGAAAACGCCGCGCCAAGCGGTGGCGGCGGATAGTCCTCGACGACCCCGCCGGCCGGCAGCGGCACCGAGGCCTTGTCGCAGTCCGGCGTGTAATAAAAGCCGGTGTCGACCTGATAGGCGCGCTTGGCGGTGCCGCTCGGCACGTTGACCGCGGCGATGCTGAAGTCGATCTTGAGCTTGCCGGTGACCCAGCCGTTGGGGGCCGCCGCGGTCAGCATGTAGTTGGTGATCGCGGCCGAGTCGGCGGCCAGCGGCGCCGCCGAGACGTCGCGATACCACGGCGCGGCATCGGGAAAGTACCTTCCCTGGGCCTGGGTGGCGTGGACTCCGGTGACGTCCACCGGCGGGCCGCTCATATCACCGCTGGTCGTGGCACCGTCGGGCACCGCGCCGGCCAGATCGGTGTTGGTCGCGGCGGTGTTGCCGCCCGAGCAAGCGCACAGCCACAGCGCGGTTGCAGACATAAGACTCCGAGCACCAAGGCCAGGTCGATGTGCGGCCATAGGAGGGCCTCCTATTCGTAGGTAAGGGGGACCGTAGAATCTTACCAGGAGCCCGGCGTCAGCGACGTGAAAGATTCACCCGGGCGCAAGCGCCGCATATTGCAGCGGAACGACTTGCGGACCCGCAGACTTCTGCGCGGAGCGTACCTTTTTACCGGCTGGAGAGTCGGCGGACGATCTGCTTTATCGCCGCCGCCAGGGCGTCGAGCTCGGCGACCGTGTTGTAGCAACCAAGGGACACGCGCACGGTGGCGGCAAGGCCCAGGTGCTGGAGCAGCGGCTGCGCGTAGTGGTGACCGGCCTGCACCGCGATCCCCTCCAGATCCAGGGCGGCCGCCAGCTCGGCCGGAGAGACTCCGTCCACCGTGAACGACAGGATCGGTACCGCCGGGGCGGCGCTGCCGAGCAGCCGAAGTCCGTACTTTGCGGTCAGCGCGGACAGCACGCGCACTCCGTGCGCATAAAGGAACGCCTCGTGCTCGGCGATCGTCGCGCGTCCGCAGTCCTGGATGTAGTCGAGCGCCGCGCCCAGGCCGATGACGGCGGCGATCGGCGGCGTGCCGGCTTCGAACTTGTAGGGGATCTCGCGGAACACCGCGCCCTCGGCGGACACCGACAGCGCCGTGGCGCCGCCGCTCTGCCACGTCGGCAGCTGCTCGAGCAGGCTGGCGCGGCCCCACAGGACGCCGACGCCGGTCGGCCCGTAGAGCTTGTGCGCCGAGAAGCTGTAGAAGTCGCAGCCGAGCGCGTTTACATCAATGCGCAGGTGCGGGACCGCCTGCGCGCCATCCACCGCCACGAGCGCGCCGTACGCGTGCGCCAGCTGGGCGATCTCGGCCACCGGCACCACCGTCCCGAGTACGTTTCCGGCGTGGCTTATCGCGACAATGCGGGTGCGCGGCGAAAGGACGCTGGCGACGGCGCCGAGCTCCACCTCGCCGACCGGGTTGAGCGGGATGACGCGCAGCCGGGCGCCGCGCTGCGCGCACACGAGCTGCCACGGCAGCAGGTTCGAGTGGTGCTCGAGCCCGGAGACCACCACCTCGTCCCCCGCGGCCAGGCGCGAGCCGCCCAGGGTGTGGGCCAGCAGGTTTATCGACTCGGTGGTCCCGCTGGTGAAGATCACCTCGCGGGTGGACGGGGCGGCGATGAAGCGGCGGACCTTGTCGCGCACCGCCTCGAAGCGCTCGGTCGCGAGCTGGCTCAGCGCGTGGCCACCGCGCGGTCCGCGCGCGAGGTCGGCGCACTCCTTGGCATAGGCGCAGCCGAGCGCGGAGATGACCTGATGCGGCTTCTGCGTGGTCGCCGCGTTGTCCAGGTAGATGAGCCGCCGCCCGTGCACGGTCTGCGCGAGCGCCGGGAAATCGTTGCGCACGAGCTGCACCCAGTCGTCGCTGCTGCCAAATTCATGGCCCGGCTCGGCGGCGCTGGAGATGATGGGCAGCTCGCCGGTCGGGGCGAGGCGGCCCGGCCCGCTGGCCCCAGGGGACGGGCCTGGGGACGGGCCAGGGGACGGGAAAGGAAGGACCAGACCTCCTCTAGAGTCGTGGCGGCGATTACTCACTGCTCCAGAGTATAACGTAGCTGCGGGGCTCAGTCATGATTGCGCGTCCGCAGCACCCCGACCCCGGGATCGGCCTCGGGCACATTGAGCTCGCTCCACGGCACCACGCCCGGCGGCTGCCACGTAGCCGAGCGGCGCACCCAGACCGGATTGGTGAGCGCGTAGGGCTGCTCATTTCCCACCACAACGGCGCCGATGTCCGTGGTGGCGGCGATTCCCAGGGGTCCGGCGAGCGCGCCCACCGCGTCGGAGACCAGGAGGAATGGCTCCTCGGTTCCGGTAACTACCGGAAACATCGGCTTGTCGCCTACCGCCTCGAGCACGATCCACGAGTCGCCCTTGAGCATGAGCGGCAGCTGGCCATTTATCGGACCGCCCGGCGCCGCCGCGCTGTCGGCGAGGTTGCGCGCCGGATCCACCTTGATCCGGTGCAGGAGCCGGCCGTTGACGTAGACGTGAATCCGGTTCACCGACACCCACGGCGGCGCCGCGAGGTGATAGTTGACCGTCACCTGACCATCGGCGGCAAAGACCTCCGAGCCGATCCGCTCGCCGCCAGTCGACCCGGCGCCCGGGGCCACGGTGAAGGTGAGGAAGGGTCCGTGCGACAGCGTCGCCGCGTGCTGATTCTTGATGACCTCGACGAGCTGCGCGGGGCTGGCCCGCACCGGATCGTCGGCGCCGAAGTAAAGGAAGGTGCGCGGCGCGCCCGGCTCCTCGCCGACCGTGGCGTGGCTGTCCGAGGCGGCAAGCGCGGTGTGGCGGTAGCCCTGATTGAGCATGTGGAACCAGTCGTCGACCGCGCCGGGGAACACCGCCTCCAGGTTGTCCAGGCCGCTCGGACCGGCGGGCGCCGTCGGCGACAGATCGGTGAGCACGGTGCCCGGGACCAGGGCCCCGGTGACGCTCGCCGGGCGCAGGATCTTGCCGCGGAGGCTGCACGGATCGAGCTGGGTCTTTGGATCGAAGCCGGGCGGCAGCGGCTGATAGCAGGCAGCCGGCCAGTCGGTGGGCACGCGCACGCTGTGGATCTGGTGACCGAGCTTGCCGTTCAGGAGCTCCAGCGCGTCGCAGCCGTACGACAGTGTGCTGTTGCCTTCGGCGTCGAAGAACGCCGGGCCGTTGGGACCGGCCAGCCGCTTGGAGGTCCCCTGCGCGACCATGCCGCCGGTGATGCTCGAGCGGCCGTACTGGTTGAAGTAGCCCTGGGTCGAGTCGCGCGGGTGGTTGCAGACGATGATGTTCGAGCCGCCGGCGGCCGGATCGGCGAGCTTGCGCAGGCCGGCGAACAGCTCCGCGGGCGGGCGGCCAAACCACTCGAAGGCGCCGTGGGTCACCGGGGCGAGCTGGTAGTCGAGCGGGTAGGAGTTGAAGTGGCCGCTCTCCAGGGTCGTAAACTCGATGCCGACAAAGCTCTGCATCCACGGTACCAACCTGTAGGCGCTGACCGCCGGCCGCCAGTCGGAGACGAAGTTGTGATCGGTCGAGATGACCAGCTCCACGCCCTCGCCAGCGACCGAGTTCACGCGATCAAACGGCGCCATGTGCGAGTCGATCGAGCTCTCGCTGTGCACGTGTCCGTCCATCGACATCCAGCCGGTCGTGTCGACCACCCGGGTGAGGCGGCCGGTGGCGCCCACCGCGCTGCCCGCCTCGACGTGTACGCGCGCCGAGGTGAGGTCGTACTCGAAGCCGCGGCTGAAGTACACCGTGTAGTCGCCCGGCCGCACCGGGATGGTGACGTGGCCGTCGGCGCTGGTGTACGCGGTCGCCTCGATGAAGGCGCGCTGGCCGACGATGCGATCGTTTAGCATGTCGGTGAAGCGGTAGTCCTCGCCGGCCTGCACGTCGAACACCGCCCCCGAGCGGCGCTGGGTGTCGGTATAGGCCAGCGGATACTCGCCGACCACCGAGACCTTGGCCGGCAGCGGCCGCCCGCTCTGATCGCCGACGAAGGCCTGGATGAACGACTGCGCCGGCAGGATCGGATCGATGAAGGTGTCCTCGCCGGCCTTGATCTGGAACGGAACAAAGGGCCCGAGCGGCCGCCCGGCGGCCTGGACGCGGTAGGCGTAGCGCCCGGCCGGCAGCTTGCCGGTGAGGTGCCCGGCATCATCGGGATAGTCCTGCGAGTACGGCCGACACAGGGTATTTGGCTCGGCGATGCCGCAGCGCCGCAGGCCGGCGTCCAGATAGTCATCTTCGCTGGCGAACGTCGCGGTGGTCTGCGCCAGCTCCTGATAGATCAGCACCTGCCCCGTCGCCACCGGCTCGCCGCCGAGCGCGGCGCGGAGGATGCCCTGGTACCTGCCGGTGGCGGTGCCGCGCAGGGTCGCGACGTCATCGACGATCGCCGCCACATCGCCGCCGCCGACGATGAAGTACTGGGTCATCTCGACGAACTCGCCCGGCACGATGGTGGTCTTCAGCGAGTCACTGAACACGCCGATAAACGAGATGGCGGTAAACGGCACGAGCAGCGAGGTGTTGTCGATCGGCGTGATCGAGTCGGTGTAGCTGCCGAGGTTGCGGTAGGCATCGGCGTTCAGGTTGACGAAGTTGTTCTCGCTCGGCGCGGCGGCCAGGCCATAGCTGACGCGGTCGTCGATGCGGTTGGACGCCGAGGCGATGAACTCGGTGACCACGCCGTTGAACGCCGGCAGCGGCAGCGCGCGGCGGAACGAGCGCTCTAGCGGGTGGCGCAGATCGAAGCCGGTGCCGGGCAGCCAGACGTTGTTCAGCCGGCCGTAGAGCAGCACGGTCCCGATCGGCACGTGGGCGGTGCTCAGGTCGACGCCGCCGATCTTCTGCTGGAACAGCTGGTTGCCGAGCACCGAGCTCGGGATGGGCAGGGGCTTGCTAGTCTGGTTGATGATGCGGGCGTGAATCTCGACGTGCTGTGCGCCGGGGGCGAGCGCGTAGTCGACCTCGTAGCGAGCGTTCTCGTTTTTTACCTTGTCGAGCTCCGCCGCGAAGTCGGTAAAGTCAAGGCCGAGGAGCAGCGCCAGCTTGAACAGCTCGTTGATGCCATCGGGAGACTGCAGGTTGGTGGGCAGGATGTAGTTCAGAAACAGGCTGTCAAAGACCTTGAGCAGGGTCAGAAACTCGCCGCCGCCGCCCGAGGCGCGCACCACCGCGACCCCGGCGTCGTAGTGAACCTTTTTGGTTCCGTAGGTCTCATCGTACGCCGCCTGGCCATCCGACAGGATGACGACCTTGTCGCAGGCCACCGCCTGGAAGAAAAAGGAAGGGAACATCTCGGCGAAGATGTCGTTGCCGCCAAGCTTGGCCGAGCCGCCGCGCCCCTGCTCATCGACCCGCCGGATGTCGGCGTCGATAAGTCCGCCGCCGTACACGCCGAAGCCGCGCGAGTAGCCGGCGTTCTGGATGACCACCCGGATGCGGTCGTTCACCAGCATGTAGTCGCCGACCTCGCCGAGCGCGCGCGGACCGCCGCCAAACAGCTGCGCCCGATCGGTCACCCGGAAGGCGCGCGGCAGCATCACCGCGGGCTCGCGCTGGCAGGTCCCGGCCGCGAGCAGGATGGCGAGGCAGGCGGCCGTACAGACAGTCCGATTCATCACAAGCTCCCGGGTTAGAAGGACGCGACGACGTCCGCTTCGAAGCGGTCGTTATCGAGCACGTTGGGACTCTGCTCGGTGGTGAAGGTGTAGTTGAGCCCGAGGTGCAGCGGGAAGGTCCGGGTCGGCCGCACGGTGAGGCCGATGGTGTGATAAAGGAGGGCGAACGAGGCGTCGAACTGCTCGTCGACCGGGCTCGCCGCGGCCACCGCGAAGTGGGCGCGCGGGGAGTAGCTGGCGATGCGGTAGCCCGGGGTCACCTCGACCGGAATCCGCGGCAGGGAGTAGCGCAGGTGGGCCCACCAGCCGAAGCGCTCGAGATCGGGAATCGCCGCCAGGGTGTCACGGGTCGTCTTGACGTACACCACGCCGGCCTGCAGCTCGACGCCGAAATAGGAGGCCGCCAGATCCGCCGCCACGCCCATATCGGTCTCGCGGATCAGGTCGGGCAGGTTGCCGGTGGCGCGCGGGTTCCACTGCCCGGCGATCGCGAGGTTGAGCGCCGGCTTGCGCAGCTCGTCGGTGACCGCGAAGATCGGCCGCACTCCGTCGGCGGGCAGGCCCTTTTTGCCCCACACCGCGAACTCCACGCGCCCGAACACCGCCGGCAGGTTGGTGTCGTTTAGCACCTGGTTCTGGCCGTTGCCGTTGCCGACAAACAGCGAGTAGCGCAGCGAGGTCGTCCCGCCGAGCCCGATGAACCCCGAGTGCAGCGAGATGCCGAGGTTGCGATCCGAGCCCAGGCCCCGCGTGGTGTAGCCCTCGGTCGGCTGCACGCCTTCGATCGGCACGCTGCGCGAGACGAACGGCAGCTCGGCGTCCGAGCGCATGCTCTCCAGATCCCACGGCGTCACCATCTGTCCGACCGTGACCCGCAGCGCCCGCAGCGGCGCCCAGGTGATGTAGGCGTCGCGCAGCCGGGTGGTCAGCTGGCCGCCGGGGAACGACTGGCTCAGGCGATCCTCGCTGGCGCCCTCCAGCGATACGCGGGCGGCCAGCGCGCTGCGCCACTGCACGTTGGCGATGAAGCGCGCCTGCTCCAGCTGGAAGCCGTTATTGCGCCCGGCGAGGTTGTAGTTCTGCGGCTCCTGCACCCAGCGGTAGGCCGCATGGACGTAGCCGCCCCAGTCGAACTTCCAGGTGGAGGAGGTCGTGGCCTCGGGCAGCGGCGCCGGCGGCGGGGCGGGCAGCGGCGCCGGGGCCGGCACCACGACCACCACCGGGGGCGGCGGCGCCACCGGCGGCGGCGGTGCCACCGGCGGCGGCGGCAGCGGCGGCGCTTCGACGGTCTCCTGGGCGATCGCCAGGGTCGGCAAGAGCGCCGGGGCGAGGCCGGTGAGACCCAAGGTGATGCGGGCGAAGGACGTCAGGATGGCTCGGACCACGGGAAGACCTCCGTCGAGCTGCCGGGCGGTGCGCTGCGCCGACCTCTTACTTGGTGTGGGACCTTCAACTACAGCTGGGAGGAGAGAAACCCGGCCCAGCCGCTCGTGTCAAGGCCTTGCTGATCAGATGGTCCGGGCGCCGGAGGACTTGCCGGACCCCGGGCGGATCAGGAAGCTTCGGGGGTCGGGCGCGGGTCGCCACCGGCGATGAGCAGCAGCGCGCCGAGCACCGGCAGGACCGCCGCCGCGGCGAAGAAGCGCGCCGCCCCCCAGGGGGCAATGAAGCGGCCGGCCTCACCGGCCAGGGCCAGCCCGATGGCCAGCGCGGCGGACAGCAGACCCTGCGCCAGCGCCCCCTTGTGCGGCGGCGCCGACTGCGCGACCAGGGCCATCCCGACCGGAATGACCAGCACCTCGCCCACCGTCAGGAGGGTCAGCGCGGCGACGATCCACTGCGCCCCGATGAGCGGGCGCGGCGTCCCTTCCCCGTGCGTCGCCGCCACCGCCGCGAGCAGCGCGAAGGCGAGGCCGCCGGCCACCATGCCGATGGTCATCGCCGTCTCCGCACGCGGTACGCGGCGCCGCCGGGCCAGCGCCCGCCACAGCGCCTGCTGCAGCGCCGTCAAGATAAGCACCAGCGCCGCCGGCACCGAGGCGAAGAAGTCGGGCGGGATGACCCGGCCGAGGAGGTGCCGGTCTACCCGATCGCGAGCAAAGAACAGCAGCGCGCCGCCGCTCTGGCCGTAGACGAGCGCGAACAGGATCAGCACCAGGAGCAGGCCGAGCAGGGTCCGCCAGCGGGTCCGTCCGGGCGCGGCGTCCGGGTGTCCGCCCGAGCGTCCGCCCGAGCGTCCGGTCGGCTCTGCGGGGGACGCCGGCGGCTTCTGGAATCCGGGCGGCGCCGGCGCGCCGAGCTGGCCGACGAGCACGACCACCAGGCACAGCCCGAAGGCGAGCACGGTGGTCGCAAAGGCCAGCGGCCAGCTGTAGCGCGTGCGCAGCGCGCCGCCGACAAACGGCGCGACCACCGCCCCGATGTTGGCGGCGAAGTAGAACCAGGCAAAGCCGGCGCTCTGGCGGGCCTCGCCGGCCGCGTACAGGCTGCCGAGCCAGGCCGACAGCGCCGGCTTGAAGCAGCTGCTGCCAAGGACCAGCAGCGCCAGCGCCGGGTACAGGCTCCCCGGCCGCGAGAAGGTGAGCAGGGCCGCGCCCAGCCCGAACAGCACCGTGCCCAGGCGGATCGCCAGCCGATACCCGAGGAAGCGGTCGGCGACGACTCCGCCGACGACGCCGCCGGCGTACCCGAGCGCCAGATAATAGCCGACGAGCCGCAGCGCCACCGCCGGCGCCAGTCGCTCGTGCTCGTTGAGGAACAGCGGCAGGAGGGCGCCGATGAGGTAGTTCCCGTAGCGCTCCAGGAGCTCGGCGAGACAGATGACAAGCAGCACCGCCGGTCGCGCGACCGGGCGGGGAGCGACTGCAGGGTCCGCGGGCAGGGCACACCTCCAAGCATGACGCCGGCCAGCGCCTGCCGTCGGTCGCGCTGCTGAGCGATTCCCGGGGACAAGCGAGGCGCAGAGCCAGATCTGTACGCTCTTTATTTTAGCAAGACGCGCCAGTCAGGCGCCGCCAATTCCTGTGCAATTCCAATGCAGTTCGCGTGCCCAGGCGGCTGGCCGCAGCGGTGCGCCTGGGCCAAGGAGCGCGCCGCGGGAGCCTCCAGCGACGGTAACGAGGGCAAAATTGGCGAAATTGGCGACGGGCAGGCTCAATTAACGAATAGCGAGCTGAACAAAAATAGGTCTTGTCACCCGGATCGAGACCGGATCAAATGTTCAGTCTTAGGGGTTTCCGAAGGAAGAGCTCGGATGAACATGATGCGAAACGAACCGCGGCAGACCTTTTTTATCCACCGCTGGACCGACCCCGCGACGACCTCCGACTTTCCCTTCCTGGGGGTGCCGGCGGACCGGTCGGCGCTCCTGTCGCTCGGCAACTATAATGTGTCGCTGGACTTTGGCCTCCCCGAGGAGGCTGCCCAGTTCCTCGCCCGCGACTTCGCCCCCACCGGCGAGGAGCTCTACCTGGACCTCAGGGCGCTGCGCCGGCTGCTCGACGAGACGTTCCTGGGGGGCGCCGAGTTCGTCATCGTCAGCTACGACGAGCGGCTCAGCCCGTGCGGCGTCCAGCTGTCGCTGTGCACCCCCGGGGACGAGGCCGACGAGGGCCGCGAGTACACCATCGAGGGCTTCGGCAGCTACCAGCGCTTCTACCGCAGCCGCGAGCAGCACGGCCCGGTGACCCTGCCCGAGCGGTTCATGCTCGACGCCTGCGTGTCGACCTTTGCCGAGCTCGCCGCCAGCTGCGCCACCCTCATCGTCGAGCCGCCGCCGCCGCGCTATCGGGGGTCGACCGCGGAGCTCCCCGGCCCGCTGATGCGCCAGCCAGATCGGCCGCCAAATCACAGCTAGTTTCCTGGATCCGGCGCGCGGGCGGTGCGTGTAAAGTGCGCGCCATGAGCCGGACGCTTATCATCATCCCCACTTACAACGAGCGCGACAACTTAACCCCCCTTTTCACCCAGATCCACGCCGCCCTGCCGGCCGCCGACATCCTTATCGTCGACGACAACTCTCCCGACGGGACCGGCGAGCTGGCCGACAGCCTGGCGGCCAAGCATCCCTCCATCAAGGTCCTGCACCGCGAGGGCAAGCTGGGCCTTGGCACCGCCTACATCGCCGGCTTCCGGCACGCCATCACCAGCGGCTACGACTACGTCTTCGAGATGGACGCCGACTTCAGCCACGATCCCTGCTACCTGCCCTCGCTGCTCGGCGCCGCCGTCGAGGGCGCCGACGTGGTCATCGGCTCGCGGCGGGTGCCGGGCGGCGGCACCGAGAACTGGGGCCTGGGTCGGCAGCTGATCAGCGCGGGCGGCAGCCTGTATGCGCGCACGATCCTCGGCCTGCCGGTCCAGGATCTGACCAGCGGCTTTAAGTGCTTCCGGCGGTCGGTGCTCGAGGCAATCGATCTGGAGAGCGTGCGCAGTAACGGCTACAGCTTCCAGATCGAGATGACCTATCGCGCGATCAAGGGCGGCTTCCGCGTCGTCGAGGTGCCCATCGTCTTTGTCGACCGGCGCGCCGGGCAGTCCAAGATGTCGCGCTCGATCTTCCTGGAGGCCATGGGCATGGTCTGGCGGATGCGTCTGGGAATGGCCTGACTCGCAGAGTCGCGGAGTAGGGGACTCGTGGAGTAGGGGACTCGCGGAGTCGCGGACTCGCGGACAACAAAGACACTCTGCTGAGCTCCCCGGAAGCAGCGCGGGGTCAGCGCGAGGAATCGAGAGTCCGCTCGCCACGCTGGACCCTTCTATTGTACTCTAGAGGCGAGGTTATACTTTCCATTCATCGGATTCCTAAAGAACCCCTGGGAGGGCTCATGAAGATCAAGTCGCTGGTGTTTGCCGTGAGCAGTCTGATTCCCGCGCTGGCGCTTGCCCAGCCGCGCGGTGAGATCCGTCAGGACAAGCGCGAGGTCCGTCAGGACCAGCGCGAGGTGCGTCAGGATCGGCGTCAGCTCGCCGATGATCGGCGCGATGCCCAGCGCTTCGCTCTGCTGCTGCGCGAGTTCGATCAGGCGCGGGCGAGCGGACAGCCGGCGGCCATCGCCAGCATCGACCAGCGCGTGCAGGCGGCCATCGCCGGCGAGATCAACGAGTCCAATCGCGAGGTCGTGCAGAAGGGTGCCGAGGCCGCGCGCAGCCAGTCCGAGGTCGGCCGCAGCCGCCGCGAGGTCGGGCGCGACATCGGGCGCGGCCAGCCGGTGCGCGCGGCCGATGATCGCCGCGACCTGCGTGACGACCGCCGCGATGCCAACGACGACCGCCGTGATGCCCGGCGCGAGGCGATCGACAATAACCGCCTGCGCGACCTGCAGAGCCAGTACGCCGCGCTCGCCGGCCGCTTCGATCCGCCCTCCATGGAGCGCAAGCGCTCGGTCCTGGTCACCCTGAACGGACTGGCCGCCGCCGAGCTGGCCGGCGACCACCGCGAGATCCGCGAAGACCGCCGCGAGACTCG